>Ga0209319_1000015_pt1 | contig 366139 bp, 316 predicted proteins | sample RifGroE2_FD_184000 | JGI IMG/M metagenome (GOLD analysis project Ga0209319, IMG submission 184000) | Groundwater microbial communities from Rifle, Colorado - Groundwater E2 (SPAdes) (version 2) | ecosystem: Environmental > Aquatic > Deep subsurface > Groundwater | place: Rifle, Colorado...
TGAGGCATCTGCAAAGAGTGGCAATAAATACGTAGAGATGGTTAAGGAGGCAATTAAGGACGAAGATGCTCAGTTGCTGGTAGTGGCAGCTAAAATTGAGTCAGAAATTGCAGAACTCGAGAGCTTTGAAGAGAGGGAGATGTTTCTCTCAGAACTTGGACTAGACTCTTCGGGGGTTTCACGACTTATCCGCTCAGCTTATGCCCTTTTGAACCTGGAAACCTACTTTACAGCAGGGGTACAGGAGGTTCGCGCCTGGACATTTGTCAAAGGAATTAAAGCCCCTCAGTCTGCAGGAATCATCCATACAGATTTTGAAAAGGGTTTTATCCGTGCAGAAGTTATCAAATACAACGACTACGTTAAGTATGGCAGCGAAGCCGCCTGTAAAGAGGCCGGCAAAATGGCCGTAGAGGGCAAAGAGTACGTTGTTCAGGACGGCGATATCATGCACTTCCGTTTTAACGTATAATCAAACAACGCTTTAGATTAAAAAAAATAAGAAATATTCAGGCCGTTTTCCGGCCTGATTTTTTTATGCTCAAACTTTCGTAACTACTAATATTTACTAGTGGTTTTTGCGATTTGCAGAAGTGTAATTATTCAGCAAATCAGCGTTTTGTCAGCATTTTATCAGCATTTTGTCAGCAAATTTATCAATCTTTTTTATTATGTTTGGCAAAATATCTGTCAGTAAGCATAATAAGCAGATTTGCTGACACAATGGTTAAATAGTGAAAATGCTTTTAGTCCTGCAAATCACTTGTTTTATATCAATAGCCTATTAAAATATGATAGTCTATGCAAATCAATCGTATTTACATTTTGATTCGATTTCATTAAAATGTAATTATTTTGTTAAATCACTTTTTTATAAAGAATAATTGAAGTTAAAAAATGAAAAAAAAATTTATAATATTGCTATTTATTGCTCTTGTTGGGGGCAATGCATATATTTTAGCAGAAGATCCCATAGATGACGAAGATAGTGGTGGAGAGCAAATTGACGGCTCTGAACCTACTGGATGGAAGAAAAAAACTGTTGGATGTGGATCAAAGAATTTTGCTGATTGGATCCCTTACTGCTGTAGGGGATATAACACACAATGTACGGCTTATACTTGCGATCTTCCCGTGTACGGATGCGATTAACTACAAGAGGCCGTAATTATTTCCGGCCTCTTTTTATTAAAATAATATTATAACGATGAAAAAACTTATTTTATATACGAAATTTATAGCTGTTTTCTTATTTGTAGTTAGTTGTTCAAATAATGAAAATCAACCTGTTCTAACAATTATGCCGTTGCAAACAGCAGTAAGCGTTAGTGATTTAAGATCATTTATTGACACAGTTATATTTATTCCGTTAATAAATGATTCAAACAATCTTATATCTGAGGTTTCAAAAATTCTAATTGACAACAATACAAATATATTGCTCCTGGACCATATGCAAGGAGTGAAATTGGTTGATCAAAATGGAGTATTTATCAGAAATATCGGCGCTAAAGGACGAGGTCCGGGTGAATATCAGGATATTGAAGACTTAAGTATTTCTTCAGATGGTGAATATCTTCTTGTTCTGCAACCGACGGGAGTATTAAAATACCGAATTTCTAATGGTAAATTTATAAATAAAATTAACCTTAGTGGAAAGAATTATGATGCAATTTGCTCATCTGAAGATGGGGGCTTTTTCCTATTCTCTTCAAACCCAGCTGAGGAATCAAATTTTGATAAACCGTTTTATGCACTCACCCTTTTTGATATTAAAGGGAATATAAAAAGAGAATTTTTACCCAGAAAAGACTTTGTGTTCACACAAGGAATATTCACACAATCATACGATAAATCAACAATTATGAGACCTCAAGAGGGTGACAATATTGCTTATAAAATCGGAAAAGAGATCATTCCATTTCTAAAAATTGATTTTAAAAACTACGCAATTCCACCTAAGTATATTTTCAAGGATGGTGGCGATTTGTTTGAAGGAATGAAAAATTATCTCTTTTCAGACTATTATAAACTTCCTATACATATACATGATACAAAGGACTATATCTATTTTTCTTCAATTGGCCCAAGCGCTCTGCAAAACGACTTTGTTTTTTCTAAAAGTAACAATAAAGGCTTTCGCTGGGTATATGAAAGAAGTGATAGAGACCCGCTTTTTATTATGGCCTCAGATTCCACTTACTTTTATACTGTTATTTATCGTGATAGAGAGGATCTAAAGGTGGGATCATCAAAAAATGCAAATCTAAGAGACTTTATTATGTATAAGCTTTCTCAGATGCCTAATTCAAACCATGATGCTTTTATAGTTAAAATGAAGTTTTGTAATAATGAAAGGTCTTAAAACTATTTCAATAATTATATTAATAGCTATTAATATAGTATGCTTATTCAGAATCAATAGATTAAATAAATATTTAAATACAGAGAACATTCAGATTTTAAATATAAAAACAAAGTATGAAGAAGTAACTAAAAAATTTTTAGAAACATCTCTGGTAAATTCTGATCAAAAAAACATAATTAACCTTTATATAAAACAATCCGGTTTTGATTCTTCAGGGCTTTGTGTAATTTTATTTTCTCCTATTAATAGTTGTGGGGCATGTTTAACTTCAGCTTGTGAATTATTGTTACGAGAGGGCATCAATGATAATAATATATTCGTTGTGAATGAATTGCAGAATACATATCTAACAAAACAACTGCAAAGTATAGGATTAACAAATGTCTTTGACAATAGCTTGGTTTTCACCAGAGCACTATTAGATAGTATTTTAATTGTATTTGTGGATTCAAACAATACTTATTACATTCATTATGATCCAGTAATTAATGATATGTTAACAAATTTTGTAAAGTCTGTTTTAAATCAAGGGTATTCTTCATCATAGCCAATTTATCTCAAAGTAGCTCTTCCTTCTCACGAATAAACCTGTTATGTATGTTTGCAATGTAGATGAGGCATCTGCAAAGAGTGGCAATAAATACGTAGAGATGGTTAAGGAGGCAATTAAGGACGAAGATGCTCAGTTGCTGGTAGTGGCGGCTAAAATTGAGTCAGAGATTGCAGAGCTTGAAAGCTTTGAGGAGAGGGAGATGTTTCTCTCAGAACTTGGACTTGATTCATCCGGAGTTTCAAGACTTATCCGCTCAGCCTATGCGCTTTTAAATCTGGAAACCTACTTTACAGCAGGGGTACAGGAGGTTCGCGCCTGGACATTTGTCAAAGGAATTAAAGCCCCTCAGTCTGCAGGAATCATCCATACAGATTTTGAAAAGGGTTTTATCCGTGCTGAGGTTATCAAATACGATGACTACGTTAAGTATGGCAGCGAAGCCGCCTGTAAAGAGGCCGGTAAAATGGCCGTAGAGGGCAAAGAGTACGTTGTTCAGGACGGCGACATCATGCACTTCCGTTTTAACGTATAATCAAACAACGCTTTAGATTAAAAAAAATAAAAAATATTCAGGTCGTTTTCCGGCCTGATTTTTTTATGCTCAAACTTTCGTAACTACTAATATTTACTAGTGGTTTTTGCGATTTGCAGGAGTGTAATTATTCAGCAAATCAGCGTTTTGTGAACTTATAGTGAGCAAATATGTCAGAAATTTATATTATTTTTGGTAAAATATCTGTCAGTAAGCACATTGAGCAGGTTTTCTATTTACAAAATTTGATTCTATTGCGAATATTACAAGAAAATGCATAAATTAAATATTCATATTGTGAGGAAGTTAATGCTTATCATTGTTTCATTAACCCTTTCAATACCTGTATTTTCACAATTTAGTGAAATTAAAGTTAACGGACTCATTTTGGGAGCTACATACACAGAGTCTCAAATAACAGAAAGTCTAGGTGCTCCAAGCAGAATAATTCCTCCAAATCAGGATTTTCCTAATTGGGTTGAATACCGCTATTTAAACAGTGTTATAGGAAACGAAAGTGCGTTTTTATTTATTGATGGATCACTTCAACAATTCTGCATTAGAAATAATAATTTCAAATTAAATAATTATCTCGAAGTTGGAATGGATATATCGATGGTAAACCAAATGGGAGGCGTAATATACAATTCAGCATCAGATCTTTTTTATTGGGCTCCAAGCGAGGAATACAAGAGAATCGGTTATGCAATTATCCACTTTAACCCTTCTAATCAGAAAATAACATTGATTGATGTTAGCACAAAAAGTGATTTTATTTAATAATACACTATGAAAAAGTTAATATTATTTTTGATTTTTGCACTCTGGTCAATATCAACATACTCACAACACAGCACAATAACGATTAACGGCCTTAACCTGTCGGCTTCATATTCTGGTGCACAAATAACTGCAGCACTAGGAATTCCTACCAACATCAGATATCCATCTCCTGATGACGATATTCCTGAAATGACTGAGTATCACTATGGAAGTTCAGAATTTGTGTTTCAAACTGGTGATTTTATTGATTTTACTATCAGAGATACTTTGTTTAAAGTAAATAATTATCTTGGTGTGGGTATGGATTCTTCTGCATTAAATCTGATGGGAGGGTTGCTTATTCCGGGAAAGTCTCCGGGTGTTTATTATTGGGCGCCTAGCGAAAATTACTATAATGAAACCGGATACTTGATAATACATACAGATGTTTCTACTAATAAGATCACATTGATAAGTGGAGAAGTAGCAATTCCGCTCATATAAAATGCATAAGTCTCTTGATATGATAACACTCAATAAACCTGCAATAACATTATCAGTCACTCTTCTAATGCTCATTACAACCCCTCTTGCATCATTTGCCCAGGATGTAAATGGGATGAAACTGGCCGAGACTTATAATTATAGCTATGTCACAAACAAGTTCGGAGCCCCGGACAGATATTGGAGCAGAGAAAGCGAATTCGGACTAGACGAAAAATACTACTACGGGCAAAATTTTTTCAGATTTAGCAATAATGGATTTTTCTCTACTTTCACATTGATTGACAACAGGTTTGCAGTTTTTACTTTAGACCTACAGGGAGGCATTAAAGTAGGAGAGCCTGTTGCCAAATTCAATCAACTTGGCTTTGGCCAATTGGAAGTAAAACCGGATGGTTCTTATTATTTCAGGGGAATTGGTGACGCAGTCTTCGAGATATTCCACAATGATGGAATTATTACACGAATGGTGTGTCGTTTCCCTTCTTAAGATTAAATTTTCTTGCCGGACATTTAATTAAAGAATCTCCGGCAAGATTTTTTGTATATGACATTCACTTATGAATTCGTTGCTTATGAAAAAGTTTATAATAATCATTGTTTCATTAATTGTTTCTATTCCTGTATTTTCACAACATAGTGAAATCAAAGTAAACGGACTCATTTTGGGAGCCACATACACAGAGTTTCAACTAGCTGACAGTCTTGGCGCTCCAAGCAGAATAACGCCTCCTAACGAAGATTTTCCGGATTGGATTACATATTGGTATTTTGACAGTTTAACTGGAAAAGAAAATGAATTTACACTCATTAATAATTCATTGCAACAAATCGTTATTAGGGGAAACAACATTAAAATGAATAATTTTCTTGGAGTTGGAATGAGTACTTCATCAGTAAATCAAATGGGGGGTATTATATTCAATGTAAAGCCTAATCTCTTTTATTGGGCGCCAAGTGAGGAATACAAGAGTAGAGGTTATGCTATTATCCATTTTAACCCTTCTAACCAAATGATTATTGCGATAGGCATTGAATCTAATAGTGACTTTATGTAATAATACAAAAGAAGGTGTTCAAATATTTCCAGGATATTCTCATAAAGAACATCATTATATCTGCATTCCCCTAAAATATTTAAGTCAATTTGTAAATAAATCTATCCTAAGTAGTAGTCAACAAATTAAATTATCAACCATCAACAGTGATGATAACTATGTTATTTTAAAATACACTTATAAGTAATATTATGAAATTCAACAGAAGGTCCTTTAAATAAGCAAATTAAGAAATCAATAAAAACTGTCTGAAAGGATTAGATCACCTCACCCATTAGAAAGAAGAAAAATATTGCGTTTGGTTCTGGAATATTGTATATTTGCAAAATAAAATAGCGATCGCACGGCTGAATAAAATAGTATTTGCTCGTGACGATAAAAAAGTAATCGCTCGACTAAAAAGAAAAGTAAATATCCAAATAGATATGGCAACACTTCAAGAAAGATTGGCAGAGTCTCTAAAAGAGTTGCAGAAATTGCAAAATAAGAATGGACTTGCGGTAATTAAATCTGCCAATATATCACGAACTCACTTAGGAAGATTAGTAAAAAACGGATTTATCCAGGAAGTGATGAAGGGATGGTACATTTCATCAAGACCAGATAGCACACCTGGCGATTCCACAAACTGGTACACTTCGTTTTGGTTTTTTATCTCCGAGTATGCAAATACCAGATTTGGGAACGAATGGTGTTTGTCTGCAGATCAGTCATTAGCGTTTTATAGCGGAAACAGAACTGTGCCAAAGCAAGTAATAATTCGCACCTCAAAAGGAGCAAGCAATATTGTAAATTTACTACATGACACATCAATCCTCTACTTTCAGGCATCAATTGCAAATCCAATTTCTAAAGAGCCAAAATTAGGTCTTAACATTTATTCGCTAGCGGAAGCGTTGATTGAGTGTAGCCCTGTTTTTTTCAGATCAGATAGTGTTTCTGCACGAACTTGTTTGTCAATGGTGTCGGACGTGGGTGATATTCTGAAAATTGTTCTTGAAAAAGGACAAACAACAAAAGCAGGACGATTAGCCGGAGCATTCCGAAATATTGGTCATACATCGGCTGCCGATGAAATAATCAGCACAATGAAAAGTCTGGGTTATGATATTAGAGAAGAAAACCCTTTTTCAGACCAAAGCGCAATAGCTTATTCACACATAGTATCACCTTATGTGATGAGATTGAAGTTAATGTGGAATAAGATGCGCGATGTCGTTATAGACAACTTTCCTCAAATACAACACTCTCATCCAAGCATAGAGGTTTGCATAAAGGATATTGAAGCTCTATATAAGTTAGATGCTTATCACTCACTTTCTATTGAAGGATATAAAGTAACTGACGAACTGATAGAGAAAGTAAAAAGCGGAAACTGGAAACCAGACCAAGATTTTTCTGATGCAGAACAAGTGAACGCAATGGCTGCCCGTGGATATTGGCAAGCATTCCAAGCCGTGAAAGAAAGCGTTAAAAATATTTTAGGTGGAGATAATCCAGGCGAGATTGTAAATAATGACCACAGAGTGTGGTATCGGGAACTATTTGCACCAAGTGTAGCAGTTGGTTTGTTGAAGGCTTCTGATTTAACCGGATATCGGACGAATCAAGTCTATATTCGAGGCTCGATGCACACACCATTAAATCCGGATGCAGTCAGAGAAGCTATGCCAGTATTATTTGAGCTAATAAAAAACGAACCGGATGCCATAGTAAGAGCCGTTTTAGGACATTTTATTTTTGTATATATCCACCCTTATATGGATGGCAATGGTCGTATAGCACGCTTCTTGATGAATGCTATGTTAATTTCCGGCGGATATAACTGGACTATTATTCCCGTTGAAAAGCGGCAGGAGTATATGGTTGCTTTAGAAAAAGCCAGCGTGAATGAGGATATTTCTGATTTTACGTCGTTTTTGGTGTCATTAGTACATTTCAATAGCAAATGATTTCTAATCCGAACATTTATTTGGATTATTATTTCTATTTATAATCAAATACCTACATATCGTTACATTGCTAAATTGGAGCAAGTTGCATTTCGGCTTAAAAAACTTTTGTGTTTTTTTTACAAAAACCTCCCCAAAGTTTGGTTAAATGTCAAAAATATACATACATTTGCACCCGAATTGGTATCGATACACCAGCAGGTGTGTTGATTAAAAGGGAACCGGGTGTGAATCCCGGACAGGCCCGCTGCTGTGAAGCACGTGAACGTTCCAAAAAAATCTGCGACCACTGGTCATAACGGCCGGGAAGGTTTAGGAATGAGTGTGTTAGTCAGAAGACCTGCCAATTCAAGTAAATGTCAGTTAGCCCCGTGGACCGGGTTGAATGGCAACCTAAAAGTTAAACTTCGGAAAATAGTCGCCTTTAGCGGGGCGAAGTTGAAAAAACATGCGAAACCGGCATTTTTGCCGGAGTGTGATTGCTTTGCCTGAACCGAAACACGAAACTGAATATTAAACACATACTATTATGATGACAAAAGAGCAGTATATCGAAAGCCTTAGGAAGATGAATCTCAAGGTTTACCTTATGGGCGAACTTGTAGACAATCCTGTTGATCATCCTATGATCTTGCCGTCAATGAATTCTGTTGCAATGACCTATGAGCTTGCCGAAAAACCGGAGTACCGGGAACTTATGACAGCAACGTCCAATCTGACAGGTAAAACCATCAACCGTTTTTGCCACCTGCATCAGAGTACAGACGACCTTGTAAAAAAGGTTAAGATGCAGCGCCTCTTAGGGCAGAAGACTGCTGCCTGTTTTCAACGCTGCGTAGGAATGGATGCCTTTAATGCTATCTACTCTACTACATATGAGATCGACAAAAAGCACGGCACAGAATATCACAAGCGATTTACTGACTATCTGAAATTTGTACAGGAGAACGACCTTACGGTTGACGGTGCGATGACCGATCCAAAGGGAGATAGAGGTTTGTCTCCTTCGAAGCAGGCCGATGCTGACCTCTATCTTCGAATTGTAAAGGTTTTGCCTGAAGGAATTGTGGTGAGAGGTGCAAAAGCTCATCAGACAGGTGCAGTAAATTCTCACGAGCATCTAATAATGCCTACCATTGCAATGAAGGAAGAGGATGCTGATTATGCCGTCGCCTTTGCTGTTCCATCTGATGCAGATGGGGTTGTCATGATCTACGGAAGACAATCATGTGATACACGCAAAATGGAGCCGGGTGCAGACATTGACCTGGGTAACGCACGCTTTGGCGGACATGAGGCACTTGTCATTTTCAATGATGTTTTCGTTCCTAATGAGCGCATCTTCATGTGCCGTGAGTATGATTTTGCAGGAATGATGGTTGAAAGGTTCGCAGGATACCACCGCCAGTCATACGGTGGGTGTAAGGTTGGCGTTGGCGATGTACTGATTGGTGCATCAGCTTTAGCTGCCGATTACAACGGAGCTGCCAAAGCAAGTCACATCAAAGATAAATTAATCGAAATGACTCACCTTAATGAGACACTATATGCTTGTGGTATAGCCTGTTCTGCAGAGGGAGAATCGATGCCTGCCGGTAACTATATAGTTAACCTTTTACTTGCCAACGTCTGCAAACAGAATATCACCCGTATGCCATACGAGATTGCACGCCTTGCCGAAGATATCGCGGGAGGTCTTATGGTTACAATGCCATCGGAACAGGATTTTCGCAGTTCAGAGGTAGGTCCATACATCGAGAAGTACCTTGTTGGAGTTGCAGGGGTTTCAACGGAAAATCGTATGCGCATCCTGCGCCTTATCGAAAACATAACACTTGGTACTGCAGCTGTCGGCTACCGCACAGAGTCGATGCATGGAGCAGGCTCTCCTCAGGCTCAGCGCGTGATGATTGCCAGACAAGGTGATATTGAGGGTAAAAAACTTCTTGCAAAAGAAATTGCCAGAATAAATGAGGGGCAGAATGGCTAACAGTTTATTTGTACAAACCACATTTAGTGAGAGAGTTGAGCGCGCTGTAAATGAGTATATCCGCCCTTCATTACAACTGCACCAGGGAGATATATGTGTCAGAGATGTACATGACGGAGAGGTGTGGGTAGAGTTAAACGGAGCTTGCAAAGGTTGTCCTTCAGCACAGGTAACAATGGATGAGACAGTGAAGCAAACTCTTACTGAAATACTCGGCAACGAGCTAAAAGCCGTTCATCTTGTAAACGAAGTGGACGAAGATCTGCTCAATTTCGCCAGAAATTTGCTTAACAAAAACAAATAGCCGATGAACTGGAAAGAACAATATAAAGACAGGATAACTACAGCTGCCGATGCGGTTGGAGTGATAAAAGATTCCGATTATATCGTCTGTTCGCACGCTGCAGCTAACCCTCAGGTTATCATGCGTGAATTAGTTGCGCAAAAAGAGAGGTTCAGCAACCTTTACATATACCATATGTTGCCTCTTGGTTACGGAGAGTATCTTTTACCGGAAAATGCAAAACATTTTCACCACATCACAAATTTTGTGGGAGGATCTTCAAGAGAGTCCGTTTCACAGGGGAGAGCAGATTTTATCCCATGCTTTTTCAAAGATACCCCTAATCTGATTGGGAGCATATTTCCTGTTGATGTTGCAATTGTCAATGTGTCACCTCCTGATAGTGAAGGCTATTGCAGTCTGGGTTTATCGTGCGACTACACCAAAGCTGCCGTTGAAAAGGCTCACAAAGTAATTGCACAGGTTAATGAATATATGCCCTATGTTGGTTCAACTAACAAGGTCCATTTATCCAGGTTCGATAGTATCGTTCCATGCACAGACCCAATCCCTGAGATTCCGCTTCCATCAATCACCGATGTGGAGCGTGAAATAGGACGCAACTGTGCATCACTAATTAACGATGGAGATACGCTTCAGCTGGGTATAGGTGCTATTCCCGATGCTGTTTTGCTTTTTCTTAAAGAGAAAAAAGATCTTGGAATTCATACAGAGATGTTCTCCGATGGTGCAATAGAGCTTGTTAAATCGGGGGTTATTAACGGACGACTTAAAACTCTTCATCCCGGCAAACTGGTAGCCACTTTCCTGATGGGAACCCGTGCCTTATATGATTTCGTTGACAAAAATCCTGCTGTTGAGCTACTGCCTGTTGACTATGTAAACGACCCTGCCGTAATAGGGCTAAACAACAATATGGTTTCTATAAACTCATGTATAGAGGTCGATCTTATGGGGCAGGTAAACGCAGAAAGCATAGGAATAAAACAATTCAGCGGCACAGGAGGTCAGGTTGACTATGTGCGCGGAGCATCTGTTTCAAAAGGGGGAAGATCAATAATTGCCGTCCCATCAACAGCCTCAAAAGGAAAGGTATCCAGAATTGTCCCGTTTCTGAGCCCGGGAGCAGCAGTTACTACATCCCGCAACGATGTTGATTATGTGGTAACCGAACACGGAGTTGCAAAACTTAAGGGACGCACTCTTAGTGAGCGTGCAAAAGCCCTTATATCAATTGCTCATCCGGATTTCCGCGAAGAACTTAAAGAAGAATATAAAAAACGCTTTAACAAATAGAGAATGATATGCAGTTATTCAAATTAAAAACAACTGTAAGCCGCTTTGACACATTTGCAGAGTTCGCCTGCACCTTTGATCTTGGCGCAAACGACTTGGTTTTGACACATGATTTCCTTTATAAGTCATTCATAGAGAGGCTGGGTCTTAAGTGCTTGTTCGTTATGCTGGAGAAATACGGCCAGGGTGAGCCTTCTGACGAGATGATAAACAGGATAATCGCCGATGTAGCCAATTCAAAATACGACAGAGTGGTGGCAATTGGAGGGGGAACTGTTATTGACGTCTCCAAGCTACTCGCAATCAATTTTGTTACCAATGTTGCAGATGCATTCGAACGTAAAGTCCCTATTGTTAAGGAGAAGAGACTCATAACTGTACCCACCACTTGCGGAACCGGCAGCGAGATGACCAATATCACAATAGCTGAACTCAAGTCAAAAAACACCAAAATGGGGCTTGCCGACGATGCGCTATTGCCCGATGATGCTGTCTTAATTCCTGAACTACTAATGGGGTTACCTTTTAAGTTTTTCGCCTTCAGCGCCATAGACGCTCTTATACACGCAACTGAATCTTATGTTTCACCAAAGTCAAACCCTTATACTCAGATGTATTGCCGTGAGGCGATAAGCATAATTGTTGATGTGTTTTCAAATATTGCCGCCAAAGGAGCCGATTATTACAAGGAGCGACTTGAAGATATGCTGATAGCGAGCAACTATGCGGGAATCGCATTCGGAAATACAGGCGTAGGTGCAGTTCATGCGCTCTCTTATCCTCTGGGTGGGGTCTACCATGTTCCTCATGGCGAAGCAAACTATCAGTTCTTCACCAAGGTCTTCAAACTGTACAGCGAGAAGAAGCCATGTGGTATTATCCGGGAGGTTAACAGCCTCTACGCCAAACTACTCAACACATCTGAAGACATGGTATACATCAAGCTGGATGAGTTGCTCGGACATATGATTTCAAAGAACTCGCTGCGTTTTTACGGAATGCAGCAGAGTGATATCGACAGCTTTACCGGGAGCGTGCTCCTAGGTCAACAGCGTTTGCTTAACAACAATTATGCTCCCTTTTCGGAGGATGATATAAGGGGAATTTATACAGAGTTATTTTAATTATAAATCATATTCGCAATGGAGATTAAAGAGATGATTGCCCTGGCGCGCAAAGCGCAGGCCGCTTACGAGGTTCAATTCGATCAGGACGATGTTGATCAAACCATAAAATTGGCAGCACGAGCCATCTTCGATAACGCCGAAGAGCTTGCGCGCATGGCAGTAGAAGAGACTGAGATGGGCGTTTATGAAGATAAAGTGGCCAAAAATCGCAATAAATCGAAAGGTGTCTGGAACAACCTTAAAGGAAAGAAATCGATGGGAATTCTTAGTATCGACGAACTTACAGGCCTTATTGAGATTGCAAAACCTATTGGCGTTGTAGCAGGGATTACCCCGATGACAAATCCAATAGTTACTCCAATGTCAAAGATAATTTTTGCACTTAAAACCAAGAATGCAATCATAATCTCTCCTCACCCAAAGGCTAAAAAGTGCTCTTCTGCCGCTGTAAAAACTATAATCGCGGCTATTGCTCAAATGAATGTGCCCGAAGGAATGGTTCAGGTGATAGAGGAACCTACGCTTGAGAAGACTCAGGAGCTTATGAGAAAGTGCGATACTGTTGTCGCCACCGGTGGTATGCCAATGGTAAAATCTGCCTACTCATCAGGTAAACCATCATTCGGAGTTGGAGCAGGTAACGTACAGGTTATACTTGATCGTAATATTGACTACGATCTGGCGGCAGAAAAGATAGTTACCGGACGCTCTTTTGACAACGGCATTATCTGCTCCGGAGAGCAGAGTGCCATATACCCCAAGGAGTCCCGCGAAGAGGTGCTTGAAGCCTTCAGGCGCAACAGAGGATACGTAGTTCCGGAGGAGTTGAGACAAAGAGTTGTTGACACCATTTTTCCTGATGGATCAATGGCTAAAGAGCTTGTTGGTCAATCTGCCACCTCAATTGCAAAAGCAGCCGGAATTGAAGTTCCCGGAGACACCAAGGTACTGATAATTGAGGCAAAAGGGGTAGGAAAAGAGGATATTATCTGCAAAGAAAAGATGTTCCCGGTACTGGCAGTAATCCCTTATGGCTACTTTGACGAAGCTATAGAAATTGCTGAGACCAACCTCACCTTTGAAGGAAGTGGTCACACTGCCGGAATCCATTCGAATAACCAGGCCAATATAATAAAGGCGGGTACCGACCTTTCTGTTTCCCGTGTAATCGTAAATGCAATTTGCGCCACAACCGCAGGCGGTTCTATCCAAAACGGACTTGCTGTCACCAACACACTTGGTTGCGGAAGCTGGGGGAATAACTCCATCTCGGAGAATTTCACCTACAAACACTTGCTAAACATTACACGAGTAGCTCCTCTTTCGGCACGTATACAGGTGCCAAGTGACTCAGATATTTGGAATAATTAAACACAACAATATTATGGATTTTTCTCTTAGTAAAGAACAGGAGTTGTTCCTGCAGATGATCAGGGAGTTCGCCGAGAAGGAAGTTAAGCCGCTGGCTGCCGAGATTGACGAGCAGGAGCGCTTCCCGATGGAAACCGTAAAAAAGATGGCAAAGCTCGGAATAATGGGTATTCCATTCCCCGTCGAATACGGTGGTGCAGGTGGTAACAACCAGTTGTACTCAATGTGTGTGGAGGAGCTTTCAAGGGTATGTGCCACAACAGGTGTAGTGGTTTCGGCACACACTTCGCTATGCTGCGCTCCAATCTGGGAGCACGGAACCGAGGAACAAAAACGTAAATACCTCCCACGCCTAGCATCCGGTGAATGGCTCGGCACCTTTGGACTAACAGAACCTAACGCCGGTACTGATGCTGCAGGTCAGCAGACAGTTGCCATCGACATGGGAGACCATTGGCTGCTAAACGGTTCCAAGATTTTCATCACTAACGCAGCACATTCCGATGTAAATATAATTATTGCCATGACCGACAAGTCACAGGGAACACGTGGAATCTCAGCCTTCATTGTTGAGACAAAATTCCCGGGATTTTCGGTGGGCAAGAAGGAGAAGAAGATGGGAATCCGCGGCTCAGCAACATGTGAATTGATTATGGAGAACTGCATTGTACCAAAAGAAAATCTGCTAGGACAGGTGGGTAAAGGGTTTGGTATAGCAATGAAAACACTTGATGGAGGTCGTATCGGAATTGCTTCGCAGGCACTTGGTATAGCTCAGGGAGCTATGGACGAAACAATAAAATACACGAAAGAACGTAAGCAATTCGGTAAGTCGATTTCGGCTTTTCAGAATACTCAGTTCCAATTGGCCGATCTTGAGACAAAAATTCAGGCATCGCGTCTTCTGGTACGTTCCGCTGCATGGAAAAAAGATCAAAAGCTCCCATATTCTACCGACGCTGCAATGTGTAAGCTCTTCGCTGCAGAAACCGCAATGGAGATGACAACCAAAGCCGTTCAGTTCCATGGAGGGTACGGCTACACAAGAGAATATCCTGTTGAGAGGATGATGCGTGATGCAAAAATCACCGAAATATATGAAGGCACCAGCGAAGTCCAAAAAATGGTAATCGCTGCACACATACTTAAATAATACTGAGAAATTATGAAGATAATAGTATGCATAAAGCAAGTACCTGACACAACTGAGATAAAGTTGGATCCCGTTACAGGAACAATGATCCGTGAAGGGGTGCCCAGCATCATGAATCCCGACGACAAAGGTGGACTTGAGATGGCACTGAGGCTGAAAGATGAATTTGGTGCCGAAATAACTGTCATTACTATGGGACCACTTAAGGCAGAGGCAATAATCCGTGAAGCATTCGCAATGGGAGCAGATAAGGCAATTCTTTTGACAGACCGCAAGTTCGCCGGTGCCGATACTCTGGCAACATCCAATACACTTGCCGGAGCACTGCGTACGCTGGATTTCGATTTAATAATAACTGGTCGCCAGGCCATTGACGGCGATACGGCACAGGTAGGGCCACAGATAGCTGAACATCTGGATTTGCCTCAAATTACATATGTTGAGGATGTTAAATACGATGGTAAAAAGACGCTGTCTGTGAAAAAGGCTACCGAAGAGGGGTATCAGATACTGGAGGTTGAAACTCCTTGTGTGCTCACGGTACTATCAAGCGCAAACAAATCGCGCTATATGTCAGTTCGCGGAATAGTAGAGGCGTTTAACAATGATGTCAACATCTGGGGCTTTGAGCACATAAATGTCAACGAGAAAAAACTCGGACTGGGAGGCTCCCCTACCCGCGTGGCCAAATCATTTACAAGAGGAGCAAAAGCTGCCGGCCAACTTCACGAAGTAGAGCCGAGTGAAGCCGTAGAGATAATTGTAAACAAACTTAAAGAGAAATTCATTATACGATAGTTATGGATAAAGCGACATATAAAGATGTTTATGTATTTATAGAGCAGCGGGAGGGTGTCATACAGAGTGTATCCCTTGAGTTGCTCGGAAAGGCAGTAGAATTGGCTGCCAAACATGGTGAAAAAGTGTGTGCTCTGCTGCTTGGCGATAATATCCAAGGGCTGGCAAATGACTGTATCGCATACGGAGCGGACAAGGTAATTGTTGTCGATTCACCCCATTTGAAATACTACATGACCGAACCCTATACCCAGGCACTATACCAAATTGGAGAAAGATTTGAGCCAGGTATTATCCTGATAGGAGCCACTACCATCGGACGAGATTTAGGACCGAGGCTCTCAGCCAGACTTGCTACCGGTCTTACAGCCGACTGTACAGCTCTGGAGATGTCTGAAGAGGGTAACCTGATGATGACCCGCCCTGCCTTCGGAGGTAATATGATGGCAACTATTGTGTGCAAGGAGCATCGTCCACAAATGTCAACAGTGAGACCGGGAGTGATGTACGCCGTTACTCGCAATGAGAGCCGCAAGGGTGAGATTATCAATTTTGCACCTGTATTCGACAGTTCAAAGTTCCGTGTAAGGTTACTGGAGACTGTTAAAGAGGAGCGCAATCTAGTAGATATCACAGAGGCCAACATCCTCGTTTCAGGAGGCCGTGGAGTGGGTAATTCCGAAGGGTTCGATAAACTGCGTGAATTTGCGCAAACAATAGGGGCCGAGGTTTCATCTTCACGAGCATTGGTTGACGCAGGAATTGTTACCCACAATCGTCAGGTAGGCCAGACCGGCAAAACTGTAAGGCCCGATCTCTATTTTGCTTTAGGTATTTCAGGTGCAATACAGCACCTTGCGGGAATGGAGGAGTCAGACTATATAATAGCCATAAACAAAGACAAATACGCACCAATCTTCCAAACTTCTGACCTCGGAATAGTAGGAGATGTGAAGAAAATTGTCCCTTTGCTCACTGAGAGGTTAAGAAGATAGTAATGCAAAAACACAATATTAAAATATGTTTGGGCAGTTCATGTTTCAGTAGAGGCAATAGTGCTAACGTAAAGGTTATAAAGCAGTTCATACTTGATAATGCACTAGATGCCAAAATAACATTTACCGGGCGCCTCTGTGAAAACATGTGCAGCAGAGGTCCGGTAATTGTTATTGATGATAAGGTGTACGAGAATGTGAACCTTTCCCGGCTATGTAAAATATTGAAGGAGGAGTTCAAATGTTAAGACCAATATATACAGAGCCCGAAAATTGTCAGGACTGCTATAAATGCATCCGGGAATGTCCTGTAAAAGCCATAATGGTAGAGGGAAACAAGGCTTCAATAATTGAGGAGCGTTGTATATATTGCGGACACTGTACACAGGTCTGCCCTACAGGAGCAAAGAAGGTGCGTGACGGACTAACCAGAGCCAGATTTACGCTAAACAGACACCCCGGAAAGGTGTATTTGTCATTAGCCCCATCTTATGTAAGTGAATTCGGAGACATTCACACACCAAGTCTTATTGCTGCAATCAAGCGACTTGGATTCACAGGAGTCTCTGAGACTGCACTGGGAGCAGAGGTGGTATCTGCAAAAACAGAGCAATATATCGGAGAGTCATTGGGCAATATTCATATATCCTCGGCTTGCCCCGTCATAGTGGACTATATACGTAAGTATGTACCCTCTCTGGTTGAAAACATTACACCGATTGTCTCTCCCATGATTGCGCATGCTATGATTTTGCGTCAGTTATATGGTGAGGATATCAAGGTTATATTTGCGGGGCCTTGTATCGGTAAAAAAACAGAGTCTGACAATTTTGGAGACCTTGTTGACGTTGCCATTACATTCAAAGATCTTAGCGAATGGCTGGAGTCAGAGGGGGAGCTTCCAATAACGGCTGACCCGGATAAATCCGATGCTGTTTTTCTGCCCTACAACTCACGAATTGGTGCTGCATATCCAGTAGAGGGGGGTATGCTGGTAGGTTTGCACAAGTTATCGAAACCTGTACACTACATGGCCTTTTCGGGAATAGATGTCATAAAAAATGTGCTAAGCGAACTCAAACCCGAAGAGTGCTCCGGCCCTATGTTCCTTGAATTGCTGGCATGTAGCGGAGGATGTGTAAACGGGCCGGCAAAACTCAATTCTGTATCAATTGCAAGAAAGCGTTATGATATTATAGGGAAGTGTGAGACAGGAGCTCCTATCAGAGATTTTGGCAATTTGGACTTAAGTATAAGATTCAAATATGACACCCAGGAAAACACACAAAATTACACCGAAATTGAGATAAAAGGAGCCTTGGCAACCGTTGGCAAAACAACAGCCGAAGACGAACTTAATTGCAGTAGTTGCGGGTACGATACGTGTCGGGATTTTGCAGTTGCGATGCTCAACAGAAGAGCCGAAGACAATATGTGTGCATCATATATGCGTAAGATTGCCCACGACAAGGCGACTGTGTTGCTCCAGAAGATACCTGCAGGAATAATACTCGTAAACTCCGATCTGAAGGTTGTGGACATGAACAGAAACTTTGCGGCATATATGGGGGATGATTTATTATCGGTATATGATCTGATGCCGGGCATGACAGGGGCTTCAGTAAACAAAGTGTGCTCTTTCGAGCCATTTTTCCGTACTGCATTTGCTACCGGAGAGGAGTTGCGAGAGAGACGAATCACAGATAATGGCAAGACATGGCTTTTGTCAATATATAATCTCCAGCCAAACAGGCAAGTATTTGGCCTTCTGCAAAGCCTGAATGAACCAGGTGTCAAGAAGGAGTGGATCCTGGAAAAAGCACGCGAGGTAATTCGTAATCATATGACCACTGTACAGAAGGTAGCAGGCCTGTTGGGTGAAAACGCAGCTTACACAGACTCTACACTTCGTTCAATTATAGAGGCTTATGACCAGAAAGAGGCAGGAAACAAAGAGTTATACCATGAGAGTTAACGGTGATTTCATAGAGGTCGATTGCTGTCAGAAAAACAAGGTAGGACATATCGTTTGCGGAGATACCTTCATGTCCCACAAGTTTAAGGAGGAGGGTCGCGTTATAAGCGTATTGTCTGACGGACTTGGAAGCGGTATCAAAGCCAGCGTTCTATCAACAATTACATCCTCAATGCTGCTCAACTTTTCGCTGTTGAACGAAGATATTATGGACTCCGCATCATCTGTTCTTAAAACTCTGCCGCAGGATGTAATACGTAAAATCAGTTATTCTACCTTTTGTCTGTGCGAAATAGATTGCTTTGGTAAAGTAAGGATAGCCGAGTATGAAACTCCCTCCTTTTACTTGCTCCGTAACGGAGAATTTGTAAATATCCAGAAAAAAAAGATACCGGTAGAACGCGAAGATCTTGACAACACCCATCTTCTAATATCTGATTTTCAAATGTATAAGGAAGACCGGATAATATTTTTCAGCGATGGTGTGAGTCAGTCGGGAATGGGAAATCTGAATATGCCATTTGGCTGGGAGGAGGGGAGTAAAGATTATATCTCTATGATTGTAAGTAAAAGTCCGGACATCTCTGCCAAGGACCTCTCACGCCGCATAGTATTAAAGGCAGAACAAAACGATTACTCTGTTTTGAAAGATGATACAAGCTGCTGCGTTATTTACATGCGCAAACCCCGTAATCTTTTAGTTTGCACAGGCCCTCCATATGACGAAAAGAATGATGGCTATCTGAGCAATTACATTCGCGATTTCCATGGAAGAAAGATAGTTTGCGGTGGAACAACCGCACAAATCATCTCCAGAGAGACAGGCCGTTCCATAAGTACAGACATAAGTCCCTCCGACAGGGAGCTTCCTCCAATTTCCAAAATGGATGGTATAGATCTCATTACAGAAGGAATTCTTACCCTTAGCAAGGTAGAGAGAATACTTTCCGAAGAGGAGCATGAGTCAAAAAATAAGGACGGTCCGGCCGAGAAATTACTCAGATTGCTAAACGAGAGCGACAAGATAACTTTTCTGGTGGGAACACGTATCAATATTGCGCACCAGGATCCAACACTGCCCATCGAGCTGGAAATCAGGCGAAATGTGGTTAAAAAGATAAAATCACTCCTTGAAAGCAAATGGCTGAAAGATGTTGACATTAGTTATATCTAAAAAACACTCAATTAATTCTTAATAAATGGGAATGGAGAGGATAAATCTGAAAATTTGCACCGGAACTATGTGTTATGTCATGGGGGGAGCCGAACTGCGAGCAGTGCTTGAGCTTTTACCTGATGATATTATGAAACGCATCTCGGTCAGCTATTCGCCGTGTATGGGGTTGTGCTCAGATGTAGGAGAACCTCCCTACATACAAGTTAACGGAAAGACAATTTCGGGAGTAAGTAAATCAAATTTAATGCAAATTTTAAAAGAGGCCCTGAACGATGCTGTATGATAATTATGCGATGCTGGCAAAGCGCGAACTCCTGATACGCCTTGTTAAAATCCTGATCCGGGAAAAACTGGTCGAAGAGATAAAGAGAATTCCCGTTGAGATGCGTCCCAGGGAAAAACGCAACATAGATTGCTGCGTACATAAAGACCGCTATATTATAAAACACAAAATAATATCAATTCTCGGCTTTGATATTAAAGACGAAGATATTGATCTTATATCCCTTGAGTCTTACGCACAGCGTTCGCTTGACAATAAAAATGTAAAGGAGTCAATCCTATCGGTCGTTCATGAGGCGTGTAGCGCATGTATGCAATCTCAGTACTTCATAACCAATATGTGCAGGGGGTGTGAGGGGCGTCCATGCCTGATGAACTGCCCCAAAGGAGCAGTATCTTTCAAACAGGGCAAAGCAATTATAACTCAGGAGGACTGCGTAAGCTGTGGAATTTGCCAGAAGGTATGTCCTTATCATGCAATAATTTATACACCTGTGCCATGTGAAGATGCCTGCCCGGTAAAGGCAATCACCAAAAATTCCGACGGAACGGAAAATATTAACAAGGATAAATGTATATACTGCGGTCGTTGTATGCAAGCCTGCCCCTATGGTGCTATTATGGAGAGATCAAAAATTGTTGATATTCACAAGATGGCGTCACGCCCCGGTGTTAATATTGTTGCAATAGTTGCTCCGGCTATATTCGGGCAGTTTGATGCCACGCCCGGGCAGATAATTACAGCAATGAAACGTATCGGATTCGACGAGATTGTTGAGGTTGCCCTCGGTGCTGAGGATACTGCCCGCCATGAATCTGCAGAACTTATTGAACGGATAAGTCAGGGAGATTCATTCATGACATCATCATGCTGCCCTGCTTATACAGAATGGGTAGAAAAACACGCCCCTGCATTTAAACCGTATGTATCTCACACCCAAAGCCCCATGGTTTATGCTGCATGTCGCGTTAAAGAGAAAAATCCTGATGCACAGGTAGTTTTTGTTGGCCCATGCCTTGCTAAACGACACGAGGCAGACTCATTACAGGAGGTCGATTATGTGATGAGTTTTGAGGAGGTTGGGGCATTTCTTGCTGCCTATAAAGTTGATGTACGCGAATGTGAAGAGGCACCGCTCAATCCCGAAGTCACACATCTGGGACGCGGTTTTGCTCAGTCCGGAGGAGTTAGGGAGGCTGTTGCTCACGCTACCGGTGAGAGATATTCAACAATGAGTATAGATGGCCTCAACAAACAGAACATTGCCCTTCTTAAAAGTATGATAAAGAGACCACAGGCACAGTTTGTAGAGGTAATGGCATGCCCCGGCGGATGTATTAACGGACCTTCTACTCTAGCACCACTTTCACTTGCCAGAAAAAATCTTAAGCAGGCACTTTAACCTCTAACAAACACTTTAATCTCAAACAAAGACTTTAACCTCTATTTAAGCTTAACACGAACAATTACCGGATTATCGGTATCATTCATACTTTGGGCAATCTTTTTGAATTTATCGGAGACTTTATGTGTCTCTGCGTGAGTTTTAAATTCGCGGGCATACATATAGGTTATCAGATATCCATCTGAACTCACATATTTGGGCCAGAAGGCCGGACCCCCTTCAAAATCCTCCACAAATCCCAGCTGGTTGATTTCAGGCTGATGAATAAATTGAAATTTCCCGGTTTTCTTGTCAAAAACAGAGTGTTCATGCTGATAATCGTAAGGACCTCGCCTTCCAATGACTCTTGAAGGCTTTTCAGAAAGTGGACCTAAATGATATGTCATCAACAGAAATCTGTCGCTTTCATAAATCTCAAATCGTGACCACAACCAGGGTGCTTTAAAAGTGAATTGATCAGGATTATTAATATCCGCTCTGTATTTGCCAAAATTCAAATAATATGCGGTATCAATATTATGGTTTTCATCAATGGTTAATATGCAATTGCTATAGCCGTTAATCAGACGTACACTCTCTTTGTATTTGTAAAAATTTGGCTGAGTTACCTGAAGTGGTTTCCCCGAAAAGATTTCATAATCCTCCTGCAGATACACAACCTTTGAAACAATCTCTGTTGTAGTATCCATTACCATAATTGAATTCCGGGTTTTCTCGTTCACATGCAAAAGCAGAAAATAGTTATTTCCAATCTTTTTAAAACGGTTTAAATGCAACTCTGCCAACAGAGGATTTTCGCGAAAGAAAACCGTTTTTAACAACTCCCCATCAGTTGAGTATTCAATAATTTTTTGCCTTTCCATAAGTATGATGTTTCCTGTTTTAAGGTCAACATCCACATCAAGCGACATATTTACATCACGGGGCCCTTTACCCGGTTTGCTTATTTTATTTAAATATCTGCCCTTTTTATCAAAGAGAATTGTCGACTGATCCCGCTCCATCAAATAGAACACTCCCTTTTCATAGAAAATCCTGTCATAAAATATCTTTCCCAACATCAATTCGCTGTTTGTCTCAAGAGGAATATACTCTATTGACTCCGCAATCTCCGACAATTTAACTAATCGCCCCTTGCCCACTCCTCCCTCTACATCAATTACTCTCAATTCTTTGTCTTTTTCACTATTACTGCACTGGCAAGTGGTAAACACAACTATGAGCAAAAACAATATCCTTTTCATTAGAATCAATATTTAAATCAGGTCAATGGCAAAATACAAAATATTTATACATAACGTAAAAGTATATAAATATTATTTTACGCCACAAGGTTTAAATGTCAAATTAGTCATTATATTTGCATCATTAAATATCTAATTATGAGAAATATCACAATCATTGTCGCGCTACTGTGCCTTACTTTATCAGGGTGTTCAAAAAATGAAAATAGTTTAGTTTTAAGCATTGCTTCGGAGAGATATCTTAGCCCTATACAGGATGAAATGAATGCAGGAGTTTGGTTCCTGAGCAAAAAGTACCAAAATGACAATTGGGCACTGCTTTCCCGCGATATTGAAGGCTTTGTATATGAACGTGGTTATGAATACACGATAAAAGTGACCATGAGAGCCACAGAGCAATATGTTGATCAATCTCCTGTAAAATTTAAGCTAGTTCAAATAATCAGTAAGGAGAGAACAGATTCAGATCTGCCTGAAATTTTTAAAAACTCCCTTTACGAAGAGTAAAATCTTCCTGCACAAAGCACATCTTAACGAAGAACACGGATTTTCATCCCTGAGATTTCTTTCCTTTTGATTGAAAATCAACAATTTAAACAAAATAGCAGAATTGTGATAACTCTCTGGATATGAAAGAGAAGGAAAGAATTCCCAGGGATTGCTTGTCAATTCTTGAATTTCACCACCTGAAGTACCGGGTTATCGTTTTCGGTCATCTTGTCGGTTATTCTCTTTAGGGTGTCGGGGAGATTGGCGTAATTATCCATCAGTGTCTTGTAACTGAGACATCTTACTAAATAATTATGATTCAATGTTGTACCTTCGAAAAAGAAAGCATAATTAAGGGATTCTATAAAATGGGTATTGAAAGAGCCATCCAGGTTCTTTCTCATAATCCCTTTGGCAAGATCAAACAGTTTGTTTTGGGTTTTATCGTAGGCAAAAAGTTTTAATTGCTTTTCTTCTAACCGAATCATAGTCTGAAATCTAGGTTGAGAATAAAGGAAAACGTACCTATCGTTCTCAATAACCGGGTATATGCCATTTTCTTCTTTATTGGAATAGCTGGATACATCAACAAAACGTGGCGATATTTCCAGAGATTTGCTAATATGATAGGTTGTGTCTGAACAGATGCTAAAGAAGTAAACTCCATTGTCAGTTTTGACTATAGCCTTAGATGATCCCCATGATTGATTTGCATCGTATATTCTCTCAAAGCTTAAATCCGGGAAATCAATGAGAGACAAGCTATCAATATCTATAAGGCTCATAGTCCTGCCTGACTTTCTTATTCTGCCTGCCCCGGATAACCCGGCGGGAACAATATAGGTTACCCTCGGGTTATACCCTAGCAAAGTGTTATCATTTACTAGATCCATGTTCCTGATTCTTAACCTCTCCGAGAAATCGGCAGATCTTTTGAAGTTTCCATTTGTATCATAAACAATTATACGGTCTTGCATTGAACTATTTATAAATACTTCACCCCTTAAAGTATCTACCGCATAGGTGAATGGTGCCATAAATTCACCCGGCCCCCGCCCTTTGTTTCCGATACTGTATAATGGGTTTCCTTCGTAATCATAGACAATTATCTTAGGATCGTCCAAATTGCCATTATTCAGATAGAATTTATTACGGGTAGCAAAAAAATGGCGGCCATAACCAGGGTTAATAAAGATAGTATCCTCGCCCAACTTTAATGGAATGTATCTGATTTCTGCAATTTCGCCCAGGTCAAGGTTTAGTTGGGGGTACTTCCTGAATGCATCAATCTCAATTATTCCGTTTGCGGATTTTTTATTTGAACATGAGACAATAATGGACATTAAGAATAATACTAACAGAAAATCTGTCAACTTAAATTTTTTCATATTCTTTATGCTTTAATTTAACGGTGCTTTGATATTCAATAACAAATGAAATGCTCAACAAACTGACTATAAAAGTAGTTAAACATACTTATACAACAAAACATAAAAAAAATGACCTCCGGGGAGGTCATTTTTTATTTGGTATCAGCGGTTAAATTAAATAGTTCGTTTGGGTTTAAAAGAATTTTGCTCTGTTATCAACAACTTTTGCAGCCTTCTCAAGAATTGTAGGTATCATTTGAACCTGGTATCCGAACACCTGATTTGCTCTGGCTTTTGCATCGTCTTCTGTAAAGAATGCACCTGTTTCACGTGAATCAACCGTAAAGATATATGCTCCGATATTTCCGGCAACCGGTCCTACAAGAGTATTTGGAGTTGCTCCTGCAACAAAACCTATGAATTTAGGGTCAAATTGCTGCGATCCCGGAGCGCCGAATGATACACCTGTCTGCTTGCTTACGGTTGTTCCCAATACCTCTGCAATTGCCTCCAGAGAGGTTAGTCCTGCCGTTTTCTCTTTAACAGAAGCAACCAATTTTTCATTAGACTTATCTCTTCTCAGGATTGATGCAATATCCTTCTCAACATCTGCAAGTGCAGGAATTCCCTTCTCTCTTACCTTAGTCAGGGAAACTATGAAGAAGTATTTGTTATCAACAGATATTATCTGAGAAACATCACCTACCTTAGCTTCGTATGCCCATCTTGCTATCTCCCTTGTATTAGGGTAGTTGGCTATACTCTTTGCACCCTCTGCAATGTTATATGCCGGCATCGGGTAAATATTCATCTCTTTTGTGACTTCGTTAAACTTCTCAATCTTTCCTTCAGATCTTGAAGCAAGTTCGTTTGCCTTTGCATAGAAGCCCTGGTAAGTCTCTCTGCCCGCTACTGCTGCTTTTTCAAGAACTGCAAGCTGAACCTTGCTGATTGGTTTAGTTCTCTCCTTCACCTTTATGATGTGAAGTCCATACTGTGTCTCATGGGTAAACAGTTTGCCGGGAGTTGCAACGAAGCATGTGTCAAAGCCAGGAATCATGGCGCTTTGTGTCAGCCAACCGATTTCACCCGGAATTGTATTAGGATTCTTGTCAAGCGAGTTCTCAGCAGCTACCTGTGTAAAGTCAGCGCCCTTTTCGATAAGTGCAATAAGACTATCGGCACCTTTCTTGGCAGTGGCTTTGTCCTGATTTGGAAGCAGAATGTGCTGAACAAAAACTGAATCAGGCATCTGTTTGATTGAGTTGATTCTTGCTGACTTGAATGTATTTCCCTCTTTGAAAACAGGGAGAACATCTGAGTATTTTGCTTTGAAGGCAAAACTGTCAAGCACCGGTGATTTTGATGCAAGCTCTCCTGCTTTATAGTAGTAAGTGTCAAGTGGTTTGTCTGAGTTGCGTGCAAGGAAAAGTCTCAGGTTGTCTGAAGTAGAAAATTCTTCCATCAGCTTTTCAATATCATCTTCGGCAGCGTTAATATCCTCCATTGAAGGAACAACCTCAAAAAGCACATATTCCAGATCTCTGCTTGCAGGCTGATCAAAATTATGTTTGTGCTTGTTGTAGTAGTCTCTTACCTCCTGCTTCGAAACAACAATTGATGTGTCCTCTGCAAATGAGTATGGCTGAACAATAAAAGACACATCAGATGTGATGTTGTTGTCCTCTATGCTTCTTCTGAGTTCAACGGGATTCTGGATGTTGCTCTTGGCTAGTAGAGTAACATATTTACCAACAAGTTGGTCTACCTTCATGTTTTTCTCAAGGTAATCCCAGTATGTTGCAAGATTGCCCGATTCGTCCATCGGAATCGCTTTAATAAACTGGACCAAAAGGTTTCTGTCAAACATTCCGTTTTCTCCAACAAATGCCTGCTCCCTTGCAAGTACCTGCGAGATATTCTTTCCCTGACTCAGGTCAAACATCTCCTCATCACCAACTGCAATGCCTGCCGACTCGATAAATGGAATAATCACATTGTCGCTCAGCAGATCCTGCCAGGCGCTTCTGATAATCATCTCCGATGTCTGCTCATCAATTGAGGCCGAGCCGGAAACAATCTGGTTAATCCGGTTAAAGTAGTCTATTCTTTTTTGAAAATCTTGATAAGATATTGCTTTCCCTTTCATCTCTCCCACATCGTATTTCGATGAGAAAACAGAGAATGCCGATTGTAATGTGTCAGCGTCTATTATAAATGAAAGAAGTGCCAATCCGATGATTGCTGTGATAAAGACACCCATTTTGACGCGGATCTTCTCGAGAACTGCCATTTTATTATTGTTTTATTTGTTTATTTTCTTGTAAGGCGCGAAGATAGTAATTTTTTGTTAATGAATAATCCTATTCAGCCACAATTCGAAGGGATACACTCTCTACACGGTTTATGGTTGTTTTCAGAATGGAGAATTCAAATTTTTCATATTTCAGCTGCTCTCCCTCTATCGGAATATTTTCATTAAACCACGTTATGAAACCTCCAAGCGTTTCATAATCGTCATTCTCCGGAATATCAAGATCGTAGGCCTTATTCAGGTATTTAATCTCCAGGCGGGCAGAGAATATAAATTCATTCTCTGAAACTCTCTTTTCAATAAGATCTTCTTTGTCCAGCTCGTCTGAAATCTCCCCAAATATCTCTTCAATCAGATCTTCAAGTGTGACAATTCCTGCAGTACCTCCGTACTGGTCGTTCACAACAGCAATAGAGCGTTTGTTTTTGATAAGATTCGCAAGCAATGTCTGGGCATCCATCTCTTCAGGAACAAAGTCAATATCCCTTATAATCTCCCTGATTGGTTTTCCACCCGAAAAGAGGTCTTTTGAGTGCACATATCCGGTTATGCTGTCAAGATTCTCTCTGTAAACAATTATACGGGAGTATTTAGATTCGGCAAATTGTGCAAGGAGGGCCTCAATTGATGCATCCTGGGGAATTGCGCAAATCTCTGTACGAGGTATCATACACTCCCTAACCTTTACTTCTGAAAAGTTGAGTGCGTTCTGAAATATTACCATCTCTCCCGATACCTCTCTCTCCTGAATTGCAGGAGTGTTGTCTTTTTTTACGAAGGGTGAAAAAATAACAAAAAAGGCTTTTATGAGAAAGTAGAGATTTTCCAGAATTGAGTGGCCGTTGTATGATGCAACCGCCATGGGCAATATTTTTGTAAGAATAAGAAGTCCAAAAAAAGCAATTGCAATGGCTGTAAAAAGACCGGAGAAGATTGACGCAAGAGAGACAACTGCAATTACAAGAAACAGGTCGTAGGCCAGCCTGAGTGATGCCTTAAGCTCTCCCTCTTTCTCTAGTAAATCCTCAAGAACAACCGCATACCTCTTACCCTGCTTTTTATCCACCTCATATCTGAGCCTGTTGAATGAGTTTAACGCACTCTCAAGGGCTGAAATCAGTGCCAGAATAATAACAGATACCGATGTGATGATTATTGCCGTATTCATTCTTATTTTTTCAGTAGTGGTCCAATGAAGTTAACGGTATCAATATAGGGAATTTCTGTGGAATCTCTGTTAACTATGGCATAACTGTCGAACGGTCTTTGTATAACGGCGTTTCTAGCCATATCGTCGGACTCCATTCCATAGCCCTGCATAAACATATCTGGAGTGTAGAGCTTAACCCATGTATGGGTGTAAATCCTTTGTGTAAGACGGTTCCAGAACAGGGTGTCTGTCTCCATCTTCTCGCCTTTAACAAAGTTGTTGATCACAACGTTTCCGTATGCCTCCCAAATTTCTGCCTCAGATTTTTCATTAATGTGTTTGGCATAGTCTGCCCTGATCTTGGTCTCAAGCAGGCCCTCTGCCGAAAATCCTTTAAGTACTATTCCGGATGGGAATACATCATAAGGGGTTTCAACTTCGGAGTATCTCTCCATAACGGGTGCCTCAATAACATAGGATGTAATTCCCCTTGAAAACTGTACAACTGTCATTCCTTCTACTCTTTGCGAAGGAGTATCACCGGTTGTCAGAATCTCAGCTACAGGTATATCATCCTTGCATGAGAAAAGAATGGTAGCAATCACCAAAGTGACTGCTACCATTAATATTTTTGCCCCATTTAAAGAGCCTCTCTTCATTATTGTTTTCTTGTTCTCACGGTTGTGGTCTCTCTCATGCCTCCGCAGCTTACGGTGTATGAAGTACCATCAAGAATGTCATACATAAAAGCCTCTTCCTGTGCAGGGAAATACTGGCTGTACGCAGAGATATATCTTGAAGCCTCCTCTGCAATTGTAGGATCAGCATTTCTTGCTCTTACAAGGTAGTCAACAGCAACCCAGTATTTAGCTCTGGCTTCAACCTCATTACCCTGGCATCTCAAACTTCCCCAAACCAAGCCCAGGATAAGATTCGCTCTGCCTGAAACAGATGAATTCTTTTGAATTGCCATTTTTGCATACTCAGCAGCTTTATTTATATTTTCGAGTTTTTGCATGTAGTAGTTTGACAGCTCTATAAGCATGTTTGCATCCTGATCGTCAGTAGATTGGTCACTCTCAATAGCTTCAAGCAGCAACTTAACTGCGTTTTGGTGGTCATTATTGCCGGCATAGAGTCTGTAAAGATAATATGCGCTCTGGAAACTTGGCTCAAGGCGGTGCAATGCCTGTACTGCACTGAGGAAAAGCGGTTCTGTTGTACAATCGGCATCACTAAGCAGTTTAACAATATTGTTTATAAGTGCTCTGTCATCCGGATTGGCGTTATATCTTGGTGTAAAAAGCTGAACAATATTGGCGCAACTTGCAACACCACTGTTTGCGAAAAGGTTGTCAATATCTCTCTTTATCTGATCGGCATCAGGATGCTTTGCAGCTACCTGGGCTTCAATAAGCGGAGTAAGAGAGGAATATGTCTCCATTACCACGTTTGCATCAACCTTTTCAACAGAATACATATTGAGTATCTTCTGCATTTTAGTCAGAAGAAGTGCCGGCTGAGTCTTTTCTTTTGATATTGCAATTGCCTCGTCAATAGATTTTATAATCGCCTCAGGCTGGTCAAATTTATATTCTATCATGTCATAAACCTTAAACTCGGCAGCAGATGAGGCAAAATTAGGGAAGTGCTTTATTCTCAGATCAAACATCAGGAACAGTGAGTCAATCAAGGCATTTTTAACCTGAGGATTGGCTTTGTTCTTTTCAATGAGATATCTGAAAATTCTCTGTCCGTCTGTGTAAATGCTTTGTCTCACACCGGCATCGCAGTGTAGAAAAGCTCCTCTCCAGTTCGCAGCAGCATCGCTCAGATTGCCCTGGTCCATATCTGTCTTCAGATAGTTTAGAAATTTTAAACATTCAGGACTCTGGCTGGCCAGTGTGCCTTGGGCAAAACCTATGGTCGCTGCCAGTGACAGGAATGTAATGGTTAATAAAAATCTAACTTTTTTCATGATTATTTAATTATATTATTCCCGGTAATTAATCGTATCTGTATTTTATAAACCAAATATCGTGCAGAGAAAAACTAATGTTAAACATTACATATCTCTCCCTTATAAGGTTATTTTTCAATGAGCCTCTTTGCCCCATATCAATCGACAGTCCCAGACCGTTGTACAGCCTGAGCACAGGCAGTGTGGCACCAAGTGTTATACCCATTGAGTTAATCTGATTGCCGTTAACTTTCATGTAGGTGTTTTCGTAGTATGCTCCACCTCTGTAAGTAATTCTTCTTGAGTAGTAACGGATATCGTATCTGTTTGGTATATATTCAAAACCAACCCTGAATGAATTGCTTACGGCTGGAGAAAAATCAACTCCCGCTGTAGGGCCGAAACTTACGCTGCTCCAGTCCTGACGAATATAGTCCGCACCAACAAGCCATTTATCTTTTTTTCTGAGGGTTATGCCTAATCCCAGTTCAGAAGGAATCTCCATTTGTGTATTATCAGATACATTATGATATACAGTGTCCCTTACTCCGGTAACACCGGTAGCGTAGGCATATTTTGTAAGATCTCCTTTAAGTTTTGTTCCGGTAAGCCATGTTGCTCCAACAGTAAGTTCGGTATCCTTTTTAACCTCCTTGTGGTATTGTAATCCGAATTTTGCAGCCATCGAACTTACAACATAGTCCATTCCGGTATTTATTGTTCTGTAGGTTGAGTTGGTAACAAACAGCACATCAGAGTAGCGGTCAATTGTTCCGAAGTAATTAATACCCTCTGCACCAATCGAAAAATCTTTAAGGAAGTCCATCGAGGCGCTAACAAATGCCTTTGTAATTCCTCCTGTTCCGTATCTTCTGTATTTAATCTCACCCATTTCGTTAATAATAACAGGGTTAGTCTCTCTCTCTTCAAATTTGTATCCAACACTGCTGAACGGTACGACACCAGCTGCAACTGCCGATTTCTTGTACAGAGGCAGGGTGATTACAATGTGGTGCATATTGAAAACATTATAGGCAGAGTTTTTTGAATCCCCGGTGTTATAGATGTTCTTTTGGCTAAGGCCGAAATCCATCATGAATGATTGAGGGTCTCTCTCGGTAAGTGCTGCAGGGTTCATAAAGTTTATGAGCCTGTTGTCTCTTAGCCCGACTCCTATTCCTCCCATAGCTTTATTAAGGGCAGTACCGCTTTTGTTTAAGTCACCGACACCGAACACAGAGTACGGAGTAAATGTGCCCAAAGCATCGGTACTCTGGGCAATAACAAATTGCCCTGTAAATAAAATTGCCGCAAATGCCGCAATTACCTTTGTTTTCCTAAGATTTCGCATAATACTCTGCCACGCGGGCCAAACCCATCAATACTAAATTGTAAACTACAAATATCGAACTTTTCAATTTTTCTGCAAAATAAATCGCATCGCCGCCCGTAAAAATATAAATATGCTCCGGATTGGCTTTTATATAACCCTCAATCTCAAAAATCAGACCTAAAATTATTCCACTCTCTATTGCCTCCCTTGTACTACCCCCGGGAGATACAAAATTCTTTGGGGTGTCAACCAATGGAAGTTGCTCTGTATAATCATTTAAGGCCTTAAATCGACTCCTCATTCCGAGTGAAATATTGCCTCCTGTAAATTCATTTTTTTTATTTACAAAATCTATCGTCAGGGCAGTGCCAAAGTCAAAAATTATGCAGTTCTTCCCGGGAAAAAGTGAAATAGCTCCATACGCTGCCATAAGTCTGTCAGTGCCTAATGTCAAAGGAGTTCTGTAATTATTGATTATTTGAAGCTCGGTCTCCCTGTCAACAATAATAAGTTTATCACATAACTTCTCTACGCTTATCAGAAAATTTTGGTTCAATTTCCTGACAGAGGATATGGCAATTACTTTTGGTTTTCTGTTTTCGGTAATAGTAGCAATAAATGATGCAACATCCTCTCCCTCAAATCGTATTACCTCTTCAAGAGTTGTTCCGATCACAAAAGATGCCTTTACCGATGAGTTCCCTATATCAACAACCAAATTTGTCACAGCTGGCAAAGGTAAAAAAATTATACCTTCATTTCTAAAAATATCTTATATGCCTGTTCTACGCTGATTACATTTTCTACTGTTATGTAGAGCTTTTCCTTTTGCTCCTTCATTCTGAATCTCTTATGTTGTTTTTGCAAAAAGGCCAGAATATGAGCAAATTTTTCAGATGAGTAGTAAGAGGACATCTGGTTATTCACAAAATAGGCTATAAGAATTCCATTCTTCAATATTATTTTCTCAAATCCAAGTTCAACAGCCAACCATCTAAGCCGCACAATATATGTTAGTTGCCTTGCCTCTTCAGGCAATTGACCAAATCTATCCTGAAGCTCCTCAGTAAATTTAACAAGCTCTTTCTCCGTTGAAATTGCATCTAGCTCTTTATACAGCCTTATCTTCTCTGAAATTATTCCAATATAGGTATCCGGGAGTAGAATTTCCAAATCGGTATCTATAGAACAGTCTGTAAGATAACTGCTCTCTTTTCCATCCTTGTCTTCAGGAGCAAGGCCCTTCTCCTCTCTTATCTCGGCAAAGGCCTCTCCAAGAATTTTCTGGTAGGTTTCAAAGCCCATGTCCGCAATAAATCCACTCTGTTCTCCTCCCAGCAAATTACCCGCACCCCTAATATCAAGGTCCTGCATAGCTATATTAAATCCACTACCCAAATCAGAGAAGGTCTCAATTGCCTTTATTCTTCTCCTTGCATCCTCTGTAAGTGATATCATTGAAGGCACAATAAGGTAACAGAAAGCCTTAACGTTTGAACGGCCTACCCTGCCTCTGAGTTGATGAAGATCACTTAGTCCGAAATTTTGTGCTTGATTGATAATTATGGTATTTGCATTCGGGATATCAATGCCGTTCTCAACAATTGTTGTGGCAATCATAACGTCGTAATCGCCCAGCATAAAATCCAGTATAGTCTTTTCCAGAAGCGCCGGCTCCATCTGACCATGTCCGGTACAGGTCTTAACATCGGGGCAGAGCCTTCTTACAATATCCTCCACCGATTTGATGTTCTCTACCCTGTTATGCACAAAAAACACCTGCCCTCCTCTCTCTATCTCGTAGTTGATAGCATCTCTTATCACCTCTTCATTAAAGTCAATGACCTCCGTTTGAATAGGGAGACGGTTGGGAGGAGGAGTATTAATGATTGACAAGTCTCTTGCTCCGAGCAACGAAAACTGGAGTGTCCTGGGAATTGGTGTTGCGGTGAGAGTAAGGGTATCAACATCAAGCTTAAGCTGTCTGAGCCTCTCTTTAGCCGCCACTCCAAACTTCTGCTCCTCATCAATAATAAGCAATCCCAGATCTTTGAATTTTATCTCCTTGTTTAAAAGTCGGTGCGTTCCTATTATTATATCTGTTCTGCCACTTTCAAGCGAAGCGGTTATCTCCTTTATCTCTTTTGAGTTTTTCAACCTGCTCAGATAGTTTATATTGCAGGGGAAATCCTTAAGCCTTGAGGTAAATGTTTTATGATGCTGCAGCGCAAGTATTGTGGTTGGGACAAGAACTGCTACCTGTTTACTGTCAGCGACAGCCTTGAATGCTGCTCTTATTGCAAGTTCGGTTTTGCCGAATCCCACATCACCGCAAACCAGTCTGTCCATCGGGAAACTCTTTTCCATATCCTCCTTTATTGCTCCTGTAGCCTTGAGTTGGTCAGGAGTATCCTCATACATAAATGAAGCCTCAAGCTCCTGCTGCATAAATGAGTCCCCTGAAAATGCAAATCCTTTTGCATCTCTTCTTTTTGCGTAGAGCTCTATGAGGTCCTTTGCAATATCTTTTACCTTTGACTTGGTTTGGCTCTTTAGTTTCTGCCAGGCACCTGTTCCAAGTTTATATACTTTAGGCGGTGCTGCATCTTTTGATTTAAACCTGGATATTCTGTGAAGACCATGAATTGATACAAAAATTACATCCCCATCCTTATATATAAGCTTTACAGCCTCCTGCTGTTTTCCGTTTATCTGCGTTTTTACAAGCCCGCCAAACTGTCCTGTTCCGTGGTCTATATGTACTATGTAGTCACCTATTTCAAAAGAGTTTAACTCGCTTATTGTAAGCCTTTCGCTCTTCTCTACCGTTCTGTGTGGCTTAACCCTGTGGTGTCTTTCAAATATCTGGTGGTCGGTATAGAGGCAGATTTGTGCATTGTAATCAATAAAGCCTTCATGAATTGAGATTGTTTCTGTCTCAAACCTGATATCACCAACACCTTCAATTTCAAGAGAGGAGAGAATGTTTTTTATACGCTCCGTCTGACTTGGATTTTCACTCAGTAGCCAAACCTCAAAACCCTCTGCCTTTTTCTGTGAAATATCCCTGGCAAGCAGTTCAAAATTTTTGTTAAATACTGGTTGTGGTATTGTGTGAAATGTAATAGTCTCATAACCTGTGTAATCTCCCTGTAAAGGGCCAAACATTACCCTTTTATGCGACTCTTTAATTTCACAGAACTCTCTGTAAGAGAGCAAAAGTTCACCCTCTCTCTTATGCTCCTCAATAAGTTTTATCTGAGAACTAAACCAGGGGTCATCGGTTATCCACAATATTGAAGAGGAGCCTGCAAAGCCAAAAATATTCTCCCGGGTACTCTCCTCCATCTCAAATATATCGGGGAATATCTCTATACTGTCTCTCTCTTCGGCAGAACGCTGAGTCTCTATATCGAATACCTTTATATTTTCTACCGTATCTCCAAAGAAATCAATTCTGTAGGGTCTGTTGTCCGAGAAAGAAAAGAGGTCAATAAGACCACCTCTCAGAGCAAATTGCCCCGGTTCGGATACAAAATCTACCTTGGTAAATGAGTAAGCAACCAGGGTCTCTCTTATGAATTCATGGGAGAGGATATCTCCTTTTGAAATTTTTAAAATATTGGATTTAAGAGACTTTATGTCAATAATAAGTTCTGAAACTGCATGCGGATAGGTTACCAACACAATGCTTTCATATTGAGATTCTCCTTCAGTAAATCTCTTCACCTCATTAAGGGCTGCCGTACGCTGCACCTGATGAGAGGTATCTTTTCTTACGTTCCTTAAACTATGGTTCTTTGATGATGGAAAGAAAAAGACCCTCTCCTTTCCCATTAACTTGTATAAGTCTCCGCTACAATAGACAGCATCCTCTCTGTTATTGAGCATAATAATATGGATACCGCTTTTGGCAGCGGCACAAATTGCAAAAGCTTTTGCTGAGGAGTAAAGGCCCTGAACAACAATCCCTCTCTTGCCACCCTCTTTTAAGTGAGAAACCAGTTCTGACGTCGCTTTCTGCCTCTCAAATCTCTCGTTTATACTGTAGTTCATAAATGCGACTGCAAAGATAGGTTATTAACCAGATTGTGTTAATAATTATTGATAAATTATTTTTTATAATTCGCTCATTTTATTATATACATTTATTCTCTTTTCATGCAACTTTTCCTGGCACAATTTTTCAGTAATTTATCTCTAATATATCAACACAACGGCTCTGTTAATTTCTATTCAGGGAAATTATGAAACCCTGTTGATAAAGTCTTAAATAATTAAATAAATATCTGATTATTTTATAATTAAAGGAGTTTCCTGAATTGTTGAAAAAATGTTAATATATGTTAATAATCTAAAAATAATGTTAAGATCTTTATTTATCAACATATCAACAAACTATAATAAAAAGAAAAAGTTATATAAAAGATTAAAGTATATTTGTAATAAATAAAACTGTCAGTAACTATGGACAATTTCGATCCCAGACAAGAGCGTGATAACAAAGATAAGGATTTTGAATTTCAAATCCGTCCCAAGGATTTTTCCGAGTTTTCGGGGCAGGAGAAGATAATTGAAAATCTTAAAATTTTTGTACAGGCTGCTCTTATGAGGGGCGAAGCTCTTGATCATGTTTTGCTTCACGGTCCTCCCGGTCTGGGTAAGACTACTTTAGCGCATATTGTTGCAAATGAGCTGAATGTAGATCTTAAAATTACATCAGGTCCCGTTTTGGATAAGCCCGGAGATCTGGCAGGTCTCTTAACCGGTCTCGAAAAGGGAGATGTCTTGTTTATTGACGAAATTCACCGGCTTTCACCAATTGTTGAGGAGTATCTCTATTCAGCAATGGAGGACTTCAGGATTGATATTATGATAGATAAGGGTCCTGGTGCACGGTCGGTTCAAATAACTCTAAATCCGTTTACCCTTATTGGCGCAACAACCAGAAGCGGTCTTTTGACATCTCCGCTCAGAGCCAGATTCGGTATTCAGTCACATCTGGAATATTATGATGCAACTGTCTTACTTTCAATTATTAAAAGAAGTGCGTCTATACTCAATATTCCAATTGAAGAGCAGGCTGCAATGGAGATTTCGAGAAGAAGCAGAGGAACGCCTCGTATTGCAAATGCACTCCTGAGAAGGGTTAGAGATTTTGCTCAGGTTAAGGGAAACGGTGTAATAGATATCGATATTACACTTTACGCCCTTGATGCTCTCAATATCGACAAAAGAGGGCTTGATTCGATGGATAACAAAATACTCTCAACAATTATTCACAAGTTCAGAGGAGGCCCTGTGGGTGTAGGAACAATAGCTACAGCCGTAAGCGAAGATACCGGAACTATCGAGGAGGTTTATGAGCCATTCCTCATTAAAGAGGGATTTATACACAGGACTCCAAGGGGTCGTGAGGCCACAGATCTGGCCTATAAGCATCTTGGTATTTTAAAAGAGAGTATTAATGCACCATCTCTCTTTTCTGAATAGATAAAAACAATGAATTGAAACTAATAAAACTTAACCTTATGAGAATGAAAAGAAACCTGATTTATTCGTCACTTTTACTTCTTTTTCTGTTGCTTGCTTCAGACATCTATGCCTGTACTTCGGCAATAATTACCGGAAAGGTTACTGCTGACGGCAGGCCAATATTATGGAAACATCGTGACACAGGTGAAGATAACAACAGGGTCGAATATTTTAAAGGTGAAAAATACAACTTTATAGGGCTTGTAAACAGCCCTGATAAAGGCGGAGTTGTTTGGATAGGAACCAATAATGTTGGCTTTTCAATTATGAACACCGCTTCTTACAACCTTAAAGATGATAATGTTAAGGAGATGGATATGGAGGGACATTTAATGTATGGTGCTCTTGCCGTATGTAAAACGCTAGAAGATTTTGAAAACTATCTTAACAACCTACCAAGACCTATGAGAGTAGAGGCAAACTTTGGTGTTATTGATGCATATGGTGGTGCTGCCTACTACGAAACAAACAACAATAAATTTGTTAAAGTTGATGCAAACGATCCGGGAATTGCTCCGCAAGGTTTTTTAATCTATACCAACTTCTCATACACCGGCAGGTTTAACGAAGGCATGGGCTATATAAGGCAGCAGACTGCAACCGAAATTATGTCAAAACAATCTCCATTCAGGAATATTACACCGGAATGGATTTTCAATAATTTGTCACGATCTTTTTACCATTCACTAATGGGAACTGACCTTACCAAGGCAGAAAGTTCTCCGGAAAAATTTAGTGGATGGGTAATAGACCAGGATTATATTCCAAGAAAATCATCTACGGCATCTGTAGCAATACAGGGTATTAAACCTGGTGAAGATCCTGAAATGACCATTATGTGGACAGTTCTGGGCTACCCGCCGGCAGGTGTGGCTATCCCTCTTTGGGTTAAAGCAGGAGAAAAGCAGCCATCAATTGTTGTTAAATCTAAGGATAGTGAGAACGCTGTTGCGTGTGATAATGCGCTGGCACTCAAATATAACACATTCTCTCTTAAGAGAGGAAGCGGTCAGAGATATATGAATTTTAATCTCATATATAACAGCAAGGGTAATGGATATATGCAAGAGCTGAGAGCTACCGAGCTCTATGTGGTAAACAGCGTTTATAAGCCACTTATTTCAAAATGGAGAGAGAGTGGCATCAATATGAAAGAGCTGGAAGAGGCAAACAAAAAAGCTGAATTGAGCATCAATCAGATTTATGGTACATTATTAACAGGAATATCTCCTGCAAAACAATAGCTATTCCAATTAATGCAGAGCTGATAAGCGTATCAAGAAACAACGCTATCAGCTCTTTTTTTATGTCATACTCTGACAGAAGAGTATTTATGTCACCCCACTTAACAACAGCTGCGAATGATTTAAATACAATCATATACAGCAATATAGCTACATAGAAAAGCAGTATTGGCCTGAAAACAAAAAGGAAAGATCCCTTTTTCTTCTCTTTTTCCAGGAATATGATAGGGTAGATAAAGGCAAGCCCCTCCATAACTATTGCTAATGTTGGAAATATCCCCTCACTACAGCATGTAAAACCATTAACTACAGTATATATGACAATCCTGGAAACAGCCGCAATTACGCTAACCAAAGGAATGCTCCACCATTTGTTTGTTGATTTGTAGGCAGCCCACATAAAGAGAACTCCAATGGGAATAAGTATTGCACTTGCAAGAGAGCTGTTTAGCAAATGCAATAGAAAACCCAGAGTTATTTCAAAAGCCCCCCATAGGGCACCATATTTTAATATGGATTTCGCTCTCATTACAATTCTATTCTTAAATCCTGAAGTGAAAGAATGTGCCCGTCATTAGGAGCAGTAATAACTATTTTAACCGTCAAAACAGGTTTTTCCGGTTGGAATACAACAACTCCCCTTTCAAAATTGCCTGCCTTGATGTAGGTTTTTCCGTCGTACGAAAACTCTACATAGCCATCTGTCACTCCATAGAAAGATATGTTAGGAATTCCTGTTTCAACAGTTATTCTGCTTGCCTTTACGGCTTCTGAAAACTGATAGATAAGGTAATCACCGGTATTAACCCGTGATGCGCTTCTGAAATAGGTTTCGAAATTATAATCTGTGAGGTTTTTAATTGGGAAACGATTGTTTTCCAAAATAGAGGTCTCTATTCTTGTTTCTGGTTTCAAATATGTATATGAAGCGTTTTCCGGTGATATTGTAACGCTCTTTAACTCGTCTTTGAAGAATGTTGCAAAACGGAATTTATGAGGTTTGTCAGTAAATATTTCGCCTTTGTAAACAGGAGAGAAGCTAGTAGGCTCACTCTCGTCTGTGGTATATCTTACGACAGCCCATGAGTAAGGGAGTTCTGCCTTAACTGCTCCGTTCTCATACTTAGCAACAGGAGGTGGAACTCTAAAGAATATTCCCATCTGATACATTCTCTCAAAGTGATGTCTGGTTAACCTCTTGTAGAAGTTGCCCCACTCTTTGTACTGCGGTTGTGTCCATCCTACCTCTGCAATAGCAGCAAGACGTGGATATGTTTGATAATCAATAAATCTTGGTGGCCATCCGAGAAGTTCTGTCCATAGTGCGCCCTGAACTCCAAGAATCAGGTGAGCCTGATTATCTGTAAGATTAGCAGTTCCTACCGGGTCTAGTGAGTAGCTCTTTTCAAGAGTTACAATTCCTGCCCAGTTATGACCTCTCTCAACAGGCGACTGCTTCATGTCAAAGTAGCAATATTCACCCGGCATCATTATGGTTGGTTGCCCTTTTGTGACAGACTCAATACCTTTTGCAACGCTTCTCCATGCATAAACCCTTGAATTGGGGTTAAGGTCACCTCCTGAAAGAATCTCATCCCAGCCAGACATGTGTTTGCCATGCTTCTCAACAATAGTCTCCATTCTTCTTACAAAGTAGTTCAGAAGCTCTTCATGATTCTTCATCCCCTCTTTTTCCATAAGAGCAATACAGTGTGGACATGTTTCCCATTGTGCATAGTTAACTTCATCACCTCCTATGTGAAAATTCTTGGAAGGGAATAATTTAACCATCTCTTTAATAATATCTTCCAGCATCTTAAAGTTTGGTTCTTTACCAACACACCAGGCGTTCTGACCTTCACCCTGAACACTAAGTTCCCCTATCTCTCCATCACATCCGACATTTGGATACGAAGCGGTAACTGCCTTGCTGTGCCCCGGAAGATCAATCTCCGGAATAACCTCAATGTGTCTTTCGGCAGCGTAGGCAACAATCTCCTTAATCTGCTCCTGAGTATAGAATCCGCCATACCTTTGGTTACCCGAACCAAAAGAGGCTTTAAGAACCTCGCCCGGCCCTCTCCAGGCTCCTTTGCGGGTTAATTCAGGATATTTTTTAATCTCAACTCTCCATCCGTTATCATCTGTCAAATGCCAGTGGAACTTGTTGATTTTATGGTGTGACATCCAGTCAATATACCTTTTAACGGTCTCGGCATCAAAGAAGGTTCTTGATACATCCAGCATCATTCCTCTGTAGTCAAACCTTGGGCTGTCTTCAATTTTTACAACAGGTACACTCCACTTTTCAAATCCTGTTGCTTTCCCTGAGTATATAGTTGGCGGCATCAACTGCAACAGCGACTGAATTGCATAAAAAGCCCCTGCCCCTGTGCTGCTTTTGATTGTTATACCCAGAGTTGAAATCTCAAGAGAGTATCCCTCGGCAGGAATGTTGTATGTGGAGGCAATGTCAAGAACTATGAAGTTACTTGCAGGCGACGCCTTAACGATTTCGAAGTTGAAACCGGTGGAATTTTTTAAATATCCTCTAAGATATGTGGCATTCTGTTGCGATTTTTCGGTTGTGTAGATAACTGTCTGTTTATCGAAAATGAAACTCCCCTCCCCTTTCTCTATTTTATTGGGTTTAGGAATAATGGAGATCTGGGCTGCCAGGGAGGCAGTAACGACCAGCGCTGTAAATAGAGCAAAAAGTTTTGTCTTCATCATAAAAATTGGTTGTCTGCTTATAGTCCGGTAAAGATACAAAAAATGGAACTAAGCATTATATATCTTGGTATTCTTACTTTAAATACATAATTTTACCGCACTTTTAAACAGGTATAAAAATGTCCGAAAAACTTAATTCTAAGATACCTGAGGGGCCTTTATCCGAAAAATGGACAAGGCATAAGTCTCAGATTCGCGTAGTGAGTCCGGCGAATAAAAGAAAGCTTGATGTGATTGTTGTTGGTACGGGACTCGGTGGTGCTTCGGCGGCTGCTGCGTTGGGAGAACTAGGTTACAATGTCAAGGTTTTTTGCATTAGCGACTCACCAAGAAGAGCTCACTCCATTGCAGCTCAGGGTGGAATAAATGCTGCCAAAAATTACCCGAATGACAATGACTCTGTTTACCGTCTTTTTTATGATACCATAAAAGGTGGTGACTACAGAAGCAGGGAGGGTAATGTATATCGTCTGGCAGAGGTTAGTAACCCCATAATTGACCTTTGTGTTGCACAAGGGGTCCCATTTGCAAGAGAGTATGGCGGATTACTTGATAACCGCTCTTTTGGTGGTTCGCAGGTAAGCAGAACGTTTTATGCCAGAGGGCAGACCGGTCAGCAGCTTCTTTTAGGAGCCTACGCGGCCCTTAACCGCCAGATTCATCTGGGAACGGTAAAGTCTTACACCAGAAGAGAGATGCTCGATCTTGTACTTATTGACGGAGAGGCAAAGGGAATAATTGTCAGGAACCTGATTACCGGCGAGATAGAGAGATATGGTGCTCATGCTGTTGTTATTGCTACAGGAGGTTACGGGAATGTATTTTTCCTCTCCACCAACGCTATGAACAGCAACGGATCTTCAGTATGGCAATGTTTTAAAAAGGGAGCATTTTTCAGCAATCCATCTTTTGCTCAGATTCACCCTACCTGCATACCGGTACATGGTGAGCAGCAATCAAAGCTTACTTTAATGAGTGAGTCGCTCAGAAATGACGGAAGGATATGGGTCCCAAAGAAAAAAGAGGATGTTGAAAAGCTTCGCGAGAAAAAGATTAAGGCATCGCAAATTCCCGAAGAAGGCAGGGACTACTATCTGGAGCGGAGATATCCTGCTTTCGGAAATCTTGTACCCCGCGATGTAGCTTCAAGGGCTGCAAAAGAGAGATGTGATGCAGGATTTGGCGTAAATGAGACAGGTCTTGCGGTTTATCTTGACTTTAAATACGCTATCGACAGACTTGGGAAAAAGGTAATTGAGGAGCGTTATGGAAACCTTTTTCAGATGTATGAGAAGATAACCGATGTCAATCCATATGATGAGCCAATGATGATCTACCCTGCCATTCACTATACGATGGGAGGCCTTTGGGTTGACTACAACCTTCAGACAACCATTCCGGGTCTATTCTCTATAGGCGAGGCAAACTTTAGCGACCACGGCGGAAACCGTCTCGGAGCATCTGCCCTCATGCAGGGTCTTGCAGATGGATACTACATTCTTCCATACACAATAGGCGATTTTCTTGCAGGAAAAATTCAGGCAAAAATGACAGATACCTCCCACCCTGCCTTTGATGAAGCAGAAAATGCAATTAAGGCTAAAATAGAGAGGTTGTTTGCCATAAAGGGCAAAGAGCCGGTTGACCATTTCCATAAGAAATTAGGCCACATTATGTGGGATTATGTGGGCATGGCGCGTAACGAAGAGGGCCTTAAAAAGGCAATCATAGAAATTAAGAAGCTTAGAGAGGATTTCTGGAAAAATGTTTATGTTCCCGGAGAGAACTCAGAGCTTAATCAGGAGGTAGAGAAGGCAATCAGGGTTGCTGACTTTTTGGAACTTGGTGAATTGATGGCAATGGATGCTCTCAACAGAAAGGAGTCCTGCGGAGGACACTTCCGTGAAGAGATGCAGACAGAGGAGGGAGAGACACTCAGGGATGATAACAACTTTATGTATGTAAGCTGCTGGGAAAATCAGGGTGTTGGAAAAGACCCTGTTCTTCACAAAGAGCAACTTAACTACGAGTTTGTAAAAATTGCTACACGGAATTACAAAGACTAACCATCTACAGGATATGGACTTTAAACTAAAGGTTTGGCGCCAGAAAAGCGCAAAGGAGAAGGGGTCATTCCATACATATGAGGTAAAGGATATCTCTCCGGACACCTCATTTCTGGAAATGCTTGACATAATGAACGACCAACTTATTCGTGGCGGGGCAGACCCTGTTGCGGTAAACAAAGGGTGCCAGAGCGACCAACCGGTTGCTTTTGACCACGACTGCCGTGAAGGAATTTGCGGAATGTGTTCGCTGTACATTAACGGAAGGGCGCATGGTCCCGATGATGATATTACCACATGCCAGCTGCATATGCGTAAATTCAAAGATGGTGAGACAATTACCATTGAGCCGTGGAGGTCTGCCGGAATGCCGGTAATAAAAGATCTGATTGTTGAAAGGAAAGCTCTTGATAAAATACTTCAGGCAGGAGGCTATGTATCGGTTAATACCGGAGGTGTGCCCGATGCAAACACAATTCCTGTTCCAAGAGATGACGCCGAAGAGAGTATGGATGCCGCCTCCTGTGTAGGTTGTGGAGCATGCATAGCCACATGTAAAAATGGTTCGGCAATGCTCTTTGTTTCGGCAAGGGTCAGCTCACTCGCTTTGTTGCCTCAAGGTAAAATTGAAGCAGCAAGAAGGGTTAAGGAGATGGTTGCAAAAATGGACGAACTTGGTTTTGGAGCCTGTACAAACACACGGGCATGTGAGATTGAGTGCCCTAAAAGTATATCTATCTCTCACATTGCCAGGATGAACAGAGAGTTTTTACTTGCAAAACTAAAGGACTAAAATTGTTTTTAAAAAAGGTTAATTGATAAAAAGAAAAGCTGCCATTTGGCAGCTTTTTTAGTAATCCTTTTTAGTTCTTAGTTAATCTTTTTGTAGAGTCCCACTCCGTGGTATGAATCAATTAGTCTGTCATACACACTAGGTAGGTCATCATCGTCAGTAAGGAGAGTGTACAGGATAAACATTAAATAGTCACGATCGTAGTACAGCTCCATTCTTAAATTATCCGATGCTCCTGGAATTCCTGCCGGAAAGAGAGGATTTACCATAGTAAAATATGCATTTTCCTGAGTAAATGTTCCCATAACAGGCAGAGGTACATCATTATAATAACTCTCGGTCACGTTAGGAAGTTTGAAAACGATTCTGTTTGGCTTCATAAGCTCCCTTCTGATCCTGTTAATATTATCACTCAAAAACTTAATAGTTTGTGGGTGCTCAGCAGCTACAGAGGGATTATAAACAATTCTCACTACAACGGCAGCTGTGTCAAGCTCCCACGTTCCAGTGAGCACAATCGGCTCGAGCTCTTTAAGACAGCCGGTGAGTGAAATAGTAAGGACTAAAACCGAAATTACCATCAACAATCTTTGCTTCATTCTCTTCATAATTTTTTAAATGTTTAAGGGTCAAATTGTAGTTCTGGCCTAGTTTACACAAAAGTATGAATTTTATGTATAAATTCTATTAATTTTGTCCAAAATAGATTCAATGGAATTTTTTTCAACATGTAATGGACTGCCGGTCCATATTTCGGATTCGAAAAAGGGAGAAAAAGCAATTATTCTTCTTCACGGCTACCTTGAGACGCTTTATATATTTGAGGAGTTTACATCTAAACTCTCAGAACATATGCGGGTTATCTCAATTGACCTCCCCGGTCATGGTCTCACTGGGTCCACGCAGGTCAACACTATGAGTTTTTGTGCAGATGTTGTGGTAGCGGTAATGGACAAACTCGGTATTGAAAAGGCCCTGATTCTTGGCCACTCAATGGGTGGATATGTTGCTCTTGAAGCTGTAAAATCACATCCAAAACGCTTTTCGGGGCTTGTAATGATGAACTCTTCACCTTTTCCTGATTCTGAAGAGAAGAAGGCAGACAGAGAGAGGGAGATTTCAGTAATTCTTCAGAATAAACTTCAAATGATTGTTCGCAAAACTATTCCCAAAATTTTTGCTCCTACAAATGTTGTGAAGTTTGAAGAGAAGATTCTGGAGATAACAGAGACAGCAGAAGTGCATGATCCCGAAGGCATTGTTTCAAGCATTAAAGGAATGATGCAAAGAGAAGACAACAGAGAGTTTCTAAGGACCTTAAAGATGCCGCTGCTGTTTTTTATAGGGAAACACGATGGTATCATAGGAGAGGAGGGAGCTGCAGAAATTATCTCCATCATAGGCACACCTAAAGTTGTCATGCTTGAAAATGCCGGCCACTGTGCCTTTATTGAGGAGCCTCAGATATGCTCCCAAAAGCTAATTGAATTTATAAAAGAAAACTAACCAGGAATTTAAATAAATAATGAAAAAGATCCTTCCCCTGATAATGCTTGTACTTTTACAGACAGCAGCATTGTCACAAAACAGAATGAGAGATTACGGAATTGAAACCGGTATTTTTAAACCTGGAGCAAACAACGCAATTACAGATGTTCCGGGCGTAAAAGTAGGCCACAAAACTCTTGTTAAGGGAGAGGATATGAGAACAGGAGTAACCGCAATAATACCTCATGATGGCAATCTTTTTCAGAAAAAGACTCCTGCAGCAATTTATGTGGGAAACGGTTTCGGAAAACTAGCAGGTTACACACAGGTTAAAGAGCTTGGTAATATTGAAACGCCTGTAATTCTGACAAATACCATGAGTGTGCCGGCTGCTTTGGATGCGCTTATAACCTATACTTTAAAACAGGAGGGCAATTCGGGAATAGGGTCGGTTAACGGAGTGGTAGGAGAAACCAACGATGGTGGCCTTAACAATATCAGGGCAAGATATGTTACTCCCGAACATGTTCTTGAAGCAATTGATGCAGCCAAAGATGGCAAAGTGGAGGAGGGTGGAGTAGGGGCCGGAACAGGCACAATCTGTTTTGGCTTTAAAGGCGGAATTGGAACCTCATCGAGAGTACTTCCTGCCTCGTTGGGTGGTTATACAGTCGGTGTGCTTGTGCAGTCAAATTTTGGGGGTGTGTTGGAAATTGCAGGAGTGCAGGTGGGAAGAATGCTGGGGAAATATGATTTCAAACGTGATGTTGACAAAGATGCTGATGGCTCTTGCATGATAGTAGTTATCACAGATGCTCCAATAACATCAAGAAACCTTGAAAGAGTAGCAAAGAGAGCGATGCTGGGGCTCGCGAAAACCGGAGGTATCGCCTCAAACGGAAGTGGTGACTATGTGATAGCACTTTCGGTTGCAAAAGAGAACCTTATAGACGAAAAAAGTCCTTTTTACAACCCTCTCGAGCTGCATAACAGCTCAATGTCTTCGTTGTTTCTTGCAACAATCGAGGCAACAGAGGAGGCCCTTATAAACTCACTCTTTACTGCCAAAACCACAAAAGGTTACAACGGAAGAGTGGTAGATGAACTACCAAAAGAGGTAGTGGTAAAAGAGATAAAGCGTATTAAGGGAATTAAGTGAGTTAGTTACCTTTTACCAATAGAAATTATTGAAAGGAAATCTACCCGCATGAATTTCTGCAACCATTTTGTAAAGATCATTCCTCAATTTGGGTAAATTGGTCTTCTCTTTGGCAGAGATAAAAATACACGGAGCGTGCTCCTTGTTCATCCAGCTGTTTTTCAGCTCATCAAGACTGTAATTTTCAGGCTTTTTGTGTCCATAATCAAACTCATCCTGAGGAACATAGTTATAGGCGTCAATTTTATTAAAAACAAGCAATACCGGCTTATCTTTAGCGCCAATTTCGATTAATGTCTGCTCTACAACAGAAATATGTTCCTGGAAATTTGGATGCGAAATATCTACAACGTGCAGTAGTATATCAGACTCTCTTACCTCATCAAGTGTACTTTTAAATGACTCAACAAGCTGATGTGGCAATTTGCGGATGAACCCTACTGTATCACTTAAAAGAAAAGGGACGTTCTCTATAACTACTTTTCTGACAGTTGTATCAAGTGTGGCAAAAAGCTTATTCTCGGCAAACACTTCGCTTTTGGCAAGAAGGTTCATCAAGGTACTTTTTCCTACATTTGTATAGCCCACAAGTGAGATTCTGACAAGACTTCCCCTGTTCCCCCTCTGCGATGCCATCTGTCTGTCAATCTTTTTAAGCTGCTCTTTCAGACGACTTATTTTTTCCAGAATTATTCTACGGTCGGTTTCAATCTGGCTCTCTCCCGGTCCTCTCATTCCTATCCCTCCCCTCTGTCTTTCAAGGTGGGTCCACATTCGGGTCAATCTAGGAAGAAGATACTGATATTGTGCAAGTTCAACCTGCGTTTTTGCGTACGCGGTTTTGGCTCTGTGGGCAAAAATATCAAGTATGAGATTTGTTCTGTCAAGTATTCTGCATTCAAGTTCCCTCTCAATATTTCTCAACTGAGAAGGGGTCAGCTCATCATCAAAAATTACGAGTTTAATCTCATTTTCGTTGATGTACTGCTTAATCTCCTCCAGCTTGCCGCTGCCAAGATAGGTCTTGGGATTTGGTTTGTCGAGGTTTTGTATAAACCACTTTTGAGATTTGGCCCCTGCAGTTTCGGCAAGAAACTCAAGTTCGTCCAGATATTCTCTTATTTTGCTCTCGTCCTCATTGTTGGAGGAGACTGCTACAAGTACGGTTTTTTCCATCTATTATATAAAAAAGACTGCTTCTTTCGAGGCAGCCTTTATGTTTTATTGTTTGTGTGATTACTCTACCTGAGCTGGAAAATCACAGGAAACTGATATATAACCCTTACGGCCTTGTTTCTCTGCCTTCCCGGAGTCCATTTAGGAGACATAGACACAACACGAACTGCCTCTTTATCCAATGAAGGGTCTACACCCCTTAAAACTTTCACATCGCTCACACTACCATCTGTATTTACACGGAATGTAAGATAAACACGACCTTGTACGCCGTTCTCCTTTGCAATTTCCGGATAAACCAGTCTTTCAGCTACCCATCTTGTAAAGCTATTTTCGTCGCCACCCTGAAATTTGGGTTTCTCTTCAACAAACATAAATGGGATATCTTCCTCTTCAACTACCTCTTCTTTTCTGCCCTGAACATATTCTTTAATTTCAACACCAAGATTTTTGTTGTCCTCTGTGCTGATAATAAGATCTGTAGTGATCTTCATGTCATCGTCAACAATAACAATTTCGTCAGATACAACTGGAATCTTTGGCATTTCCGGTGGTGGAGGCGGAGTTTCATTGGTAATTGGTATCATCTCGTCTTCTACAAGGGCTGCGTTGTTGCCCCCCAGTTCAGAGATACTCTTCTCATAGGTTTTGTATTCAAACCCTCCTAAAACTAAAAGCAATGTAATTATCAGACCTATTTCTCTGAATAACATCTTTTTGTTCTCGAGATTTGCCTTAGGTGTTTTCTTTACTTCCATAACTGTGTTACTGTTCAGATTTAATTTGGATTGTAAAATTAAAAACAATTAATTATTTACCAAAAGTAATTGTTAATAAACTTATCGTAAATAAATTTAAGTACTACATTATTAGCGTAATAGAGCTCATTAAAAATTGTTAAAAACTCGTGGAGCATATCGGAGTCGAACCGATGACCTCTTGCATGCCATGCAAGCGCTCTAGCCAACTGAGCTAATACCCCCTAAAAATCGCCGTGCAAAGATGCGAAAATATTTTGAATTCAAATAATATTCATATCGCTAAGAACCTTATTTGTAGACCTGACGGCATCAGAACTTTTGCTAAACAGTTCAAATTCACTCTCTGTCAGATCAAACTCAACAATCTTTTCCCATCCGTTTTTACCAACCGTAACCGGTACTCCAATGCAAATATCCTTTTGTCCGTATTCCCCGTCAAGATATACACAACATGGGTATAGCTTCTTTTCGTCAAGGATAATTGCTTTTACCAGAACGGCTCCGGCAGCCCCGGGAGCGTACCAGGCAGATGTTCCGAGCATTTTTGTCAAAGTTGCGCCTCCAACCATTGTATCTGCAATAACTTTGCCAAGCTTCTCAGCAGAGAGAAGTTTGTTAACCGGAATGCCTTTATAATTAGCAAAGCGAGCCAGCGGAATCATTGTTGTGTCGCCATGGCCGCCAATCACCATACCATCAATATCACTAGAAGGAACATCAAGGGCAATGCTCAAATAATCTGTAAAACGGCTGCTATCTAAAATTCCGCCCATACCAATTATTCTGTTTTTAGGTAGACCTGTCTTCTTTAAGGTAAGGTAGGTCATAGTATCCATTGGATTGGATATTACTACAAGAACAGCATTTGGAGAGTATTTAAGAGCGTTTTCAACCACATTACTTACAATATTTGCATTTGTCTCAATAAGCTCTTCACGTGTCATACCTGGTTTCCTGGGAATTCCGGAGGTAACAACAATAACATCAGAATCGGCAGTGGCCTCATAGTCCATTGTAACGCCCTTAACCTTAGTGTAATACTTGTAAAGTTTGGCAGTCTGCATCATATCTGTCGCTTTTCCCTCTGCCAGCCCCTCTTTAATATCAAGTAGTACAATCTCAGATGCAAACTGCATATTGGCCATGGCATTAGTGCAAGTTGCACCCACATTTCCGGCTCCGATTACCGTTATTTTAGACATAATTCAAAAGAATTTAAGTTTACTTTTATTTTGTAGTTTTGCAAAAAAATATCAATCATGAATTCGATCGCCCAATTCCGCACATATCGTGCCAAGATGAACAAGGTTATACTTGATTCCGGCTCTCTTTTTTTCAAAAGATTTTTCAATCTTGATACCAGAACATACGAAGAGGGAGCACTCCCTACGCAAACAAAAGAGATGCTTGGACTTGTTTCTTCCCTTGTATTGCGATGTGATGATTGTGTTAAGTACCATATTGAAAAATGTTATGAACTTGGAGTAACCAGGGAGCAGGCCTTTGAGATATTCGCCGTAGCAAACCTCGTAGGCGGTTCAATTGTTATACCTCATACCAGAAGAGCAATTGAATACTGGGACATTCTGGAAGAGAACAATAAACAATAAATTTAAAACAATTTTCCTTAAGAAGGGTTTACCTCAATGATTAAATATTTTAAAGAGGACACTACTTTTAATTTTAAAGGTAAAAGAAAGTGTAATGCATGGATTAAAACAATTATCCACACGAATAGATTGTCAGTGGGGGATATCAACATAATATTCTGCAGTGATAATTATATTCTTGAAATAAATAACAAATATCTTAAACATAACTATTATACAGATGTTATTACCTTCGATTACTGTGAAGGAAAATACTTAAATGGCGATATTATCATTAGCATTGACACTGTTAAAGAAAACGCAGTATTGTACAAAACAACATTTGAAAACGAACTCCACAGGGTAATAATTCACGGAGTTCTGCACTTAATTGGCTATAAAGATAAAAATGCAAAGGATAAAAAATTAATGAAAGAAGCAGAAGAGAGCGCGCTTATAATGAGAGGGGATAATATTATTTAAATGGGAGATAAATTTGATATAATAGTCATTGGTGCAGGACATGCAGGTTGTGAAGCAGCGTTTGCCTCAGCTAAAATGGGGTCTAAGGTATTATTACTTACAATGGATATGGGTAAAATTGCCCAAATGTCATGTAATCCGGCCATAGGGGGAATAGCTAAAGGACAAATAGTCAGAGAGATAGATGCGCTTGGCGGCTACACAGGACTGGTCACTGACGCTTCAACAATTCAGTTCAGAATGCTAAACAGATCAAAAGGTCCAGCTATGTGGAGCCCGAGAGCCCAATGTGACCGACAGCATTTCTCTATGAACTGGAGATATGTTTTGGAGCATACGCCCAACTTACATATTTGGCAGGACACCGTAAATGAATTTATTTTCGAAGGAGAAAAGGTTGTCGGTGTAAAAACAGAAATGGGAGCGACATTTAAATCTAAAGCAACCATTCTCACTGCAGGCACCTTTCTAAACGGAAAACTTTTTATAGGGCAAAACAGCGCTGTTGGTGGAAGAATAGGGGAGATGCCCTCTTTGCATCTGTCGGAACAACTGTTTTCTATGGGCTTTGTTGTCGACAGAATGAAAACAGGCACACCTCCCAGAATTGATGCAAGATCTGTTGATCTTACTAAAATTCAAATTCAGGAGGGGGATCAAAATCCCGAAAAATTCTCTTTTTTAAATATCCCCTCTCCCATACAGTTTCATAAAAATCAAATGTGCTGTTATATGGTTCATACCAATTCAACAGTTCACGACATACTTAAAGAGGGATTTGAGTTTTCTCCGCTATTCTCAGGTAAGATCTCAGGTGTTGGTCCAAGATATTGCCCAAGTATAGAGGATAAGCTAAGAACTTTCTCAGATAAAACTAGTCATCAGTTATTCCTTGAGCCGGAAGGATGGAATACCAATGAATACTATCTTCAGGGTTTCTCATCTTCTCTTCCTTTGGATATTCAATATTCTGCTTTAAGAGCAATACCCGGGTTTGAAAGTATTGTAATTTTCCGACCTGCCTACGCAGTAGAGTATGACTATTTCCCGCCGACTCAGCTTCACCACACATTGGAAACAAAAAATATTTCGAATCTCTATTTTGCCGGACAGATAAATGGAACCACCGGTTACGAAGAGGCAGCGGCGCAAGGCTTAATGGCCGGTATAAATGCACACTTAAAAATTCAAAGTAAAGAACCGCTAGTGCTAAAAAGAGATCAGGCCTATATTGGAGTGCTTATAGACGATCTTGTAACAAAGGGTGTGGATGAACCGTACAGAATGTTTACATCAAGAGCAGAGTACAGAATATTGCTTAGACAAGATAACGCTGACCTTCGCTTAACCGAAATTGGATATAATGCGGGATTAGCCACTTCAGAGAGGCACGATCTGATGCTGAGAAAATATATCTCAGTAGAAAGTCTTACAAACTACATGCAGAATACATCAATCTCCCCCGATGAAATTAATTCATATTTGGAATCAGTAGATTCTGCACCAATTTCACACAAAAAGAAGCTCGCGGACATTCTTACCAGACCTCAGGCCACAATAGATCCTCTTTTAGTAAATGTTCCACGCGAAACATTTTTCGATCATTTCTATCATCCTAAGAGTGTTACACCACTTCCATACCAACCTGAAGTGCCTAAAGACGACAATATTTCCACTGAAATTGTCCTCAAAGAGATTTTAGAGGCCGTAGAGATAAGAATAAAGTACAAAGGATACATCGAAAGAGAGAAGAGAATTGCAGATAAAATTTTAAAACTTGAAGAGATTGCTATTCCGGATAAGTTTGATTACAATGCTCTAAAATCTATATCCACAGAATCCAGACAAAAGCTTTCAAAACACAGACCTAAGACAATATCACAGGCATCACGCATTCCGGGAGTCTCCCCGGCCGATATTTCTGTATTGCTCGTATATTTTGGTAGATAAATCTTATTCTTTGTTGTTCTAGATATTGCTTATTTTTTAGAAGCATTTCAATGAATTGCTCTTTCTACACAATTTTATTTATAATTTTCACAATTATTTGATCATTAAATAAGTTGATATTGCGCAACAATTAAATTCAATAATGCTCATATCATATTGAAAGTTAAAAAAATAAAAGATGTTCCTCGTGGAACATCTTTTATTTTTTGAGAGATTATTCTTACTCCATGGGTAGTGAAAGCCTGAGTTTTTTAAGGTGTTTGTTAAACCCGGGATCTTCTTCAAATGATTTAATTAATGCCGACTTGATTTTTTTTGCACTACATCTCTTAGCAACAATGGAGGGAAGATTAATAAATTGATAGTATTTAAGGTCTTTAAAAGTAGATCTATTTTCAGAGATAAAATCATCTAATGTACTACCATCGTTTATATTATGATCTATTACATAAACTATAGAATCATTATTTTCTGAAGGATAATAAACATAGAAAACATGATCCTCTTTCTTGTTTAAATAACTAAACGAATCAACAAATCCGTTTCTATAAGTGATTTCTGTTATTGCGTATGAGAGTATCTCTTTATTAAGCAAAATACTTTCTTTGGAGAGGTAACGTTCTCTTAGCTTATAGAGACGATCAATATCCCAAAAAAGAGTAAATGACCTGTAAACAGGCATTTTATCACACATAAGCAGCCCATCTGAAGTGTAGTTATAGCTCCTTTTTGGATTAATTCTTGTTATCCTTTCATATAGCGTTGTGTCAAAAGAGAGCTTAGAATATAGCTCGTAGAGGGATTCTGTTGCCGGTTTTACAACAAGAAAGGAGAGTTTTTCGTTACGGGCATATCGAAATGCCTCTTGGGTCAGATATTTGGAGTATGATTTTCCTCTATGCTCCGGCAGTGTTCCTACTGCATAAACATAGCCTCCAGGGTAAATTTTACCATTATAGTTTGTATAGCAGGGCAGAACGGAGAGTGAAGCCACCGCATTAACTTCGTTTTCGGGAGTCAGCAGAAAGGTTTTGGTGTGAGGGAAACAGTTTTCTAAAAAATTATTGATGTAATCGGTATCATCAGTAAAGCACTCACTCCATATTTTTGATATGGAGTGAGTATCTTCAGCTGTGGCAAGATGAATTTTCATAACTAACTTTCTGTATTGAAAATTTCGTTTATCAAATTCTGATATTTGGCTTTAATATTGTGCCTCTTAAGCTTTAATGTTTGTGATAATAAATCGTTAATTGGTGTCCATTCGTCTGCTACGAGTTTTGCTCTTCTAATCTGTTCGTGTGCAGCAAGTTTTTTATTAACGACATCTATCTCCTTGTTAACCTTTGCAATAACTGCAGGATTCTGTATTAATTCTGCATTGTCGGCATAATGAATCTTGTTCTTGGCAGCCCAGAAGTGAAGTCTGTTGAAATCAGGAATGATAATTGCCGAAGCAAACTTCTGATTTTCACCTATTACCATGCAGTTTTCAATATAAGAAGACTCTTTAAGCATGTTTTCAATAACCTGTGGAGCTACATACTTACCTGCAGAGAGCTTGAATATCTCCTTTTTACGGTCAGTTATCTTTAGGAAAATTTTATCTACCATAACTCCAATGTCTCCGGTGTGAAGCCAACCATCACTGTCAATTATCTCTTTGGTATATTCAGGATCTTTGTAATAACCAAGCATAATATGTGGCCCGCGAGTAAGAATTTCTCCGTCAGGCGCTATCATCATCTCAGTGCCCTCCATTGCTTTACCAACGGTTCCAATTTTAATAATCATCTCGCGAGGGTTGTTAACAGCAATAATCGGAGAGGTTTCTGTCATACCGTAACCTTCAAATATATAAAGCTTTGCAGCCGTAAATAGTCGAATAATTTTAGCCTGAATAGATGACCCTCCAGATACAATGAGCATCTCTTTGCCTCCAAGTTTAGCCCTCCATTTGCTGTAAACAAGTTTGTCAGCTATTTTGTATTTCAGATCGTAAAAGAAGCCCCGATTTTCATAATCAAATTTGCAGGCAATTGAGAAGCACCATTTATAAATTAACTTCTTAACACCCTTTAAATCTTTTCCTGCTGCCTCAAGTTTATTAAACATCATCTCTAAAACCCTTGGTACTGAGCAGAAACCGTCTGCCTGACAGTCTGCAAGATCAGAAGCAATTGTTGAAAGACTCTCTGCATAATAGGTGCTTATGCCCATATACTGATAGTCGTAGTTCATGCTCCTCTCATAAATATGACATAGAGGCAGGAAGCTTAGCATTTTGTGTCTGTGGTCTCTAATTTGCTGATTTGCAGACCCAATAAAGGTAAATGCAAGGTTTTTATGAGATAACATCACACCTTTTGGAGTCCCTGTAGTGCCTGATGTATAAATAATTGTTGCAAGTTCGTTTTCGTCAATGTTCTTCTTATTCTCTTCGATAACCTCTTCAAATTCGGCTTCTTTATCCTTTCCCAACTCATAAAGCGACTCTATTGACTTAATGCCTTCAGCCTTGTCAATTGAAAATACCATAATCTCTCTGTCGAGCTGTGGGATTAAGGGGGTGATCTTTTTTACAACAGCTTCACCACCAAGGAATATTGCTTTTGCATCGCTATGGTTAAGAATGTAGAGATAGTCATCGTTGCTAAGCGTAGAGTAGACAGGGACATGAACGCAATTTGCCAAATTTAGTCCCATATCAATAAAGTTCCATTCAGGCCTATTATTGCTTATGGTAATAACCTTGTCATCTTTCTTGAGTCCAAGGGCAAGAAAGGCGTATGCGAGCAGATGTGAATGTCTGTAGTAGCTGTCAGAAGAGTACTTAATCCATTTGCCGTTCACTCTTCTGCTTAGAATATCATCTTTTGGATACTCCTTAATGAGCTTTTCTAAAAGGTCGAATGTTCTTTTTACTTCCATAGTTTGTAGTGTTTAGAGTTTAAAGAAGCGCTGTGAGATCGTTTATAAATTTGTCAATATCACCTTTTTGGGTATTCCAGGAGCACATCCATCTTACTTCTCCTGTTTCTTCATCCCAGATATAGAAAAAATGTTTTTCCATTAGTTTTTCGGTAATTCTTTTGTCCATAATGGCAAAAACGCCGTTTGTTTCAACAGGCCGGGAAATCTTTACTTCAGGAATATCTTTAAGTTTTGCCTCCATATATTTAGCCATGGCATTTGAATGGGAAGCGAGGCGAATATTAAGGCCGTCTTTTAAAAATGTGGTAAACTGTGCTGCAATAAAGCGGTTTTTGGAGAAAAGTTGAGCAGCTTGTTTTCTTAAGTAAAGAAAATTTTCTGCCAGCTCTTTTTTGAAGAATACAACAGCTTCTCCTATGAGCATTCCGTTTTTTGTGCCGCCAAATGAAAGCGCATCAACTCCAAGATCCGAAGTAAATTCTCTCATATTCAGGTTTAACGCTGCTGCTGCATTTGAAATCCTTGAGCCGTCAATATGAAGATACCCTCCGTGGCTGTGCATTAATCCGGCAAGCTCTTTAATCTCTTTTGGAGTGTAGAGGGTTCCCAGTTCGGTAGGTTGTGATATTGAAAGTACTTTTGGCTGAGAGTGGTGCTGAAAACCAAATCCTTTAAGCTCTTTTTTCACAGAATCAACAGAGATTTTACCATTAACCGGTGCAATTGGAACAAGCTTACATCCTGTAAGTTTTTCGGGAGCACCACATTCATCAACGTTAATGTGAGCAGAATCGGCACATAAAATTGAATTGAAGGTGTTTGTAAGAGCTTTTAATGCCAAAACATTTGCTCCGGTACCGTTAAACACAAAAAACACCTCTGTTTGAGGGCCAAAATCTCTTTTAAAAATATCCTCGGCCTCTTTTGTAAAAGGGTCTTCTCCATACGCTACGGCAAAATTGGCGTTTGCTTTTGCAATTGCCTCCATAATCTCCGGTGCCGCTCCGGAGTGATTATCACTCCCAAAACTGTGAATCATATCTGCTGAATAATGTAAATAATGGTAAATTTATTAAAAAATAAAAACCCGCTGACATTTTTGACAGCAGGTTTTAAAAGTAAATGCGGTTTTAAGTGCGATAATATTTAGATAATAGCACCGTATGCTTCTGCGTCCATCAGTGAGTCCAGCTCAGAAAGGTCGCTCATCTCGATTTTAACCATCCAACCTTCACCATAAGGGTCTTTGTTTACTGACTCCGGTGAACCTTCAAGATTGCCATTAATTTCAATAATTTTACCTGATACCGGCATAAGTGCGTCTGCTACTGTTTTAACAGCCTCAATAGCTCCAAAAACATCAGATTTTGAAAGAGTCTCCCCCTCAGAAGGGATGTCAACAAACACCACGTCACCAAGTTGGCTCTGTGCAAAATCGGTAATACCAACAGTTGCAATGTTACCATCAACTTTTACCCACTCGTGATCGTGAGAATACTTAAGATTTGCTGGAATATTCATCTTTTTACGTTTAAATTTTTACAAATGTATGAAATTATAAATTATTCTATAGTCTTTTAAGTGAAAGCTTGATGAGCTCCTCAAGTGAATAGGATGGATTTTCTTTAAGGAGTGTGTCCAAAACCTTTTCTACATTGGCTTTTGAAAAACCGAGCAAAACAAGAGCAGATGCGGCCTCATCTCTTTGGCGAGATGCCTGAGGCAAAATAAATGATCCAGAGAAATCATCTCCCGAACCTCTTTTTACCATCTTGTCTTTTAACTCAATGAGCAGACGTTGGGCTGTTTTAAGACCAATCCCTTTAATGCTCTTAAGTTTGTTTACATCTCCGGAGATAATTGCCCCCCTTATTTCGTCTGAAGATAACGATGACAACATCATCCTGGCACTGTTTGGGCCAATACCCGAAACCTCAATCAGATTGGTGAAAAGAGATCTCTCATCTTTATCATAAAAGCCGTAAAGCTGTTCATTATCTTCTCTAAGATGATGATATATGAAAAGTTTGGTGCTCTCAGCCATTTTTAGCTTTGAGTAGGTTTGAAGGGATATAAGTATTTTATAGCCTATCTGATTGTTTTCCAGAACTACCTCGGTTGGTGTAAGCTCGGTAAGTTCTCCCTTGATATAATCGTACATGCCCGGGGGATATAAACTTTTGATGCAAATTTATGTTTTTAAGGTATAAACGGCAACTTTGTTTTGTTAATTTTGCAGCGACAACTCTCACTTAGTAATTATCAGATGAATAAAATAGCGGACATAAACCAGATAAGATCTCTCTTCCCGGCATTGGAACAGAGTGTTAACTCCAAAACACTTGTATATCTTGATAACGGAGCAACATCTCAAAAGCCAAAGCAGGTAATTGATCTGGTAAACAGAATGAATTCCGGAGTAAACGGTAATATTCACAGAGCCGTGCACGAACTGAGTTCTCAAACGACAGAGCTATACGAAGATTCAAGAGAGGCTGTAAGACAATTTATTAATGCAGCTCAAAAAGAGGAGATAATATTTACATCAGGAACAACGGCCTCTATAAACCTTGTAGCTGCCAGTTATGGCGGAAAATACCTTAGAAAGGGAGATTCGGTATTAGTTTCAGAGGCTGAGCACCATTCCAATATTGTTCCATGGCAATTGATTTGTGAAAGCAAAGAGGCCAATTTGAGGGTTCTTCCCGTTGATGAAAATGGGAACTGGAGAATGGATATGCTTGACAATCTTCTCGACAGCTCCGTAAAAATTGTTTCTGTTTCTCATGTTTCAAACGTACTGGGGCTAATAAACCCTGTTGAGGAATTGATATCCAGAGCACATGCAAAGGGTATTCCTGTAATGGTTGACGGAGCGCAGAGTATCGTGCACATAGAGACTGATGTACGTAAGCTTGATTGCGACTTTTATGCCTTTTCCGGACACAAGCTTTACGGGCCAACAGGAACAGGGGTTTTGTACGGCAAGAGGGAAATTCTTGATAGTATACCGCCATGGATGGGAGGAGGAGATATGGTAGGTACAGTTACTTTTGAGAAGACAACATATGCACCGCTTCCATTAAAGTTTGAGGCAGGTACTCCCAATTTTATTGGTGCTGCAGCAATGTTGGAGGCAATAAGGTTTGTAGAGTCAATTGACAAAAAATTTCTGGAGAACTCAGAGCGGTCTATTGTGGAATACATGATAGAGGAGCTTTTAAAAATCGAAGGATTAAGACTTTATGGAGTGGGAGAGAGTAGGATTTCTCTGTTTTCATTTACTGTTAATGGTGCACACCCATCGGACCTGGCAATGATTATGGATAAAATGGGAGTTGCATTGCGTTCGGGGCAGATGTGTGCCGAACCTCTTATGAAAAGATATGGCGTTGAATCAATGCTTCGTGCATCCTTTGCTGCATATAATACAATTGATGAGGCAGAGTATTTTATTGCCTCTTTAAAACGAGCAATAAAGATGTTATCATAATCGGGAGATTATTTTATGTGACATATTAAATTGGGATTAACAAAGTGTTAATGTATTAATGAATAAGGTAAACAATAATAAATAACTTAAGAATAATAATTTATATAATGACAATTAGAGAAGTTGAGCAGCAAATTGTCGAGGAGTTCTCGATTTTCACGGATTGGATGGATAAATATGAATATTTAATTGAACTTGGAAAAACGCTACCAATCATAAAAGAGGGTGAAAAACTTGAAGGAAACCTGATAAAGGGCTGTCAATCAAGAGTATGGCTGAACGCAGAATTTAAGAATGGCCTAATCTATTTTACCGCAGACAGCGACGCTATAATCACGAAGGGAATTATATCGTTACTGATCAGGGTTTTCTCTGAACGAACTCCTAAGGAGATTATTGATGCTGACCTGAACTTTATTAAAGAGATTGGTCTTCAGGAGAACCTCTCTCCAACAAGAGCAAACGGCCTGCTATCGATGATAAAACAGATAAAAATATATGCAATGGCCTACTCTGCATAAAAATTTTTAATATTATGAGTGTAGAAAAAAATATTGTACTGGCCCTTAAGCAGGTTTATGACCCGGAGATACCCGTTAATGTGTATGATTTAGGGCTGATTTATGAAATCAGGGTTGATATAAATCGTAAAGCTTTTATCAAAATGACACTTACAGCACCCAACTGTCCTATGGTTGATGAGTTGCTGCAAGATGTCTATGATGCCGTATCAATGGTACCAACGATTGAAGATGTGGCAATTGAGCTCACATTTGACCCGCCATGGGACAGAGACAGAATGAGCGAAGAAGCTCTTTTTGAGCTTGGTATGCTATGAAAACCATACTTCTGCTTGGAAGCAACAGAGGAGACAAGCTCTCGATTATAGAAAAGGCATCACAAATGGTGTCAGATCTATCGTCGGGAGAAATCATACTATCGCCATTATATGAGAGCGAGCCCTGGGGTTTTAATGCAGATGAATGTTTTTTGAACAGAGCGGTGCTTATTGATACAGAGTTCAGACCGGAAGAGCTGCTTGAAAAGGTTCTTAACATTGAAAAAAACCTGGGAAGGGTGAGGGGAGAGGAGAGCAAGAAGAACCAGAAGGATGAAGAGAAAAGTGGTGCAGAGAGAGAATACAGCTCCAGAGAGATAGATATTGATATCATATTTTATGGTAATTTGGTGTATCAGAGTGAAACCCTCTCATTACCACACCCAAGAATGCACTTGAGACGTTTTGTATTAGAGCCGGTTGCCCAAATCGCGCCCGACTTTATTCACCCGGGTTTGGGAATTACCGTTGAACAACTTCTAAACGAATGTGAAGACAACTCTGCAGTAAAAAAGATAACTCTGCAATAATAGAGAAGACTCTGAATTAATCATAAAAGCTATGTAATAACTATGATGGCTAATTGGTAATCAGTAAAGCATGAAAAATTCCTTTTTTACCGAATCAGTTGCAAACGCAATCCCCTCCTTTGATCTCTATCACGAGGAGTCCCCTGTCATGTTTGCCTACCGTACAATGGAGGAGATTTGGGAGGAGACGGGAGGAGAGGCCGATGACCCGCACAGACACAACTTCTATACTATAATTTGGGTAAAAGAGGGTACAGGCATTCACATGATTGACTTTACCTCATATGAGATGAAGCCCGGCAGGCTCTTTTTTCTCTCACCGGGACAGGTTCATCAGGTGGTCTCACATACCGAACCCCTTGGACTTGTACTAATGTTTACCGGAGATTTCCTCTGCAAATACAATATTAATAATGATTTCCTGAAAGCCCTTTCGCTTTTTGACCCGGGTAACACATCACTTCCACTAGATATTAAAGATGGGGAGGAGATGATGCTTGAACTTGCAGGAAAAGAGATAGTAGCTGTCTTTAATTCTGAAATAAATAAGGGCAAAGTAAATTGCGAAAGATTTAAAAACGAGGCTGTTGCATCATGGCTTAAAATTTTCATGATTGAGTGTCACAAACACATTCCTGCCGATAATAACTCCAATACACAATATACTCAAACTGAAAAATCTGTTGTGGGAAACTTTAAAGATCTATTAGAAGAAAACTTCAGTAAGTGGCATCAGGTTTCACATTATGCAACGGAATTAAGCATTACTGCAGACTATCTTAACAATGTTTTAAAGGATTCAACAGGCATTAATGCCAAAGAGATGATTCAACGGAGGATTGTTTTGGAGGCAAAGCGACTGGGAGTAAATACATCTTTCTCTTCCAAGGAGATAGCATACACATTGGGCTTCAGGGATCCCGCCCATTTCAGCAAATTTTATAAAAGCGTAACAGGAGAGAACTTTACCGATTTTCGCTCGGGTAAGGATTTATACAACAAATAGAGGGAATTTTACATTGACCGGCCTCTCCTGACACCGTACCTTTGTGCTGTAATTATTATTAAACTTTGATAAAGCACAAAGCAATGAAAACATCAGATACAATATATACAATCATAAGAGCCAACACCAGAGGCGGAGCCGATCACGGATGGCTCAAAGCAAACCACTCATTCTCATTTGCTAACTATTATAACCCCGAAAGAGTTCATTTTGGAGCACTTAGGGTTTTGAATGATGACTGGGTAGCTCCAAAGGAGGGATTTGGAAAACATCCGCACGACAATATGGAGATCATAACAATTCCCCTTAATGGAGAGTTGTCTCACGGCGACAGCATGGGAAACAGCTCTGTTATTACAGCAGGAGAGATTCAGGTAATGAGTGCCGGCAGTGGAGTTTTTCACAGCGAGATGAACAACAACAAAGAGGTAGCAGCGGAGCTGTTGCAGATATGGATTTTTCCTGACAGAAAAAGCGTTGAGCCAAGGTATGATCAGAGAAAAATTGATGTATCGGGTATGAAAAACAGACTCCTCAACATAATAAAACCATTTGGGGATAATGAAGAAGAGGGAATCTGGATCTATCAGCAGAGTTGGTTCTATCTGAGCGAACTTGAAAAAGGAAAGAGTATTGAATACATAACCAAAAAAGAGGGTAATGGAGTATATCTTTTTGTCATAGAGGGAGATATATCAATTTTAGGAAACAAATTGTCTCGCAGAGATGCAATTGCAGTTACCGACTCTGTTTCATTAGAGATTACTTCAGAAAAAGATGCAAAATTTCTGATTATTGATGTCCCGATGAAATGGTAATTCAAACAAAAACCAAATTTAACTGTTAACAAGGGGGCAACCCAACTAAAATAAATGAATAGAGATGAAAATTATAGATAGCTTAAAGTGGCGCTATGCTACAAAGAAATTTGATACCACAAAGAAGATAAGCAGTACAAATATCGAACTTTTGAAAGAGGCCGTTAACCTTACTGCAACTTCATACGGTCTTCAGCCTTTTAAAGTACTTATTATTGAGAATCCCGAGATCAGGGAGAAGCTTAAGGCTGCTTCCTGGGGGCAACCTCAGCTTACAGACTCATTTGTGCTGTTTCTTTTTTGTAATTACACAAACGTTGGAGACAAAGAGGTTGACAACTATCTTGAACTAAGAGCAAAAATAAACAATCTTAATGTTTCTGAATCTGCAGATTACGGTAATATGATGAAGTCTCAAATGGCTTCGATGAGCCCTGAGCAGATGAAAGTCTGGACTTCAAAACAGACCTATATTGCTCTTGGAACACTTATGGCTGCCGCTTCGGAGCTGGGTATTGACTCAGGCCCGATGGAGGGATTTGATAAGGAGAGTTTTGATAAGATACTTGGACTCAAAGAGAAAGGGCTTACTGCATCTGTGATGTGTGCTCTTGGATACAGGTCGCAAGAAGATCCATTCCTGGCTTTCAAAAAGGTAAGAAAGCCTTTGGAAGAGTTGTACGAAAAAGTGTAATCCTATAAAATCGTGTGATTTTAAAAACTAAGATTTAACCGCCCTCTTAATTAAAGTTGGCGGTTAAATGTTTCTATACCGCCATTAAGAAATGCCAAAAATTCTGTCAAAGAACTTTCTCCGATAGGTTTCACCAATACTTGCTCATTATGGTCAACAAGAACATAATAGGGCTGAGAGGCAACACCAAAGCGACTTAACTGATAGTCGCGGTATTTTCTGCCCAGAGTGTTCTTCAATTTTCCATCAATTACAGAGGTTACCTGCTCCTCAAGAGGAAGCTCAGTGCGGTCGTCAACATAGAGACTCACCAGAACAACTTTATTTTGCAGTATATCCAAAACAGCAGGATCGCTCCAGACAGTTGCCTCCATCACCTTGCAGGCACTGCATGTTACAGCCTTGAATGATAGTAAAAGGGGCTTGTTTTGCTCTTTTGCACATTCGATGGCCTCCTTTATGTCGTAGTAACTGTTAAGGCCGTGTGGAGCTCTGTTTTTTGCCGTTGCATATTTAGCCTCTGAGCAAAGTCCGGTGCTTGGTTCATTTGATATTGCCGAAGATGCAGCTCCTGTTGCCGAACCGGAAATTACCATCGTACTTTGATCAGGAGGAGGTAAGAGACCCGAGAGCGAAGCAAGGGGTGCACCAAACAGGCCCGGAATAAGATAAACTGCAAAAGCGAAAGAGGCTATCGCAAAGATAATCCTCGATACACCTACAGACTCAACTTTTGAGTCGTGTAATGTAGTTATCTTGCCAAGAAGGTACATTCCCAACAGAATTGCAATTACAATCCAGATTGAGATAAATATGGCGCGGTTTAGAATACCCCATCCAAAGTATGCGTCAACCGTGTAAAGATATTTCATTGCAAATGCCATTAGGATAAATGCGAATACCACCTTAACAACATTGAGCCATCCGCCCGATTTAGGCATCTTTTTCATTAGCGACGGGAAGAATGAGAAGATTACAAACGGTAGCGAAAATGCAAGACCGAATGCGAACATTCCCAGTATGGGCTTTAGAGCAAGACCTCCGGTTACCGCAGCAGCCAGAATTGAACCTACAAAAGGGCCTGTACATGAAAATGATACAATAACCATTGCAAAGGCAACAAAGAAAGAGGCAATGTAGCCACCTTTATCTGCCTGTGCATCTGCTTTATTTGCAAGACCTGTGGGGAGCGTAATTTCAAATGCCCCAAGAAAAGATATTGCAAAAGTTATAAATAGCGCTGCAAAAAGAAAGTTTGGTATCCAGTGGGTTCCCATGAAATCGGTTGCATCTGTGCTCTGGAACATGGCAACAATAACACCAACCATTGTATAAATGAGTGTAACCGAGAGTCCGAAAATCAAACCCTTGATTATGCCTGCCTTTTTAGCACCTGTGCCACCTATGAAAAAACTTACAGTCATTGGAATCATTGGGAATACGCAAGGTGTGAAGACACCTCCAAGACCCGCTGCAAATGCAATCAAAAGAAAAACAAGCAGCCCCTCTGTTGATCCCTTAGCATTACCACCGAATGCTTGATCACTCTCTTGGGCAGATATCGGGATCATCTCCTCCTCTGTGAATTCAGCTACCTCTCCTGCAGGAATATCAAACACAACATCCAGTTCGTCCATCAGGCACTCAGATCCATTACAGGTCTGGAAGGTAAGAATTCCCTCTACTTTAAAGCTCCCTGCATCTGTTCTTCTGATTGTCTGAACAAAAGAGCCTCTCTGTTCAAAAATCTTAACCTCAACACCAAAGGCATCATCCATTTTGGTCTTGGCCTTCATGTTGTCTCTGAGTTTTCCTACGGCAACAAAACCGTTGTTACCTTTAATTTCAAATGTAGTTGGCAGCGGACCATTTGGAATGAGGTCTGCATTGTACATGTACCAGTTTTTTTCGATATCGGCATTGAATATAAGGTCAATTGTGCCATCACCGTTGTCTTTTTGCTGGTAACTCCAAACCGCCGTTATCTGTGCATTTGCGGCAGTTATCAGGAACAGAGAAAATAATATCAGTATAAATCGTTTCATCGTATGTTTGTTTTAGTCACTTTAGGGATTATTGACAGACAAAAGTATTAAATTTATATAAAAAGCACTAATTTCGCAGTTTATAAACAATTGTAATTATGACACAGGAGGAGTTATTCAAGAGTCTGATAGCACACGCAAAGGAGTATGGTTTCATTTTTCAGTCCAGTGAGGTTTACGATGGTCTGAGTGCTGTGTATGACTACGGACAGTTGGGAGTGGAACTCAAGAATAACATCAAAAAATATTGGTGGGATGCAATGGTTCGTCTAAACGAAAATATCGTTGGAATTGACTCTGCAATATTCATGCATCCTAAAATTTGGGAAGCTTCGGGACACGTTGGTGCATTTAACGACCCTTTGATTGATAACAAGGATTCAAAAAAGAGATACAGGGCCGATGTTCTGCTTGAGGACTACATTGCCAAACTAGAAGAGAAGATTGAGAAGGAGGTTGAGAAGGGAAAGAAGAAATTTGGCGAATCCTTTGATGAGGTGCAGTTTCGTGCAACAAATCCCAATGTTTTAAGGAACAGGGTTAAGGCCGACGAGGTGACTACCAAAATGAATGACGCACTTAATAGCGCTGATCTTGAGGCGGTAAGACAACTTATAATCGACTGTGAAATTGCTTGTCCGGTATCCGGTTCAAGAAACTGGACAGAGGTGAGGCAGTTTAATCTTATGTTCTCTACCCAGATGGGTAGCGTAAGTGAAGATGCAGGTACAATATACCTAAGGCCGGAGACAGCTCAGGGTATCTTCGTAAACTTTTTGAATGTTCAGAAGACCGGCAGGATGAAGATTCCATTTGGTATTGCCCAGATAGGTAAGGCCTTTAGAAACGAAATAGTTGCTCGTCAATTTATTTTCAGAATGAGGGAGTTTGAGCAGATGGAGATGCAGTTTTTTGTTCGCCCCGGAGAGGAGATTGCATGGTTTGAAAAGTGGAAGGAGGCACGTCTGAAATGGCACCTGGCACTAGGGTTGGGAGAGAGTAAATACAGATTTCACAACCACGAGAAGCTGGCACATTACGCAAATGCTGCAGCCGACATAGAATTTGAGTTTCCTTTCGGTTTCAAAGAGCTTGAGGGTATTCACTCAAGGACTGACTTTGACCTTTCGCAGCATCAGAAGTTCTCAGGAAAAAAAATGCAGTACTTCGATCCCGAGACAAACGAAAACTATGTTCCGTATGTAGTTGAGACATCAATTGGTCTGGACAGAACATTCCTTGCGATTTACGCCTCTTCGTATTGTGAAGAGAAATTGGAAAACGGAGAGGATAGGGTAGTTTTAAGACTTCCTGCTTTTCTTGCTCCTGTTAAACTTGCAGTATTGCCTCTGGTAAAGAAGGACGGCCTTCCTGAATTTGCAAGAAAGATCATGGGAGATCTTAAATACGACGTTAATTGCCAGTATGACGAAAAGGATAGTATAGGAAAGAGATACCGCCGTCAGGATGCTATCGGGACCCCTTTCTGCATCACAATAGATCATCAAAGCTTAACCGACAATACCGTTACAATCCGTTACAGGGATTCTATGGAACAGGAGCGTGTTTCTGTTGAGAATCTGAGAGCGATTGTTGAGGAGAAGGTGAGTATGAGAAAAGTACTTGAACAAATTTAACACCACATAAACTATGTCAAATCTTTCAGTTAACTATCTTGGGATGGCACTAAAATCGCCAATCCTTGCAGCAAGCTCCGGACTAACGGCACAATTGGACAGGGTTGCAGAATTCGAAAGGGCAGGAGTGGGTGCAATAGTGGTAAAATCACTATTTGAGGAGCAGATTGTAAACGAGGCAGAGTTTCTAAACTCACAGTCACATGACTATCCGGAGTCGGCAGATTACCTTCACCACTACTTGCGTCAAAACTCCATTGACAGATACCTGAAATTGATAGAGGATGTTAAGAGAACAGTTTCTGTTCCTGTTATTGCAAGCATAAACTGCTTTTCTTTAGGTGAATGGACACAGTTTGCCAAGGAGATAGAGAGCGCAGGTGCAGACGGTCTGGAACTGAATATCTATTCGCTTCCTTTGAATGTGCACAAAAAATCTGACGATATTGAAAAGGAGTATTTCAATGTTGTTTCAAAGGTTTCAAAAAGCATTGGAATACCCGTTGCGGTTAAAATAGGCTCAAATTTTTCAAACCTTCCGGGTTTCGTAAGCAACTTAAAAGCCAACGGAGCAAAGGGAGTTGTTATGTTTAACCGATTTTACAGCCCCGATATTGATATTAAGAAATTGAGGATTTTTCCTGCTGATGCCTTCTCTCATTCTGAGGAGTATCTTAAGGAGCTTCGCTGGATGGGTATAGTTTCTGCGCTCGTTCCCGGTATTGACCTTTCGGCAAGCACCGGCATTCACAACGGAACTGTGGTCCTGAAACAGATTCTTGCAGGAGCAACAACAGCTCAGATGTGTACTGCTCTTTATAAAAAAGGAGGAGATGCAATATCGAATGCCATTGCTGATCTTAATCTATTTATGGATTCGCAAGGCTTTAAAAACATATCGGATTTCAAGGGCAAGCTTAACTACTCAAACATCGAGAACCCGGAGAAATTTGAAAGGGTTCAGTTTATGAAGAGTTTCGGAAGTAAGTAGCTTTTAATATTAACAGAAGATCTCCTACTGAATTTTCTGCTCATTTAAATCTCTTTTCATAATAAAAAAGAGAGCCAGATAGAGCAGTGGCAGATTGATAAGGTTGAGAACCAGGAATGCGATAAAACCTTGTCCGTAAATAAAGAGGATAACAAATAACTGTATCAAAAGATTGATAAAAAAGGCATAACGCATTGCGTCATGCCTTTTTTGCATGATCCCCGCACTCTCATTTTTCTCTTTTGAAAACATCATAAGAGCCAAACCTGTCAGGTATAAAATGAGTATAAGTTCATCGGCAAAATTTGTTTTAAACAGGGCAAACATTTTGGTCTCAAAGAAGGCAGAGTGTACTGCAAAGACTGTCATCTCAAAACGGAAGTTAAACCCAAAATAGAGCACCGTAAATGCCACAGCTACCAGAACAATAGCCAGCCCGAAATATTTAAAACGATAGTTTATCATTGCCAGTTTTATTTGTTGTTTTATTTACCTATATTTATATTTATCTCCCGCATGTAGTAACCAGTTAAGAATCCCAAATCTTCTCTTTTCTGCTTTTGGAAGTCCCGCATATATCTTCTCGGCAACAGGTTGCCATTTTTTGGCTAGATGCCTGGTTTTTTTAGCTAGCTCTTCTCCACTTTCCGGATTAGCCAAATGGGTTGATATTACTGATTTGTCGGATGTAAGCTTAACTATCTCTTCCGGAAGATCCATCATTGGACAAGGGGTGAGAAAATTTTGAGAAAAGGGCTTTTTATTCCTGAAGGTCTTAAGAAATGGTGAGTTTAGCGCTTCAAGAAAGGATTTGTCGTTAATATTAGTGTCGGAATAGTGGCAGAATGCACATGGCTCAACATCACCATTTGCATTTATATGCAGAAAATCGTTACCAGCCGCCACACAACCTATTGATTTGTGACCGCTGTTTGCAAAATCAATCAGCAGAAAATCGTGTTTTTTATAATACTCATCTGTCTTTTTCATTACGTATGCTCTCTGTTCTGCAGTACAACAAAGAGATGTGTCGGCATCACTGCCTATTGGGAGGTAATTGAAAAGCCACGCAAACCATGCCCCCTTTTCTCTCATAAAGCCAATGAACTCATCGCTACAGATAACTTTGTAATTTCTTGAATGATAGCATGCCGAAAATCCAAACCCAATATCTCTTGCCTTTAGAAGATCCATTGCCTTAATTACTTTATCATATGTTCCTTTACCTCTGCGAAAATCGGTATCTTCCCGATACCCTTCGATACTTATGAAGAGGTTTAAATTGCCGAGTTCTACAAGTTTGTCTGCAAAAGCTTCGTCAACAAGAGTTCCGTTTGTAAACATAGAAAAGGTAAGGTTTCGATGCTTTGCAGCCAGCGTAACTATATCATCTTTACGCATAAGCGGTTCTCCCCCGGACATGAGAATATCCATCACTCCCAGCTCTGCTGCCTCCGTGAATATTGAATCAAGCTTATCATAGGAGATATTTGAGTGTTTCTCATAATCCGCAGCCCAACAACCTTTGCATTTAAGGTTGCAGTCACTAGTGGGGTCTATGAGAAGGTCACGAGGTATTGCCACCTTATGCTTTTTCTGCATCCAAATCTCTCTTACAAATTTGTAGTGACCGGGAATTGTAAGAAATGAATACAGATTCTTTGCTTTAAAGAACCGGTAACAGCGGTAGACATACTCCTTGTGGTGAGGGAAAGGTGGTATGATTTTTCTCTCACCATTAATAGTAAGGTACTTCATTCTCTAAGACACTAGTTGTTTGCGCTGTTGTAAATTGGGAACTGAGAGTAGGTTCCGTCATCAAAATCAAATCTTACAGAGACCATACCCCATTTGTGGTTACCATAGTATGTTATTTTCTGAACACCACCGCGGTTAATATTCTCCTCTACCTTAATAACCTTTATCATCATCCCTCCCCAACTGAAGTCATCAGAGGTTGATTTTGCAGTAACTTCTCTTTTGGTTGAGGAGCCGAGTATGTCGTATTTGTCACCTACGCTTGAGCTATACTTGATTATTATCCCCGGGTCAAAGCCATATATACTTTCTATTCCCTCGGTTGTTGATTTGAATTTAATACCTGTTACTGTAACAGTGTTGCCGCTGACAGATACCCCGGGAAGGTTGCTCAAAGTACTGACAATTGATGAATTGGCCACAGTTGCAGATCCTGTATAATTTGATACACCCCCGCTTAGAGATGTTACAGATGCCTGAATGTTGCTGACTCCATTTATCTGGGCACTTGATGAAGTTACTGTAACTCCTACCTGGCCTATTGCTGATTGTTCACCGCCCAGCTTTGAACCGATGATTGCCTCTTCTATCAGGTCACATGAGGTGAGAAGCAAGGCTGAGGAGATAATTATTAATTGCAGAAGTTTTTTCATAGCAAAAAAGATTAAGGGTTAACTAAATTGTGAGTAAAATTAGTCAACCCTCAGCCTTTTTTGGTTTCAATGTGTCAATTTCTTAGTTTATTTTACAATATGGTGATAAGTAAAATCCCGGGAAATGCAGTTACATTAGCTCAATGCCTGCTTTTTTACACTCGTTTTTTATCTCATCTGTCCATATGCTGCATTGGATTTCACCAATGTGGCATTTACGTAAAAGAAACATGCAAAGCCTTGACTGTCCGATACCTCCGCCTATTGTGTAAGGGAGATTACCGGCAAGTAACTCTTTGTGGAACATCAGCTCTTTTTTCCACTCCTGATTACGAATTTTGAGCTGTTTTTCCATTGCTGTCTCATCAACACGTATTCCCATACTGGAAATCTCAAATGAACTTTGCAAAACAGGATTCCAAAGCAGAAGGTCGCCGTTGAGGCCATAGTAACCATCTTCGTTTTTGGTGCTCCAGTCGTCGTAGTCTGCTGCTCTTCCGTCGTGAAAATTGCCATCGGTAAGGTCGTGGCCTATCCCGATTACAAAAACAGCCTTATGTTTCTTTGTTATCTCATTCTCTCTCTCTTTTGGAGTAAGCCCCGGATACATCTCCAACAGCTCCTGTGCGTGAATGAAGAACAGATCTTCGGGAAGCGATGGCACTATCTGAGGGTACTCTACATATATTCTGTTTTCGGTAACTCTGATTGCTTCATAAATTCTCCTGACAGTGCTTCTAAGGAAGGAGAGGTTTCTGTCCTCTTTGCTGATGACCTTTTCCCAATCCCACTGATCAACATAAATCGAGTGAATATTATCCATTACCTCGTCTGGACGGATTGCATTCATGTCTGTATAGATTCCACGATTATGATTCATCTTCATTTCTGACAACTTCATTCTCTTCCATTTGGCAAGAGATTGAACTACCTCTGCAGGTGCCTCATTAAGGTCTTTAACGGGAAAGGTTACGGGCCTCTCTGTTCCGTTAAGATCGTCATTGATACCGGTCCCTTTAAGCACCATAACAGGTGCAGTGACTCTGAGAAGAACCAGCTGAGCGGACAGGTTGCTCTGAAACATGTCCTTAACCAGCTTAATACCCTTTTGGGTATTCTCTACGTTTTCAAGGATATTTCTATATCCTTTTGGAATTAATACTGACATTGGTACAAATATATTTTGGGTTAGAATTTATGTGGAATTGTAAAACTGAAACATGCCCCTTTACCGGGCTCGCTCTCCACTTTAATGTTGCCTCCTAACAGGTTTACGTTTGCTTTTGCAATTGCAAGACCCAATCCTACTCCGCTAAAGCTTTTATTTAGAGAGGTTTCGCCTTGGATAAAATACTCAAAAATTCTTTCATGCAGTTCTAATGGTATTCCGATTCCCTGATCCTTCACATAAAACCGGATAAATGTATTTGTCTTTTCAAAACCATATTCAATGGTTCCCTCAGAGGAGTATTTAATGGCATTACTTATCAGATTATCAAATATCTGACACACTTTTTCACGATCAGAATAGAGTATGATATCATCGGAAGAGTTCGGGGTGTTGTTTACCAAAAGTAGCCCTTTAGCTGATGCTTTGTAACTATGATTAGTGTGAATATTTACCATCATCTCTTTAATAGAAAATGGAGATTCGTGAACCTCTTCCTGCCCTGACTGAAGCCTTGATACATTCATAAGGTCACCCAAAAGCTCCATCATCTTCATGCTGTTGGAATGTATTATTCCAACATATTGCATCCTTTGTTCCTGTGTAAGGTCAGGGTCATTCAGAAGTTCTGAAAACCCCATAATGCTATTCATAGGAGTTCTTGTTTCGTGGCTTATATTGGCAAGGAATCTTGTTTTGAGTGTGTTTGCCTGCTCTGCTAACTCTTTAGCCCGCCTTATCTCCTCCTCCTGCTTTTTGTAATTTTCAAAAAGTTGAGCTATTTGGGCAAACTCTCTTGGAGCCTTCTTTAGTTTACTAATATCATTTGAAATCTCTCTTTTAAGTATGTTCTCTACATGTTTTAGTGGCTTAATTACCCAGAGGCGGGTTGCATATCTGATTGTAATCCATATAAAAGTAAGAGATATCAAAAGAACTACCATCATATAAATCGAGCTACTGTTGTACAGTCTAAAAACAGTATTCTCTCTTAGAAATTGTGCCCCGCCAATATTTGTGCCGTTATATCCGGGAAAGACTATATTGCTGTGAAGAATGTAATCTTTATGGTCATCATTTATAACAGACTTGCCAATAGTTATTTGGGAGGTTGTAAAGTCTGACAGATATTGGACCATTTTTGTGTCCCAAAGTTTGCCGACAAATATATAACCAGAAGGTTTTGTCTCTGTTCTGTTTTGGTCAAAAGTGGGGTGAATTGAAGCAGAAGCAATCTCCATATAGCCCTCAATTGTTTCAATATAGAAGTTTAATAGTTTTTTTTCATTGAGTAACTCAAGAGCTCCTTCCGGAATTACCTCACTTAGGCGGTAATCTTCAGAGCTGCGTTCATACAAAAGCTTGTTTGATACACTGTATACGGCAACATAATCGTAGTCATAAGAGGTGAGAATGGTTGATATGTTTTGATCAAACCATGTTATATTCCCTCCTTTGGCCATAACCTCGGTAAATTCGTCCCAGTATGTATAATCAAAGACTATTTGCCTTAGGCCTTTGCTGTTAAGGTTAATTATTGAAGTGATTTCCCGGTGGTATTGTTCATCCGATTCCTGGTGAATCATCTTTGACTGCCTTTTTTGTAAAGCAAGCAGAGTAGTGAAGAGCAGCAAAAAAATCGCACCTGTATAGGCAATCAATAATAATAATCTGTTGTTTATTCCGGGACTTCTTTTCATGTTATTTTAAATCCTTTTACTTTTTCTTTAACAAAATGCAAATATTAAAACCCAACTGCTACGGCAAAAAATGTTTTCTTAAGTGCCGGATTTGCTGTTAAGGAGAATGAGATAAATGTTGAGTATTTTCCAAAATCCCACAGGTACCTTAAATATGAGCAGCCAATATTCACAAAACCACTATTTTGAGCATAGTATTCTCCCTTAAACTGATAACCGGCAACAAGGGCTATTTCATTTTTCCTAAACTCCCTGACATACTCTACCTCCCCATACAAACTTTTGGTGGGATCTGCTCCGAAAAACAGCGAACTCAGCATCAGATTAAATTGATTTCTCTCTCCGGTTGAATAAATTATTTGTCCTTCAAACATATGAGAGGTTGTAGCGGAGTTGTAGTCAAAATATTGTGTTCGCATCAACTTATCATAAGACCAATAATCCCATAAGGCGATTGTAAATTTACCCACCTCCTTTGAGATATAGAAATCAAGCTCGGGCTCCCCCTCTCCTGCTATTTTTAACGCACTCCACGCTCCAAATGTAAAACCTCTCCATATCAATTCAGCCCCTGGTTGAAATGATGGGGCGTGCCCGTAATCCTGACCTCTCCATAAATACCGACTTACAAGCAGGGCATTTGCCGTGAATTCAACATTGTTTGATTTCTCAGCGATCTCTGATTTCTCAGTTCTTGCGAATTCATTAACATTTATTGAGTCCTTAGCGATCTCTGATTTTTCAGTTTTCGTTAGCTCATCAACAACTAAAGACTCACTTGTCTCTTTGTTTTGTGCACTAAGAGAGGCCGGTACGACCAGCAAAACAAAAACAACAATAATAAACGGCAGGTACCGAGTCATAAAAATTGTAAGAATTTAGTAAAAATTGGGCGGATAAAGATATGAAAATATTTTTGTGAAACACACGCGTAGCTTGCATTTTCAGCATTTTAAAAAAACATGAAATGTTTAAGGTAAGAACAACTGATGCAACAACTTCGCAGTGCTTTATGGTGTACAGGGGCTTTAAGGTGTTCTCTATTTCTTCACACCTGTCTTGAAACAGAAGTTGCATTTCAAGCGCTTGACTAAACCTTTAACTATCAATATGTTGAAAAATTGAAATTGTAAATAGAGCAGATTAATTTTGAAACACTCACATATACAGGTGTTTACGGAGACACTTAAAATTTTTAGCTCTTGCATTTGGGAAAATTGGTGATCACGAACAAAAGTTGAGGGATTCGGTATTTAGGCATAAATTTTAGATAGTCTAAAAAGGAAATATGTTTTATTTTCCCATATCACTCAACTCCGGCAACCGATTGTTTTAGGGTACCCTCAAATTTTCCTGGTACTTTTCGGCGACTGCGGAACTCCTCCCTGTGGTCGTCAAACAGTCCTCGTCGTTTCCGAATAGTAGCCGCGGAGAATTATCGGAAAACAAATGTTGCCTTTGAGTAGAGGATTTGTGAATTTAAGTGTTTGTATAACTATCAGACCAAGTGGGTTATGCAAAACAAGATTGCCATTTTTTTTGAATTATTACGTTTGCAAGCCATTGATATATAGACATTAAGGCAAAGACTTAAAAGTATCCCAACTTTTGATCGTGGTCCAAAATTGGTGGTGAAAGAAAAGTTGTAGGGAAGAGTGTGAATATAAAAAAGCTTGATAACCTGCTTATGCATTAGGTTATCAAGCTTTTATGTCGGGGTACTCCGACTCGAACGGAGGACCCCCTGCTCCCAAAGCAGGTGCGCTAGCCAACTGCGCCACACCCCGAATTTTTAAAAGAACTTCCCCGTTTAATTGGGAGTGCAAAGATATATCTCTTTTTCACAATCTGCAAAATAATTTTATTATTTAGTGTTGGTCTGTTGTTTGTTCCGATTCGTCTGTTGTTTATCTCGACTTGGTTGAACTCTTTAAATATTAATTTGTTTTATATGGCAACACAGGATATTGTTTGTTAAAAATAAATTAATATTTTTGCTAAGATATGTGCAAACGCACATAAAATGACTGAAAACAAAAAGATTATAATAAGAAAAATGATAACTATAATAAAACGATTTGTAATATTAATGATTGGTTCTGCACTGGTTCTATCCTGCGTGAAGCTAGATCCTCCGGACAGAAGCATAAAACCAAATGAGAAGCTAAATGAAATCTCTGTTCCCGGCAATTTCAACTGGAGCACATCAATGAATGTTGAGGTTAGCATTACAGGGCTTCCTACCGTTATAGAGATAAAAAACACACTTAAGATAACTCTTACAGATGGAACAACACTTTATAGTGCTCTGCACAAAATGAGCGAAAACATAAAAATATCTCTTACGGTTCCTAATGAAACGAGCTCTCTTATAATTATTTACGGTGCAACTCAACAAAATATTCCAATTGTGGATAAAAAGGCTGAGTTTTCTTTTATACCGGTTGTTACTGACGATGAGGTTTAAACGATAAGTTTATGAAAACAAAATTACTTTCAATACTAGTATTTATTGTCTTTACTCCTGGCGTTGCTTTGTCGCAGGTTACTTTAAATGCAGAATCCGGGAATAGAGCTATAGAGGTTGGTAATTGCTGGCAATTTGCCGGACAGACATATACAAGCCTCACAAGTGAGGTTCTAAGTGGATCATTTTCGCTTATAAGCGGACAGATGAACAGCTTTTCTCTCACTAATTCCTTTATTAAAACTCCTTGGATGAAGATTGGTTCGGGCAACATCACCTTTATTGCCAGAATAGGAAATCAACCAAACACTGTTGCAAGAGGGGTGAGAGTCTCATACATACCATATAATTCAACATCATCAAGTACGGGCTTTGAAGGCACTCTTACAACTTTTTACACCAGAGACTTTAATGTTAGCGACCTTAATACCGTAACGGTTATCGCGCCTATTCCTGCCGCAATAGCAAACTCTACATCTCTTTACAAGATTTTGGTAAGTTTTGTAGGGCAAGGTGGATCAGGTAAAATAATGTCTGACAACTACATTTTCCCTGGAACATATTGGTCAAATCCATCAAATTCATGTCAGCCACTTCCTGTGGTTGTGGTGACAGATACTGACGGAGACGGTGTGCCGGATGCTCAGGATGAATATCCTAACGACCCTTACAGGGCTTACAATAGTTATTTTCCGGGTCAAACAAGTTTCGGAACCCTGGCATTTGAAGATAACTGGCCTCTAAAGGGAGACTACGACTTTAATGATGTAGTTATTGGTTATAACATCAAGACTATTACTAATGCTGCCAATCAGGTTGTTGACCTTGTTGCCTCTTTTCGTCTCCTTGCATCAGGGGCTTCATTCAGTAATGGCTTTGGTTTTCAAATTGATGGTATAGCTGCAAACAAAGTTTCAAAGGTTACCGGCAATAAGCCCGGGACTATGCCTATGGCTGCAAACGGAGTAGAAGTAGGGCAGGCATTTGCCAATATAATTGTCTTTAGCAGTTTCTTTGGAGAGATGATCAGACCAGGTGTAGGTATTGGGGTTAATACCGACAAAGCGGGTCCATATATTACTCCAACCAATATGCAGGTTGTGGTAAATTTCATTAATAATGGAGTTATTCCTCCCGGAGGAGCCGTAACTCTTGGTCAACTTAATTTCTCGGCTCTGAACTTCTTTATTTTTGTAAATGGTGACAGAGGAACAGAGATTCACCTGCCTGATAGGATGCCAACAGAACGTGTGAATCCAAGCCTTTTTGGAACTGGAGACGATACCTCAAATCCGGGGGCAGGAAGAACATACAAAACAGCCAACAATATGCCATGGGCAATAAATATTGTTCAGGGATTTGATTATACCATTGAAAAAGCAGCAATTAATGAAGCTTATAATTTTTTCATTGAATGGGCAATTTCCGGTGGCTCCTCTTATGCCAACTGGTTTCTGAACTTGCCGGGTTACCGCAATGCAGAGCTGATTTACTAGATGGGTCGCGATTCATTGATATACAACATATAAGAAAACGAGTCAGTTTTAAACAAAAACTGGCTCGTTTTATACTTTAATAACGGAAGAACATTCATGTTTACAGCAGGCAGGGAGTTTAAAATGGGCAGAGAGGGCAGGAATATTCTGGGATTCAATATCAGGGCCCTTAACAGAGGGGGATTCAGATATACTCCGGTTAATACAGAGCTTTCGTTATCGAGAAGAAGAGTAGTTTACGATGTTCTCAGAACATATGGTAAACAACTTCCCGATTACTCCAGAATAGATGTCGGGGTTAGTTACAGAGTTAATAGAAAAGAGAGCTCCTGGACATTTCTTGTGGAGGTTCAGAACCTCACCGATAGGCACAATGTTGTAAGACGCCGCTTCTCTTACAGCCAGGGTAAAATTTTAACCCGTGACTCATACAGCGTCGGGCTTGTCCCGATTTTCTCGGTAAAAGTTGATTTCTAGACTCTTTAATACAGGTTGCTGCAACGAAATTACACCTTAGTGCATCTATAATGTAAATACATCTCGTATTTAAGCTCTTCATTATTAACTTTAAGATTGCACGGTATGAAAAAATCTAACATTATTGTTTGTTTATTCGCTGCTCTCATTTTTACTTCATGTATAAAAGAGTCTATGCTCATGGATAAAATTGGGGGAGAATGGAGATCATATGACTCATACACAACCTTTACTGCAACCAAAGATTTTGCATTTAAAGATACATATGCAAGCAATTGGCCGGGAGAATTGTTGATAAATGGAGTGCCTGCTGATAATAATGTTGGTCTCATAAGAGACTTTTCATACTCAGGAATCAAAATCAGCAATGAAGTGCATATAGCCTTACGTCAGAAAAAAGTAATATACAAATTCAAATCATACGATATTGATGTTAATTTCGATGAGGTTTACAGAGGAACACTTTTGGCAGAGTGCTCATTTATCCATGAAGGGGAACAGGTAAACCTTAAGTTTGATTTTACAGCGCCTGAATACAATGTTAAAAAGGGAGATTACTTCACTTTGTCTGATAGTCCGTACGGTGTGAACGGCTTACCGTTGATTAAATTAAACTTTAGATCTGCTGTAAAAATAAGCGGATCACTTTTGTATGACGATATTGTGGATAATTTTCACGGTACTTGGTCGGTGAATTCAGGCAGAATAACATTTAAAATGAATGGTGAAATGTATGACAACAAAATCAGACAAACCTACGATTACAAAATTATTGGAGGAGAATTATTTTTAAGTTCAAAAGGAGCTTCTCCCGACTATAATATTTTGAGTACAATTCCCAATGTAAACATAACAGATGTTGTTCACTGGACAAAGTACAAAAGACCAGGTTTGAATGAATAACGCTAGCAGAGACCTTTTATTAATAACCAAACAATATTGCGATTATGAGGATTATAAGAAAAATAGATTTTATAAAACTGCTGTCTCTTGTCATTATTTTAGCGCCTGCCTTAATGATAAGTAGTTGCAGTAAAGATGATACTTTGTTTGATGAGCTTAAAGGGACATGGTCTGTTAGAGACTTCTACACAACTGTAACTGCTACAAAAGATTTTTCGTTCCTGGATATGAATTCTCCCCAAGGGTGGTCGGGAGAGGTGCTGGAGAATAATGTTCCTGTTGAGAATTGCGTAAACAGATATTATGATAATCTATCGCCATACATAGCAATCAATAAGGATATTATTTTATCTCTTGGAAATAAACGATTGATATACAAAAATTCACAATTTGACGTTGTATTTAATTCAGAAGAGGCAATAAACAACGGCAAGTTACAGGTAGAGTTCAATTTTATGTACGGTACCAATCCTGTGAATCTGAAAATTAACCTTGAGGCTCCTCTTAAAGAGGTTATGACGGGCAATACTCTGACTATCTATGGTTCAAAAGAGAGTTTAGCCGGAGTTCCGCTTTCGGAATTAAAATTTATGTCTCCAACAGAGGTAAGGGGAAAGCTGACATTAAACAATATTCTGGATAATTTCAGCGGAACATGGAGTGTTAATTTAGACATAATATCCTTAAACATAAAGAGCACTGCCGGGCAAGTCCAGTATATGCAAAACTATAAGTTTCTCCTTACTGAGAGCGACTTGATTTTAAGTACAGAAAGTGTTTATCCACAATCCAGAATATTCACATATATACCTAATGAGAATATCACAAATGTGATTCATCACGCTAAATATTCCCGCTAAACACTCACACGACGTACTCACACGAAGTACTCGTGCTTAGGTTACACAAAAAATTCATTCAGAATATTCATGTGAAATACTAACGCTTAAGAGAGATCCGGGATGGATAAGATTTACTTATCTTTAATACACCTTACGGAGTGTCCCTGACCTCTTGATAAAGGATCCCGGTAAATAAAGCGGTATCCCGGATAAATAAATCTTGTTTGAGCATTTTTTATACCCACCGGATCTGAAGCCCACCATATTGTTCCGCTTCCCTCTAGTCCAAATTCGCCTCCTATATCAACAATACCGGCTGGTTTTGCATTAAACCCACTCTCGTTTGTTCCGTTATCGTCGTTAGCCCAGCCGGAAGTTGATTTCATCTTATCATAGGCGGCCTCTTTGCCTCCCAGAAAATCAATCAGCTGCTGCCAGTCGGCATCTGTTGGAACCCTCCACCCTTCAGGACACAAACCTCTTGGGTCGTTTACTGCATACCAGTTGTATAACTTTCCGTATTTTGCTCCCTCTTCCTCATCAAAACCATAATAGCACCAGGCTGGTTCTTTGTCTTTATGTACATCGCTCCAATCATCGTCATAATGGATGTTTTCAATTTCACTTCCATCTCTGAAGACGTTGACGTTTAGGTTTTCTGCCATCCACTCCTGCTCTCCGATAACAACAGTTTTCGTCTTTTTACCGTTGTTGTCTGCTTTACCTCCACCACATGATGCGGCAAGGACTAAGACTAAAATTGAGAATAGTCCAATGTTAAAAATTCTTTTCATAATCTTTATTTTTGGTTAACAATAGGTGCCGGAATTGCGCTCAGAAGTTCCAATATAGTAATTATTGATCACATTTTATCCATTTTGGATAAAAAATTAAATTTTACGATATGGTGATTAATAATGATTTAGAAAACAAAACTCCCCCAGAAGTACATCATCAGAGTAATTACGATTGCACCAAAAAGGTTAATTGCAAGGCCGGTTTTTGCCATCATACCTACTGTTATACGACCGGTGCCAAATATGATTGCATTGGGAGGAGTCGCTACAGGTAGCATAAATGCCATTGATGCCGACATGGTTGCGGGAATCATGAGTAGCAAGGGGTTCATTCCGGTTGTTATTGCTATACCGGCCAGAATCGGGAGCACCATCTCTGTGGTAGCGGTATTTGATGTGAGCTCTGTAAGAAAGGTTATCACCAAACAAATTATTAGGATAATCCAGATAGGGTGGAGTGATGCAAGTCCTGCAAGATGGCCGCCAAACCAAAGCGAAAGGCCACTCTCTTTAAATCCCGTAGCCAAAGCAAATCCTCCGCCAAACAGAAGTAAAATATTCCAGGGTAGCTTCGAGGCAGTATTCCACTCCAGGATTCTGTCATTTTTAACAGATTTTGAAGGGATTATAAAGAGGATTAATGCCATAAAAATTGCAACTGTACCGTCATTAATAAAGGTTGCATTGGGAAAAAGATTGCTCCATCCGGGTAGTTTTAAAATGCCGAAATCGATATCTGCCCTGCCTATCCATAGGATTGCAAGCAGCGAAAAGATAACAAAAACCACCTTTTGCTCGTATGTAGTTTTCCCCATCTCTTTAAGCTGATTCAGGAATGTGTGTTTGTCCACATCTCTCCACTCCTCCTTTTTCGGACGGAAAATCGCATAAAGAAATGCCCAGATTGCAAAGAGCATTATAAGGGATACCGGTACTGCAAAAAGCATCCACTTATAGAAGGTAATTTCCGGGGCATCGGGAAAGTAGATGTGAAATATTCTGGCAAAAGAGAGGTTGGGAGGTGTGCCGACCAATGTGGCCATTCCTCCTGTTGATGCGCTGTATGCTACGCCAAGTAATATTCCGATAGAAAACCTGGAGGAACTTTTATTATTCATGAGGCTGTCAAGTTGCCGGATAATTGCTATTGCTATGGGGAGCATCATCATTACCGTCGCGGTATTAGATATCCACATCGACAAAAAGAAGGATGCCATCATGAAGCCTAGTAAAATACGCGCAGGGCTGGTTCCGGTAAAATAGAGAATGTTAAACGCTATTCTTTTGTGAAGATCCCATTTTTCCATTGCAAGTGCTACCATAAATCCTCCCATGAAAAGAAAAATCACGTCATTGAAATAGGTGGCAGATACTGCACGACCATCCATTATGCCAAAAAGAGGAAATAATGCAACCGGAATTAGTGAGGTTACTGCAAGAGGGACAACCTCCGTTATCCACCAGACAGCCATAAGTATAGCAACGCACAGGGTGTACCCCACCTTCGGGTTTTCGGGAACTACATCTACAAAAAGAAGTATATAGAGGATTACCAATGGAGTCACCACAAAGCTGACCAGCTTTTTGATGCTGAATTGCTGTACAAAGCTCATAGAGTAAGTTTGAGTAAGTTTTGCGTGAATTTACGAAAAATTTTTCTCCGCGCCAGTTTGTGGTATGTGTCAGATAGTGAATTACATAAAAATGAGCCAAAATTTCGAGAAAAATTGGCTCGTTTTTAAATATCACATATACAATCAGTTACCACGAACTGGCGCGGAGAAAAACGGAGTAGCAATCTGAAAAACGTCAATTGAATGACGAAATTTACGTAAAAATTGTCATTTAATAGACAAAATACTATATTTACTAAAAATCCGAATATGTTATGGAACCTATAAAAAGACTTTTGGAGTCAAGAATTACCGCCAAAATTCAACCAAACAAGATAGTCCTGATATTTGGTGCAAGAAGGGTGGGTAAAACTGTTTTAATGCGACAGTTGATTGGTAATTTTAATGGCAAGGTTCTTTTTCTTAACGGAGAAGATTATGATGCTTTAGCTTTACTAAATGAGCAAACGATCTCTAATTATCGTCATCTATTAGACGGAGTAGATTTACTTGCCATAGATGAAGCGCAAAACATCCCAGAAATCGGATCCAAACTGAAATTAATTGTAGATGAGATTGCAGGCATTAACGTTATTGCAAGCGGATCTTCATCTTTTGACCTTCTTAATAAGATAGGAGAACCATTGGTAGGAAGAAGCACTTCGTTTCTTCTAACCCCCTTTTCGCAAAAAGAGATTCAGCAGAAAGAGAATGTGCTGGAAACAAGACAGAACCTGGAAACAAGACTTATTTACGGTTCGTATCCAGAAGTTGTAACATTGACGGGTTATGAAAATAAGGCCGATTATTTGAAAGATATTGTGGGAGCTTATTTATTGAAAGATATACTCTCAATTGATGGTATAAAGAATTCAGGTAAGATGAAAGAGTTGCTTAGACTTATTGCATTTCAGCTTGGAAACGAGGTCTCATATGACGAACTTGGCAGACAACTTGGTATGAGTAAAAATACTGTTGAGAAATACCTGGATCTACTTTCTAAGGTATTTATTGTATACAGGCTTGGAGCATTTTCGAGGAATTTAAGAAAAGAGGTTTCAAAGGCCGGGAAATGGTACTTTTATGATAACGGAATAAGAAATGCATTAATTGGAAATTTCAACTCTCTGGCAGTTCGTCAGGATTCAGGAGCATTGTGGGAAAATTACATCATAAGTGAAAGAATTAAATCCAATTATAATAACAGACTAAACAAGGAGTTTTATTTCTGGAGAACGTATGATGGTCAGGAGATTGATCTTATTGAGGAAAATTCAGATTCTCTTATTGCTCTGGAATTTAAATGGAGTGATAAAAAGCCGGCTGTTCCCATCGCCTTTAAAGAGGCATATTCAAATGCTCAATTTAGTGTCGTAAACAGGGATAATTATTTAGATTATATTTTTTAATATATTTGTAGAAGAGCGATTTAGTGAGGGTAAGATCTGCCAACTCAATTTAAATCATATATGGAATCCTACAACATTTACAAAGAGATAGAAGAGAAAAACCCCATAACGGTTATGTCTGTTACATCTCAAATCAACCAATGGTCTAACTCTATTCCCAACCACCCATTTAAAAACTTTGGAAATGAGATTACTATTCTTGGTATGAATAGAATGCCCTCATATCTAATCAGGGTAAGGACTTTATATGAAAGTAGAAGGCTTTATAAGAGTGAAGAACCATACAAGCAACAGACTCTTCCAAAACTTAAATATGCTTCAGAAAAGGAGATAGACATTTGGGATGTTAATTTACAGAGACAAGAAAGTTTTTCCGAAAACACAAATCACTATACAATTACCGGTTCAGAACAACTTGTTCCATGCAGTACTTGTAAAACAACAGGCTATATTACCTGCCCGGAATGTAATGGTAAAAAGAAATCCACGTGTACAACATGCAGTGGAAAAGGTTATGTAAATTGCAGAAGCTGTGGTGGTTCAAAGAGTCACAGATGCAACACTTGTAGTGGCAAGGGGTATAGAGAACAATATTTCACTTGTGATGTATTTGATCGCTATGAGTATGTTGGAAATGAACAGATTCCAATCTATCGCAAGCAGACGAGTATCACAAAGGAGTCATGTCATGCATGTTACGGTAGAGGGGAGAGGGAGTGCAGCTCGTGTAAGGGGAAAGGGACAGAACCGTGTAAAACCTGCGATGGAGACGGCGATATCTCCTGCAAAAAGTGTTCTGCTACCGGGAAAATCACTTGTACAAACTGCCGCGGCAGTAAATATATGGTGAGCAGTTTTAATATTGAACAGAAAACTATCCCTCAGAGAAACGGAAAGTTCATAATGAATCATTTGATTACTCAAGTTTCTCAAGAGTATTCTCAAAGAATTGAGGAGTTTAAAAGGTCATCTGTTTTTACAAAATCTACACCCTTAATTAGGCCGGAGTTTTGGCCGCAAAAGACATTTATAGAAGAAGATATTAAGAAACTTGTGGACTCTTCGGTTGCTGTTCAAAACTCGAATTACAAAATAATGTGGCAATCACTGGAGATAGAGATGATAGAGACACTTCTGGTTGACTACAGCTTTAAAGGGAAGGGTTACAAAATTGTATTTGCTGGTACTGAAATGAACATAATAGCCGGAGAGAGCCCCATTTCAGGATTTGAGAGAGATTTAATAGGTCAGGCAGAGCAGGAGTATCAGAGTGGCAGAGAAGTAGATGCCTATAGTTTATATCTGAAAGCTAAAGAGATAGACTCCTTTAACGAGAGAGAGACTGTCTCAAAAGGCATTGAAAAATCGTTTAATCTGATTGAACTCTATCATAATAGAGGAAGAGTAATCGGAGCAGTGCTGTCTACACCTGTAATACTTCCATTTCTCTATCACTATTATTTTCACATTAACAAGGTATTTGGATTTGCAGACTTTATGAAGAATCCGGACTTTTTTCTCTATAGGCATCACCCATGGGTTATGCTTTTAGTAGTAATATTATTCCAGTATTCTGCATGGACTGCAACACTTGAGGCATTGAAAACCAACGGGAAATTCAGTAAGAGCCGTAATATGAGAATATTTTACGGCGCCCTTATGATGATTTTCCTGTCTGTTATACTTCAACTGACACTTATTTTACTGAATGCCACTGGGTTTACCCTTATCTTTACGATTTTCGCATGGCTGTTCACTTTTTGGGTGTAGGTCTCCACGCCAGTTTTGGACAACTATTTAATATTGTGTGCGTTACAAGATAGACTTTTAGTTTCTTGATTAAATATTGCCAAAGTCTCTTTTGCAAGTATTTGGTAAGCAAGCACATATCCAAAAGTGGCGCGGAGAATTTCTTGCATCCAGGTTTGCTCCCAGGAGGTCTCTTTTGCAAGTGTTTGGTAAACAAGCAGATGTCCAAAACTGGCGCGGAGAGGCTTTTGCTCGTTTTTAAAGGTTCATCACTTTGGTCCAGGCGGCGGCGAAGTCGTGGATGAATTTTTCTTGTCCGTCTGCGCTGGCGTAAACCTCTGCAAGGGCACGGAGTTCTGCATGTGAGCCAAAGATGAGGTCAACCCGGGTAGCGGTCCACTTTACCTTTCCGGTTTTACGGTCACGGCCTTCAAACAGATCTCTTTCTTCAGTTACCGGGGTCCAGACAGTTCCCATGTCAAGGAGGTTAAGGAAGAAGTCGTTTGTTAAAATTCCGGGACGGGAGGTGAACACACCGTGCTTAGATGAGTTGAAGTTGGCGTTCAGCACTCTCATTCCTCCAACCAGAACAGTCATCTCCGGGGCCGTAAGGGTAAGGAGCTGTGCTTTGTCAACGAGTAACTCCTCTGCCGAGGCTTTGAATTTCATTTTGAGATAGTTGCGGAATCCGTCAGCCAGAGGTTCAAGAACGGCAAATGAATCGACATCTGTCTGCTCCTGAGTAGCATCTGTCCTTCCAGGGGCAAACGGGACTGAAACATCAAAACCTGCCTCTTTGGCGGCTTTCTCTACAGCAACCACTCCGGCAAGAACGATGAGATCTGCAAGCGATACCTTTATGCCTCCGCTTTGCGCTTTATCTCCTCCGCTTTGCGTATTATTAAACTCCTTCTGAATTGCCTCAAGCTTGGCTAAAACCTTTGCAAGCTCTGCAGGGTTGTTTACCTCCCAGTTTTTCTGCGGCAACAGGCGAACTCTTGCTCCGTTGGCACCTCCGCGCATATCTGAACCTCTGAATGTAGAGGCAGATGCCCAGGCAGTAGATATGAGTTGTGAAACAGTGAGCCCGGAGTTGATAATTTTGGATTTAAGCTCTTTAATCTCCTTCTCTCCAATTATTTGGTAGTCGGCTTTTGGAAGAGGATCCTGCCAGATTAGCTCCTCTGCGGGAACCTCCGGTCCAAGATAGCGGCTGCGTGGCCCCATATCGCGGTGGGTAAGCTTAAACCATGCACGCGCGAATGCTTCGGCAAACTCCAGCGGATGTTCGTAAAAGTGTCTTGATATCTTTTCGTATTCAGGGTCAAACCTGAGAGACAGGTCAGTCGTAAGCATTGTCGGGTAGTGCCTTTTAGTTTTGTCATGTGCATCGGGCATTACCTTTCCCGCCTTTTTTGCCTCCCACTGATAGGCACCGGCCGGACTCTTTGTAAGCTCCCACTCAAAATTGAAGAGATTGTCAAAGAAATAGAAACTCCATTTAGAAGGAGTTTGTGTCCAGATTACCTCAAGGCCGCTTGTGATTGTGTCTCCTCCCTTGCCTGTCCCAAATGTGTTGTGCCATCCAAGACCCTGCGCCTCCAATCCTGCTACTTCGGGCTCTGCGCCTATATGGTCGGCACTTGCCGCACCGTGGGTTTTACCAAATGTGTGACCTCCGGCAATAAGTGCTACTGTTTCATAGTCGTTCATCGCCATTCGGGCAAATGTATTGCGAATATCCTTAGCTGCAGCAAGCGGATCGGGAACGCCGTCCGGCCCTTCGGGATTAACGTAAATCAGGCCCATCTGAATAGCTGCCAGAGGGTTTGCGATCTCCTCCTTGTCAAGCTTCCGCTCATCATTTGCCAGCCACTTTGTCTCCGAGCCCCAGTAAATATCCTCGTCAGCCTGCCAAACATCCTGACGCCCTCCTGCGAATCCGAATGTCTTGAAACCCATTGATTCTAAAGCTACATTACCTGCCAGAATAATAAGGTCTGCCCAGGAGATCTTTTTCCCGTATTTCTGTTTGATTGGCCAGAGAAGCCTTCGTGCCTTGTCGAGGCTCACATTGTCCGGCCAGCTGTTAAGTGGCGCAAAGCGTTGCTGACCTCTTCCTCCACCTCCACGGCCATCAATTGTTCTGTAGGTACCTGCGCTGTGCCACGCCATTCGTATGAAGAGCGGGCCGTAGTGTCCATAATCGGCGGGCCACCAATCCTGTGAATCGGTCATCAGTTTATGCAGATCGGCCTTGAGGGCCTTATAATCCAGACTATTGAACTCTTTTGCATAATCGAACTCCTTACCCAACGGGTTGGTGAGCTCTGAGTGTTGACGGAGTATTTTGAGGCTTAATTTATTTGGCCACCAGTCTCGGTTTTGTGTACCGCCCGCCCCAATTGAGTGCTTGCCGGTTGCTCCGGTAACGGGGCATTTCCCTATGTTTTTCGGGTTATTTTCCATGATTTTGGTATTTTGAGTTTCCTTAAATATACCAAAAAATACTGAGCATAATTTTTCTCCGCGCGTCTAATGCATATATTTACACATTCACCCACTTGTTATATCTGGCATTGAATAATTAATCTTAACTTAATTGATTATTTAATTAATCTCCTCAAAAATGAAAGGGAAAGTACTTGCCATATTAGTAATAATGATATCGATTACAGGAATTTCACGATCAAAAACAATTTTACCAACTTCAGATTTTACCGCAAATTTTTGCAGATTCCCGTTTGCATGGAATCACATTAAAGAGAAGAGTCTTTTTAACGAGAAGGGTCTTTCGATTGCTCTTATTGGAGAAGATATCTCAAAACTGGAAACAAAAGTTAAAGAGACAAAATTTTATGCATCTGGATCAAATGTATCTGCATTTTCGTTTGATGCCATCATTAACAGCTATCCTGACCAAAAAGGTATTGATATAATTGTTGTTGCTCAGGAGATAAAAGAATCAGACTACAAGAGCTTTCTAAACTTTATTGAGCAAAACAATCGCATTTCAGTAATTCTTTCTGCCTATTACGGCTCTATGGATCCGGAGAGAGATTATTCAAACTGGCGGAATTTTGTTAAGCTAGCCTCTGATGCAGGATGCATTATTACAGGCTCACATGGAGATATGTACCAATTGGGGGATATCTCGTTTTGGGAGAGTGTCCCGGTTGATATATTTGCTGTCTTAGGCCGAAAGATAGATGGATTTCAACCAATGATGCCTGACTTCAAACTGAAGACCAATCTTGAATCATCTGCTTTCACTGTGGGTGCAGCAGTTGCATTGATAAAAGCCTCAAACCCCCAACTTAACAACATTGAATTAAAACAATTTCTCAGAGAGAGAGGAAGGCAAGTTTACTGGTCCTTAATTAATATACCTGAAGGCAAAGATGGGATTAAACTTATGCTACCTCATTTTGAAAAAGATTATCTTGGGAAGTATGAAGATAGCATGATTGAAAAAATTAAAAGAGAGGCATTTAGCGCCTCTACTCTTGATATGGTCTCGCTTCTTGGAATCACAAACAAAGGTTATGGCTCATGGTGTATGGATGTTCTTGATATCACTGAATTAAACAAAAAAGCAACGGGAAAGGGTATGACAGTAGCCATATTAGACCATACATTTAATAAAAATAACCCCTCCTTAGAGGAGAGAATTACATCTCCGGTAAGTCTTATTGAAGGAGAACCGGCTCTTTCTGAGGTCTCTGATCATGGTACCTATATGGCTGAAGATCTGGTTATGGTTGCCCCAGGTGTGAAGATAATGCCTATTGTGATAGCCGGTGGGAGTTTTAACGGAGACCCCGGGCTTATGATTAAGGCTATAAAATATGCAGTAGAAAACGGAGCAGATATTATAAGCTGCAGTCAGCCGGCAATAAAGGGAGATCAGACCGCACTCGACAGTGCTATAGGATATGCAATAAGCAGAGGTGTGAGTGTAGTTTATATAAATTACAAAGGGGGTAATAAAGATGTTATTGTACCTGGTATCGTTGAGTTTGATGCATTCAATAAAAATGAGGAGAGAGTAAATATTGTAGGTACAAACTTTTACAGCAGAGAGACTCCGATAACATGGGGAGTTTCGCACTCAGCTCCAATAATTTCAGGAGTAATTGCAATAATTAAGGAGGCAAAACCCGGAATAACTCCTAATGAGATCACGCAGCTCTTATTAAAAGCAGCGAATCAAAGACCGTACAGAATGCTTGTCGGACAAGATCTCTGACAAAAATCTCCGCGCCAGTTTGTGGTATGTATCAGATAATGAATTACATAAAAATGAGCCAAAATTTCGAGAAAAATCGGCTCGTTTTTAAATATTACATATACAATTAGTTACCACAAACTGGCGCGGAGAAAATCCTTGGATGAAAATTTTTGTATATTTGAAATATGCAAGAGAATACAATTTGGAGCGAGGAGCTCAGACAGATAGCCGAAATTATTGGCAAGGCACCGCTTGTTAAGGAGATTAAGTGGGGTGCAGAGGTTTTTACCTGGAATGGCAAGAATGTAGTGAGTTATGGTGGGTTTAAGAATCACTTCGCAATTTGGTTTTACAACGGGGTCTTTTTAAGTGACAAGTATAAAGTGCTTGTTGCAGCGTCGGATGGCAAAACCAAATCACTAAGGCAGTGGCGTTTTAGCTCTGCCTCAGAAATAGATGAAGTAAAAATTACAGAATACCTCTTAGAGGCTATTGAGATAGAGAAGCAGGGGTTAAAGATAGCCCCCGAAAAATCTGCAGAGTTTACGCTTTCTCCTTTTTTAGCTGAGGCCTTTTCAAATGAACCGGATTTTAAAAGCGCATTTGAAAAATTGACTCCGGGCAGGCAAAAGGAGTACTCAAAATATGTGGACGAGCCTAAGCAGGAGGCCACCCGAAAAGCCCGTGTAGAAAAAATTCTCCCCCAAATTCTTGAGGGAAAAGGGCTATACGACAAATACAAAAACTAATAGTGGCGCGGAGATCTTTTCGCGCCACTTTTTGTTACCTCAACACTACCTCGTCAATCAAATTAAGTGTGTCGGGATTATAGACCTTCATTTTGATATTCTTGCCATCAACATAAAAGAGGCACAGGGCATTTTCTACGCTAAATGATTGTGTGTGGCTGCTCCACGGCAACACCTCCTGCCCGTAGTAGGGAGCTCCTGCAGCGCCGTTGTTTATCTGGTAAATCGGGCGGGTTACATTCAGCTTTTTATGCGGATAGTTTTCGGGGTAGATTGGCATGTCGGAGGTTAATTTGAGCCAGTTGTAATTGTGCTCATCTCCGGTAAGCATACCAACCACCTTAGTGCTCTCATTGATTAAAATGTCAAGGTATTCATCGCGTCTTTCGATAATCCCCTTATCAACAGGTTTCCCGGCTATAAAAGGCCTCTTACTGTTATCTCCGCTGTACCACATATCGTCCCTGCTGTGACCTCCGTTTGGAAATGCAGGAGTGTGATGAGTTACAAAAATGTGGTCAATATCTCTATCTTTTTCAAGCTTTGCAATGGTCTCCCTGAGCCATTTAATCTGATTATCCATTAAGTAGCCATGCAGCCCGCCGCCTAATGTTGGCTGGTTGTTAACTGACGGAGCGTACCAGTAGTTACTGTTTAGTACAATCATGGCTACATTGCCATAGGTGTAGAAATAGACATTCTCTTTGTATGAAGGGAAATCTTTGTTTTGGGGATCAGGATCATATTTGTTATTGTCCTCGCTTAGAGGCCCGTTTTCGGGATTAACAAACTCCTCTGCAAACAACGCCTCAGAAGAGTGTGTTTCATAAGGGAAAGCGTTAATAAATCCTAGCTGGCGGCCATTTTCGTCCCTGAAGATGTGACCCAATACTTCATGATTACCCATTCCGGCATAAAATGGCATATAATGCCAAAATGGTTCTATCGACTTTTTCCAATTGTAGTACTGAAGGCGCTGTGCCTCTTTATTGCTCAGATAACCATTAATCATATCGCCGGTAAACTGTATAAAACTCGCCTCCTTCATATGAGCAAGAGCCGCTATCTTTTTCATAATGTATGCATTGGCTCCCATGATCCTCCTCTCTCCTCCGCCTGTGGCATGGCGACTGTCGCTGGAATAGCCGAATACAAATGGCTTTCTGCTTCCTTTGCCCGGGGCTGTTTTAAGATAGTATGACTGGGACTGAATGCCGTAATTCACTTTATAATCGTACTTTTTATCCGGCACAAGTCCTTCGACATTCCATTGGTGGTAATTTGACTCCTTGTTGCTTTCGTATGTTTTTCCGTTGATTTCGAGGCTGGTTTTTATGGGATGTGTTGTTTTATACCAAATTATGGCCGAATTATCGGTAACAATACTTACAAAAGGGCCTTCATATATTGCCGGAACAACCTCAAAAGGGCCGGTTCCGTTCAATGAAATAACACCATCAAACAAAATCACTCCACTTTCATCAGCCAACCTGTAACCGATACTCAGATATCCATTCTCTTTCCAGTCCACAAAATCGTAAGGGTATTTGAAATCGTCTCTTATGTTTATATCAACTTTGCCGTTTTGTGCAACAATGCTCCTTCGGTAAACGGGGAGCGGGTGAGGGGCCTTTCCGTAAGGTATCAGCCCATAGGTTACTGTGCCTTTGAAGTTGCCAAAATCAATATTTACACCGGTTTCTGTCCCGGTAGCTTTGCCAAGAAACTGCTCAATTGTAATGGTGTTGGGAACCTCTTCTGCAAAATATTTCTTACCCTCCAGTTCAAAGTACAACTTTCCGTTGTTGTCATATGCAAGGTTTTTATGAGAGGCCGGGATTCTGGGTTGTTGAGCCACCAACACAGTGGCACACATTATTGAAATGGCTATAAGTATTTTTGTTTTCATAGTTGCGAACTTAAAGTGAATTTGCTGATTCTATATTAAAATGATATAACAAAGATGATATGATATAAGTTCGTAATCCCTGGGAATTCTTTCCTCTTGACTAATCCCTGGGAATTCTTTCCTCTTGACTGATAACCACGTAGTTAGGCCTTTACAAATATTTGAGCTAATTGCCTGACTATTAATGAAAAGGAAAGAATTCCCAGGGATTGATTTCTCTGGCTTTAAATAATCCCGGCGGCAAGTGCCAATGAGATCAGAATAAGCATAATGGCTACCAGAATTTGCATAAAGTGCAATGTAACCTTCTTAAGTAGCTTGTTTCCTATGTATGCTCCGGCAATTGCGGCAATTGTTGCGATAATTACAAGTGGAAGATTATCAATAAGCCCGGCCTTAGTAAACCTTGTTGCATAAATACTTAACCGGGTAAAATCTACAAATGTCGAAACTACAACAGCAGTACCAATGAATGCCTCTTTGGAGAGACCGGCTCTTATCAGAAAGGCACTTCTCAATGCACCCTGATTTCCCGAAAGACCTCCAAAAAATCCGCTCAAAGCACCTCCAACAGGGAGTTTGTTTTTGTCAAATTGCAATTTTCCAAAGTATGGGATTAGATCCATGCTCGCAAAGATGATGAGCAAGATTGAAATTATGAACTTAACGGGGTATACATCAAATACTTTACCAAACATTTGGTAAGAAAACAGTGGTTGTGCATCTGGTATGTGAAGCAACAGCCACGCACCCAAAATTGCTGCTATTACAGCCGGAATACCAAAGCGTAACAGAGTGCTTTTATCGGCCTTCTTACCTACCAGAATTAATTTAAAAATGTTGTTGAAAAAGTGAACGACTCCTGTTAAGGCAATTGCCAGATCAACAGGGAAGAAAATCATAAATACAGGGGTTAAAATGGTGCCCAGCCCAAACCCTGAAAAGAATGTTAAAATTGCTACCAGAAATGCAGCTAAACTTATTATTAGAATTTCCATAATTTGTGTTATTGTCAAGAAGTATAACAACAGAAATGTTATATAAGTTCGATATATCCATTTCAGGTTAAAGATAGGAATATCTTTTCACTGCAACTGTTGCCAATTATAAGAAAATGTCCAGAAGTGGCGCGGAGATTTATTTAATATAATAGTCTTGATAAATTGGGTAGCCCTTACTGTCGTATTTCACAGCAAGCCTATACCTCAATGAATCTATTTTAAAGTTATTACCATCGTAGGTTGATCTGGAATATTGGTGAAAGTTATTTCTTGAGAGAGACCTGATAAGCGCTCCTTCAATTACTCCTAATCCGTTAAACCCATTTATTGCTGTATCATAATTTTCAAAATACTCAAATATATGATATACAAAGCCTCTATTCGTTTCTCGTAAACCATTAATACGAACTAAATTGTCATTTGTGTCATAAAAGAAATCTCTGGTTATTATTTGGCCATTGCCGTGGGTGATGCTTTTACTCAATTCTCCTCTTTCTGAATAATAGTAGGAGGTTGTGTCTTTCCCAGCGATTCTTGTTGCTACTCTTCCTCTGCTGTCAAGCATTAATTTTACTTTTATGGGCGTATAAATTATTTTATCGCTATCAATTTTCCAAATTAACTCAACAGTATTACCCTCATAAGAGTATTCATGGTAGCTATCTAATAGGACAATGTCGCCAAAACCACTAGAATGCTCTAGGTCACTAATTGTTTTTTTGTGTGTAACTCTTGATACTTTCCCGTTTTTGTACTCAATTAAACTGGTAAAGGGCTTGTAGTCTGCTACAAAAGAGTAGAAGAGCTGTGATTGCGCAAAGCCAGAGAAAAATTCCTTTAGTTGAAACGGAGGTTCCTTAGCAGGTTCTTCGGGAGTACATCCGGGAAGAATCAAAACCAGGAAAACAATTCTTAACAAAAAAGGCCTTTTCATATCTAATTATTTGTGATTCCTAATCAAGCCACTCTGTTCTATTTTGGATTTCTATAGAAGTCATTCAGAGAGTTAGTGTAGTAGCTATAGTTAATTTTACTGTTTCGTTGGAAAATTCGTGGCTCTTTATATCCAACAGGGACTAAAGTTAATTTAGTCATTCTATTGATTGATTTAAATTTATCAGAATTTAAGGTCTTTTGGTCAAACAGAACATCAAAATAGAATAAATACTTCCCTATCCATTTTATATAGCTCTCGGAATCTTCTTTGCTTAGCTCCCCTTGCTTATTTACTAGCTTCAAGCCTACATTTTTATTGTAAATTTCTTTCTGAAATTCAACGCCATTCAATGGGATTCCGTTTAATGTGGGAATAATATTGAATTGTGGATCTATAAAAATCCATTTATTAAGTTCCCGAGAAAACACCTCTGTTACAACGTGTCCTGCTCCACGCCTTACTTTTTCGACGTCTCTGGTTTTTAGGCCCAACGTTCTGGCCGGAATGCCAATGCTGTTAAAAGCAGAGGTTGCTACAATTCCGTACTCAACACATCTGAATTGTTTTCCTTGTTGTGCTTCGGCAAGAATGGTTAATGCATCTTGTTTGGTTGGAGTATTACTTCCATTATGGCTCCATTGTTGGTTTGTCCAATCTGAAATAATCTTGATTTTTTCGAATTCACTCTTTTGTCCGGATACTAAAAGCTCCAGTTTATACTTATTTCTTAACTCCCGCAGGTAATCGTTACCCAATGTGTCGGAATAATAAAACTCATAAAGAGAATCAGGGTCTTCATTTGAGTAAGAGATCTCTTTCAAACCTGATGATGGGCTAACATTTACTAATTGAAAGAATGAAGAGCAACTGCAGAATAAAATGCTGCTAAATAAGATTACTAAAGTTCTTTTAACCATAATTTATAATTAATAGTTTATCATTAATAGATTGATGTTTACGGAATAAAGGTATAATATTTATACAAAGAGACAATAATTTGTGTAAGAAACATTTAATCCCTGGGATTTCTTTCCTTTTCATTAATAGTCAGGCAGTTAACGTAAATGTCAATAAGCAGCTAACTGTGTGGTTATCAGTCAAGAGGAAAGAATTCCCAGGGATTGATTTCCCCCGTTTTTAGGTTGAAAGTAAATCCTTGTAAAAACTGTTGCCAATTATATCTGCGGCAGCTTGAAAGTCGCTTTCGTTGACCTGAATTGTAACATTTTCTGCAGGGTTAAAACCGCCATAAACATTTATAATTGATGAGGCAGGATTGTCTGAAACGAGCAAGCAGTAAATGTCGGACTCTTCAAGCAGTGCTTGAATCTCTTTTGCTACGCCCATGTCATCGACCTGGAGTAAGGTTGTAATGTTGTTTTTCATGTTTTTTAAATAAATAGGTGAAAAAATTTAAATTCAGGAAATTGTGTTAGTTGTTTAGGGGGAGAATATGACGAGGATAGGGGAATATTTCGTTTACAGAATTTTCATAATTGGTGTATTCATCACCAAATATTCTCCTGAGAATAATAGTCTCTCCGTGGATGGAAATTTTAAAACCTATGTACAGAACCAAGGCGATTGACAGCGTTAAGCCTGAGTGAAAAATAATTGCCAGGGCGGGGATAATGAACACTATAATAGCAGAGTAGATTGGGTTTCTGCAAAGGGAAAAAGGGCCTTGTGTTATTAGAGAGCCGGGTTTAAAATTCTTTAAAAAATAGACAGCAGAGTATGCCCAAAAAATCAGACCAATACTCAGCCAAAGCAGACCTGTAACTCTGAAAATTACAGAGTCAATAAACGCAAGATCCAGAAACCCCGGATTCTTATACATCATCACTAAAGAGAGTACGATGTAAGGCAAACAGATGAGTGCCAACTTTGGGCCGCATCCGAAAAGGGTCATTGATTTTTGCATAGCAGTAAGGATCTTGAATATTAATAATGTGGAGGAAGTTGAAGTGTTGTGTCGGGCCCTCTGAAAACAGCAGCTATATGCATTATTGTATGGCTAATGACAGCTCCAAGTGGATTTCCACTAATTATAAATGCCAATGTAATCAATGTATTGCCTAGCAGAACCAACATAACGCTATTATTCCGGAACTCCTTATATCCGATATGGTAAAGGAAAGTGATAAGCAGGCTGGATATGAGAGCAAAGATGCCAATGATAATTACTCCTATACTGCTGTTCCCAAAAGTAGTAGTGCCAAACATAATATAGACTGCCTTAACCGGCATAACATTTAGAAAGAGTCCGTCAATTACTCCATAAATTACACCCAGCCAGATAATATCAAAAAACAACATAAGGCCTTTGTTCTTTTGAGAATATGGTTGAGAGAGAATATTTTTCATAAGGATCAGGCCAATAACCAATCCTGCCAGAAGACCGTATATCCAGTTGTGCGTCCAGAATTCTTTACTTATCAGAGAGTTGGACTCAAAATAAAAATAGAGAAAAATTGACGTTAAGATAACGTAGGGTAATAGAAAAAACCTGCGGGATAATTTTATTTTGCCTGAAAATATGGCACTAATGCCAAATCCAAGTAAATTGGCCATACCTAACCAGATAATTGAACTTTGCAATGCATTCATTTTGAGCCTCCTTATATGTTATTAAATATAAATGACACCAAATGTATTAAATTATATGCTTGAGCGTATAATTTAGAGTCTGTTATGACTAATTCTTTACAAGACGTACAGCGAAGCCACACTGCTTAAGATGGCCGGGAACCCATAGCAAGTCTGCTGTAGAGTTATGGATATAGCGGTGACGTGCATAGTCAGAACTATGTTGTGTTGAGGTCCACCAATAGGCGTATCGTCCTATATATTCGAACTCTCCATGACCCCATCGCACACCTCCGGGAAGGCCGGTAAAACCCGTAGTGTTGTTGTACTGAGGATTCATTCCGGGAGTTCCGGATAAACTGCTATATGGCCAGTTTGTTTTGGCACAGATTAACTTGGTGACTGTACTCCCAAGCCTTGTTGTGTCTATAAGATATCGGTTTGCACTGAGATAACTTGCCAGTTTTACCCAATCGTTTTCAGTGGCAACACGCCATCCTGCAGGTGCAAGCTTTCCTGAGCTCACTGCAAACCAGTTGTAAAGTCTGCCGTATTTATCTGCGTTGATTTCCAGATTGTCGTAATTGCAATATGCACCACTTTTTGCATATGCCCAATCCTTTGGAACGGTAAGATTTGGAATATTGCTGCCGTTATTATACTTGGTAGTTCTAAGATTCTCTACCGTCCACACCTGATCTCCAATTTGTACTGTATTATAGACATTTCCGTCTGCATCAACAATTGTTCCTCCAATTGGATTAGAACCTAAAAGAGGTTCTTCTTTTTCACATGCTGTAAAAGCAGCAATAATTAATCCTGATATCAAAAACAGGCGGGCTAAAGATTTCATTTTTTTCATATTTGGTTATGGGTTGCTTTAACATTTATCTCCGCGCCAGTTTTGGACAACCATTTAATATAGGGAGTGTTACGAAATAGACTTTTAAGATTTTGATTAAATATTGCAAAAGTCTCTTTTGCAAATATCTGTAAAACAATTATATGTCCAAAACTGGCGCGGAGAATTTTTGCATCCAGATAATGTCAAACAGAATATCATTTTTCTTGATTATCTTTTGGAATCTGCCACACTCTTTAAATCCGTGTTTTAAATGGAATTCTATACTGGCATCATTGAGAGAGGAGATGTGAGCTAAAATAACCTTGATGTTCATTTTTCTTGCCTCATCCTCTAACTTCTTTAACGCAATTTTTCCGATTCCCTTCCCGGTAAAATCGTTTGAGATGAAATATGTTATTTGCGCTGTCTCTTTAAAAGTGGAGTGGGGGTTGTATGCGCTTAGATAACAGAATCCTACGATATTTCCATCAAGGTTAATAGCATATGCAGGATACCCTTTGGTCATTTCAAGAAATTTATCAAAGAAGTCATAACTGAATGGCTTTTCGGGATATGCAGAAAACCCATTTTCAATGTAATAATTAAAGATATCCATAACAGGAATCCTGTGATTAACATTTAATTCCTCAAAAATGAGATTCATAACGTTATGTTTTTATTTGTTGTTTAGATTCCGAGCCGTTTATTTTCTTTTAATAATTCTGTAGATTTTTTTAATCTGTTTAAAATTGTCTCCTCTTTTTTGGCACTGGTTATCCATAAAACGTAATACCGTTTATGTGACTTGGGGAGGTTATTAAAATTTGTCAGTGCCGGTTCGTTTTGTGCGAACTCATTTATGATATAATCAGGGATTTGAAGTTCTTTCTTATCATCTGCTATACTCTTAGTATCCCATTCAACTTTACCTGTTTTTAGATAAATGTCAATTTTCCTTAGACCAGCATCGGTCATTTTACCGTTTTTTATCAGCTTAATAACCAGATTTTTATTTACATCAGACCAATTAGAGATATTTGTTCTCGGTGTAAACTTTCTGACATAACTTTCGCTATCTACCTTTTTGACAATACTATCAATCCATCCAAAGCAAAGAGCCTCCTCTAAAGCCTCTTTATATGTAATCCAACCTTTTTCTGTGTGTTTCTTGTAAAAGATCATCCAAATCCCGGAGCTTTTATCATGGTTACTCTCTAACCAAACCCTGAAGGATTCTCTGTTTGTAAAAGATATGTTTTCGAACGTTTTCATTATTAATTAAAAATATTGTCTATAGCTTTTATAATATTTTTCTCATAAAATTAATTTTTCTGAGCACAATGCTTAGTAATAAAGAGATAAATATGCCTGAAAGTGAAGCCACGATAAACTTAAAATTTGTATCAAGTTTAATATTTGAGATTAAAAATTGAGTAGCAATCACAACTAACAGATGGAACAAATATATTCCGTAAGCATTATCAGAAATTACTTTGATAATTCCTTTCATTCTATTAAAACTAATCTTAAAGAGAGAAATAAGACCTAAACACATCCCAATACATAAGAATGACTCAACAACAGATTCGCTCCAGGCATACGGTAGTTCTTTATAAATAAAATTTTTGCTAAAGAACAGAACTAAACCCAAAGACATATATGCAAAAGAGACCCTGGGGCGGAGTGTATTTAACCAACCTGTTTTATTAAAAAGTGCTCCCAGTAAAAACAGACTAAAGTACTGTGGAAGGTGAGCGACCTCTATTGGTATTATCCAAGTAACCCAATGGTCAATTGGATATGATTGTCTCACCAAAACATTAACAGGGATTAAGAATAACAAATAAAGCAGTGGATACCAGAATTTAAAATTTTTAGAGAACTCAATCTCAATCTTTAAAAACCTGATTATAAGCAGATATATTACTGAGTAGGCCAGAAGAGAGGCAACAAACCAAAGATGAGCCAGCGAAAGAGGAGGGTGATTAAAGTGCAAATCTGCAAGGAAGTTGAAATAGTTTCGGGTGCTGTTGTCCAGAAAAAATTGCAGTGGACCAAAAATAAGAAATGCGAAGAATATCAAAGGGATGCCTAACCTAATGAATCTCTCTTTTAAATACTTTTTATAAGGCTTATTATGAGCTGAATAATGGGTAAAATATCCGGAGATAAAGAAGTAGAGGCCCATCATATAGGCAGCATTAAAGAAGAAAAAGGATTTTAAATAGTCCAGTTTTGGGCCATCAGAGACAAGCCATGTACCGCCTGTATCGCCATATGCTTGCCCGGCATGATGCGCAACCACCATACATGTCAAAAAGACTTTAATAAAGTCTAAATAAACGATTCTGCTCTTAGTTGCCCCCATGTGTTAATTGTTAAAATTTGAACTGGTAGATTCTGGACTCTTCGCCCCAGGGGTGATAGCCTTGTCCGATATATTCGAATCCGAATTTTTCATAATAGCCTATATGATCGGTGCACAGGTATAGGTGTTTAAACCCGGCCTCTTTGGTGTCTGCCTTGGCTTTGTCAATGAGTAACGAGGCGTAATTGTTACCTCTGTGCTCCTCCTCAATAAAGACTGCGGCAACCCAAGGATATAGATCCATTCTGCTTATAAAATCGTTGGTTATTAGTCCTGCACAGCCAATTATCTCTCCATCTTTTTCAAGCAGATACCATTGGGGCAGAGGACTCAATGTGTCAACAGTGTGATTGATGCAATCTTCGTAAATTATTGGCAGAACACTTTTCCATTTGCTCTGAAAATAGCTGATTGCCTGGTCTTTAATTTTGGGATTTTCCCGTACTGATATTACTCTCATGGGGTTTTTGGTTTCCTTCATGCCGGCTGCTTTTTGAGACAACTTTATAAATCACTCTCTTCGTAGTAATACGAGTAGTCTATTCCTTTCATATACATTTCACGATCGTTTATTTTGGTGGTCAGTGCTTTTTTTAAAAGGACATTCAGAAAAGTGCTGTCAATTGGGCTTAACTTCATGGCATTCATGTAGTCTTGTTTGCCTATTTTACTCCAATCTACACAATTCTTCAGACGTTTTTTCAGGATTAAATCTAACCATATCCTTGTACTTCTTCCATTACCCTCCATAAATGGGTGTGCAATGTTCATTTCAACATATTTGTCTACGATTTGGTCAAATGTAAGTTCTGGCATTGCTTCTATCTGCTTTAAAGTCTCCCCTAAAAATCGTGATAAAGCAAACTGAAATCCTCCTTTTGAAATGTTTTTATGTCTGATTTGTCCGGCAAAATCATACAACCCACCAAACAGGTAAGCGTGTATTTGTTGTAAGCCTTTTGTAGTACCAACTTCAATGTTGTCAATAAACGAACTGTCATACAAAGCATATGCTTTTGTTTTACTCTTTCCGTCTATACTCTCATCGCTGAATGTGAACCATTCAATAAAGCGGTTAGCTTTTTTTGCAGGAAATTCTTTGCCCAAGGCAAAAATGCCATTGAAATCAAGCACATCTGCAAATCGCTTTTTCCCGTCAGGTGCAAGAATTTTCAACTGGGTAGCGGCACTAACCACTTGGCTGTTTTCCTTCTTTAATTTAGCCTTAAGATATTTCCAATAGTTGCGGGTTTTAGTGTAATCGTTTTGATCGGAAAGTACAGCAACAACATCAAGCACAGAAAACCACCATTTTGAGTTTTCATCATCCCAAATGGCACGCACCTCGCGATCGTCAAAAAAACGGATAGATATCTTTGTATTACTCATAAATTAAATTCGTTTGAATCTGTCAGAGTGTTGTTTTTTTGCTTTTATGAAGTTCGTAAAATTTTTTCAATTTTTCTCCCTTTTGCCAATTCCTCCACAAGCTTATCCAAATATCTTACTTGTTTAGTTAGTGGATCTTCTATCTCCTCTATTCGGTAGCCGCAGATTACTTTTGCTATGTAGTGCGGGTAAACAGATGCAAAGGTCATTCTGGCTATTCTTTGGTTATGTTCCGGAGTTGGTTTCATGATTGCTTCTCTAAAATACAAAGATATATTGGAGATTTCGGTTTTATTCTGCCAAACTCAATTGTTTTGAATGATTCGTTTAAGAGCATCTGCTTCAACTCAGAACCTGTAAAGGAGGTTAGCTTAGGTGTTATTCCAATGAGAGAGAAAAGTTTAAGAGTTGTATTCAGAAATTGGGTTTCGCTCATGCAAGGAGTTGATGAAATTATCAGACCTCCTGGTTTTAGTATTTGATATATTCTTTGAAAATGCGTCTGAGGGTCTTCTAATAGATGAAATACATTAAAGGCAATAATTGCATCTAATGAACCCGGTTTGAATTTTTCATTGAATATTGTTGTGCGTTCAAAATCAATGTTTTTAATATTACGCAGCGAAGCTTTATTTTTAGAAATTTCAATCATTTTGGTGGAAATGTCAATTGCATGAATAAAACCGAAGTTTTCGGAAATTTCATTGCAAATAAGCCCGGTTCCACAACCAAAATCTAAAATTGTGTCATCTGCTTTTAAATACGCTCTTGCCTTTTCAATAAAAATCTTGTAAGCAGGGTCATTTTGCTCAATTCTGTCAAACTTTGAGGCGATTCTGTCCCAGAATTTTTCGTCTTTATACATAGTATCCGAATTTAAAGTTGAATAATTATTTCAACACAAAATTACAGCGCCATTATCTGCCAATTCGTTGACTTAAGTTAAGAAATGCAGGGGGCAGAATTTTTATTTCACTATCCTTTTACGAATCCGGCTTAAAGATTCGGGCTTAATTCCCAGATAACTGGCTATTTGATGCTGGGGAGCTCTTTGAATTAAATCAGGTCTGTTTTTTAACAGAGCCAGATACCTCTCCTCGGGCGAAGTCATTTTAAATTCAGCTAATGTATCCTGGTATTTTGCCATAATAACCTCGCCAAGTGCACGATTTAATGACTCTATCTGAGGAAATTTCCGGTACACCTCTGTTTCCAATTCAGGAGTACCCACTCCGGCAATAGTATCCTCAATGCACTCAATATAATAATCTGAAGGGATTTTCTTTCCGTATGCCGAGGGGACTACGGCTTGTTCTTCTGTATAGAATTCGGTTGTTTTTTCCTCCCCATCCCTATTATAAAAGCTTCTGATACAACCTTTAATTATGAAATAGCATTCATTTGAAATTTTACCCTCCTCAAGCAGAATAGTCCCTTTGGGAAAGAGTTTTATAAACTCTATTTTACTAAGCTCCTCTTCCAACTCCCGGGTGATTGGAATGTATTTCGAAAGGTATTTTAGTATTTCATTTTCCATTGTCTTATCTGGACATCATTGTAATCTTAAAAGTTACATTTCCGTTATCAGGGCAAGCCAATTTGGTTTTGCACTTTGGATTTGTCTCAAAGTTAAATAAAGCGCCACAATTGAGGGCTGTCTGCATAGGAAAGAGAATCATATAGGCGCCTCCGCAGAAGCCTTTGTCGGGCGTATTGAGGCCTTCTGCATAGAATTTGTCACCTACCTGGTAACCACAAGAGCAGTAGCCCGTAACTTTTTCAACTTCAATTTCAAATTGGTTCATAGATGGAGGGGTAAATTATTCAACTGTTGTGCGTTTGTTATTATTATGCCGGAGAAGGTTTATTACCAGGACATTCACCCAGATAAAATACATAAAAATATTTATCCGTTCCCAAATGCCGGTATAGGGCGTTGGGAGATTTTCAGCAATTTTTGCTCCATCCATACCAGCCAGGGCTCCAAACACCAGAAAAACAATAATTGTGGCAATACAAAAAATCAAAAATCCTTTTCCAAAAGCCCTTGCACTGAAAATTATCGCCGGAAACATGCAAAGCAGAACACCTACTGCAGTTAATATAATATGCCAAGTATCAGAGCTTGATGTTTCAACCCCTCGCAAATGCATCGGTGCAAAAAGTGTGGCAATTACTCCGAATACCTCCTTTGCTATAATCAGAACTGCTACAATACGTAATGATTTTTTATTGTCAGCAGAGAGCCATACACCTATTCCAAAAGCAAAAACCAATAAGCTATAAATTAGAAAAAGCGGAATAACCAATGGTGCTGATGGAGCATTGACGGCGATCAATTCACTAACTGACTGAGCAAATGAGTCATATTCCGGCCATTTTAATGCGCCTAGAATGGTTGCAATAACGTACAGTACTGTGGATATAATTCCACAAATTAATAAGTTATTCTTTGTAAAAATTTTCATTTTGACATTGCTCTTATTTGGTTTTGGCGGATGGTAATTAATGGGAGTGTCGGAACCCCTAAATGTGTCGAAATCCCCATTTTAGGTCAGTGTCTTTTTAAACATATTGGTTAAATAGCTTCTTTTATTTCGATCTGTGTTTTCATTTTTTCTAAGAATGCCTTTGGAGATATATCTCCTAGCGACTCATGTGGCCTTGATTTGTTGTAATCATTCATCCATATTTCTGTCAGTTCTCTTACCTGGTTTAAATTATCAAATAAATAAGCATCCAGTATTCCTCTTCTATAACTTCCGTTAAACCGCTCAACAAAGCTATTCTGAGTAGGTTTGCCTGGCTGAATATATTTGATTTTTATTCTGTTGCCATTGCACAAAGATTAAAAAAATCTGCAATAAACTCCGGCCCGTTATCTACCCTTATGCTTTCTGGTTTTCCTACACACCAAATAACTTTCTCCAAAATACTCAAAACCCTTTCGGATGGCATTGATGTACCTACTTCCATTGCAATTATTTCTCGGTTATAATCATCAATAATATTTAATACTCTAAACCTTCTCCCGTTTGTTAACACATCGCTTACGAAATCCATAGACCAGCTCAAGTTCATACCATTAGGCGTGATTAATGTTTCTTTTTCTCTTGATGGTAGCCTGCGTTTTAATCGTCTTCTATAGTTTAAATTCATCAATTTATAAACCCTGTATACCCTTTTGTGATTTCACTGATAACCTTCATTCCTCAGGTGGCAGTAAATCTTCCAAAAACCATCTTTATAAAAAAACGATGCTAACTTCATTTTCTGTTATAATTTCTTCTGCTAATGCTCTTTTCGCTTCTGGCTTTAGAGCTTTTTTTCTATGACCTCCTTTAATATCTTATGATCAATGGAAAGTTCTGCATACATATGCTTGAGCCTACGGTTCTCTTCTTCAAGTTCCTTTAATCGTTTTAAATGGCTTGATTCCATCCCTGAGTATTTTTTCTTCCATAAGTATAACGTGGCTCTGGAGATACCGTACTCTCTGCAAATAACATCTGCAGTTGTTCCTTATTCATATTCTCTGATGGCTTTGATGATTTGTGTTTCACTAAATTTTGTCTTTTTCATAATGTCGTTTCTCCTTACAAATTTATTAAATTTGTCTAAAGAGACGCTGTCCTCCGTTTAGGGGTTTCGACAAAATGGGGATTTCGACAATACAACTTCTTATTTTAATATCAATTAAAATGTTTTTTATGAAAATTTTTTGTTTTTTTTTTAATTCTAATTATTGCAAGTTGTGACTCACCTGAGAAAAGTTTTGCAATTTTTAATGCAAATGAAAATTACCCTGAGATTGATTTAAAGTTAAGCGATGTTGCGGATGTTGAGTATATTCAACTTAATCCTGGAAAAGACTCTATTTTGATAACTGGTTTTACTAATAAAGCTCGTGAGATATACATTGCAAACAATAAAATATTCTTATTAGATTATAATAAAAAAATTGTTATTTATGATAGGGATGGCAATCCAATAACAAAAATTGCGGATATTGGTAGAGGCCCAAGGGAATTTATTGGACTAATCGATTTTTTAGCTGACTCTACAAAGAATGAAATTTATTGTTTTGCTGGAGATGGTAAAAAATTGTTAGTTTATGATTTTAACGGTAAATACTTAAGACATTTTTCCTCAGATAAAGTAATCTACTTTCAAAACGTTTGTTTAATTGAAAATTCAGAATTTCTAGGTTATAGAAGAGTTTTTCGAGATGGCGATACTAGACCAGTTCTTACTATTTTGTCATCAAAATTTGAAATTCAATCATCAATCCCATTTAATTATAAGCGGCCATATGTATTTGACCCTGACGGTGTCTTGGAATATTCGTCAATAATAAACTCAAATTACGGAAATTTCTTATTTAGTCTACGATCGGATACAATTTATTTTATAAATAACAAATTAAAAATTATTCCAAGGTTTGTTGACAAAACTCCATATACTTCTGATAATATACAAATTTATCCAACTATTGAAACAAATAAATATGTTTTTTTTGCAACTTTATTTTCTCATATATCTGACCCAAATGGTAAAGTCAGATATTATGTCTATGACAAAGAGAATAAGAGATTTTTTATCTTAAAACAAATGTCTAGCCAAATCAAAGATAAAAATTTCAAAAATAATTTTCAACTAGCTTTAATTCATAATTTCTTGGAGATTAACTCTCTTACGCTAACATTAAATTCTAATATTGCAGCAACTCTGATCCCTCCTTATTTCTTATTGGAAAATAGAGATTCACTGCCTCTCGGATTAAAAGATATTTGCAATAATATTAAAGAGAATGATAATCCTGTTCTAATGTTAATAAAATTTAGGAAATAAATAGGAACTCATCAAGCAAACCATAAATAAATGACTCATATGGGGCAAGTTTTTTACCTCTCTCTTCCGGCAAGAGTTTTAGTTACTCATCTAGAGACATCTTTAACATTGTTCCACATAATGATCCTCCGGGATTTTTGTGTATCCTTCATAATTTTATGTTCATTTAGCGTTTGAATTATAAAAATATGAAGGATTTTTTATTGCCACCCGCTGGGACACTTATTTGCCAAAATTTGGGGATTCTAAATTACCGATTACAATAATGGGATGTTACTTGTCCTTATTAGTGTGAACGCCAACGGGAGTCTGTGTAAAATTCAATTTTTAAATCAGGATGAAGTTACAAAATCTATTATTTCAGAAATGAATTTATTCAGTGATTACTGCTTTTAGATAAATCATATCTACGAGTTGTATGTCACCCTCGTACATAGGGTGGGGGTAATTGTCTGTGAAAAAGTTCTTTATCCGATGGGTCTCTTTAAATCCAAAGCTTTCGTAAAAGGCCAGGATTGAGGGTACTTCGCCTGTCCCAACTAGCATGTATTTGTATTGGTTTTTGTAGAAATCAAATATGTAGTTTATCAAATCTGTGCCGTACCCTTTGCCCTGATACTGAGGGTATGTTGCTATGTTTTTGAGTTCGCAGGTTTCGCTGTCTATAGGGGCTACTACGCAGACGCTTTTCAAATCATCGTCATACAGGGCAAACAGATCTCCTTGAGGCAGGTATTTGTCTATCATCTCTTCTGACTCATCTGCGAGGAGGAGGAGGTCGAGGTATTGTTTTTTGTTGGAGAGGATTTGGCGGATGGGCATTGGGTGAGGAGTTTATTCTTTTGTTTCTAATTCGTAAATTTTATACCAGTAAAAAAAGGCTTCAGGATTGGACCTTTTCAAACGGTTTAGTTTTGTATTTATTGGTTGGGCAATTAGCCAGTCTTTCATTTGTAATGGGTTACTAAATTTTTCAATAGTATTGCCATCATGTTTAATTAAGGCTGCAACATAAGCAGCTTTTGAAGCGTGTGTAATTGCCTTTTCTAAATGATAGCTTTCTGAAAAAATAAATCTTGAAACTCGTTGAATGCCTTGTTGTAATTGTTCAAAATCACCTTTACCATCAGCTCCCCTAGTTACAAGACATAAAGAGGTTTGATAAATATCTTCCAAAACGTCTTTGGCAGAAAGGTTATTCATTTCCCTATACTCAAGTTCCGTTTTTGCAAACTTTTGAAATGTAGTTTTAATAGTATCTATGTTGGTTACTTTATCAAACAGATTACCAATATCATATAACTGTTTAATGATTTCCATACTCATGCTGTCCTTGTCTTTAAAATAAGGTATCCCGGTAGTGTTTGGGGCAAAAGCGGTGAGTTTATCTCCTGTTAAATCTTCTAAACATGCTGATTTAACTGTTACTTGAGGATCAATATCAGGTAAAAATGAAGACTTAATTATGAGCTCAAACAAGTTCTTATATTGTATTTCTTCAAAAAGTATATCTAGCAATACAAATTCTTCATCGTCCCTTGTTTTATGTATGGGGATATAGTAAAATTTATAATGAGCTTTATCAATTTTTGAATTTGCATTGCGCTGCTGCAATTCTTTTCTTAGAAAACCTTGATCTAAAGCAACACCATCAAGTAATTCTTCTAGATTCTCAGGTTTTACAGGCATTATTACATCAATGTCTATCGATAATCTTTTTGATGAATTCAATTGAAGCATTAACGCAGTACCTCCTTTAAAAACGAAAGATAGTTTTTGTTTTACTAATCCCTCTAAAAGCAAAAGAGCACGAATTGTCTTTTCAACCAATATTTTATCGGCATTTTGGTTTTCTTCAGAAACTTTAGTTATCCAGTCTAATGTAATTTTATCTCTATCAATCATGTCCTATAAATTGGCAGCATATCAATTTTGCTGCCGTAAATTAGATATTGAGTTTAAATATTCCCGAAAGCTTTCTTTTTTCCTTCGCCTATCGGCATATCGTATCATACGACTCTCATTTACAGTATATTTTTTGAATGCTTCCCGAAAAACAGTTCTCATTTCAGAACCTTGTTGAGCAGCAAATATCACATCATCACAAAAAATATCAACCAACATTTTTTCAATTGTTGGCAAGTTGATTCCGTTTATTGTTTGTAATGGAGCTTCTGAAACCAAAGACTTTACGATAAAGGTTTCCTTTTGATCAGGTAAATATTTTTCAATTAAATCCTTTGTAGGTTCAACAAACACAGAAAATTTATACTCTTTTAAATTGAAGAATACAGATTGTACAGCTTCTTTATCCACCTCAATAAGTATGTAGAATCTACCCGGTTGATGAATCATAAATTCATTTAAAGAAGAGGTGTTCCAAATGCATATTCTCAAAAAAGGAAATTCTTTATTTAGCTTTGTGTAGAGTGATTTTATTTTAGTTGATGCCTCAGGTTGATAAACCCTGTTTTTGCCAATTACAAATCTACCTCTTCCGATCCTTTTCAAAACGCCGGATTGTACCAAATTATATACTCTCCAATTTATTGTAGTTGTTTTTATTTCCGGTTCCCATTGTAAGTAAAATTTTACAATATCAGATGTTTCAAAGCTTTCTTTGTCTTTGAAAAAATCTTTAAGTTGGTCAATATTTAATTTATCAGTTGCGATAGTTTAAAGATTAGAGAACAAATATAATAATAAAACTATAAATTGGCAGTAAAATCAAAATGCTGCCGAAATATAGGATGGATGCTTGAATTATTTCTCTGCTGTTATTTCAGGTCGTTCAAAGTTATGAGGTTACAGCCTTTACTCTCATAATAATGAAGCATTTCGTCAATTTTTCTTTTATCATAGCTTGTAATGCAGTCTTTTAGGACATTAACCTTGTAATTTGCCTTAGTCATATTGAAACAGGTTGATTTGACACAGGCAACTGCATCTGCTCCTGTTATATAGAATTCATCAATTTTGTTTTTGGCGATGAAATCTGCAAACTCCTCACTGGTTAATGCGTTCCCCTTGGATTTTGTGAAGATATTTTTTGATGCAATTTTCATATCCGGAACTAATTCCGCCCCGCGGGTATTGGGTTTAAAGGTCCTTGTGCCGTCTGATAAATTTTCGTGCCTTATGTAAACGACGGGAATGTTATTGCTAACCGCCCATTCTATGGCGTTATTTATATTGCCGATTATTTCTTTGTAATTCTTTGTGATATCGTTTTGGATATCAATTACTATTAGTGATTTGGTCATAGGGTTAAATTGTTGAGGTGATGGGGGTGTGTTTTAAGGTTATTTGATTTTGTTTTGCATGAGTTCGGCAAGGGTTGTTGTGAAAGGAATGGCTGAGGCTCTGCCTGAAGTGTAGTTTTTCAGATTTTTAAAGTTCCATTTCACATTTTCAAACTCTGTATCAGTTACAGGTTCAATTGTAAAAATCAGGTAGTAGTCGTGATTAGGAGATGGATATCCTTTTTTGATTAAGTCTTGCTTTGAAAAGACTCTTGGTCCTCTGCTCACTATTCTCCAGAGATCACCTGATTCAGAATCTCCAGTTGTGTGCAACAGCAAGTATTTAGAACTAACCGTCTCCTTATCAAACATCAGAGAGCCGGATCCTGTGCCCATTCTGAAATTATAGAGCCCTGTTTTAACAATCCACTTATGTTGTTCAGGTGATTTATAGTATCCTACCAGTACCAAGGTTTCGTCGGGGATAAGGTCTCTGTTACTGTTAAATGGTTCCGGCATTAGCTCTTTGACTACATTGTCCGGCTCCGGAGGTGTTTTGTAAATATCAAATGTTCTGTAAGCAATCTTCTCTCTTTGAGATGCGCGGTTTAAGAAGTGATCAATTATTTCCAGTATAAACGCTTTCAGTTCATCAACACCGTTTTCTGTTTTAGATGGCCTTACAGGGAAAGCTCCAAGCCCAGGAATAATTTCATGAAACCCTCTCTGTTTAAAAGGTGTATCGCCGGGATAGAGTACGTAAGCCCCTCCGGTTCTTCTGATTGCATCCTTGTATGAGTGCATTTTCAAAAGGTCTGCATTCTTATAAACACCCTTGCGGTTTTCGTCCTTTTCGCTATCCAGTTCACTCTCTGCGTTCCTTTGAAGGAAATCTGCCATATTGGCTATTTTGTATTTTGCATCAAAATGAACATGTACAATTAGCTCCTGCTCTTCTGCCTCATGTTCTGAAATACCAAGAGGCCAGAATGAGAGGGTATAGTCAGGCCTTAACGTTGTTGTCCAGCTTCCGGATTCTGGATAGGGTTTCATCCCGCTGAAAGATCGGTTATAATTGAAGCGTACATTTAGTTTTCTTGATCCGGAGTCGTAAATTCCGTTAAGGGCAGTGAATTTTCCCTGCTTAATCTGCAGGTTTAATCCGTCAGGAGTTTCTGCAATTAAATCTGAAATGTCTTTTGGCTCAATATTAAAGATAGACTGAAACAGGTCAAGCAGCTTGAAGAAGAGCCAGTATTCATAAAGTGTGGCAATGTCTTTTTTTCCTCCGCTATAGATATCTTCACCGCCTTTCCATATTAATCTGGCTGCCAGATCAAACATTAGCCAGACTCTGAGCACCTCCCTGTAACCCTCTTTCCGCTGTAATACAGGACTGTTGAGTTTTAAGGTTGTTGGCCGGGATATATCTTTAAAAAGAGTGTGGTTCAGATAGTTTTCGAGTTCACGAATAGTTATCTCAGACTCTTTTTCCATTTTTTTATGCCCGTACTCTTTTGCCCTTTGACTTATATCAGAGCAAAATTTCAGGAAGTTTTCAAGCGCATGTTTTATGAATCGGTTTTCGGGTGTGTCAACAGAATCTGCCTTTCTTATTGTGGTGATTCGTTCGGGCAGTGTCTCAATCCCGTAGTTTCTTAGGAAATGTGTCTCAGGCAACCTGCTTCTGCTTCCGCCTTTCAGAATCTCCTTTATATTGGTGTTTGAAAAACGCCTGGCGTTACGAATATCCTTTTCTTCACTAGTGTTTGTCCATCTGGTTACAGGGCTGGTAACAATTCTGTGTACAGCTTCTGCAAATTCTGATGTATGCAGAATAGATTTTATAAAGATAAATTTCTGATAAAGCGACTGACTGTCTCTGGTGTAATCAGCTTCAAAACTGTGAGATACGGGAGAGCTGGCCTGTAAAAGCAAATCTGTGCACTTTTCGGTAATCAGTTCAAGCATGTCCCGGTAATCGTCACGATATCCGCTTTTTACAGACTGAACTTCAAGTTCAATTTTGCCACGTTCCTGATTGGCTCCTTTCTCCAGCAGAGGGATTGAAAGGGTTCCTACAAAAATATTTGGTGAAATTACCCCAACATGTGTAGTGCGTCTGTGCTGCTGTATGATATTCTCTCCAACATCGCCCAATACATAATGATTGTCGTTTAACTCATAATCGTAAAAACAGCCTTCTTTCAGCTGATATCTGGCCTCATTATGTTCAGCAGCCTCTGTTCCTGCATCATATAAAGAATCGGGCATACGGGCATCAATATAAAGCCGTAAGCCCTCCTGAATTGAGTCAAGGTTAATCTCTATGTTTGAAACGGTTTCCATCTAAGCCTCTGCAAAACTGGCAAACCCATTATCATTTGCCCCACGATACATCCGGGAAATTTTCTCAAGTGAAAGCGGATACTTCACCTCTTTTGCGCCGAAGTCAAAGTCTGCCTTCTTGAAAACAGTTTTAACAATGTCTATATCTTCACTTAAGCAGAATTTTCCCAATGTTTCCAGAACCGGACAGAGCTTTCTCCGTGAGCCGTGAAGTTTGGGTAAAAGCTTCTGGATAATGGCAATATCAATCTTTTGATTAATTGTCAGACTGTTGTCCAGGGCTGTCAGGTTATTAATCAGACGCAATATTTCCGTAGCACTTCTGTACCCGAATTCTGCACCGGATTTTTTTAGTTCTCCAAAGAACTTAACCAGCTCATCTTTTATCTGGGTTATATCTTCTGTCTCCTCAGACCTGCCGGCTGCCATTTCAAGAAAGCTTTCAGCCATTCCTTTGCCCATGCCATTAAGAGCATCTATGTCAATTTCTTTTATATTACCCAGAAAGCTCTCCATCTCCTCTTTTGTCACACGAAACTCAATTGTATTCGCTCTGTCAAGTACTTTAGGGCTGAACATGTAAGTGGTTTCGTCAATGTTTACAGTGCCAATTATGAAAAAATTTGAAGGAACTTTCAGTTTTGCCGGAACTCCATTTTCTACAGTGCCTTTTGAGTAGAGTTGTATCTCTTTCTTAGACTCCATTACGCTCAGAAAATCTGCAAAATACCGCTCAACGTGACTTAAATTCATTTCGTCCAGAATCAGAAAATGTGGCAGATGGGGCCTGTTGTTAGCTTGTATGATTAATTCCAGAGCTCCGTTATCGGGTTTTACATACTCTTTTGGATTAAGTGCATTTGGGTAACCCAGTAGTGGCTCCCGATTGGTCCAGTCGGCACCCACGGGAATAATCTGGTACTGGCTCTTATCCTGGCAGATCCACTGTGCAAATGCCTGTGCAAGTTTTGTTTTTCCTGAGCCGGAGAGGCCAGTGAGAATTACGAATGGTTTGGTGAGGAGGGAGGCGATGAAGCGATTGCAAAATGATTTTTCAATGAAATATCCTGCTTTTGAGGCTGAATTATAGAATGGTATGTGGCTAAAGGTCTCTTCTTGTGGAGAAGTCGTACTTTTTATTTCGCTGGAGTTTGCCTTGTATATTGAAATCATCTCATTTAAATCTTTGTTAATTTCTTCTTCCACAAGATTTTGGGTTGTGTCATAACTCTTAAACACGAAAGAGCTGCCATATCTTTCTGGTTTGCCCAAGCCTTGTTCTTTGAAATATTGTTCGATGGTTTTAACGTCTGATATATTCCATTTTCTACCCGGCGGATTTGTTTCGCTTATACCAAAAGCGAGGATCAATAGATGTTTATCCTTGTAAAAAAGATAGACTGGATAAATTCCATTCTGAACTTTGTCCACACTATTTAGGAAGGCTATCCAAGGTATTTTGGCTTGATTTCCTTGCCCGAAGCTTACTTTAACTGTTAGTTCTTGGAATGTTTTTAGATAGCCTGATGTACCTAATTCACTGGTCTTAGCTTGAGAAAGAAATTTATTGAGTTCGGGGAAGTAGTTCATGGTGTTATCGGTGTTAAAAATTATTTCTATATCACGAGGGATTGGCTGGATTTGTGTTTTTTGTTAAATATGTTATTGTAGGTAAGAGATAGTGGCCCATTGTGGGAAGAGTCACTGTCCCTCTCCATTGATCATATTGCTTGTTGCTAACTGGTATAAATTGGTTGTTGTCAAATAACCTTCAAATAATATATGATTGATATTCAGTAATATTTGCAAGAGTTTGGTTCGGATAATCAAATAACCATCAAATAAGATTTTATGCCCATATTGGTATATAACTAACATATTTTCTTGATTTACTTTCTGGCCCATCTTCTTGAATTACTCTTTCTTCTAAAGAATCTCGAATTATTTTTGACGCAATAGCTGCATTTTGGTTTTTAATTTTAAATTCTTCTCGAAGTGATTGGTTTGTCATTTTTTAATTTGAAACATATTTAAAACTTCTGCTATAATGAAACATTGGGTATTGTGAGCCTCGTTCTAACTGCTGATAAAAGCGCTGATTGGGATAAGTACTATTATTTTAGCCTTTTTTAACCCCAATGTTGTATACGCGTACGCGATGTTGCGCCAGATTATTTTGTATATGCAACTCCTACCATATTAACATTATTGATCGGTGTTGCAGCAAATTCATCAACTGAAATCAATACAATTGATGCTCCAATCTTTGCTGCCTCCTTTTTAATTTTAATAGTCGTTTCTTCTCTCAATTTTGATTGTTTCCCATATAATTTACTTGTTTCGGCACTTATATCACCAACTCTTGTGTAGCCAACTATTTCATCTTTATTGAGAGTAATAATAACCTTTTTCCAATCTGTTTCCGTTATTTTTTGATTGTTAATTGGAACATTATTTGTCAAAGAATCATTTTTGTTATCCAGAAAAAAGGCAACACCTACCATATTAACATTGTTAATTGGAGTCATTGCAAATTCATCTGACGAAATCAAGACAATTGATGCTCCAATCTTTGCTGCCTCTTTTTTGATTTTAATAGTTGTTTCTTTTCTTAATTTTGATTGCTTTCCCAATACCATACTCGTTACAGCGCTTACATCTCCAGATCTTTTTAGACCTTTAACATCATCACTATTTCTTGTTACTATTACTTTTTCCCAATCAGTTTCTGTTTTTTGAGCAAATCCATCTAGTGAAAAAACGGAAAGGAGAAAGAGTATTAAAATCAATTTAGAATTTCTCATAAGGATAATTTTTAGTTTTATTAGTTAATTATATTTATCACTCTAAATGCTGTGTAGCTCTATAAATTGGCTATATGCGATTTTATGGGCTGGGTTTGTCACACTATTTTTTTTATTAATTCTGACACCCCAATAAAACATATTTTTGCCTTGTTTATACTTAATTCATCCGAATCTCTAAGTTCTTTCCCTGGGTGAACATAATTTCTATATATTCTCGCTAAGTTATTCAAATGAAAAAAATCAGATTTTAAGATGCTTTCAGCTTCAAAGTATTTTATTAAATCATCCAATACACAGTCATATAGCTTTTTAGTAATCGAACTTCCTTTCGGAGATAAATAAGAAATACTTTGTATCTTCTTTTTCTCGCAATAATATGTCAACAAATATTCTGTTAATGAACCTGCAAGAATTAAGGTTGCTTTCTCATTTTTAAGAAGATAATTTATACATAGTTCCTTATAATCCCTCAAAATAAAACCTCTGTATTTTTTATTGATTTTTGATATTCTTAAAATATTATCAGGATAGTTAATTTCTTCCAACATATCTTTAGTTATAGCAGAAAATCCATTAACCCATTTTTCATCTAATTTACAAGCATTTATTTTTTCAATAGCATTTTCAATAAAAGGATTTAGAAAATAAAAAAACACTTTATTTTCTGTCCTTTCATTAGTTTTGATAATATATCCTTTATCTAGCCATTGTTCCTTTAGTGAATTGGCAAGTTCTCTATTAGCACCAATTAATTTGGGAAACATCCAATTTGCAATTGGAATACTGTTATTCGTATAATTTGAATCCGATTTAATATTATTAATAAAATAACTCAACTTTGATATTGCAAAGTCTGTTTCATTTTCCAGATTACTTGTCGATTTCTCAAATTCTAATTTCCTTTGATTATCTTCATTTACTAGTTGCTTTATTCTGTTGAAATTACGTTCGTATAATTCCTTATCTGGCTCTAGTTTTCTTGCCTCACTGATACATCTTAATGCTTCACTAAATTCCTCATTCTTTTCATAGATAATACTAAGGTTGTTATATGAAGCACTAGATTCTGGGTTAATTTCAATTGCAATATCATATGCTTTACGTGCATTCAATTTGTCTCCAGTTTCTCCAAACGAATATGCTAAATCAAACCAAAAACCAACTTTTGAAATTTCGTCTGGGTTCAGTAGATTACCAATACGTGTAATTTTCCCAAAATCTTCTTTTGAAAATAGATGTTTAATAATAGATTTTAAGGTATAACTTGAAACGAGTTTCTGTTTAATTAAAAATGAATTAGATATATCATCAATTAAGTTTGAGTATAGACTTTCAATGCCTTTTTTTGATTCTTTAAGATATTCAAAGTAGTCAGAATATGAATCTATATACTCATCAACTATATAGTCTCGAGAATAATCATTAACAAGTTGCTTTAAAATTCTAAACCGATCATAAAATTTACTATTATTTTTAAGTATTACGACGAGTACCTGACTTACTATATCTTTACTCTCGTCATTTATTTCTTTTCTTAATTCTCTCAGCTTTTTTTCAAAAATCTTAAAATCAATAATGTGTCCAATGTCTGTCGGGTATTCACTTTCTAACCATACCAAATTATCATTTAGGTCAATTTGAAAAAAGCCTTCTTTTATTCTAAGCTTTTCAAAATATTCAATTGCTTGACTTTTATTATTCTGTAATAAGCATATGTAGGAAGCTTGAAATATCGAAATCGTTGAAAAAATACCATTATCTGTATCAGATGCCTTTCCATAAAACTCAAGGGACTCATCAAACTTTTCACTTTTAAAATATGTAGAACCTAAACTGTGATAAAAATATTTTTTCTCAGAGTCGTTTGATATTGCATTTAAACAAATTTTATAGTTTGTAATTGCTTCATCATATTTTTGATTTTCTTCATAATACTTTCCAATCAAAAATCCTATAGTGTAGCTTTTCGTATTGTTATATCCTTCTTTTAGAATTTCAAGTAAACTCTCATTATTTTCAATCTTAGAATTACTAAAAAGTTGGGCATAAAATGTCATGAAATCTGGAAATTCTTTGACTCCCCTTAATAAGAGTATTTCTTCTTCAGAATTTGTCTTATTTCTTAAGACCCTTAATATTAAATCGGGCGGATAATTGTTATGTTCTAAAGCTTTTGCAAAAAAATCATTTGCTTTATCTCTATCGTATATTGAATTTTTTGAATCAAAATCATAATAATCATATATGCGACCAATCCAATAATAAAAATACCCATGATTTTTTTGCTCTTTATCCAAGTTAAGGCAATTCTTAAACTTGTTAACTGCCTCTTCATATTTATTATTCTCAAAATCAATATGAGCAATTAGGGCAAATGCTCCAATTGCATCTGAGTACTCAGTAATAATTTTGTTAGCTATATTGGATGCATTTTCAAAATTATTTTCTCCAAATTCTTTCCAAGCTTTATCCAGTTCAATTTGATATGGTTTTTCTTTTTTAGTTTTTGACATTACTTTGCTCTATTAGATTCTGGATGCATTTTTGCCTAGCCTATAACAGATTGGGGGTATTGTCTACCTAATGATAGGCTCTGCAGTCCTATCCGGGGGCTGGACTATACTCCGTTTTAGCGGTAGTTTATACAATTTTTTGATTCATAATACATCCGAATTCATTTAATGCATAAATAGTCCCTGAATTTTCCCCATTAGTACCACCATCAAATCCATGACTTTCAAGAAGTCCTAAAGAAAATAAGTGATCAAGAATGTATGTTTCAATTAGATCATTAAAGGATGTAATTTCAGCTCGCTTATTGAAAATTGATATTTTTTCAACATCTTCAGTATAAGCTGAATTAATAATTGAAGACATGCGTAAAAAATGTTTTTTATCAATTTCTTGATCAATGAATAACCTTAAACATTTTGCAAGCCATTTGATTTTTGTGGCACTATCAGCTTTCTCTATTATAAGTAATAGCTTTGATCCAATTTTGGAGTAATCTTCATTCTTAAAGAATTTCGCTTTAAAATCATCAATTTCTTCTTGAGTTTTTAAATTTAAGTCATTAATAAAGTGTATTAGCCTAACTAATAGCATTCTATCATTTACAGATAGTAATAACTTGCTAACTGAAAAAACAGAGCCAATTAGAGGTAGGTCTTTAAACAAACCATCTTTTAATATACTGTCTAATGCTAATTCGCCTAAGTCTTGACTTAATGATAAAATTTCATTCTTATCCTTTTCGTTCATAGTTTATTGTTGAATTATAAATACTACTAACGCATGATAGTGAGGCCAGTAAGGGTTTGAGAGCGATTTTCTATCCAATTATACGAAACGTAGAATCGGGGGTAAAACCCTTCTTATACCTCTGAAACCCTTATTGGCAATATTGTGTGTTGTCAGTAATTAATTTTCCTTGTTTTATTCTTTTCTATTTGTTCGATAATTTTATGTAATTTGCATTCTCGATAACCTAATCCTTCAAGCTCATAATTAACAAATGTTTCATCGTATGTCAAATCATGCATTTTATGATGTTCGTAATTATCAATCTCATTTTTAATCTTATCCAATTCCTGTTCAATAATCTTAATCAATCCGACATATAACCCACTCAAATCATTAAAATGAAGACCCTTATTATTAATAATTAAAACATAGTATTTCTTTTCTTGTACTAAATCATCAACATGCAAGAATCTATTAAATGATAATTCCGAACCTTTGATTTGAGCCTTTAATCCTAGTTTAAAGAGGCGATCAACTTTTAGATAAACATCATTTATTTCGTCGCTCATAAACGCTTATTTTAAAATTTGAATTGGCCACCATGGGCCAAATAAAATAATCAAAATACTATATATAATCCCAAATAGGGCTATCATCCAGTATACGGCTCGCTTATTTCTCATTAATCGACCTAAACAGACTATTTGATATCTTTTACCCTCAATTTGCACCTCTCTACCCTTTGCAAAATCTTCACCATTATCTCTTAATAAACACCAACCATCAGGCTCAACTTTCTTTGATTGAGCCATTCGAAAATGGTAATAATCAGAATTACGTAAGAATGTTCCTAACCATGGTACAATTAAGATTAATCCAAATATGCCTGCAAGGAAACAAATCGGGTCATAATGGAATGTATAATCTTTATAATCCTTAAATGCAGCTTGCGAAATAAATCCAAGGAAAACCGTATTTACAATCATATATGCAGACATAATCTGCCATAACATTACACCTTCGTATTTTAATAAGTCTATTGCAATTTTATACTTTTCTAATTCCATCTCATCCTTATCCATGTCGTTTTTTTTAATTCCCGCCAACGGTTGGCGGTATGAAATCGTTGGGGATTGCGGGCTACTATCCTGTCCAGTTACACCGAACTTGATGCGGGGCAGAACGCTTGCATAACCACTTAATCCCCAATGTTTTATACCGCTTGTTAGCGTTTCGTTGTTTTAGTTTCCTTCAAACCATTTTTCATTTTTTGCAGTTTCTCCAACAGCTTTAAATTTCTCATTGGCATATAGTCTGCATGTTTTTTCTGCTAAAGAACTTATAACAATTGGGTATTCCTTACATTCCTTCATGATTGTCTGTGCAATACCATACGGCAAATTAATTGGTTCAGACATACGATAACTATAATATCTTCTTTCATCATATTGAGAAGTTTCCTTATATGCTTTTTTAATTTCAAATAAAATAGCAGTATTAGTAGGGTCTTTAAAAAACGCCCCTAATAAATATTGGAATTTAATTTTCTTAGCTTCTTCTAAAATGCCACTAAAATTACTAATATGATTGTATATAAATTTATGTCTATTCTCCTCATTAAATCTTAGAGATAAAATATATTTCAGAATATCTTCAATTTCTTTATTTTCAATTTCTGTTATGATATATATGTGTTGAGACTTTTCAAAGGTGGAATTATTAGTAGTACTAGATAACGCATTAGACAGTAATGTTAGTTTTTCGGAATCTAAAGACTTTAGTATTTGTGAAATTAAAGGCAATAACTGTACAATTACCTTTGGAGTTGCCCATGTGAAAAACACAAGAAGCGTAAAAAGATTATTAGAGGTTTCAGAAAATTGCAACTCCCAATATTTTACATTTCCTGATTTCATTCTTGCACATCTTGTTCTTTTGCATAAAGAAAGTGAAGAATTGTTTAATTCGTTATATTCATCATATGTTTCATCTTTTGATTTAATACCTGCTGCAATGGTTGCAACAATATTTAAGCTCCAATTGTCTTTCAAGACTTCTCTACAATTTTCTACTAAAATATCCCAAGGTTCAATATTGTTCTTAAAATTGGCAATAGGATAATTAAATAGTGAATTCAAAGAATTAGATAACGCTTGGATTGTTCTATCAATATCATCAGAAACGATAAATTCAGTTATTAATTTCGATGTGTTTTTTGTTTTTGAATGCCTGTCAATAAAATGATTAAAATAATTTATAAAAGTGGCATTCATTTCTTCATTACTTAAAAAGCTAGATAATATATAAGGATGTAAAATAAGGGTAAGAAAATTTAAACTATGTACTGGATTATTTCTGCGAAATACGCTCAATTCGTTATTTAAAATCCCAGAATATAGAATGTTTTTTAAATCAATATCTTTATCAATGACTTCCAATCGATTTCCGTTCAACAATATTTGAATACGTTTCTTTGTTTGAATAATATCACCTTCATTTAGAATTCTATACAATATATCCTCATCTATTTTATATATTAGTTGCATTTTATATGCGTATTCCAACCAAGTTGTTAATTGCTCTCCTTTTATTAATGGAAGAAATTCTAACCAATTTTCTGAATTATTTAATGGATTATTGTTAATTATACCTATCAAGTCATAAGAATAATCACTGTTCGGGAATTTTGATAATTGGGAAAAACATTCTTTGATTAACTCAACTCTTCCACATTCATTTGGTAAAAGTAAAGGTTCGTTTGAAGCAAACCTCCTATCTTGGTCAATAATATTGCCGATATTTATTCCATCAACAATAATTTGAACAACATCTTTTAACTTTAATGGTTTTTGTGAAAAAACATAATCAGAAAGTATTTGTGAAGTTATTATTCGTGGATAATTCGTATATTTTAAAAGTTCATCTGTTTGAAGTTCTTTTAATTCTTGGATAATCATGTCCAGCTCGCCAGCGTCAGCACAACCAGCAAAAAATCTTACAACATTTTGCCAATAAAAGTTTCTTAAGATTGCATGAAGTCTATCCGGTTTAGTTCCATTTTTAACTGATCCAGCAGATGAATGAGGGGCTGATTTATATAAATGTTTCGCACAAAAATATTCCCTTAACGGTTGAACTTCAAATTCAAAAGTCCCTTGCACTCGCGATACTAATGCACAAACTCTTTCTTTCATTACATCAAACAATTGATCTGCAATCGAGGTATCATGTCCTTCTTTTTCCAAATATTCTTTTAATCTAAGATTCAAATCAGCTATATGTATACTTCCATTATTCTTATACAATTCTGCTTCAGAATGTAGAACCCAAGCTAGATATTGGTGAATAGCAATTATTAGATCACGCTTATCTCTTATTAATTTGTTTTTTTCAGATTCTCTATCAAAAAATAATTCTATATAACTATCATATAGAGCTGTTCTTTTATTTGGTAAGGATTGACCTTTAGTCCTTAATAAACTTATAAAAATTGCTAATTGCATTGGACTTTTTGCTAAGTCTTTTAAGTGAGGCATTTCAAGTTTATCTTTGATAAGTTTCCTTAATTCGTTTGCATCTCTAGTATCAAGCTTGCTCGCTTTAATCCATTTTTCAACATAATCATTGATTATTGGGAGTGTAATATCTGTTAGTTCAAAGTGAGGATAATTATCTATTGAAAATCCAACAGTATCAGAAAATGCAGCAGGTCTACTTGTTATTATAATTTGTATTGACTTAGAATTTGCAGCAATCCGAGTAATTCCTTTATTTATGAATTCAATTACCTCACTTCTAACTCTAATGTTAGCAATCTCATCAAAGCCATCAAATACAAAAAGCATAGGGCTTAGTTTGCATATAGCTATGAAATCGGACGAGGTAAACTCTTCTAATTTTGAATGGTAAAAAATATGACCAACTATAAATGATTCTAAAGAATTTTTCCAAATGTTTTCAAAATATTCCTGACTTAGAATTCCCTGATAAGGATTCTTTTTTTCGACCCAATTAGAAATATCACGAAGATCAATTTTAATCGGCAATCTTACAGGTGTATTTTTAATGTTTTTGGGAAGTAAGTCAATGTCATTTGATTTGTTTAATAATCGAGCACGATGGACTTGGCATATGTACTGTGCAATCGTTGATTTACCTTGTCCAGGTCCTCCTTCAAGTAATATTCTTTCAATCTCGCTTTGAACTTTTGGGTGTAAAAGAAATTCAGCAGCGCCTACATCATTCCTATCCTCAAGATATAGATTATCGTCATTTACAGGAATTCTTCTTTGGTAATCTAATGATCCTAATGTATATCTTAATGCTTTATTCTTTTCGTTGTATTTCTTTACTCTTATTGGAACATCTGTAAATAGGTTTAATAGACGGTTTTGCAAATCAATTTGTTTGAATTTTACTTCATTATCAGCTTCATACTGGTCAACTAGGTATGCTTTTATAACACTTTCTCTTCGCTCCTTATTCTCATTTAAGCTTTCAAATAAAACAGCATTTAACACATCTTGCCCGTTTAATATTGCGGGAAATGACCATTTAAAAAGAGGATCCTTTTCAAACATTATTGATAAATCATCTCTCCACCAACATATTGAAGGGATTTTGATATTTTCTTCAAGTATTCTATTTACTTTATCTTTCGAACCTTTATCAAGGTGGGCAGTTCCTCTGACATTCGTAAGTAAATAGTAACGAATAGCTCCTTTAGGTATAAGTTTATCTATTTTTTCCACTTCTCCTTCTATCGTAGAAGTAAGCCATTTATGAATATCTCTATCTTCGTTTGGATTACGAACAAACTTTACCTGAAAAACAATAAACTCTTTGATGGTTGAATTCATCTGGAAAACTATTGAGTCTCTTCCTCCATCAGGTTGTCCAACTGGAAATGCCTGAATATTTGGGAATTCTTTACTGATAAGACAACTACAAAATTCTTGAAATCTTTCGTCGCCTAAATTTTCGTATAAATAGTCCATATATATTGTTTATTTGCTATGTCTTACAATGAACGCTAACGTGTTTATAGGTATACAAAAGTTAAGGTTAGCTTCTGAGAAATAGTTGGCTAACCAAACCTTTGTTGGGATTTATATCTTTATTCAAAAAATCTAGGATGTTAGTGGGGTTGTTTAGGTTTTAGGTTTGTAGTGGTGGTGCGGGTATATGTTTTGGGGGTTGGGTTGCCTAACTGCGTCTGCAACAAAGCCGTGTAAAGTTATAACAAAAGACGAAAATGCCAAGTGATTGGGCAGTAATTTTTTAGAGAAAAGTTAAAATTTTTCTAAAAAGTTAGGAATTCCTTGCTCTGCTTGATATTCAGAAGGGTTGGGCTAATGAGCGTTTGAGTATACGATTGGAGTATAAACCGGTTTATTCGGTCTTGTGAGCGTGGTTTGGATGTGAAATTTCTGAATTTTTATTTTTTGGAGTGGGATCTATGCCTTAGTGTTTATTTTGTATTTTCTGCTACCTCAGGCATATTATCATTTTCCTTATGTCAGGAAAACGATATGAAACACAATTCAGGACTGAGTCTCCTTAGACAGATATAATTGCTACAAAAAAAGAGCTGTCATCTCTTTTGATGGCAGCCCTTTTGCTTTGGTTGCGGTCGTAAGCCTTTTTGGACTTGTGAATCATCCGTCGTAATCGTACGGGATGGCCGTGCTCCTGAAACTCTTCGAGCCTTGAAGCTCTGCGGTTGGCAAGAAGAAAATCGGCCTCAGTGATTGTTAACTTCTTCTGTTTCATGTTTTCATTAATTGAGATGCAAAGGTAAAATTATTTGTTTGACGATTAAATAACAGTCATACCTAGTTAAAGCAATGTCCTCTAAGGGTCTCTCAGTTTTTGAGCCAATCTCGACCATTTTCCTGACGTCAGGAACATGGTTCTTATTTGAGTTATGCTGCGTAGGGGATTACTCCGCTTCGCGTCGTGATCCCCTGGGGGGTGCCTCAAAGTGGAAAAAGCCCATCTGCCGTGTGGCAGATTAAGCAAAAAAGAAAAGACCGCTTTTGAGTGATGGGATTGCCTCGTTTCACTCGGCGTTCCCCTGTGGGGAGGCCTCAAAACAATAAAACCCACGGCTGATGATCATGGGATTACTCCGCTTCGCGTCGTGATCCCCTGTGGGGGTGCTTCAAAGTGGAAAAAGCCCATCTGCCGTGTGGCAGATTAAGCAAAAAAGAAAAGACCGCTTTTGAGTGATGGGATTGCCTCGTTTCACTCGGCGTTCCCCTGGGGGGGTGCTTCAAAGAAGAAAAAGCCTTATGCGCAGCATAAGTTTTTTTGTTTCTACTCTCTCAGCCTTGAAAGCGAGCTTTCAGTCTTCGGCGTAAAAACAAAAAACCGGGCGTTTGCCCGGCTTTTTCTTCTTTGGCGGTGAGGGGGGGATTCGAACCCCCGGAACCCTTACGAGTTCGGCAGTTTAGCAAACTGCTGGTTTCAGCCACTCACCCACCTCACCAAAAATCTTGCGGGTTGGCCGAAAGGATTGCAAAGATACAAATTCTTTTTAATCTGCAAATAGGTTGAGTTTTAAGGTTGCTCTTTTTACTGAACAGGGTGCTTGGTATTACGGGTTTATTGTGAACAGCTTGCGACACAGGTGTCAGCTAAGGATTTTCCGTGCTGACAGCCTTGTCGCAAGATATATGAATTGGGCATAAATAAAAAGGATGCCCAACATTGAGGGCATCCTTTTGGTGTGTTTTGGTTGCTAATTTTTTAGGTTAGCTTGTGAGAATTCTACTTTTGCGGCTTGGCGATGTTGTCGCGCATTTCGGTGTCTGCCTGAATGTTGCGAAGCTTATAGTAGTCCATGATTCCGAGGTTGCCGGCGCGGAATGCTTCGGCTATTGCCATTGGAATTTGTGCTTCGGCTTCGATAACCTTGGCGCGGGCTTCCTGTGCTTTGGCTTTCATCTCTTGTTCAAGGGCTACTGCCATGGCGCGTTTCTCTTCGGCGCGTGCTTGTGCAATATTCTTGTCGGCATTTGCCTGATCCATTTGAAGGGCGGCTCCGATGTTACGTCCGATGTCTATGTCGGCGATGTCAATTGAGAGAATCTCAAATGCGGTTCCTGCGTCAAGTCCTTTTTCCAGAACGACTTTAGAGATTGAGTCGGGGTTTTCGAGAACTGATTTGTGGCTTTCGGCCGATCCGATGCTTGATACGATTCCTTCACCTACACGTGCAAGGACTGTCTCTTCGCCTGCTCCTCCTACAAGTTGTTTGATGTTTGCGCGTACTGTTACGCGGGCTTTGGCAATAAGCTGAATACCGTCTTTGGCTACGGCTGTTACCGGTGGGGTGTTTATTACCTTTGGGTTAACTGACATCTGAACGGCTTCAAATACGTCACGGCCGGCCAGGTCAATGGCGGCGGCCATTTTAAAGTTGAGGGCGATATTTGCTTTGTCTGCCGAAATGAGGGCGTTAACAACCTTAGATACATTACCTTTTGCAAGAAAGTGTGCCTCAAGTTCGTTGGGATTTAGTTGCAATCCTGCCTTGGTTCCTGTAATCATTGCCATTACTATTGTTCCGGGAGGAACTTTTCTCCAACGCATCAACACAAGTTGAAGGAGTGACATTTTGACTCCGGAGATGAGTGCCTGAAACCAGAGTGTTATGGGGAAAAACCATAAAAGGATGGTTAATCCTACGAGGGATATTCCTATCCAAACCAGAAATACTGTGATCTGTTCCATAAAATTTAATCTATTTGTTTTACAATAATTTTACTGTCGTCTGTAGTGACAATTTCTATAGCCTTTCCGCTGTCAATCATTCCTGATCTTGAGCGAACTTCGGTATCTGTTTTGCCAAATCTTGCCATTCCGCCCGGTGCAAGTCTGCTTATCGCTACTCCTTTAGTACCAACTGTGAGTCCCTTTTCTGAGGGGTCAGAGTCAACCTTTGAGCTGATAATGTCTTTAAGTGAGATATTTTTCCAGGTATTGGAGCGGAGGATAAGCCAGGTGGCTACAGATGTGATAAGGATTACGCATCCCAGTACGATAAGCCCGGTAACCTGTCCGTATTCTACAAAGGCCAGAACTACTGCTCCTATAATGGATAATAATCCTAAAACTCCGGCAAAACCGAACCCGGGTATAATAAGCACTTCTATTGCAAGCAACAATATCCCTACAGCAATAAGGGTTATAATAAGTGTCATTGGTTATATAATTTAAGAACGTTTAGAGTAGTATGAGCGAAAAAATTTAAAACGGAGAGCAATATACGAAATTTTATTCCGGAGTGGAACTAATTTCTTCAATAGTAAGCCCCTCAGCACCTAATCCGGATAGCAGTGTCATAATTTGTTCGGCTTGCTGCCTGTTGGCAAACGGCCCTACGAAGAATATCTCTCTGCCGTTCAAAACCTTTTTGGCAATGTCTCGTTCGGTGTTTTCTCTTATGATATCCAGAACTGGTTGCGGCATGCCGGCCGGGTAGCCTTCAATCTTAACCTGGAATGATGAGCGGGCTTCGTTTTTCTCTTCCAAAAGGCGGGCATTGCGTATTGTTACACTCTTTCCGTCGTTGTAGGCAACAATAATGGCGGTTGGAAAGCCGGCTCTTTTGACCTTTATCAGGGCCTCTGCAGCAGATGCGTAGTTAAAAAACTGGCCGGCGGTGTAGAGCCATTTGCCGGTTGGGGTGCGGTTTTCAAAGACGGGGCGCAACCCTTTGAAAGCCTTAAGGTCGGGCTTGTTGTTTACAACAAAAAGTTGAACTCTGTAAACAAGACGGTCTGGAATTGAGTTGTCCTCTGCCATTACGGCTTCACTGCCCACGGCAAATGCGTAATCAAATAGTTTGATTGGTTCCATTATGGTAATCTGTGGAAATTGTCCGAGCCCTCCCCTTAGTGGAGTGAATGGTTTTTCGGCAGGAATCTCAGGTTTATTCTGATCGTCGCTAAAAAAGTCATCCCTTCTTGGCATTATGGCGCCTTTGCTCAAAAACTCCATCTCTCTCACCTGTAAAACTTCGTTCGCGACCCTGAGTCTTGATTGTGTCTCAATAAGGGCTAGTTCTCCTTCAAATATCTTCTTTTCAAGAAGCACCCTGTCATCTTCGTTTGTAAGAGAGCTGTATAGCGACCGGTTACTTGCGATATATCTGTTGACGCTGTCTATCTCTCTCTGAATCTTCCTCACCTCGGCAATCATCTTTGTATAGGCTTCGGTTTCGGGTGTTGTTACAAAATCTGATTCGGTCTCTATGCTGTCTTTGTCCTCTTTTGTGGGAATCAACAAAGAGGCTGTTTTAATTATTTCGGAGACTTCGGTTATAGCTCTTCTTACCGGAGTGCTCTCGTATTCAAAGCGGTATATTACAACTGAGTCTTTGTTGCTTGTGTTTCGGTCGGTAACCAGATATGTGAATTCACCATCTTCTGAGTGTATGAGCATGAGGTCGTCATCTACAGATGAGTAGGGGAACCCCAGGTTTTGAGGCAAACCCCAGTCATTGGCTTTGTCATCCCAGTTGCTCACATAAATATCATAACCTCCGATTCCAAAATGGCCGGATGAGGCAAAGTAGAGTTGCTTTCCGTTGGGGCTCAAAAGAGGGTATAGCTCGTCTCCCGAGGAGTTTACATATGAATTAAGAGGTTCGGGGGCAGACCAGTTGGTCCCGTCAACCTGCTGAATACGGTAAATGTCCCAGCCACCATCCTGATCCTGAGCCGAAAAGTAGATTGTGCGGTCGTTATTTCTGAGCAGAACCGGGTTTGGAGAGGTGTGTTTTTGGATATTGCTGTTTAAAGAGTCGGGAAGATTTGCCCAGTAACTCTTTTCGAGACCGGGTATGTAGAGGAAAAAATCTTTGCGCGGAGCGGTAATTTTTGCAGTGACCAAAGGCCTGGATGCGTACTGTAACATCTGGATTCCGTTCTCGCTTTTGGCTATAAGAAGGTCAAGAGATCTGTTGTAAACAGAGTCTGTGCTCTCCTCCTGAATCTCTTTGTATAGCTTGATAGCATCAACGAAACGGTACTCTCTTCTCAGAGATTCCGCCCTCTCAAATTTGACCGCGCCCTCCTGAGTCTGTCCTGCCGCCAGGCTGTATGCCATTACGAAAAACAAGGGCAAGAGTATAGACTTTTTCATACATTGCTTATATATATAGGATAACAAAAGTACGAATTTCTTTATATTTTGGGAAAAAATACTACTTTTGTGCTCTAATTTTCGTTGAATTATATAATTTAAACACGATCATATGCAAAATAAAGGAGCCATCAGGCTTGTGGCAGTTTTAATCGCAATCGCCTGTATTTATCAACTCTCGTTCACCTGGGCTACCAGAAACCAGGAGAAGAAAGCAAAAGCTTACTCCCAAAGAATGGTGGAGCTTGAGCAGAACTTACCCTCTTTCAGCCTGATATCAGACCTTAACAAGGCCTACTATCTTGATTCACTGGGAAGGGCTAAGGAGAGATTCTACATCGATTCAATAACAGCAGAAAAGGTATTCCTCGGCTTTACCTACAAAGAGATCAAAGAGAAGGAGATAAACCTTGGTCTTGACCTTAAGGGTGGTATGAACGTTATGCTTGAGGTGAGTGTGCCGGAACTGGTATTAGCTCTTTCGGGCAACAGTACCAATGCTCAGTTTATTGAAGCAATGACCCTTGCAAAGTCAAATCTGTCACCTTCGCGTACAGATTTCATAGCCATCTTTGGAGAGGCTTGGGAGCAGGTGGCACCGGGTCAGCGTATGTCGCAGATTTTCGGAACATACGAAATGAGAGACAGGATTAAGCCTGAGACCTCAAATGCAGATGTTCTTAAAGTAATCAGAGAGGAGTCTGAAAGTGCGATTTCAAACTCATTTAATGTACTCAGAAACCGTATCCGCCGTTTTGGTGTTACTCAGCCGAATATCCAGAAAATCGGTAGCACAGGAAGAATTCTTGTTGAGCTACCGGGTGTTAAAGAGCCGGCTCGTGTAAGAAAACTTCTTCAGGGAACAGCTTCTCTTGAGTTCTGGGAGACTTACGAAAATCAGGAGGTTTATCCGTTTCTGATTGAGGCAAACAGAGTTGTAAAGGAGATGCTTGATGTTGACAAGGAGATTTCTGCCATTTCAGGAGGCACTCCGGATTCAACAGCAGTTGCAGCCGATACTGCAAAGACAGATGCTGAGTCTCTTCTTAGCCAGATTCAGGCAGAAGATTCACTATCTGTTGCTGATGCACAGCTTGCAGAGCAGAACCCACTGTTCTTTGCTTTGAACCCTAATGTAAGTCAGGGCCAGTTAATCCCTGGTGCTTGCGTAGGTAGGGCTCACTACAGAGATACAGCAAAAATTGGTGCATGGCTCAGAGCTCCTCAGGTTCAGGCGGTATTCCCTGCAGACATTAAACTAATGTGGACTGTTAAGCCGATTGATGCGGCCGGTATAATTTACGAACTTGTTGCAATCAAGAGCACAACCCGTGACGGCAAAGCTCCGCTTGACGGAGGTGTTATTACAGATGCTTCTAAATCATTTGGTCAAACATCAGGTAACCCTGAGGTTGACATGGCAATGAATGCCGAGGGTGCAAGAATCTGGGCAAGCATGACAGCAAACAATGTTGGAAGATGCATTGCAATTGTTCTTGACGGAATGGTATACTCTTATCCGAGAGTTAATTCGGAGATAACCGGAGGTCGTTCGCAGATCTCAGGACAGTTCTCAATTTCGGAGGCTGATGACTTGGCAAACGTGCTTAAGTCAGGTAAATTGCCTGCCCCTGCAAGAATTGTACAGGAGGCTGTTGTAGGGCCAAGCCTTGGTAGCGAGTCTATCAATGCGGGTCTTATCTCGTTTGCCCTTGCATTCTTGCTTGTGCTTGCCTATATGATGTTCTTCTACAGTGGTGCAGGTATTGTTGCAAATATTGCTCTGCTTACAAACGTACTATTCCTGTTTGGTGCCCTTGTGTCGTTCGGTGCTGTTCTAACCCTTCCGGGTATTGCAGGTATTGTTCTAACGTTGGGTATGGCAGTGGATGCTAACGTAATTATTTACGAGCGTATAAAAGAGGAGTTAAGAGCAGGAAAAGCACTTAGGCTTGCAATATCGGACGGATACAAAAATGCCTATTCAGCCATTATTGACGGTAACCTGACCACAATTATAACCGGAGTTGTTCTTGCAATTTTCGGATCGGGTCCGGTTCAGGGTTTTGCTACAACACTTGTTATTGGTCTAATCACATCACTTATCACATCTATCTTCATTACAAGATTGGTATTTGAGTGGAGACTTGGAAAGAACAAAAACATTACTTTTGGTAATAAACTCACCAACAACTTCATGCAGAATAGTAAGTTTGATTTTATTTCATTACGCAGATATGCTTACATATTCTCAATAGCTATTACAATTATTGGCCTTGGATTCATTTTTGGCAAAGGCTTCTCTTATGGCGTTGACTTTACAGGAGGTCGCACCTATGTAGTAAGATTTGACCAGGATGTAACAACCGGTGATGTGAGGAGTGCATTGCTTCAGGAGTTTGACGGATCTGTTGAGGTAAAACAGTTTGGTGGAGGAAGCCAGATGAAGGTTACTACCAAGTATATGATTGAAGATAACTCTGAGGAGACTGATGCTTTGGTAGATGGTAAGATTTACAACGCTCTAAAAGGCTTTTTCACTCATGAAATGTCACTTGAGGAGTTTACTGCAACCACAGACAACCCTAACGGAATTGTAAGTTCTGAGAAGGTTGGTCCAACCATTGCGGATGACATAAAGAGAGATGCTTTAATCGCGGTAATAATAGCCCTGTTTGCAATATTTACATACATTGCTGTAAGGTTCAGAAACTGGACATGGGGTACAGGTGGTTTGGTTGCTTTGATACACGATGCAATTTTTGTAATGAGTTTCTTTGCAATATTCACAGGTATCCTTCCTTTCAGCCTGGATGTTGATCAATCGTTCATTGCTGCGGTACTCACAATTATCGGTTACTCAATCAATGACACCGTAATTATATTTGACCGTATAAGAGAGTACAAAACGCTCTATCCTAAGAGAGATCTGAAAGATAATGTTAATGATGCTCTTAACAGTACAATTACAAGAACTATCAACACAAGTGCTACAACACTCATCGTTCTCTTTGCAATTGCAATCTTTGGTGGTGAGGTTATCAGAGGATTCTCGGTAGCGTTGATCGTAGGTATTTTGATTGGTACATATTCATCACTGTTCGTGGCATCACCAATAGTGTATGACCTGTTCACCAAAATGCATGCAAAACTGGCTACTAAGAAGTAATATGTTTGATATAGGCTGTTCTTCAATTGAACAGCTTTCAGATAACAAGAAAGAGAATGATCTTAAAGGTCATTCTCTTTTTTTATTTTAAGATAATGTCTATTAGGCAGATTAATAATCACATACAAAATTCATTAAGCGTAATTATCGAGAATGAATTTGATATTCGTCACATATTCAATGCTTTACAAAAGAACTTAAATTTACTGAACCTGGAATCATTAAAAAATGATAACTTTGTAAGAATATCAATTAAAAAGTAATAATATGGAACTTCCTTTTGCAGAATCCTATAAAATTAAAATGGTTGAGAGCCTCAGGCGAAGCACCCGTGAGCAGAGAGAACAGTGGATAAAAGAGGCGGGATACAACCTCTTCAATCTTAAGAGCGACTATGTGTTTATTGACCTTCTCACTGATTCAGGAACCGGTGCCATGAGCGACAAACAATGGGCTGCAATGATGGAGGGTGACGAGAGTTATGCCGGAGCCCGTTCATATTACAAATTGAAGGAAAGTATTAAAGAGATTACGGGTTTTGACTATTTTCTGCCTACTCATCAGGGAAGAGCTGCCGAGAATGTACTTTTCTCTTCGTTGGTAAAAGAGGGTGACATACTTCCGGGTAATTCGCACTTTGATACAACAAAGGGGCATATAGAGTTTCGTAAAGCCATTGCTCTTGACTGTACAATCGAAGAGGCTAAGGATACAACCCTTGAACTGCCTTTTAAGGGCAATATGGACCTTAATAAGCTGGAGAGTGTCCTCAGGCAATATCCTGCCGAAAAGATACCTTGTATCGTGTTAACAATTACAAATAACACTGCCGGAGGCCAACCTGTATCAATGGAGAACATTAAGGGGGTCTCTGCACTGGCCAAAAAGTATGGAGTTAAACTGCTTTTCGACTCAGCCCGTTTTGCCGAAAATGCATATTTCATAAAGATTCGTGAAAAGGGTTATGCCGGTAAAACCATTCCTGAAATTTGCCGTGAAATGTTCAGCCATGCCGACTTTATGACCATGTCTTCAAAGAAGGATGCTATTGTGAACATGGGTGGCTTTATTGCTTTTCGTGATGAGGCAACCTGGCAGGGATGTCAGATGTATAACATTATGTACGAAGGTTTCATTACCTACGGCGGAATGTCGGGTCGTGATATGAGTGCGCTTGCTCAGGGGCTTAAAGAGGGTACCGATTTTGACTATCTTCAAACCAGGATTTCGCAGGTTGCATACCTTGCCTCAAAGCTGGACGAGTATGGAATTCCTTTCCAGAGGCCTGCCGGTGGACATGCAATATTCGTTGATGCAAAAAAGATTCTGACAAACGTTCCAAAGGAGCAGTTTGTTGCCCAGACTTTGGGAATAGAGCTCTATATAGAGGGTGGAGTAAGGGGAGTGGAGATAGGAACTCTGCTTGCAGACAGAGACCCTGTTACAAGAGAGAACCGCTTTCCGTCACTTGAGCTGCTGAGACTTGCAATACCAAGAAGGGTTTACACCAATAACCACATGGACTTCATTGCCGCTGCCCTGAAAAACGTATTTGACCGAAGAGATTCCATCACCAGTGGCTACATAATCAAAAAGGAGCTGCCAATAATGAGGCACTTTACCGTTGAACTGGAGAAAGCGTAAACACCTGCCGTAGGCACCCAGCCCAAACTTCTCCGCGCCAGTTTGGGGTAACTCGCTATATGACAGATATATAAAAATGAGCCAATTTTCGCTTGGAAATTGGCTCGTTTTTAATTCGTTGCTAATCAAGAATATACCACAAACTGGCGCGGAGAACTAGCGCGGAGATTTTTCTTTCAGGGATACACTTGCTGTAATAAGGTAAAATCCTGCTTGCAACCAGAGTTGGATATATTCAAATCTTACCTGCGAAAGGGTCGCTCCCAGAGAGTTAATCTTGATGTATCCCTGAACTCCGTGAGTTGAAGGGAACAGATATGAGATCCATCTCCAAACATCCGGCATATTTTGCCTTGGCCACGAAAATCCTGACAGAAAGAGAAGAATGACTGTAAAGAACAAGAATGCTATTAGTCCGGTCTCTCTGTTTTTGACAAACACCGAAACAGTCATTGAGAAGAAAATCGCTGCCAAAAGGAAGGGTACCATAAAGCTGAATAGAGTCCAAATGTTTCCAATATGTGGCAGATTAAAGAACTTAGGAATGAACCCTACTATATAGGCTGTTATTGGAATATAGAGCAGAAAGTATGCAAAAGCCTTCCCAAATACCACTTTGTATATTCCTTTTCCATGCAAATGATCGGGGATTTGCGAATGAGTACGACTCTCTTCCCGGGCCGTTCCTGCCATCATTCCTATCCCAAAAAAAAGTGTCTGGTGTATGATGAGAATGAGAAGTGCGGGTAGTAAAAAGCTGGCAAATCCCCCACCTGGATTGTATAAGGCAACATCATTTCCCGGGATAGCTTCAACTAGTTGTTCTGCCTGCTCTCCTCCAATTCCTGCTGCATTGTAGCGATTTATCTGAATACTGCGTAGCTCGTCAAGCATTGTGTAGTTGGTTGCCATCATAAGCCCTTTGTAGTAGAGAAAACTGCTCATATCGTTATAGATTGAGATGGTTGCCTGCTCCATACGAGCGAGTTTGAGGTGATAATCGGACGGGATAAATACAATGCCGTGAACCTTTCCTTCCATAAAAAGTGCTTTCGCTTCCTCCATATTAAGGCATCTTTTACTGATCTTTACCTCCTGTGTGGCATTGAGCTTTTTAAGAAACATTCCGCTCTGTGCTGAGTTGGATTGATCTACTACAGCTATTGGAATTTCATAGATAGATTCATTGTTGTAAATTCCATTGTAGAGGAGCGGGTATGCTATACCTGCTACAAAAAAAATGAGAATAACACCTTTGTCTCTGAAAATGTGCCACAGCTCATTAGTCATTACCCAGTAGAGATCTTTTAATGTTTTTTTCATATTTATTTGAGAGGATAATTCTGATTAATTAGTGCCTTTTTTAGCCTGTTCCAGACTATGAGAGGTAGCAGAAGAAAGAGAAATATTGCTGCATAACTTAGCGATGAGTTTACAAATGAAGTTCCCCAAAGTGCCTCATTTACATATATGTTAAAATAATGGCGTATTGGAAATAGTACGCTGGCTCCTTGTGCAAGAGGAGGCATCGCCTCAATTGGGAATGTAAAGCCTGCATAGGTGAATGACAAGATTCCATATAGCGCGGCAAAGCTTATACCTACGCGCAGTACCGGGAACAATCCAATCATTAATATACCTATTGCTTGATGAGCAAGAACAAACAAAACAGTAGCTGCCGAGAATCTTAAAAGGGATCCATTCATTGGGAATCCTGTAAATTTGTAAAGAAGCACATTGCCAGCAAGACCTAGTATAATGAATATTACGGAGTAGGGTAGTAGCTTTCCGCTAAGAGCGACAGCAAGAGAGCCATTTGATTCAGCCAACCACTCTCGTGAACTTTTATTCTTGAGCTCAAGGCCTATCGTATAAACTGTCATAAGCAGTATAACCAATTGAAGTATCCCGGGCAAAAGAACATTTATCAGGTAGACTCCGTAATTGGCCCAAGGGTTGCCTATCTGATGAGTGTCTATTACAATAGGCTGAATCCTTCCCATGATTGCCTTCTCATCCATCCCTTTTGCGCGGAGAATCTCCCTCTGGTAGGCAGAGGAAGCGAGGGTGGACATCGTGAGCATATCCTTGTAGCTGAGCGTTCCCGCTATAAGGTACGAGTTGTTTACATAGAATGATACTTCAGGTCGTTTGCCGACTAGGAGGTCTTTGTAAAAATCACGCGGGATATCAATAAATCCGTAAACCTCTCCTCTCTGCATAAGATCTCTTGCCTCAGCAAAGTTTGCACAGCCTGCAACAACTTGAGTCATTGGAGTTGTGTTTAGTTCGCGAGCAAACCTTCTCGATATTACCGAATTGTCGCTGTCAATAACTGCAACAGGAAGCCTTTCGGGAAGACCTTCATTGAGGAGGGTGAGAAAAAAGAGATACCCGAATGCAACCACAAATACCGTAGAAAAAAGGTAAATAGGTCTGCCGAACATCATTTTGATCTCACGCTTTAGAACCTGTTTTAGTGGATTTAGGTTCATTTCCCGTTAACTACAGTTTTAATTATTACTGTCATTCCAGGGCGAAGAGCTTTGATGGGGGTGGTAGGAGTTGCCTTCAATTCAAAAGTTTTTGCGTCAAATCCACCGCTTACCTTTGTTGATCTCCATGTTGCATAGGATGCCATAGCCTTAATAAAAGTAACCTTTGCCTCATACTCTTCCTTTCCCAAAGCTGGGATATGAACCTTGACAACGGTTCCTAAAGTGAGGCCATTGAGCAGATCTTCGCGTACACTAAACGTAAACCACATTTGGGTAAGGTCTGTTATGCTCATTATGGGTGCTCCTGTTCCAACCAGAGATCCCTCTTCGGGAAAAATTTCGCTGATTTCTCCTGATGACGGTGCAACAATATAGACTTCATCAAGATAGGACTCCACCTCTTTGATTGCTCCGGTTGCTCTGTTTACCAACGCAAGTGCCGCCTCGCGATCCTCTTTTTCTGCTCCGTTCATTGCCATCTCATATTGTGATTTTGCCGCCTTTGCAGTTGAAATTGCTGCTTTATATTGAGCTTCGGCTTCGTCTCGTTTTTGAGCAGTAACTACCTTTTTTTCAAACAGTTTTTCTACTCTTTCGTAAGACTTGGCAGAAATGTCTACTCCAACTTCTGCCTTTTGCCAGAGCTCGTATGCACCCATTATCTGCTCTGGTCTTGCCCCTTTGATTGCTTTACGGTTCTGAGCCTGAGCAGCATCACGGGCAGCAATTGCTTGTTCAAGTTTTGCATTTAGTTCCGGGCTCGAGATTATAGCCAGGGTATCTCCCTTGTTAACCCAGGCGCCCTCTTCTGTCAGTATCTCACTTACTCTTCCCGGTATTTTTCCCGACACTCGATACTCTTTAGCCTCGGCCTCTCCCTGAATTATTACTGGTTCTGGTTTGGTCGCATACAGCCCTATCAATGATACGATTACTATAACGCCAAGCAATCCTGCAAGCCCAGCTAAAAGGTTGTTGTTCTTTCTTGTTTTCATATATTTATTCTAGTTTTTCAATGATATCCCTAATGACTCCTTTAGATACGACCGACACATCATAATGTCAATCTGAGCATCAATTTTTTCTGATTTTGATAAAAGCCAACCGTTGTGTGCCTCCATAAGGTCTGTACTCCCTGCGACACCTGCTTCAAATGCCTCTTTGGCAAACCTAAGGTTCTCCTCTGCCTTCTCAAAAGATGCCTCTGCCAACTCAAGACGCCTGACAGACTCATCCATTCTGAATTTTGCCTGATTTATCTGAAGACCTATTTTCTCTCTCGCCTCTTCGCTCTGTAAGCGGATAATTTTCTGCTGACTCTTGGCTGCATTTAGAGTATGTACCTTTTCTCCAAAGTGAAACAGGGGGATGTTTATGCCTACTCCAAATGAAAACATTCCCCCGAAGGAATAACTCACTCCATGATTAAAATTGGGGTTGGATATGATGTAGTTTCCGTTGAGTACAACATTGGGAAGGAATCTTGATTCCATAATCCTGACAGTTGATTGGGAAATTTTAGCTGCTTCTCCGAGAGCCCTTATTTCGGCCCTGTTTTCAATTGCTTCATCAATGTTATCGGTTATTTCAATCGAGTGAACTGCAATATCTGGGGTGTCGGGGAAGATATACTCTCCGGTGGGATCCAATCCACAAATCTGGAGTAGTGCCATTTTTGACAAAGCCAGGCCATTATTTGCCTTTGCCTGCATCATCTTCGCCTCATTCACCTTTACATTTACCTTAAGAATATCTCCTTTAGTGGCAACACCCTCATCTGCCATTATTGATATATTTACTGCAATTGATTCTATAAGTCGCAGATATTCTGCAGCAAGCTCACATTTTGATTTAAGAGAGACAACTCTCCAGTATGCCTCGTCTGTGTGACTCAAGAGCTCCTCTTCTGCTTTCTCTGACTCTATTCCGGCAAGCCTTTCGCTGCTTTTTGCAATATTATACAACTCTCGAATCTTTCCTCCCAGATATATAGGTTGAACAAATCCGGCAATACCGGCAAAAATGTTTCTTGACTCCATCTCCATTGCCTCTTTGGGGAGTAAAGCGTAATTTTTCCACTCAATTTTTTCCGGATTGGTTTTAGGGTCAAATGGTTTGCCTTGTGAATCAACCGGGGCGTATTTACCTGGAGCTATCTGAATCCAGTTATTGTTAATCTGATCCTGACGAAATCCGAAAGAACCATCTTCCATTTTTGTCCCGACTGGCAGTAAAGCATCTTCACCCAGCAAAGAGATGTTTTTCTGGTTGTGTACGTAGGTTCCATTGATAGAAAATCTTGGAAGGAAATGGGTAAATGCAGCCTTTCGCAACTCAGATGCGATAACCTCTTTCTCCTTGCTTTTCTGCAGTGATCTATTGTTTTCAACTGCAAGCCTTCTACAATCGTTAATAGTAAGTACATTCTGCCCGGAAAGTTGGCCGGCGAACAAAATGCATAACAAAAACAGGGCTAATTGTCTCATATAAAGTAATATATTATTTGTTGTATGTTCGATAGTTGAATATGCAACCAAATGGGTTGTCAGAAAGCATGTGTGCAGTTGCATTTTTAGTAAATTGGATTAACTGATGTTGTTGAGGAGTTTTACAATCACCTGTTTGGCGTCAAGAAGTTCTTTTGGTGTGATTCCGGAGACAGCCTGGTCAAATGACTCTTTTACAATTTGCATTGCTCGTTCTTCCATCTTATGCCCCTTATTTGTCAGGTGGATTTTGTTTATTCGTCTGTCTGCCGGGTCTCCATGTCTTTCAATTAGACCATGTTTTGACAAAGTGTCAAGCAATCGGGTTATGCTTGTTTTATCCTTAGAGGTTTGTTCACTCAGTGATTGCTGAGTTTGACCGTCTTTGTTCCAAAGGCACACCAAGACGATCCACTGCTCAGTTGTTATTTCAAGTTCAGCAGCTCGGAACTTTCTGTTCAAATGGCGGCTCAGAGAAGCAGAAAGCTGTCCGCTTAACACAGACAGCAATTCATTTGTTTTTACAAACTCTATTAGTTGCATATACAATGGTTGGTTGTTCAACGGCCCAAAAGTATATACTTTTTTTCAAAAAAAATAATTTTCCGCGCCAGTTTGCGCGTTACCTGTTGCCCGAAGACCTTTGTGAGCCTCCGCGGGAGTTGCCGCTGGATCTTCCGCGTGAATTGCCACCGCCTCTGGTGCCAAATGAATTTTGTGAACTGCTTCGCGTGTTCTTTTCAGATCTGCTGCGTTCAGAGGGTGTTTTGCTGAAAGAGCTGCTGCGTGATTCGCCTTTTGATTCGCCGGCTGACTCACTTCGTGCAGAACCGTCTTTCGATGAATCGCTTCGTGACGAACTGCCTCGCGATGAACCACCCCTTGACGAACCGCCTCTCGACGAACTGCCTCTTGATGACCCGCCTCTCGATGACCCACCGGATGTGTTGCGGGAGCTTTTGCGGCCTGAGCCGGAGTCGTCTGTTGGGCCGCCCCAGGATTCGTCCCAGATGAGGGCGAAGTCGAGTTGCTTTTGCTCCAGATTGGCGCGGGTTACCTTGACCTTAACGGGGAATCCCAGAACAAAGGTTTGTCCGGAGCTCTTTCCTTTAAGTGAGAATGACTCTTCGTTGAATACAAGGAAGTCCTCTTTAAGATCTCTGAGGCTGACAAGCCCTTCGATGCGGGTTTCGGCAAGCTCAACAAACATTCCCCATTCGGTAATTCCCGAGATGACTCCGTCGTATATATTGCCAACCTTGTCCTGCATAAATTCAACCATTTTATACTTGATGCTTGCGCGCTCGGCTTCGGTTGCAAGTTGCTCCCTTTCGCTCGAGTGTTTGCATCGCTCTTCGTAAACCTTTGCATCCATAGATTTGCCGTTGTCCAGATAGTGGGCAAGCATTCTGTGAACCATCATGTCAGGATACCTTCTGATGGGAGATGTAAAGTGCGTATAGTAGTCGAAGGCCAATCCGTAGTGACCCATATTTTCGATAGAGTAACGTGCCCTTGCCATTGATCTGAGGGCCATAATCTCGATTGCACCCTCTTCTGGCTTACCTTTGGCTACTGCCAACAGGTTGTTAATTTCACCTGAGAGTTCACGCGGACTGTTTGTCGGACGCATGTTGTAGCCAAGGTGGTTAATAAAGGTGCGAAATGCCTCAATCTTTTCTATGTTAGGCTCTTCGTGAATACGGTAAACAAAGGTTTTTGCCTTTTTGCCCGCACCCGGCATACCAATTAGTGAAGCCACCTCTCTGTTTGCCAGCAACATAAACTCCTCGATGAGCCAGTTTGCCTCTTTGCTTATCTTCTGAACAACATTAAGCGGTTTACCATCCTTATCAACTTCAACCTTCATCTCAGGTCTTTCAAAGCTTATCGCTCCTCTTCTGAACCTCTCCTGGCGCATAATAGTTGCCAGTTCGTGAAGTTTTAAAATTTCATTTGTCAAAGGTCCTTTGCCAGTCTCGATAACATCCTGGGCCTCTTCGTAACTAAAGCGGTAATCCGAATTAATTACTGTCCGTCCGAACCATCTTTTTAGCACATGACCCTTGTCGCTGATCTCAAAGACAGCAGAAAAACAGAGCTTCTCCTCCCTTGGGCGGAGTGAGCACAATCTGTTGGAAAGCTTCTCCGGAAGCATTGGTACCGTGCGGTCGACAAGATATACCGATGTTGCCCTGTCGAGAGCCTCTTTTTCAAGGGCTGTTCCCGGAACAACATAGTGGGTAACGTCTGCAATGTGTACTCCAACCTCCCAATTGCCATTATCAAGCTTTTTGAGAGAGAGTGCATCGTCAAAGTCCTTTGCGTCTGCCGGGTCAATGGTAAGGGTTGTAACATTACGGAAATCTCTGCGGAGCTTTATCTCCTGTGGAGTGATCTCTTCAGAAATATTCGCGGCATCTTTCTCTACCTGCGGGTCAAACTTGTATGGAAGGCCAAACTCTGTAAGAATGGCGTGCATCTCTGTGTTATTGTCGCCGGGCATACCAAGAATATCGAGAATATGTCCCGATGGTTCGTCTGAGTGGCGTGACCAATCATCAACTATTGCAGCAACCTTTTGACCGTTGGCCTCTCTCAGAGACTCCTCAAAAGGGATTCTTATATCGTATGGCATGTTTTTACCCTCGGTAATAACCCACGCCTGGCTGCCTGTAACCTGTAAAACACCAATGTGTGGCCTCTTTGACCTTTCGGTTATCTCTATAACCTCGCCCTCTTTCCTCTGGCCTCCTCTTTTGCCGAATACGGCCACTCTGACCGTGTCGCCATGAAGAGCACCTCTTAGTTTACGAGCCGGAACGAAAATATCGTCCTCGCCGATTCCCGCAGCAATAAATGCATAACCCTCTCTGGTCATCATTACCTTCCCGCTTATCTCAATTTTGCTTTCACTTCTTTGTTCCCGTTTCGGAGATTTTGCTTTTCCACCTCTTTCCGGTTTTTTCTTATTACGCATATTTTTGTCTATTTTTGCAGGGAGTATTAATTGACAAATGTAACATAAATATGGATAAGAAAGTACTGTTAATGATTCTTGACGGTTGGGGAGAGGGCGTTAAAGATGAATCAAATGCAATATATGTACAGGGTTCTCCTAACCTGGATTCAATCAGAAATAAATATCCCAATTCACTTCTTAATGCAAGTGGCGAAGATGTTGGCCTCCCTGAAGGCCAGATGGGTAACTCGGAGGTTGGCCACCTTAACATTGGTGCCGGCAGGGTTGTTTATCAGGATCTTGTTAAGATAAACAAAGATTGTAATGAGAAGAAACTCATTAATAACAAAGAGATAAGAGAGACATATAACTATGTTAAAGAGAGTGGCAAATCGCTTCATTTCATGGGTCTTATGTCAAATGGAGGGGTGCATAGCTCAATGGAGCATCTGTTTGCATTCCTTGAACTTGCAAAAGAGAGTGGTATTGAGAAGGTTTACATTCATGCCTTTATGGATGGCCGTGACACCGATCCAAAAAGTGGAAAGGGCTATATTGCAGAGCTTGAGGAGCGTATGAAGACGACCGGAGGTAAGCTTGCCTCAATTATTGGTCGTTACTACGCAATGGACAGAGATAAGAGATGGGAGAGAATCAAGGAGGCATACGATCTTCTTGTGTTCGGTACAGGGGAGCCATTCACCAGCGGCCCGGATGCTATGCAAAGAAGCTACGATAACGGAGTTACAGATGAGTTCGTGAGAGCTCAGGTGGCTGTAGATGCAGAGGGTAATCCTGTAGCAACTCTTAAAGAGGGCGATGCCGTTATTTTCTTCAATTTCCGTAACGACAGGGCACGCGAACTGACAACCGTTCTTACTCAGGAAGATCACGAAACCCCCAAAATGAAGGTTATTCCACTTTATTTCTCAACGCTTACACCTTACGATGAAAAATTCAGAGGGCTGCATATTCTTTATGATAAAGAGAATGTTAAAAATACACTTGGAGAGGTAATTTCAAAGGCCGGTAAAAAACAGCTTAGAATAGCCGAAACTGAAAAGTATGCTCACGTAACCTTCTTCTTTTCAGGAGGCAGGGAGTCGTTGTTTGACGGCGAAAACAGAATTTTAGTTAAATCTCCAAAGGTTGCCACATACGATCTTAAACCGGAGATGAGTGCAATTGAGGTAAAGGAGGAGCTTATCAATGAACTTGAGGGCAGCAAGCCTGATTTTATTGTGCTTAACTTTGCAAATTGTGATATGGTAGGCCATACCGGAGTTTTCAGTGCAATTAAAAAGGCAATTAAAACAGTTGATTTGGCTGTAGCAGAGCTGGTTAATATCGCAAGGGAAAATGGTTATTCAATTATAATTACTGCAGACCATGGCAATGCCGACAATGCAGTTAACCCTGACGGCTCACCAAATACTGCCCACTCGCTAAACCCTGTGCCAATTGTAGTAATCGACAAAGATGTACACATGGTTAAGAGAGGAAGACTTGCAGATATTGCACCTACAGTACTTAAAATAATGAATATTCCCGCTCCTGCAGAAATGACAGGAGAACCACTGGTTTAACATACTTTCTTTATGCCCTTCGTTCACCTTCACGTACACACACAATATTCAATTCTGGACGGGGCTGCAAATATTAAGAAGCTCTTTAAGGCGGCACAGGATGACAATCAAAGTGCACTTGCCATAACCGACCATGGAAACATGTTTGGGGTAAAAGAGTTTCTTGAGACGGCAGCTAAGTTCCCCTCTGTAAAACCTATAGTGGGATGCGAGGTTTATGTAGCTAAAAACTCCCGTTTAGAGAAGAGAGGAAGAGAAGATCAGGGCAGTTACCATCTGGTTCTTCTGGCCAAAAATTACGAGGGGTACAAGAACCTTGTAAAGCTGACATCCAATGCCTTTATTGAGGGCTTTTACTCAAAGCCGAGAATTGACAGAGAGTTACTGGAGAGGTACTCTTCAGGGCTTATCTGTTCATCGGCATGTCTGGGAGGAGAGGTTCCCCAGGCAATATTGGCCGGAAATATTGAGTTGGCAGAAGAGACAGCAAAGTGGTATAAAAATCTCTTTGGAGGTGACTACTACCTGGAGTTGCAGCGTCACGAAACCGACCTGCCCGGGGCAGATCCAAACACATATATTACTCAGTGTAAGGCAAATGAGGCAATCCTGGAGATTGCCAGTAAACTGGATATCAAATGCATAGCAACCAACGATGTCCATTTTGTAAGCGCCGACGACAGAGAGGCACACGATAGGCTTATATGCCTTACTACAAATGCCGACATTGACGACCCGCAAAGGCTCAGGTACACAAAACAGGAGTACCTCAAGAGCCAGGCAGAGATGGAGCAGATATTTGCTGATTTACCGGAGGTTCTTGTAAATACGCAGGAAATTGCAGATAAAGTTGAGGTTTACGATATTAATTCGAAGCCCATAATGCCCAACTTTGAGATTCCGGAGACCTTTAAAAATTCAGACGACTATCTTAAAGAGCTTACCTATCAGGGGGCACTTACCAGGTATAAAGAGATAACTCCTGAAATAACAGAAAGAATAGACTTTGAGCTGGCCACAATAGAGAAGATGGGTTATCCTGACTATTTTCTTATTGTTCAGGACTTTATAGCTGCGGCAAGATCGATGGGAGTCTCTGTGGGGCCGGGCAGAGGTTCGGCAGCTGGTTCAGTGGTTGCCTACTGCCTGAGAATTACAGACATAGATCCTCTCAAGTATGATCTCCTCTTTGAGCGTTTTCTAAATCCGGACAGGATTTCAATGCCCGATATTGACATTGATTTTGATGATGACGGCAGACACAAGGTGCTTAAATATGTTGAGGAAAAATATGGTAAGGACCATGTTTCTCACGTTATTACATTTGGAACAATGGCCGCCAAGAGTGCCATAAGAGATATCGCCCGTATACAGCGTCTTCCGTTGCCGGAATCTGACAGGCTTGCCAAGATGATTCCAAATCGCTTCCCTACAGACGATGATGGCAATACCGTTGATGTTACAATTGAGAACTGCCTTAAATTTGTTCCTGAATTTGCTGATGCATACAACAACGGTGACCCGTTACTAAGGGAGACTGTAGATTATGCAAAAAAACTGGAGGGTAACGTACGGAATGTGGGAGTGCATGCATGTGCAATCATTATTGGAAAAGACGACCTGCGCGAATTTATTCCAATAACCACGGCCAACGACAAAGAGACAGGAGAGAAGATTTGGGTATCACAGTATGATGGCTCACAAATCGAGAAGGTTGGTATGCTCAAGATGGATTTTCTGGGGCTTAAGACACTCTCTATCATTAAGGATACCGTTGTTAATATTAAGAAATCACGCGGAATAGATATTGATATCGATTCAATTCCGATTGATGATTCCTTAACCTACGAACTATTCAGCAGGGGTGATACGGTGGGTACATTCCAGTTTGAGAGTGATGGAATGAGAAAATGGCTAAGGGAGCTTAAACCAACTCGCTTTGAAGATCTTATTGCAATGAATGCTCTTTATCGTCCCGGCCCTATGGAGTATATTCCGGACTTTGTTAACCGCAAACACGGAGTAAAGCAGATAGAGTACGACCTTAAGGAGATGGAGGAGATTCTCTCTGCAACTTACGGGGTTACTGTTTACCAGGAGCAGGTGATGCTTCTTTCACAGAAGCTTGCCGGTTTTTCAAGGGGAGATGCCGACTCGTTGCGTAAGGCAATGGGTAAAAAGATTAAATCGGTGATGGACGAGCTTAAACAGCAGTTTATCAAGGGGGGAGAGGATAACGGACACAAGGCAGTTACGCTCGAAAAGATATGGAAAGACTGGGAGGCATTTGCCCAGTATGCATTCAATAAATCGCACTCTACCTGTTACGCATGGATAGGCTATCAGACTGCATATCTAAAGGCAAACTATCCGGCTGAATTCATGGCAGCCACACTCAGCAGAAACCTCAATGATATAGAGGAGCTTACCAAGCTAATGGATGAGTGTAAACGGATGAAGATTCCTGTTATGGGGCCTGATGTAAATGAGAGCCGCGATAACTTTACCGTAACCAAGAAGGGAAACATTCGCTTTGGTATGGCCGGGATTAAGGGTGTCGGGGGAGCAGCTGTAGAGCATATTATAAAGGCACGCGAAGAGAAGGGAAGCCCGTTTGAATCAGTCTTTGACTTTGTAGAGAGGGTAAATCTGAATACCGTTAACAGGAAAACAATAGAATCTCTTATATATGCCGGTGCTTTTGACAGTTTCGGGCAGATAGCACGTCAACAGTATCTGGGTACTACCTCAAAAGATGAACTCTTTCTGGATGCTCTGATAAAATATGGAAACAGATACCAGAACGATACCGTGAATGGTGGGAATTCCCTGTTTGGAGCGAGTGAAAGCATTAAACTGGTACCTCCCGATGTTCCGCTGTTTATGGAGGCAGATACTCACGAAATTCTCAAAAGAGAGAAGGAGCTTGTGGGTATGTACCTGTCGGCCCATCCGCTTGACATATATGCATTTGAAGTTAAGCACTTTACAACAGCAACGCTCTCAGACGCTGCCGATATGGTTGACCGGGCACCAAAAGATGAGTCCTTTCAGGGTAAAGAAATTATTATTGCAGGGTTGGTAACATCTGTAAAAATTTCATATACAAGAAGTACCGGAAAGCCTTTTGCAAATTTTACCGTTGAGGACTTTAACGGTTCACAGAATTTTGCTGTTTACGGGAAAGATTATGAAGGCTTTATGCAGTATTTACAGCCAAATCTTCCTCTGATAATCAAATGTGCAATCAACCCTAGATTCGGCTATGCCTCTGCAAGCAAAGATGATGGTAAATCAGTTGATTATGAGCTTAAAATCAAGAGAATAAGGCATCTGGCCAACACAAAAGAGGATTTTGTGAGGGATATCACCATTGATATTCCGGTTAAGATGATAACTCCGGGATTTAGGGGCGAGTTGGTAAAGAGACTCAAGGAGAATAAGGGCAAAACTTCACTGATAATTAAACTGGTAGATTATGACAACCAGGTGGCAGTTGAGCTTGTCTCTACAAAATATCAGATTTCACTAAATAACGATCTCCTTGACTACTTCGATTCAAGGGGAATGTCATACCGTTTCGTTCCAAGCCTGAGCTTTTAACTCCAGTTCAGATCCGTCTGGGGTTATAAACTTAGTACCTGCAGAAATATCACAAAGGTGTCCGACAATATCAAACTGTGGAAGTTCCTTTTGAACAGCCTCATATTGTGACTGAGGAATTGCAAACAGAATACGGTAATCTTCTCCTCCATTCAAAGCTGCTGTCATAGGGTCAATATGAAGCTCTTCAGCAACCTCCATTGCTGCAGAGAATACAGCTATTCTGTTCATGAAAATTTTGGCTCCCAGATTATTTCTACCGCATATTGACTTAACGGAATCGGCAAGCCCGTTTATTACAAAATCGCCTTCGCTTGGGAAGATTCCGGCTGAGGACATGAGTTCAGGAAGTCTTTTATCAAGTTCAGGATTCAGAAATGCCCTTAAAACAGGCTTATATTTTTCGAGCTGTGGCTGAACACCCCTCTCTTCAAAAATTCTCTTCTCCCGCTCAAGTATCTGAAGTCCCAGATAAGCAGCTCCCAGACTACCGGTTAAACACAAAAGGTCACCGGATTTGCAACTGTTTCGTTGAACAAAGGTCTCCCTTTTTTGTTTTCCTTGAGAAGAAAGACTAATGGTGAGACCGGTGAGAGAAGATGAAAGGTCAAGTTGGACATACTCTGCAGAGTGCTCCTTAATTGCAGCAGAGATTCCCTGCCAAAGCTCCTCAAGCTGCGTGACGCCAATTTTTTTTGACATACCAATTCTGACAGAGAGTGAGTGAGGCGTAAATCCATTTGCGTAAAGCGGCCCAAAGACATTTAATGCAGCTTTGTAACCGAGGTGGTTTAGAGGAGTATATACGAGATCAAAGTCGGTGCCCTCCAGTAAGAGTTTGTGGGAGTTAGAGAAAACGAACTCCTGGTTGTCAGAAATTATGTTGTTGAATGGAGAGGCAGTGGTTTGAGAAAGCAGCTCCTGAATTAGTGAAATTTTGCTTTTGGCCATATCGGATTATTTGATGACAAAAATAGTCTAAAAAGATTTAACTTTGCACCGCAATGAACGATAACGAAATTATTCAAAAGATAACAGAGTCCGATTACGAACACGGGTTCGAAACGGAGCTCGAACAGGAGTACTTTCCAAAAGGACTCAACGAAGATACTATTCGCAGAATCTCTCAGATTAAGGAAGAGCCTGAGTGGATGCTTGAATTCCGCCTTAAGGCGTTTAACAAGTGGCTCACCATGAAGATGCCCCAATGGGCACATCTTAAGATTCCGGAGATAGATTATCAGGACATCATATACTTTTCAAGACCTAAAAAGGTTATGGAGAGTGGTGAGATTGATCCCGAACTGGAAGCCACTTTTGAGAAGTTGGGAATTCCTCTTCACGAAAGAAATGTGCTTGCGGGTGTTGCCGTAGATGCTGTTTTTGACTCGGTTTCTGTCAAGACTACCTTCAGGGAGCAACTTGCCGAAAAGGGCATTATATTTTGCTCATTTTCAGAGGCTGTAAGAGATTACCCCGATCTTATCCGCCAATATCTGGCAACTGTAGTTCCATATGGTGACAACTATTTTGCGGCACTTAACTCAGCTGTTTTTAGTGATGGGTCGTTCTGCTATATTCCCAAAGGGGTGAGGTGCCCAATGGAACTTTCAAGCTACTTCAGGATAAATGCAAAAGGTACAGGTCAGTTCGAAAGGACGCTAATTGTGGCTGAAGAGGGCTCATATGTGAGTTATCTGGAGGGGTGTACTGCCCCGCAAAGAGATGAAAATCAGCTACACGCAGCTGTGGTAGAGATTATAGTCCTCAAAGATGCCGAGGTTAAATACTCAACAGTTCAAAACTGGTACCCGGGAGATGCTTCAGGCAAAGGGGGTATTTTTAATTTTGTGACCAAGAGGGGTATCTGCAAAGGTGAAAACAGCAAACTATTCTGGGCACAGGTTGAGACCGGCTCTGCCGTAACATGGAAATACCCCAGCACAATACTCAGAGGAGATAACTCAATATCTGAATTCTATTCTGTAGCCGTAACCAACCATCATCAGCAGGCCGATACAGGCACCAAGATGATTCACATAGGTAAAAACACAAAAAGCAGAATAGTAAGCAAGGGTATCTCGGCAGGGGTAAGCCAGAACAGTTACAGAGGATTGGTGAAAATTCTGCCTAATGCCCAAAATTCAAGAAACTATACTCAGTGTGATTCACTGCTTTTGGGTGACAAATGCGGAGCACACACATTCCCATATATAGAGAACGAGAATCAGACCGCAATACTGGAGCATGAGGCCACAACCTCAAAAATCAGTGAAGATCAGCTTTTCTACTGCCAACAGAGAGGAATAGGCACCGAAGATGCCGTGGGTCTTATCGTAAACGGATATGCTAAAGAGGTTCTCAATCAGCTCCCTATGGAGTTTGCCGTAGAGGCTCAAAAGCTTTTACAGATAACATTAGAGGGTAGCGTAGGTTAATCAATCAGAAATCAGATGACAGAACTTTTCAGCATAGAGAATGTAATATTTTCAATCGGAGGTCAGGGAGTCTCTCTCATTGAGGCAATCTCAGTGGTTTCGGGGCTGACTTGTGTCTATCTTGCCACAAGGGCCAAAGTTGCCAATTTTTGGGTTGGTTACATTTACAACGTACTGCTTTTCATTCTTTTCTATCAAAAGGGACTATACTCAAGCATGCTTGTGCAGCCGGTATCTTTTGTGATTAACTTCTTTGGTCATTATAGGTGGACACATCCGAAAAGCGGAGAGGAGAACAGTAAGAAGCAATTAAAAATTACACTTTTAACCAACAAACAAAGGGTTTACTTTGTTGTTCAGCTTCTTGTGCTTGCAGCTGTCTGGGGCTTTGCCCTTACAGGACTTGACGATCTCTTCCCTTCAATTTTCAGGGAGGCAAAGAGGCCGTTTCTGGATGCATTTGTCACTATGGCAATCTTAACTGCCCAGTATCTTTCAGCACAGAAAAAGCTTGACTGTTGGGCAGCCTGGTTAACAGTAAACATTACAAACATTACACTATATTTACTGGCAGGAATGGTCTTTCTGCCAATGGTAAGTGCCGGATATACAATTCTCGCCTTCTTCGGATTCAGAATGTGGAGAAAACAATGGCGGCAAAACAATTAATTTGAAAAACAAAACAATATGTTAGAGATAAAAGGCTTACACGCTTCTATAAACGGTAAAGAGATTCTTAAGGGAATTGACATCTCTGTTAAGGCTGGTGAGGTGCACGCAATTATGGGTCCGAATGGTTCGGGAAAGAGCACCCTTGCATCAGTTCTTGCAGGGAGAGATACATTTGAAGTAACTGAAGGGGAGGTATTGTTCAATGGTGTAAATCTACTTGAATATTCTCCCGAGGAGAGGGCCAGAGAGGGTCTGTTTTTAGGATTCCAGTATCCAGTAGAGATTCCCGGCGTAAGCAATGTAAACTTTATGAAGACTGCAATTAACGAACAGAGGAAATTCAGAAACCTTCCTCCGGTTACTGCAGCTGAGTTTCTAAAGATGATGAGAGAGAAGATGGCAGTTGTTGAGATGGACAGCTCATTTTCGAGTCGCGGAGTAAATGTTGGATTTTCGGGAGGTGAGAAAAAGCGAAATGAGATTTTCCAGATGGCAATGCTTGAGCCTAAGCTGGCAATTCTTGATGAGACCGACAGTGGATTGGATATTGATGCTCTCAGGATTGTAGCAGCGGGTGTAAACAAACTGAAAAGGCCAGATAACGCCTTTGTTGTAATTACTCACTATCAGAGACTTCTTGACTATATTATTCCTGATGTAGTACATGTTCTTTATGACGGAAGAATTATCAAATCCGAAGGTAAGGAGCTTGCTCTTGAGGTAGAAAAGAGAGGATATGACTGGTTGATTAACGCTTAAAAGTAATGACAGAAACAAAATACAAATATACACCTGATATTCCGGAGGTATTCCGATGCCGGGTTCCCCTGCCGGGAACTCTTCAGGCATTTGTGAATAACGGTACACTCAGGGAAGATCTTGTCAATGACAGATTCTCCCTTAAGTCCAATGGTGAAACGGGTATTGAGTTCAATGTTGCTCCTGCCTCTAATGTTGACGAGACTATTCAGGTTATCAGCTTCAGGGATTCATCGGACACATCGGATATCAACTTTACCAGTAATATAACATTCGGCAGTGAGAGCAGCTCAAGCACTCTACTCTGTACTCACACCCTCTCTCTTGATAAATTCAAGACAGAAGAGGTGATAAATATTAAAGCTGAGCATGGTTCCAGGTCTCATATTGTAATTATGCAGAATGAGCACAACGAATCGGATCATAAGTTTCTGATAAACATCTCGGTTGAGGAGGGGGCTTTTTTGAGAATTAACTTTATAACACTTCATGGAGCGCTGCTCGAAAATGAAGTTGTTGTAAACTTAATCGGAAAAGGATCATCCTGTGAACTAAACGGAGCCTATCTGATGGATGGCTCGCAAGTAATCAAAACAAACATTATGATGAATCACCTTGTGCCGGAGTGCTACAGCAGCCAACTGTTCAAGGGAATTCTGGATGATAGTGCAAAGGCCTACTTTTCGGGAAGGATTATTGTTGCCAAAGATGCTCAAAAGACTCAGGCATATCAGGCAAATCACAACCTGCTGATATCTCCCTCTGCAAAAGCTTATGCCCAGCCGCAACTTGAAATTTATGCCGACGATGTTAAATGCTCACACGGTGCAACCAGCGGCAGACTTGATGAGATGGGGCTTTTCTATATGCGTTCAAGAGGTATATCAGGAGCTGAGGCAAAACTGCTTCAACAGCTTGCATTCGTGTATGATGTGCTTGAAAAAATTGAAAATCAACACCTAAGAGAGAGGCTGCACGATTTGGTGGAGTCTAGATTAAGGGGTGAGTTTGGTCATTGTGCCAACTGTAGCATGAATTGTTGTTAACCAATTAATATTTTATAAAATGAAAAATCTGGCAAAACTTTTACTGGTGTCCATGATACTTGTTCCGACTCTGATTTTTGCCCAGCCGGCAAAAATTGCAACAAAATGGTATTCAATAGACGAAGATGGTAACAAAAAATCGCTTGTCTCTATTTATAAAACAACCTCCGGAACTTATGAGGGGGTAATCGAAAAGCTTCTGACCGGTGACACAAAGAGAAAATGTGTTAATTGCACAGGTAACGATAAGGATAAGCCTATTGAGGGGATGAAGATATTGAAGAATTTTAAGGCCGATGGTGAAAAGCTTACCGGAGGAACCATTCTTGATCCTGCAAATGGAAAAATTTACCACTGCACAATTCAGATAGATAAAAAGACAGGAATGCTCAAAGTGAGGGGCTCATTGGATAAAACAGGAATCATCGGAAGAAACCAAACATGGGAACCTGCTGGAAATAAGTAATATAATCAAAAAGTGACATTCTGTCACTGTTCATTACCTTGTTGATAAATTCATAATATAATACAGGGTTAATAGGGCTATTTAGTATAAATTTGTCAAAGCCGAAAGAGCTATCTCTCGGCTTTTTCTTTCCACTTAACATTTTACCGCTATGAAAATTTACACCTATGAAGAGGCGATGTCAGCTAGTCTCCGCTATTTTAACGGAGATGAGCTTGCGGCGTCTGTATGGATTAACAAATATGCGATGAAAGATTCATTCGGGAATCTCTATGAGGCCTCTCCCGAAGATATGCATCGCAGACTTGCAAAAGAGTTTGCAAGAGTAGAAGCAAAATATCCCAACCCAATGAGTGAAGAGGAGATTTTTGAACTGCTGAGCGAGTTCAAATACATTATTCCTCAGGGAGGGCCTATGACCGGCATCGGAAATGATTATCAAATTGCTTCACTGTCAAATTGTTTTGTTATTGGTCACAAGATACCTGCAGACTCATATGGTGGAATCATGAGAATTGACGAAGAGCAGGTTCAGCTTATGAAGCGCCGCGGAGGAGTTGGTCATGATCTTTCACACATCAGACCGGCAGGCTCTCCTGTTAAAAACAGTGCTCTTACCTCAACCGGTGTTGTACCATTTATGGAGCGATATTCAAACTCTACAAGAGAGGTTGCCCAGGACGGAAGAAGAGGAGCCCTTATGCTCACTATTTCAATTAAACACCCTGATTCAGAAAAGTTTATTGATGCAAAACTGGAGCAGGGTAAAGTAACAGGTGCTAATGTATCTGTAAAGATTGATGACGAATTCATGAGATGTGCTATTCACAACAAGCCATACAAACAGCAGTATCCTGTAGATTCCGATGAGCCTACCCACGTTATGGAGGTTGATGCTGCAGCTCTGTGGAAAAAGATAGTTCACAACGCATGGAAATCTGCCGAACCCGGAGTTCTTTTCTGGGACACCGTTATTCGTGAGTCAATCCCTGACTGCTATGCAGACCTCGGTTACCGTACAGTAAGCACAAACCCTTGCGGAGAGATACCTCTTTGTCCTTACGACTCATGCCGCCTTATTGCCATTAACCTCTACTCTTATGTAGAGAATCCGTTTACCGCCAAAGCAACATTCAATCTTGAAAAGTTTAAAGATCATGTAAGAAAGGCCATGAGGCTTAATGATGATCTTATTGACCTTGAGATGGAGAAGATTGAGGGAATAATTGAAAAAATAGCCAAAGACCCTGAAGATGAAGAGGTTAAACTCGCTGAAATCACTCTTTGGAAGAAGATAAAGGAGAAGACACTTGGTGGAAGAAGAACCGGACTGGGAATTACTGCAGAGGGAGATATGCTTGCTGCCCTGGGTATGAGGTACGGTGACGATAAATCTACCGACTTTGCTGTTGAGATTCAAAAAATGCTTGCTATTGAGGCATACCGTTCATCTGCTCAAATGGCAGAGGAGAGGGGTGCATTCCCGATTTTTGATTCAAACAGGGAGTCTAATAATCCAATGATTGCCCGCATCAGAAAAGAGGACGAAGCCCTTTATGATCAAATGGTTCGCCAGGGAAGAAGGAATATCTCGATGCTTACTATAGCCCCTACCGGAACAACCTCTCTTATGACCCAGACCACATCCGGAATCGAACCGGTATTTATGCCTTTTTACAAAAGGAGAAGAAAGGTTAACCCTAATGATAAAAATGTAACCATTACATTTAGGGACGAAGTAGGAGATGCCTGGGAGGAGTACTATGTTTTTCACCATAACTTTATGATTTGGTGTGAGAAAAACGGGTATGACCTGGAGAATGTAAAGGCGATGCAAGCGTCAGAAATAGAGGAGCTTGTATCAAAATCGCCATACTATAAGGCTACATCAAATGATATTGACTGGACAGCCAAGGTTAAAATGCAGGGTAGAATGCAAAAGTGGGTTGACCACTCAATAAGTGTTACCGTAAACCTTCCATCCTCTGCTACCGAAGAGCTGGTTGCAGATGTTTATAAAACTGCCTGGGAGTACGGTTGCAAAGGGGTAACTGTTTACAGAGACGGTTCAAGATCGGGAGTTCTTGTCTCAGCAAAAGAGAATGAATCAAAAGAGGCATCCGCTAAGAGAAAAGAGCGTCCAAAATCACTTGATGCAGAGGTTATTCGCTTCAAAAACGGAGCTGAACAGTGGATAGCCCTTGTAGGTCTTATGAAGGGTTCTCCTTATGAGATTTTCACAGGTCTTATTGACGAGGACACCAGAAGTATCCCAAAATCGGTAACCATGGGTTACATTGTAAAGGAGAAGGACGAAAATGCCAACACCCGTTACGATTTTCACTATATTGATAAATACGGCTACAGAAACATTGTAGGTGGGGTTTCCCATATGTTCAACAAAGAGTACTGGAACTATGCCAAACTAATATCGGGTGTGCTTAGAAACGGAATGCCTATTGTTGACATTGTTAACCTCGTTAGTGGTCTGCAGCTGGACAGCGAAGCAATCAACACATGGAAAAATGGTGTTGAGAGGACTCTTAAAAGGTATATTCCGGATGGAACAAAGGATGACTCAGGAAAGAAATGTGAGAAATGTAATTCCGACAACCTTGTTTATCAGGAGGGTTGCCTTACTTGTATGGCATGTGGAAATTCAAAATGCGGATAGATGATTTTATTTCCAAAATCCAAGATTAACGCAGGTCTTCAGATTATTGAAAAACGGCCCGATGGCTATCATAATCTGGAGAGCCTCTTTTTGGGTTTATCACAGTTATCTGATATTTTAGAGATAGTGGAGAGCGATAAGCTCTCCTTGTCTTTATATGGCATGGTACCGGATTGCCGGATAGAGCAGAATCTTTGTGTCAGAGCATACAGACTGCTTGAGTGCGACTTTAATCTTCCTCCTGTAGAAATTCATTTACATAAAAACATTCCAACGGGGGCCGGCCTGGGAGGAGGCTCTTCGGATGGTGCTGCTGCACTGATAATTTTAAACAGGTTGTTTTGTCTTGGATTGGATAACCAGGCTCTGGCAGATTATGCTTCACGTATTGGCAGTGATTGTCCTTATTTCATCTTTGCAAACCAGTCTCCTGCAGAGAGCCTTACGCCTATGCTTGTGAGCGGGAGGGGAGAGCTTCTTGAGCCTGTTGAAGTTCCGGCCCTGGAAGGGGTCTTAGTTAAGATTGAGACTCCAAATGTTTTTATCTCCACTGCTGAAGCGTATAGGGGTGTCGTTCCCGAAAAACCGCAGATTCCTCTACGGGAACTTTTAAAACTTCCTCTTGATGAATGGAGGGGTGCAATTAAAAACGACTTTGAAAAGACTCTTTTTGAAAAATACCCTCAACTTGCTGAATGTAAAGAGAGTCTCTATAACAGAGGTGCAATATATGCATCAATGAGCGGTAGCGGATCGTCTGTTTTCGGCCTGTTTGCCAAGTAGTTAATACTCTTTGAAAATCCTCTGAATCTCTTTTGAGTCTTTTGTTTTAGTTAAGGCAAGCATTAAAAGAATGCGTGCTTTCTGGGGGTTTTTATTATAACTCACCGGCCATCGGGTATCATACTCTTCAGCAGCCTGGTCAACACCACCGGCGGCTATTCGAGAACTTCTTACAACCATTATTCCCCTTGCAAAGGCCTTTTCAAGCCCCTTTGAGATTGCTCTGTTGTAATTTCCATGACCAACCCCTGCCACAACAATTCCATCTGCTCCTGAATCAACAATTGCGTTGATTGCAACATCAGATGCAAAGGCATATGTGTAGATTATCTCTGTTTTTGGAAGTAACACAATGTTTGTTATGTTGAATTCAGATGAGGCTGTGTGTCTGAAAGGGCTCTCCCTAAAGAAGATAGGCAAACCATCCCGCATTATTCCCAAAGGTCCGTAATTTGGACAGGAGAATGCGTTTGGATTAACAGTATTTGTTTTTGTAACATCATCTGCAGATAAAATATAGTCATTCATAACAACCATTACTCCTCTGTTTTGGGCTTCCGGTGATGATGCAAGGGCAACAGCATTATATAGATTAAATGGTCCGTCTGCACTAAGGGATGTGGCAGGTCGCATTGCTCCTGTAATAACAACGGGCTTTGTATGTCTTATGGTAAGATTGAGAAAATATGCTGTCTCTTCCATTGTATCGGTGCCGTGAGTGATAACCACGCCGTCACATAGGTCGTGTGAAAACAGATTGTCAATAGTTTTAAAAAGTTCCAGCCAGATTCTCTCCTCCATATTCTGGCTTGAGATATTGCAAATCTGTATTCCTTTAAGTTCTGCCAGTTGTTCGATATCGGGAACTGAGGATATTATTTGCTGAATGCTTAAAACTCCGGGCTGATATGATGCTTGTGCTGCACCTGAGGCTGACCCTGCAATTGTTCCTCCGGTTGCCAATATCACAATTCTTGGTTTTGCAGAGAGCATAAGGGCAAAAAACAGAAGAAATCCTGCAATTAATAATCTTTTATACATAGTTTGAATTTTTTCTCTTAAGACAAATATAGTAAGAGAAATGTGAAAAAATAAAAAGGCCGACCCCCTGCTACAGAAACCGACCCCTTTTCTTGTGTACTAAAACCTAAACCTACATATTATAGATGCACGAGTTGCAGAAAATGTTGCACGAAAATTAAAAATTTTCAAACTTTTTTACGATTACAAACGGGAGCCTTGCAGCTAAGAGGCCTATTAGTGCTATACCACAGACAGTTAGGAGCACGTCAGAGAGTTTGACGATAACCGGATAACTCTTTACGATAAAGTTTCCGGGCATAGGTATAATGCCAAAAGTTTGCTGCAGAAAGCAGAAGAAGAGGGCCAGAAATGTTCCGGCAACAATACCCAGCAGAGATATCATCCACCCCTCAAGCAGAAAGATTCTCTTTACTAGTGAATCTTTTGCTCCAAGTGAGAGGAGTGTGCCGGCATCTTCTTTTTTCTCAATGATTAGCATTGAGAGAGATCCAAATAGATTGCAGGATATTATTATGAGAATAAAAAATAGTATTATGTAGATTGTTAACTTCTCTGATTTCATCATTTTGTAGAGAGTTTCATTCTGTTCAAAACGGTCTTTTATGATAAAATCAGTACCCAAAACCTTTCTAAAATCATTTTTAATTTGCTGAATATCTGCGCCATCTGCTAAGTAAACTTCGGCAGAGGTAACTTCGTTGTCGTACTCAAGCAGATCGCGGGCTATCTCTATGGGAATGAATATATACTTCTTGTCAAAGCCCTGTTCAAGTGAAAATATTCCGGCAGGAAACACTCTTTCGGTATTTAGTGAAGATGCCGGATTGAGTAACGAAACGGGTGTGTAGCGTGAAGGAAAGTATAGATAGATTGGGTCAACAAAATGTACCCTTACGCCAAGGTTAAATGCCATTGTACGACCCAAAATTGCTTGCGGAATCTCACCATGCCAAACCGAAAAGCTGCCCTCTTTGATAAATTCGTTCAGTTTGGTTACTGATGTAAATGTGCTGTCAATACCCTTGATTGTTGCTACTGATTCCTGTTCTCCGTATTTCACAAACACGTTCTCTTCAATTGCTTCGCAAAAAGCCTTTACACGTGAGTCGCCTCTTATTATGTCAAAGGTTTGTCCGTGAGGGATAAAGCTCTTTCCTGTTGATGGGGTGATAAGAAGATCCGCCTCATAGGTGCCATAGAGGTTTGTAATCAGCCCTTCGAATCCGTTGTAAACCGACAGAATTATAATCAGAGCAGCCGTACCAAGCGCAATCCCTATCGCACTTATCAACGAAATTATGTTGATCACGTTGTGCGATTTCTTTGCAAACAGATATCGTTTGGCTATGAAGAGAGATAACTTCAATCCCGGTTCTATTTTTTTAGCAGCTCATCTATGTGTTCAACATAATCAAGCGAATCATCAATCAAAAAATTGAGGTCAGGAACAATGCGAAGTTGTTTTGAAACTCTTCTTCCAAGTTCTCCTCTTATGCTTTTTGAAGATGCTTCGACAATAGCAAAAGCCTCTTTGATTTTTGAAGATGGAAAGATGCTGATGTAAACTTTAGCTACCGAAAGGTCGGGGCTTATTCTTACGGCTGTAACCGAGATCATAGCTCCACCGAATACGGCCGTCCCTTTTTCGCGTATAATCTCTGCGAGATCCCGCTGCAGTTGTCTTGCAACCTTTTGTTGCCTTGTGCTTTCTCCCTCCATATCAGCTGATTTTTATAATAAAGTAATTTTTCTTGCCCTTTTGAACAAGTATGTATTTGTCGTTTAGCAGATTGTTCTCTGTAATTATCTCCTCTGCAGATTCAACCTTGCTTTTATTTATGCTGACTCCTGATGCCAGCACCATTTTGCGGCACTCTCCCTTTGAAGGGAAGATAGTACTTTTTGCGGCCAGTAATTCAATAACATTCACCGGTAAGTCCTCTTTTGAAATTTTAAACTGGGGAACGCCCTCAAAAACAGAGAGGAACGTTCTTTCGTCCAGATCTTTAAGAGTTTCGTATGTTGATTGCCCAAAAAGTATGGCCGAAGCCTTAACAGCGTTTTCGTATTCTCGTTCTCCATGAACCATTACAGTGACCTCCTTTGCAAGAAGCTTTTGCAGTTCCCGCATGTGTGGGGCCTCTTTGTGTTTGTTAACCTCTGTATCAATCACCTCTTTTGGAAGCATCGTGAAGATTTTTATGTACCGCTCAGCATCATCATCACTCACATTAAGCCAAAACTGATAAAATGCGTATGGTGTTGTATATCTTGCATCCAGCCAGATGTTGCCTTGTTCTGTTTTGCCGAATTTACCTCCGTCCGCCTTTGTAATAAGCGGGCATGTTAACGCATAGGCCTCTCCGTACTCTTTACGACGAATCAGTTCGGTACCTGTTGTGATGTTACCCCATTGGTCGCTGCCGCCCATCTGAAGCCTGCAGCCGTAGTTGTTGTAAAGGTGCAGGTAGTCGTATCCCTGAACCAACTGGTATGTAAACTCGGTGAATGACATTCCCTCCTTTTCGTCTCCGGTAATCCTCTTCTTTACGGAGTCTTTGCTCATCATGTAGTTTACGGTAATATGCTTACCTATATCTCTGATAAAGTGGAGAAAGGTGTAGCCCTTCATCCAGTCGTAGTTGTTAACCAGTATTGCTGAATTTGGTGCTTTTGAATCAAAATCCAGAAAGAGGGAGAGTTGTTTTTTTATTGACTCCTGATTGTGTCTGAGAGTCTTTTCGTCAAGAAGGTTTCTCTCCGAAGATTTCATTGAAGGGTCACCAATCATTCCGGTTGCTCCTCCTACCAAAGCTATTGGGCGGTGGCCTGCTGCCTGAAAGTGCTTTAGCATCATTATGCTCACCAGGTGTCCGATATGGAGAGAGTCTGCGGTTGGATCTATTCCCACATATGCCGATGTCATCTCTTTTAGGAGCTGTTCTTCGGTCCCGGGCATAATATTGTGAACCATTCCTCTCCAGGTGAGTTCCTTTACAAAATTGCTCATTTGCGCTCTAATTTTGGGCAAAAGTAAGGTTTTTTCTTTACTTTTGCCCAATTAGTTGATACTAAGTTAAGACTCACATTAATAAACAGACCAGTAAAAATATGGCAAGAAATATTAGATTAAAATTCAACGGATTTATATCCCTGCTTGCTTTCTCATCAATTTTACTATTCCCAAATATCTCCAGCGGTTCGGTTTCGCATAGTCAGAGTGATACTCTGATTGCAAAAGTAAAGTCTATTCGAGGTATCAGTGATGTAAAAACTCTTGAAAGCCGCCACTTTAATCAGAAGTATACACTCTTTATTGATCAACCTCTCGATCACGATAATCCGGCTGCGGGTACATTCAGACAGAGAGTTTTTGTGATGAATATTTCGCAGGAGAGGCCTACAGTTATTGTAACAGAGGGCTATGGTGCCGGTTATGTGGTAAACCCTGCCTACAGGGAGGAGCTTTCCAGATTATTTAATGCAAACATAATATTTGTAGAGCACCGTTTTTTCCTTACCTCTACGCCTGATGATAAGAACTGGAAATACTTAACGGCAAAAAACTCTGCATATGACCTTCATAATGTGAGAAAGGCCTTTGGCGATCTTTACAAAGGAAAGTGGATTGCAACGGGAATAAGCAAGGGGGGGCAGACTGCATTGCTCTATACAGCTTTCTTCCCAAATGATGTAGATATTACCGTACCATATGTGGCCCCTTTATGCCGGGGCGTTGAAGATGGGCGCCATGAGCCTTTTTTAAGTAAAAAGGCCGGCACTCCTCAGGAGAGAGCGCTGCTGTATGAGTTCCAGAGAGAGGTGCTTACCAGAAGGGCAGAACTTCAGCCGAAATTCGATTCATTGTGTGAGGTTAAGAAGTATAAGTTCAATATTCCACTTGAGGAGGTTTATGATTTTTCTGTTTTGGAGTTTCCTTTTGCCTTCTGGCAATGGGGGAGCCCTGTTGCAGAGGTGCCTGCCGCCGGCTCAACTGCAGATGTTATTTTTAAATACTGGATGAAAATCAGCTCCCCGGATTATTTTGTTGCCGAATCGCCTGTTACTCCGTTTTTTATTCAGGCCGGTAGAGAGCTTGGCTATTATGGATATGATATTAAACCTTTCAAAGGGTTGTTAAAGCTCAAAAAATCAAAAGGTTATTTAAACCGGATATTTATCCCGGATGGAGCAGAAGCCAGGTTTGACAAGGGGCTGTATCGCAAATTAAAGAGGTTTGTTGCTACTACAGATAAGAAGATGATGTTCATTTACGGAGAATTTGACCCGTGGAGTGCTGTAATGGTAAATGAACCAAAAAAGGAAAACATTGTTCTCTTAATTGAACCAAAAGGAAGTCATAGAGCCAGAATCTCTACATTGCCCGAAGAGATGAGAAAAGGGGCAGTTGACATTTTAAATAATTGGCTTTCACAATAACTATATGCTTGAATTTAAGGTAATCGAAACAGATGACAAGACCTGGGCAGATTCCCTCCTGAAGCTTTCGGACTTCAGGGGTGCAGAATATTGTTTTACAAACTTGTTCATCTGGGATGGAATTTATAAGTCAAAAATCGGCAGATACAAAGATTTTCTGCTTCTCAGAACAGGAGAAGAGAATGATTATCATTATCTGTACCCGGCGGGAAGAGGTGACACCAGAGAGATAATTGAACTTTTGATGGAGGACTCGCAAAAAGCAGGTCAAAAGCTGAGTTTAATAAGTTTGACAAATGAAACGCGGGCAGAACTGGATGGGCTGTTTCCCGGGAAATTTGAATATACCCCGGTAAAAAATAGTTTCGATTATGTGTACGAAAGCGAAAAGATGATATCTCTTTCCGGCAAAAAATTGCAACCTAAAAGGAATCATATTAATTATTTTCAGAATAATTACAATTGGTCGTATGAGGATTTTACTCCTGATAAAATTGACGAGGTCACCAGTTTCAACCTTGAGTGGTGTAAAATGACAGACTGCCGAAAGTACGAAACCCTTATGTGGGAGAGCTGTGCTGTTGAAAAATGCCTTTCCCACTACCAGGAGCTAGGGGTAAAAGGTGGAATATTGAGGGTTGATAACAATATTGTTGCCTATGCTGTTGGAGAGGCAATTAACTCTGATACTATTATTGTTCATATTGAAAAGGCTTTTTCGGAGTACCGTGGAGCCTACCCTATGATAAACAGGGAGTTCGCATCAAGAATTGCTCCCGGGTATAAATATATAAACAGAGAGGATGACATTGGTGACGAAGGTCTCAGAAAAGCCAAAGAGTCGTACTACCCTGCATTTATGCTGGAAAAATATAATGCTAAATTATTTTAGTTATATTTGCGACAATAACCATTAAGAAAGAAAATTGGAACCTCCCAGTACCGTTTTAGATGATTACTTCTCCAGGGGAATAGCTCTTATTCTCATTCTGCTGGTCTATGCCCTTATTTCGGGTGTTGATTATGCTTTTCGCACTCAAAACGAACCATCTTCAGATAAAACAGGAGGCAAGCACCTCCCCGAAGCACTTATGCTGTTTCTTTTGCTATTCAAGATTGCTGTAATTATTCTCTCATCATCACTTCTTGCGTTGATTTATGCCGTTCCTCTTGCCTTTACTCTTATGCTGGCTGCCGAAGGCGCTGCGATACATTTGATTTCGGGACATGAGAAGAGTTTTCTTAAAAAATGCTACCCATTAATTTGGTTTATCTGTGCAATTGCCTCACCTTTAAGTACGTTTATTGCCAGGTTCTCCGAAATGGGAGAAGATGAAAAAGAGGATAGGGATGCCCAGGAGTTTGAGGAGATGAGTGAGATTATTGATGAGGCAAACATTCAGGGTCAGGAGGAGAAGAAGTTGCTTAAAGGGATTGCGGCACTTTCGAACACCTCGGTTTATGATATAATGCGACCAAGGGTCGAAATGGTCTCATTGAGTACATCAATGTCGTCACGGCAGGTAATGGAGACAGCCATCGAGTGTGGCTACTCAAGACTTCCTGTCTACGATGGCTCTCCCGACAATATTAAAGGCTTTCTATACATCAAAGACCTTGTCGGGTACCTCAGGGATGGTGTCAGCGATTTTCAGTGGCAGAGACACATCAGAAGGGCCTATTTTGTTCCAGGGAGTAAAAAGATAAACGATCTGCTTGAGGAGTTCCGTCAAAAGAAGATTCACCTTGCCATGGTGGTTGACGAATATGGGGGAACTGATGGAATTGTAACCCTTGAGGATGTACTGGAGGAGATCGTAGGTGAGATCGAAGATGAGTCGGATAAAGAGGATTCAGAAGAGATAAGAGAGCAGGATAGTAAATAAAGATTTATAATATTTTTTGAAATGGGACTGTTTTTTAGCACAGAGACCGAAAACGGGGCTACAATTTCGGTTTGGGAAATAACTGAAAGTGAAGATGAACTTCTAAAGCTATGTTCTGTTCCCAGCGAAGATCTGGAGGAGCTGCAATATACGCGCAGCTCTGCCAGGAGAAAAGAACTTCTTGCAGTAAGAGCGCTTCTTAATGAGAGTTTTGAAGGGAAAGTGTATTTGGGGCATCATGACAACGGAAGGCCATTCCTTCAGAACAGCCTCACCGAAATTAGTATATCTCATACAAGCAGATATGCTTGTATAATTACTCATCCCGAAGAGAGCGTCGGAATAGATATTGAATCTGTTAAAAGGAACTTTACTGCGGTTGAAAAGAAGGCACTTTCTGAGGAAGAGAGAGAGGATGTAAGCGAAAAGAATCGTAATACCCATCTGGCAATTTACTGGTGCGCAAAAGAGGCTGTTTACAAGAGGATGTCACGATCTGATACCGATTTTGCAAAGCAGATATTCATAAAAAAATTCACCCCCAGAGATGAGGGTGAAATTACTGCCTATTTCACAGATAAAGAGGGAAACGAAGAGGAGTTTGAACTCAGTTACCAAATCTTTAACGACCATGTAATGGCGTGGGTTGTAGGGTAATATAAGGTAGCGTTTCAGTTAACATTTCAGATAGCGCTTCAGATTATCTGTGCTGAATGTTTTTTGGTGTCAACCTTTTCAATAATATCTTTTATGATGCCGTCAGGCCCGATTACAAAGGTCTTGCGAATAATTCCATCATACTCTTTGCCCATAAACTTCTTTCTGCCCCACGCATCATAAGCCTTTAGTATTGTTGCCTCTGTGTCTGAAATGAGCGCAAAAGGTAAATTAAACTTCTCGATAAATCCTTTGTGAGACTTCTCGTTATCTTTGCTTACCCCCAGGATTTCATACTCCATAGCCTTAAACCTGTCGTAATTATCCCGCAAATCACATGCTTCGGCAGTGCATCCCGGAGTATTGTCTTTAGGGTAAAAGTAGAGCACTAGGTTTTTACCTTTAAAATCCTCCAGTGTTATCTCTTTGCCATCCTGATTTTTGCCGGTGAAATCAGGAGCTTTATCACCAATTTTTAACATAGTTTTGTTTTTGTTTAAAACAACAATGGAGACAAAATGTTTTGTCTCCATTGCTTTTTATTCTGAAAAGGGGTAGTTATTACATCATTCCACCCATTCCGCCCATTCCTCCGGCACCACCCATTGGCATTGGGTTCTCCTCTTTCTTCTCGGCAAGAACGCACTCTGTGGTAAGGAACATACCTGCTACCGATGCTGCATTTTCAAGTGCTATTCTGGTAACTTTGGTTGGGTCAATTACACCTGATTTGTACAAATGTTCGTATTTATCTGTACGAGCGTTGTAACCGAAATCATCTTTACCCTCTTTAATCTTCTGGATAACGATGCTGCCCTCGATACCTGAGTTCTCAACAATCAGGCGAAGCGGCTCCTCTATAGCGCGGGCTACTATCGCAATTCCGGTAGTCTGATCATCGTTTTCGCCTTTAAGATCTTTAAGGTCTTCAATGGCGCGGATGTAGGCTACACCTCCTCCGGGTACAATGCCCTCTTCAACAGCAGCGCGGGTTGCACTAAGTGCATCGTCAACTCTGTCTTTCTTCTCTTTCATCTCAACCTCTGTTGCTGCTCCAACATAAAGTACCGCAACACCGCCGGCAAGTTTTGCAAGGCGCTCCTGAAGTTTCTCTCTGTCGTAGTCGCTGGTGGTTGTCTCCATCTGTTTGCGAATCTGGGCAACTCTGTTGTCAATTGCTGCTTTTTCGCCGGCTCCGTTAACAATGGTTGTGTTTTCTTTGTCGATAGATATCTTGTCGGCTTTTCCCAGCATCTCCAAAGTTGCTCCGTCAAGACGAAGGCCTTTTTCTTCTGAAATTACAGTACCGCCTGTTAGAATTGCGATATCTTCAAGCATCTCTTTTCTGCGGTCGCCAAAACCCGGTGCCTTAACTGCAGCAATTTTAAGTGTTCCGCGAAGACGGTTAACAACTAAAGTGGCTAGTGCCTCTCCGTCAACATCTTCTGCGATAATAACAAGCGACATTCCGCCCTGAGCAACCGGTTCGAGTACAGGCATAAGATCTTTCATTGTAGAGATCTTCTTGTCTGTAATCAGAATGTAAGGTTTGTCAAGGACAGCCTCCATTTTCTCTGGATTTGTCATGAAGTATGGAGAGATATATCCACGGTCGAACTGCATTCCCTCAACAACCTTAACCTCTGTATCGGTTCCTTTGGCCTCTTCAACGGTGATTACACCCTCTTTCTTAACTCTTGTCATTGCCTCGGCAATCAGTTTACCAATCTCAAAATCGTTGTTGGCAGAAATAGTTGCAACCTGCTCAATTTTAGTAATATCGTCACCTATTGAGTGGCTCTGCCTTTTAAGAGATTTTACAACTGCCTCAACAGCTTTGTCAATTCCTCTCTTAAGATCCATCGGATTCGCGCCTGCAGTCACATTCTTAAGACCTACATTAATGATTGACTGTGCAAGAACAGTGGCTGTTGTTGTTCCGTCACCTGCCTGATCGGCTGTTCTTGAAGCAACCTCTTTAACCATCTGTGCACCCATGTTTGCAAAACGATCTTCAAGTTCAATCTCTTTTGCAACGGTAACACCATCTTTAGTAATCTGTGGTGAACCGTATTTTTTGTCGATGACAACATTTCTTCCTTTTGGACCAAGTGTCACTTTTACCGCATTTGCAAGGGCATCAACACCCTCTTTCATAAGATTGCGGGCTTCGATGTTAAATTTTATCTCTTTTGACATATTTCTGTTTTTTAATGATTTGTTTAATATTTAAGCAGATAACTTAATGTTGTTAGCCGATTACTGCAAGAATATCTGATTGACGCATCATCAGGTAATCTTTTGCATCAACGTTAATTTCTGTGCCGGAGTATTTACCGTAAAGAACAATATCACCTACTTTAAGTTCCATTGGTTCGTCCTTTTTACCGGTGCCAACAGCAACAATCTTTCCCTGTTGAGGTTTCTCCTTAGCTGTGTCCGGAATGTACAATCCGCTTGCTGTTTTTGCTTCAGCCTCTTTTGGCTCTACCAAAACTCTGTCTGCTAATGGTTTGATGTTCATAATTAAACGATTTTAGATTATTATGTTGTAAATAAATTTATATAATGTTTCCTGGTTGGATAACACAAAATGGGTGCCACTGAAATAAACTGACAAAATGTCGCTTAAAGGTCGAACATAAAGCGATAAAAAATAGTTTTATTACTACCCTATTAAAATATACACTGTAAAATTATGAATATATTTGCAGGTATGATGGAACTACACGAAAAGTTTATGAAGGAGGCGCTTGCCGAGGCAAACAGGGCTTTGGCGAGAGATGAGGTTCCTATAGGGGCCGTTGTTGTTTGTGATGGTAAGATAATTGCTCGTGCGCATAACCTTACCGAGACACTTAACGACCCGACTGCACATGCTGAGATGCAGGCTATTACAATGGCAACCAACGCATTTGGAGGTAAATATCTCGAAAGGGCAACTATTTATGTTACAATTGAGCCTTGTCCAATGTGTGCCGCTGCCCTGGGATGGGCGCAGATGAAGGGGGTTGTATTTGGTGCTGCCGATCCTAAGAGAGGGTACTCTCTTTTTACTCCGTCACTCCTTCATCCCAAGTGTGAAGTAGTTTCGGGAGTAATGGAAAAGGAGTGCAGTGAGTTGGTAAAATTGTTCTTTAAGTCAAAAAGAGGCTGATGGTAGAGTTTCTGCAGAGTTATGGTCTTATAGGGCTCTTTTTGGGCTCTTTTCTGGCGGCAACCGTCGTACCTTTCAGCTCTGAGATATTGCTGACAGGGGTTCTTCTGGCGGGCGTAAATCCATATGAGGCATTTGTGATTGCTACTGCCGGTAACTGGCTGGGAGGTCTTACCTCATATTATGTGGGGCATTTGGGAAAGTGGGAGATAATCGAGAAGTGGTTCAGGGTAAAAGAGGAGACTTTAGTAAGGCAGAAGAGCAGGATAGAGAGGTATCAGAGTCTTATAGCTTTGATAACGTGGTTGCCCATAATTGGCGATGTGCTTGCAATTGCCCTGGGATTTTACCGGGTTAACTTCATTAAAAGCGCTTTATACATGTTGCTGGGCAGGGCTTTGCGTTTTGCCACGTGGATTTCATTGTATTATTTGATAGGAGAGGGTATTCTCAGGTACAAGTTGTTCTAAAATTTTGCATGTTTTAAAAAAAGCAATATATTTGCACTCCCAAATTATAGAGCACTGACCTATGGTGTAATGGTAGCACTACTGATTTTGGTTCAGTCAGTCTAGGTTCGAATCCTGGTAGGTCAACATAAAAAGAGGATGTACGATATTTCGCACATCCTCTTTTTTATTTCTGCCAAAGCTCACCAATCGCAACGCAGTTTTTCTTAACGCCATTTTCTTGGATCACTCAACTCCGGCAACCGATTGTTTTAGGGTACCCTCAAATTTTCCTGGTACTTTTCGGCGACTGCGGAACTCCTTCCTTCGGTCGTCAAACAGTCCTCGTCGTTCCCGAAAAGTAGCCACGGAAAATTCTCTGAAAACAAATGTTGCCTTTGAGTTGAGGACAATCTCCGCGCCAGTTTTGGACAACTGTCAAGTATTAAGCTTTTTACAAAACAGACTTTGCGAAGATATAACCCTTAAGCAGAGAAGTCTCATTTGCAATATGCTGTAAGATAGGCACATGTCCAAAAGTGGCGCGGAGATTTTTAGTTAAAAATTGCCTGCTCTCTGTGTGATGCGGAGAAGTTTTGCTCTATGCGTTTGCGAAGGGCAGTGTTGAGGGGCTCTTCGAGTGCTTTTCTGACCGCTTCTGCCAGACAAAGTGTGAAGTGAGAGCTTTCAGGATTTATGCAGTAACCCAGACCTCCGGTCACTTCGGGCATACCTCCGGTGTTGGTAATTAAGGGAATGCAGTTGTGATACATGGCCTCGGCAAGGGCGAGGGAGAAGCTTTCGCGTCGTGAGAGCTGGCAGTAAACTTTTGATCTGCTCATCAGCAGTGCCAGTTTTGAGTGTTCCAGGACGGGAATTATCCTGAGGTTTTTGGCCTTTTTGATGCCTGCTTTTTCGAAAATGGAAGGGTTGCAGCCTACTAGAGTAAAGTGTGTGTCACTCATCTCCTCTGCAAGAGAGTTGTATCTGTCAATGCCTTTAATGTAGAATGCCTGAAGGGTTGATACCAGAGCTACGCACAGAACAATTCTCTCTTTCTGCTGTGTTCCGTCAAACTCTGTTTTTATGGTAACTCCGTTGTAAACAGTTGTGTGGTTCGATTTTGGAACAATGGCTGCAACTATTCTCTCTACGTTTTTTGAAACGCATAAATTTTTGGTTGCGTAACGAATTGACAGATATGCAAATGATGCTCTTACACTGCTGCTGAAACTACCGTATCGGTATTTTTTCTCCCTGCACACATCGTATCCGCCTATTACCAGAAAACATTTTTTGCCTGTCAGCCTGGAAAAAAGCACCGGAAGTAGTGAGTGGTAATCTGCAAACCAGATGTAAACGAGATCGAACTTGTAAATATTGAAAAGTAGGTAGAAAAACTGACCTGTAAGTGAGAAGGGGAGTCTCTTTTTTGGGTTGTTTTTAAAGCAATACTCCGTAACATCATATCTCTTTTTAAGGATTGTGATGTCTCCCTTTACAAATGTCGAGGGGTGTGTGTAGATAAAAAGAGACCGTGAGCCCATAGGCTATTTAATGATGACGATATTCGCCACTTTTCTCTCTCCAAGGTTATCAAATGTTCTGTTGTCTGTCGGGTGGTTCACAATGCCATTTGAACCGATACCGGTTACGAACATAGTTGTTGATCCGCCTCCGTCAAGGTTGATAATATCTGATGCTCCAAGCCATCTGAGAGTGCTCTGAAGTTCTCTTAGAGACATTCCGGCAGACTCCTTTGCCCTTCCGTCAACAGTAAAGAAAATAATTGTTCCTTCCTCCCTCTTTGCCATTGCTGTACGCGGGTGGCGGGTTGTGTAAAAAGATGAATTTTCAAGAGCTTCGTCATTACCTGCTACTCTGAGCACCGGGCCTGTGGTTATAACCTCGTCTGCTAAAATGAATCTTTCCCACTCCTTAAGCTGATCGGCCTTGAGAATGTAAAACTTGTTGTTGTGAACTGCCAATGCTCCTCTCTGGTGCATGGCGCGTCTATTCCTTTCGTACGTGTTTGGTGCAAGGTTTTGTCCACCCTTCCTGATGTAATCGACAGAGTTGTAATCAACGGTGTTGTGCTCGTAGTTGAATTTGAAAAAAGAGCCGTTGATTGCAGCTATTGCTTCGTGTTGTGCTGCAAGTTTTGATGTTTCAATAAGCACAGGGCTGGGGATGATTTCTACCGTTCTTCCTGCGGATGGATTAACCTCGATTATATTAATAAACTGATTTGATGAGAAAAGCTCACCGTTTGAAAAGTGAATCTGTTTGTGTACAATTCCGGGAGCGATATTAGTGATGCTCCATTTTGAGGATACGAGAAGTATTGAGTCGCCGGAGGCGGTTAAGCTTATGCTTATGCCTGTAACCAACAGGAGTACTAAAAAAAGTCTCTTCATAATCTTAAATTTTTTCCGGGTTTCTGTGCCGGATTAATTATTAATTTCAGCAATTAATTACCTGGTTACAGAAATCACTTACCAGATCTTAGCAATTAATGCCGAAAGTTAGTAATAATTTGTCTGGTTTGAAATCACTTGCCTGATATTGGCAATTACTTGGCAGATTTCGCAATCACTTGCCTGATTGTAGCAATTAATGCTTAAAGTTAGCAACAATATGCCTGGTTAATAATTACTTGCCTGATCTTAGCGACAATTTGCCTGTTTTAGTAATAACTTGCCGGATTACAGCAATAACTTACTGAATTTCAATAATTGCCTCGGAAACGTTAATAATATAGTCACCAACCTTTTCACATTCGGCAACTATATCCATGTAGAAAGTACCTGTCTGGTAGTTGTAAACATTATTTTCCAGATTCATCAGGTGCTCTTCCTTCAAATGGTTTCTATATTCATTAATAGAGTTTTCGGCATCTTCTGCTTCTGCAATATTTGTAATTTTTGTGTATCCGAGTTCAAGGTTTGTAATCATATGGTCAAAGGCCTTGTCAAGAAGATCAAAGAGGTGATTCAGCTTTTTAACCATATCCTTATCGAATTTCTTATTGTGAACTCTCTTCCTTTGAAGTATTCTTGCAATATTGTAACCTGAGTCACCTATACTCTCTATCTCACTTATGATTGTATACATGGCCTGCAGCCTTCTTGCTGACTCTTCACTCAGTTGACCCTCTGAAATTCCGTTAAGATAGTTGGCAATTTCCAGTTCAACCCTGTCTGTTATCTGTTCGTAGTTCTCAAGCTTGGTAAAGAGCTCTTCGAAATTTTCCTTATCATTGTCATTAACAGCTTGTCTTGCATAATCTAACTGCTTTTTTGCCAATCGGGCAAAACTGACAATCTCTTGCTTTGCCTGTGTAAGAGAGAGTTCTGCAGTGCTTAAAAGCCCCCCTTGAATATATTGTAGTCTGAATACCTCCTCTGTCTTTGGTGCTTTTACCACATAACTAACAAATTTTACAATCTGAGGAGTGAACCATACCAGAATCAGGGTATTTGTGATGTTAAACAATGTGTGAAGAAAAGAGACTCCGTAGAGTGTCGAGCCTGCCTCAATAAAAGGATCACCTCCACCTACACTCACTGTTATCAATGCTACGAGATTTAGTATGGGCTTGAAAAATATAAGCACCCAGATAACCCCGAAAAGATTAAACACCGAGTGTGCAAGGGCGGCCCTTCTGGCCGAGACGTTTGCTATTGACGCTGCAATATTAGCGGTTATGGTTGTTCCTATGTTCTCCCCCAATACCATTGCTGCCGCCATTTCAAAGGGAATCCATCCGTACGAACACATCACAAGCGTGAGTGCCATGGTGGCACTGGATGATTGGAGTACAATTGTAAGCACCGTTCCTATAGCAACGAATATGAGTGTTGAGAAGAATCCAAAACTTGTCCACTCTTTGAGAAACTCCAGAACTTCAGGTGTTGATTTGAGGTCCGGTACCGACTCTTTGAGAAAGCTGAGCCCCAGAAAAAGGAGTGCAAAGCCTATAATCAGCTCTCCGATTGATTTTCTCTTCTTTGATTTAGACATCATAAATGCGAAACCAACCCCTATCAAAGGAATGGATAGGACGGCAATGTCAGCCTTGAATCCCAACAGAGATATTATCCAGGCGGTGACTGTTGTTCCAATGTTGGCACCCATGATAACTCCCACGGATTGTGTAAGAGAGAGAAGTCCTGCATTCACAAAGCTTACAACCATTACGGTTGTTGCGCTTGATGACTGAATGATGGCGGTGATAAATAATCCGGTGAGTACCCGTTTAAATGAGTTTGACGTCATTGCCGCAAGAATGCTTCGCATTTTATCTCCGGCGACCTTTTGAAGCCCCTCACTTAAAAGTGTCATTCCATATAGGAAAAGACCAAGGGAGCCCAGAACTTTCAGTACCTGATAAATGATATCCATTAGTTTTATGCTGAATTGTGTTGCAAATATATAGCATATAATTAACCCCTTAAAAAAATTGAAACCTTTTTGCTACCTTCGTAATTAACAGAAATATTCAAAAGCATCTTATAGTATTTATAATGAACAGTAGGCCAACGCTGAATACTTTTTTTACCACTCTTTTGTTGCTTAATATTTTTGTAACAATTCCTCTTAATGCCCAGTTTTTTAGTACCGGAAGCGACCCTGCAAGGGCAAAGTGGATGTACATTGAGACTGCTGATCATAAAATCATATACCCAAAGGAAATAGATTCTCTGGCAAGAAGATACGCTTTCTATTCAGAGCATTTGAGAGATGCCGTTTTTGCTCCTCTGCGTTCAAAGCCGTCAAAATCTGATATAGTTCTTCACCCCTACAATCTAATGAGTAACGGAATGGTAGGGTGGGCCCCAAAAAGGATAGAGTTAATAACAAGACCACCGTGGGATAGCGAGTACCATGCAGAATGGGCAAAGCACCTTGTTATTCACGAATTAAGACACCTTGCCCAGGTTAATAAATTTGAAAGGGGCATTTTTAAGCCTTTAGGTTGGCTTATCGGAGAGCAGGCGGCAGCAATAGGGGTGGGTCTTTACATGAATACCTGGAAGCTGGAGGGTGATGCAGTTGTGGCCGAAACAGCACTATCATCTGCCGGGAGAGGGAGAGATCCCGACCATCTGATGTACTTTAAAGCTGCCTTTTTAAATAATGATTTCAGAAGCTGGCATCGGTGGACCAAAGGTTCATACAAAGATTATGTTCCCGATGTTTACAGTTTTGGTTATATGATGAGTTCGTTTATTCGCTTTAATTCAGGGAACTACTACTACCTTGACGATGTAACCAGGCGGATTGTTGACCGATTCTATAATCCCTGGGCAGACAGGGGCGCTTACAGAGATTTTACAGGAATGACTAAGAAAGAGAACTTTGAATTTCTGAAGAATGTAATGACATCGAGGTGGAGCAGAGAAGATTCGCTGAGGGGCGCATTGACGCCATTTAATGTTGTAAATCCTGATCAGAAGGAGTTTGCCTCATATCTAAACCTAACTGAAAGTGGTGGAGACACAACATTCGCACTAAAAAGTGATCTTAGAAGAATAAGACGACTTGTAAAGATAAATCATGGAGGAGAAGAGCATATATTAAGGTATATGGGGAGAGTAAGTTCTCCGCTTGTAATTAATGGAGACAAACTTTATTGGACCGAATTTATAGGGTCTGCAAGGTGGGTGATGGAGAGTTTTTCTGATATCTTCTCATATGATTTGAAAACAGGCTCTACACGACGTCATACCAGAAAAGGGGCATATTTTGCTCTTCACTTTAGTAATAATGAGCTTTTTACCGTAACATATCCTGTGGAGGGTTCATCTGCTGTCACAATATTAGACAGCCAAACCTTTGTTCCCGTGGAGTCAGTTCCTGCCCCGTTTGGCGCTCAGCTTAAGGAGGTGGTTTCGTCAGAAAATCTTATTTATGCAATCATGCTTTCAGAAAAGGGTGCAGGAATTTATGTTTACGACAGAGAAACCGGAGTATGGGACATGGAGATCAAAGAGCAGAGCAGATCTTTGAAAAATCTCAGATTAAGCGGGGGAGAACTCTTCTTTGTGAGTGACCTTAACGGGATTAATAATATTTATTGCTACTCTCCCGAATCAAAATTTTTAAGGCGTCTCACCAACTCCCGTTTCGGGGTATCCTCCTTCTCTTTCTCGAAAAACCAAAAAGAGCTTCTCTATTCTGATTTTTCACATAAGGGTTATAGTGCTGTCAGGGCTGACCAGGATTCAATGTTATGGGCTCCTGCTGATTTTTCAAAACCGTATAAAGACGAAATTGCAGAGTATCTCTCTTTAAGAGAGGGATTTTCGGCAGATACAGTAATACCTGTAAAAACTGACAAGTATAAGGCAAAAAAGTACGGTAAATTGTCTGGAATGATAAATATACACTCCTGGGCTCCTGTTTATTATAATATTGACAATATCAAAAACCTAACCTATGAGAGTGTTTATGATATTGCAACTCCGGGATTTATTCTCTACTCCCAGAACTCATTGAGCACAGCATTTGGAATGGCAGGTTACTCGTGGAGACGAGGTTTTCACTCCGGCCATTTTAAATTTACTTACCGGGGTCTGTATCCTGTTATTGAAATTAAAGCAGACATAAACGATAGAGACCGTTTTAGCAACACTCTCATAAGGGAGCCCGGCAAAAGGCCAATAATACAGAAAGATACAATAACAGGAAGGCCATACCTGAATTCACATCTGTTGGTCTATGTACCTCTGACATTTAACAGCGGAGGGTGGTACAGAGGAGTTGTTCCAAAGATGCTCTGGAGATACACAAATGACTCCTTTTTCTCTTATGACAACGATAAATTTTCAAACTACCAGTATCTCAATTTTGGTGTGAATGTTTACAGTGTAATGGGAATGTCTCACAGGGATCTCTTTCCAAGGTTTGGAGCAGGGGCATCTTTCCAGATTGCTTCTGTGCCTTTTGCAGGTGAAAATTTCGGGTCAATTATTTTCTCTTCTCTGTATGGTTATCTGCCGGGAATTGGTGCCAATCACGGATTAAAGTTGTCGATGGCAGCTCAAAAGCAGTTTTATGAAAACAAAAACTATTTGATGTCGAGCCTGATTGGCTTCCCGAGAGGCTATACTACCAGGTATAGCAGATGGGCTGCCGGTGTAATGGCCGAATATGCAATGCCTCTATTTACCGGAGATATTTCGCTGACATCGCTTATATACCTAAAGAGAGTAAAGATGATACCGTTTATTTCGTTTACAAGAAACGGATCAGAAAAAGATGCCGAAACTCTCTATTCGGCCGGCAGCGATATTATTTTTGATGTAAACCTCATAGGCATATCATATCCTCTGGAAGTTGGCGTAAGGGCAGGTTACACCGGAGAAAAAAGAACCTTTTTTGAATTTCTGTTTAAAACACCACTATAATGCTAAAATTCAGACAGATTAACACTCTTACCTTTTTTGACTGGATACTGATTCTGGGAATTATTACAGCAAATCTTATTCACTCCGTTCTTGAACAGAGCATTGATGTTGTTGGTTCTTTGGCAGGTGTCACAGGGGTAATTTGTGTTGTTTTGGTAGCCAGAGGCAATATTCTGAATTATATTTTTGGTGTAGTGAATGTTTCGCTGTATGCCTTCATCTCATATAAAGCAGGTTTGTACGGCGATGCAGCACTGAATGCTCTCTACTATTTTCCAATGCAATTTATAGGTTGGTACAGTTGGATAAAAAGAAGAGAGGAGGCCGAATCGGTTACTGTGGTTGCGAGAAGGATGGTTACACGCGAGAGGGTTTACCTTGCCTTGACCAGTATTTTGCTAACAGCATTGGTTGCGTGGATTTTATATCTGTTTAATGATCCTCAGCCTGTAAAGGATTCTGCAACATCAGTCCTTTCTGTTATTGCTATGTTTTTGATGGTTAGGCGCTTTATGGAACAATGGACATTGTGGGTTGCAGTAAACATTATAAGTATAGTAATGTGGAGTATTGCTCTCATAAAGGGGGAGTCTCACTCTGCCCTGATGGTGATAATGTGGGTCTTTTATCTGGCCAATTCAATTAATGGATGGGTTACCTGGGTCAGGCTTTCGAAAAATAGAGGGTAATTGCCTTTGCGGCTGCTCCTCCTGCTACCTCTTTAAGCTCTTCAAATGTTGCCCGCTTGATTGCACCCAGACTTCTGAATTTTCTGAGCAACTTCTCTTCGCTTTTAGTGCCTATTCCGGGGATTGAACTTAACTCCGACTCCAGCTGACTCTTGCTTCTTTTATCTCGGTGGTGAGAGATGCCAAATCTGTGAGCTTCGTCTCTCAAATGCATAATAACTTTAAGAGAAATTGAGTTTTTATCAAGGAAAAGCGGATGCGGATCTCCAGGTACCAAAAGCTCTTCAAGTCTTTTTGCAATGCCGATTATCTTGATTTGATTCTCAAGCCCAAGCTCCCTGAGTGCCTCCCAGGCAAAAGAGAGCTGACCTTTACCTCCGTCAATTACTATGAGCTGAGGTAGTTCGCCACCCTCGGCAAGTGTCCTGGAGTATCTTCTGTTGACAACCTCTTTCATTGTTGCAAAATCATTTGCTCCCACTACCTTTTTGATGTTAAAGTGTCGGTACTCCTTTTTGCTGGGTACTCCATCCCTGAATACAACGCAGGCAGATACAGCAAATTTGCCCTGAATATTGGAGTTGTCAAAACACTCTATGTGCCTTGGCTCCTCCTTCATGCCCAGATCTCTCATCAGAGTGTTCATTACCCTTGCCTTGTGTTCGTCGGGCCTTAAATTCTCCTCTTGTTTGATCTTCTCTGTTTTCAGTTGGTTTGCATTTGTTTCACTAAGCTTAAGTAGTTTGAATTTATCTCCCTTCACAGGTACATGGCATTTGGCGGCAAGTGCTTCACTATCCGGAATAAAAGGGACAATAATCTCTTTGGAAGCGTCTCCGAATTTTGAATGCATCTCTGTAATAAAGAGGCTTAAAACGCTCTCTTTACTCTCCTCAATAGGGAGCTTAAGTTCCAGATTCAATGACTGGATTATGCTGCCGTTTACAACTCTTATGTAGTTGCCGAAAGAGATGCCTGTGTCATAGAGCAGAGAGAATACATCAATATTTGTAATTGTCTGACTCACTACAAGAGATTTATTGTTGTTCCCGGTAATCAGTTCAATTTTCTCTTTAAAAAGCTGTGCCTCTTCAAACCTCAGAGCAGCCGCGTGCTCTTTCATCTGCTCCCGGAATTCCGAAACTATCTGTCCGATATCTCCTTTAAGTAATTTTACAATCTTCTCTATCTGGTTATTATATTCAGCATGACTGAACCTTCCTACGCAGGGAGCTTTGCATTTGCCAATATGATACTTAAGACAGGGACGATATTTTTGTTGTGCAATCGCCTCATCTGACAGTATAAGTTTGCAATCCCGGAGATAAAACAATGATGTTATAAGTTCAATCAGATTGTATGCCATTGAAGCCGAGCTATATGGTCCAAAGTACAGAGATTTGTCTTTTATGACTCTTCTTGTGATATAAACTCTTGGGAAAGGCTCGTTTTTGACGCAAATCCAGGGGTAGGTCTTTCCGTCTTTGAGCATAATATTGTATTTGGGCTGAAACTCTTTAATGAGGTTATTTTCAAGCAATAAAGCATCTGCTTCACTATCAACCACAGTATGTTCAATAGAGGCAATACGGGAGACCATTACCCTTGTTTTTGCCGAAAGCGTATCTTCTGCCTGAAGGTACTGAGAAACTCTGTTTCTGAGACTTTTAGCCTTCCCGATGTAAATTATTGAGCCCTCTTTATTGATGAATCTGTACACTCCGGGGAGTGAGGGTAACATTTTAACTCTCTCTTTTAGTGAAACCTTATGAGGGTATTCTGTCATATTCTATCAGTTGGTAACTCTTTTTTTGTAAAAGTAACAATTATCTTATATTTGTGTTTGGATATGGCAACTAAACTTGTTTCTAGAGCAGATGTTAAACGGGCTTTTAAGCTTCGTGGCTTCTTAGGAGATATTGGCGCTTCAATAATTATGTGCCTTATTGGTCTCAACAGAGTTAATAAGACTTATGCACGTGTTTCCCAGTATAAAGGGAGAGAGTTTACAGCAGCAGTACTAAAGGATTTTAATGTCTCTTTTGATTTGAATGAGAAGGAGATGGAGTACATTCCACAGGAGGGTCCTTTTATTGTTGTCTCCAACCATCCCTATGGTGGAATTGATGGAATTCTGTTGCTTCATATTTTCAGTTCAATACGCCCGGATATTAAAACAATCTCAAATTTTCTTTTATCTCATATACCAAACATCAATGATTTTTTCTTCTCAGTTAACCCTTTCAGCGACAGACCGGAGCTATCAGGGAGTTACTCGGGGTTAAGAAGTACAATTGAATATTTGCAGCAAGGTGGAGGAATAGCGCTATTCCCTGCAGGGGAGGTTTCTACAACCTATGGAACATCAGTTATAAGAGATAAAGAGTGGAATCCGGCAGTTATCAAGCTTATAAAAAATGCCAATGTTCCCGTTGTTCCTGTATATTTTCACGGTTCAAACTCAAGATTTTTTCACTGGATAGGTAAAATACACCCTATGCTCAGAACGGCCAGACTCCCGTTAGAGCTTCTTAACAAAAGGAACAGATGTTTTAAATTATGTATCGGAAGGCCTATTCTTCAATCAGAAATTTCAGAACAAAAGGAGATCAAAAGTCTCGGGCTAATGATCCGGTCAAGGGTTTATGCACTGGAGGCAAACATTAACAATAATGTTAAAAAGGTAGAGGAGAGAAAAGATATTGAACCTATTGCACTTCCAAAAAACAGAAGAGCACAGCAAAAGGAGATTAATGCTCTCACTCCTGATAAACACATCTTTACAAATGGTCACTACAGTTGTTACCTTACTGATTCCAAATCAATCCCTTTAATGATGCATGAACTTGGGCGCAGAAGAGAGGAGGCGTTCAGAGCAGTTGGTGAGGGGACAGGAAGGCCTTTGGACCTTGACTTATATGACGATTATTACAAGCACCTTATTCTTTGGGACAGACAGAAAACCAGACTAGTTGGGGCATATCGCCTTGGTTTTGGTAATGAAATCATGAAATCGAAAGGGGTAAAGGGTTTCTATACAAGGTCATTGTTTGATTATGAAAAGCCATTTCACCCGATTCTGTCAAAGTCAATAGAGCTGGGACGCTCCTTTGTAGTTCTTGATTACCAGAAAGAGGCTCTTCCTTTGATACTCCTGATTAAAGGGCTATTCTGTTCCGTAGTTAATCATCCGGAAATAAAATATCTTCTTGGGCCGGTAAGTATCAGCTCGTGGTATCCGAAATTTTACAGGAGCCTTATTGTGCACTATATTAAGAACAACCATTCGGCAGGAGAACTTGGTAAGTATGTAATACCTAGTAATCCATTTTTCCCTGACTATATGAAAACTTCTGTTGACCACCTTTTGTACAACAAAATGGAGAGTCTGGAGAAGTTCGACAAGTTTCTTATGAGGTTAAGCAACAATGAGTACAGACTCCCTACATTGGTTAAGAAATACTTAAAGATAAACTGTAAGATTGTCTCTTTTAATGTCGATCCTGACTTTAACTACTGTGTTGATGGACTTGTACTGCTGGAGCTGACGCAAGCTTCAAAACCGGAGATTATGGCTCTGGCCAAGGGTGAAGAGAACATGGATAAGATTATGGAGAGATTTGGGTTTAACGACCAGGCTCATGGAACAGGGTCATAACCGCTGCCTCCCCAGGGGTTACAACTTAATATTCTTTTAATTGCCAACCACAGGCCCTTAAATGGGCCATGTTTTTTTATGGCCTCAATAGAGTATGCAGAGCATGTAGGAGTATATCTGCATGTAGGTGGCTTGAGAGGCGAGATGCAAAGCTGATAGCACTTAATCAGTATTAGAAACGGAAGCGACAGGAGCATCTTTATGGCCTCTTTTAATCTTATCCAGAACATCCTTAATTTTTTGATTTATAATTGCAGTTTCGGGTAATTCCTTTCCAATGTATACAATTGAAATATCTATGCAAGTTTCATAAAAATGGGCAAATTTGTTTAAACGCAGAGCCTCTCTTATTCTCCTCTTTATGAAATTTCTGTCAACAGCTCTCTTGAAAGCCCTCTTTGGTACAGATATTAAAACCCTGGAAACATTTAGGTTATTGGACCTGTAATATGTTTTAAAGGGGTGATTATATACAATTGCACCTTCCCGAAACAGTTCAGAAATCTTTGTTTCGGAGCAAAGCTTAAGGCTTTTGCCAAATTTAAAATTTGTCTGACTGTTCACTTGGTTAAAGCAGTATACTGCTATTTTTGGTCCAGGTATATATAAAGAGCTCTTGCAATTGATGGTGCTTCCGGTGATGGAGCAACAACAGTAGGCAATAGTTTTGCGGCCTTTAGCGCTTTAAGGGTTGTTTGCCCGTATGTGGCAAATAGTAGAGAGTCCTGTTTGAATTCCGGAAAGTTCTCCAAAAGGGATTTTACATCCGAAGGGCTGTAGAAAACAACCATATCGTATGAATTTAAATTAATGCCCTTAAGATCACAAGGTACGGTGTTCACAAGAATCGCGCTCGAGTGTTTCAGTTTAGACTTTGTGAAAATCTTGTTAAGGTCAGTTTTGATATTATCAGTAACTGTTAAAAGAAAGTTTTCTGCTTTATGTTTGGTTCCTATTATGTCTATTATTGAGCAGTTGCTTCCGTTACCAAAGAAAATCTTCCTTTTGCGATAAACAATATATTTTTGAAGATAGAGTGCAATTGCTTCAGAAACACAAAAGTATTTCATTGTTTCCGGAATGGTTATTCTGAGCTCTTCAGTAATTTTGAAGAACGCATCAATTGCTGTCCTTGACGAAAAGACAATTGCAGTGTGATCAAGAATATTGATCTTTTGCAAACGAAACTCCTTTACCTGAACTGGTTCAACACGAAAAAAGGGAATAAAATCTATTCCAATCTTGTATTTTGATATAAGTTCTGTATATGGAGAACCGTTTGTCGGGGCGGGTTGTGAGATAAGTATCCTTTTAATTTTCATACTATTGGTAGGAGAGTAAAAAATTGGCGAATAGTGCTATAGGTAGCAATTCAACGCTGCAAAGATACACAATATAGAAAATATGTGAAAAACGATTTATGATTATTGTCTGATAAACCCTTATCAAATATAGTACGTATATGAGAACTATGCAGTAAATGAGTAGTTTATAAAAAAGAGAAAATTCAAGTTCAGGGATAAAAAAATGGGAAAGAAGTATGGGTGTTGAGAATAATGCTGCCATAATAAGGTGATTGTAACCAATTTTCCCGATTAGATTGAAAATTTGCTTGTTTTTTGTTATCCAACCAAGAAAATTAAGCACAAAGCTCTTGAAAATCCAGTAAACAACAACAACTCCAAGGGCAAAAATAAATTGCAGCAAGCTCGGAATACCTGAGTATGCCGAAACTGTGTCACCGATAGTAATTGTAAGAAAAATTGGGAAAAAGAGAGCGGCAATCAGGGCAGTAATATTCCTTTGAGTAGATGCAGAGAGCTTCTCCTCCAGCCGGACATGCTCCTTATGGCTAAGCAGTGATTTAAATATGGATGGTATTGTGTTTAAGATCTCTCTGAAAAAAAATAGGGTAATAATTATGAAAAGCATAATTAGAGAAGAATCCAGATAACTTTCTCCGGGTGATGTTCCACTGATATCTCCCGGGTAGCTTTGCGAAATTACCGTTGTGTTCCAGAGAGAATCTACCGGAAGAACTTTTCGGGCTGTGAAAAACTGATCCCTCTCAAGCACAATGAATCTGCATGACAGCGAGTCTGTAATTGTTATGGTGTCCCTAACCATCATCAGTTACCCCTCTTTGCATTATACCCCATAGAGGTTAACAAAGAGACAACCCTCTCACGGAAATCTCCCTGAACAACAATCTCTCCATCTTTTGCGCTCCCTCCTGTTCCGCATTTTGTGCGAAGCTCTTTGCCCAGTTTTTCAAGGTCTTCGGCTTTACCTGTGAACCCCGTAATAAGAGTCACCTGCTTGCCTCCACGGTTTCTTTTATCAATCTTTACCGTGAGCCTCTGCTTTGAGGGGTGAAGGGTTTCCGGTTGCTCGTCCGGGGTCTCCCTTTCGTAGCCGAAATCAGAATTTGTGGAGTATACAACACCTAGCCTGCTCTTCCAGTCATTTTCCGCCATCATTTTTTTATTTGTGCAAATTTAGGTAGAAAAATCCAAAATAGTATCTTTGTCTTTTAATGTGCAATATACCGGAAAAATCATATGGAATTAAAAAAGTTCAAACAGATTGACAACCTGATAGGAGCGGCGCTCCTGCTTGTTGCCTCATTCGTTTACCTATCGACAATCGAACCAACTACAAGTTTTTGGGATTGCGGTGAATTTATTGCCTCTTCGTACAAACTTGAAATCGGCCACCCTCCGGGAAATCCCGTATTTCAGCTGATTGCACGCTTTTTTACCCTTTTTGCTGGGCCCGAAAAGGCTGCAATGATGGTCAATGCTATGAGTGCAATTTGTTCTGCACTTACAATAATGTTTCTTTTTTGGACAATTACTCACCTTGGAAGGAGAATTCTCGAAAAGGGCGGTAAGGTTCTTAATCTTCCTAATGCAATCTCCGTTTGGGGTGCAGGTGCATTGGGAGCATTGGTTTATACCTTTTCCGATACATTTTGGTATTCTGCCGTTGAGGCTGAGGTTTATGCAATGTCTTCGTTGTTCACTGCTGCCGTTTTTTGGGCTATGCTAAAATGGGAAGAGGAGGCAAATGAACCCTATGCAAACAGATGGATTGTTCTTATTGCTTTTCTGATGGGACTCTCTATTGGGGTACACCTGTTAAATCTGCTTACAATACCTGCCCTGGTTTTCATATACTATTATAAAAAATACGAGGTAACAAAAAAGAGAAGCCTTATTGTGCTTGTAATCTCTGCTGTTATTCTGGCTGCTGTTCTTTATGGAATAATCCCATATCTGCCTAAAGCTGCGGCAATTTTTGATCTTTTATTCGTTAATGTTTTTGGATTGCCGTTTAACAGTGGTGCTGCAGTATTTGTTGCTTTGATTCTGGCTGCATCTTTTTATTTAATATGGTATTCATACAAAAAATCAAAGGTATTGCTTAATGTTATTATGCTGTCTTTCACAATGATAGTAATAGGCTATTCTGCATTTGCCGTTGTAATTATTCGTTCCTCTGCAAACACACCTACAAACGAAAATCAGCCGGATAACCCATTTTCTCTAGTGCGTTATTTGGGAAGAGAGCAGTATGGCAGCAATCCTCTTATTTATGGGGAGACCTATGCCTCAACATATCAACTGCAATCTAAGAAATACTGGGCAAAAACCGGAGATAAGTATGAATCTGTAAATGGCCCCATACAACCAAAATATGACTCTGAAACCAAGATGCTGTTCCCTCGTATGTGGAGCAGTAACAACCCGGACTATATAAAATTCTATCAGCAGTACACCAAGGGAAGAGGCAGGAGCATAACCGGAAGCGACCACAAAATGCCTCTCTTCAAAGATAATCTGGCATACTTTTTTGATTATCAGATAAATTGGATGTATATCAGATACTTTATGTGGAATTTTGCAGGGAGACAAAATGACCTTCATGCACAGAGTCCGGGAGATATTATCAAGGGTAACTGGGAGTCCGGTATTGGATTTATCGACAGGGCAAGACTTGGTGATCAGAGAGAGGGTCCTGACTTTATTGTCAATAATAAAGCCAAAAACCATTACTATTTGATTCCGCTTATACTTGGAATTATAGGGTTGCTTTTCCAGTTGGGTAAAGACAAACAGAACTGGTGGGTAACCATGCTACTTTTTTTACTTACCGGAATAGCTGTTGTGGTTTATCTTAACCAGCCTCCGTTCCAGCCAAGAGAGAGGGATTATGCCTTTGCGGGCTCTTTCTATGCTTTTGCTATATGGGTCGGGCTCGCGGTTATGGCAATTCACGAGAAGCTTAAAAAGTGGGTCCCGGAAAAGATTTCAGCAATTGCCGTAAGTACAGTGGTGCTTTTGGTTCCTGTACAGATGGCTTCAGAAAACTGGGATGACCACGACAGAAGCAACAGATATACTGCAAGAGACCTTGCATACAACTACCTGCAATCATGCGGTGAGCAGGCAATTCTTGTTACTCACGGTGATAATGACACCTTTCCATTGTGGTATCTGCAGGAGGTTGAAGGGGTGAGAACAGATATAAGAATTGTAAACACATCTCTTTTGGGAACAGATTGGTATATCGACCAAATGCAGTTCAAAACCTATGAATCTGAGCCATTGCCGTTTTCTATACCACGGCATGAGTATATTTACGGGACAAACGATGTAATTGAGGTTGTGGACAGGTTAAAACGACCGGTTAACATTAAAGAGGTAGTTGACCTGATATCAAATCCTGCCGCTAAAGTGAGAACACGATTTGGGGGATCTTTAAGTTACTTTGCTGCCAGACAGTTATTATTGCCGGTTGACAAGCAAAAGGCAATTGAAAGTGGAATTATTGATGCCTCAGAGGCGCATTTAGTGCCCGATACTATTCAACTCAATCTCCCTGAAAGGAAAAACTCAATGATCAAGAGTGAGATGATGATACTTGACCTGTTGGCAAACTATAAATGGGACAGACCAATCTACTTTGTTGCCATGGGTGGCGACCTTGAGATAGGAATAAGAGATTATCTTGAGTACAATGGATTTGCCTATAAGTTTGTTCCGATTAAAAACAGAAGCACCTTTGGAAGCCCGGGCAGAATTATCCCGGATGTGATGTACAATAATGTCATGAATGTTTACAGATGGGGTAATATGAACGATCCTTCTGTTAATATTGACTATCAAAACCTGCTCACATTCAATGCTGTTCTCTCTGTTCGGAATATTTTCAGTCAGACTGCCGGAGCTCTTATGGAGGCCGGAGATACAATCAGGGCTGTAGAGGTGCTAGACCGTATGCAGGAGGTTATGTTACCATCTCAGTTTCCGCTTAACGGTTCTGCAATGTCAAATTCTCTAAATGAACTTGCAGTTATTGAGAGTATTGATACCTATCTTATGGCAGGAGAGTTAGAGAAGGGGGCAAAACTTGCTGAGCTGTTCGCAGATGAGACTCTTAAGTCCATTAAGCTCTTTGGAACTCCTTTCAGAGGAAGATTCATCTCTAAGAGTGATCTTGAAAGCAATCTTTCATATTTGCATTACCTGCAGGATATCTTTGCAAGAAGTGGGTATACTCAGGAGTCTGAGAAATATGAGAAGTTATTGAATGACCTTTATACTGAGTTGCAGGCTATATAACACTGTTCAGCAGTAAAATACTGTTTAATCAGCATACTACTGTTCGAGCAGAAGGTTACAGCCTCTTAATTCTGAATTCTGAATACGGCCGGAGATGCTAAATGTGTTTCCGGTCTCTTTTTTCCCCATATCCTGGGTTTCAATAAATGAACAGGAGTTTAAGTTTGCAAGGTCTATAATATTAATACCTCCTGTGGCATGACCATTCAGGATACGAAATGGATTTGAGAGATCTCTGATAAGTATCTCCATCCAGGGTGGTGTTTCAAATAATCCGTCGCCGTATGAGTATGCCTGAGAGAGAAGCTCTGCCATCCCGTACTCTGATGCGATTTTGCTCACCCCAAATCCACTCCTGAGTGCCGAGTGAAGCTGGTCTCTTGATATCTCTTTACCTCTTCCCTTCATTCCTCCTGTCTCCATCACGATAAGTTGGGGAAAGTTGATTTGATATTGATCAATAAACTCCAAAAGGGCAAAACTAACCCCTAACAATAATGTTTTAACTCCTCTCTCTTTGAGGGATACAAGTTTATGATACAGAGTGTCAAAATCGTACAGATAGAAGCCGGAATCACTGTTGCAACTCTCTTTTATAAGGTTATCCACCATATATACAAGTGAAGAGCCCTCTCTTTCAAGATAAGATGGGAGTAATGCAAGAATTGCATATTCCGAAGGTTCTCCCCAGAAGAGGCGAAAAGCCTTTGAAAAACTCTCTTTGTAAATTGACAGGTCGGCTACAGGGTGGCTTGAGGGAATCATTCCTGATGTTGCACTGCTTGTAAAAACTATCTCAGGTTCAAGTCCTTGGCAAATTATTGAATGTGATTTAAAGAGAGAAACTGGTAAAAATGGAATTTTTTCAATCGAGTTAACTGCCGATGTATTCACTCCTGTCAGAGTTATGAAATCTTTGTATGGGGTGCATTGTTCGCTTTGAATTCTGAAAATTTCGAGAGCTATCTTTTCATACTCCTCCCTGGAAGATATATTGAAGATTTTATCTTTCATAACACTTTACCAAAAGAGGAATTTTGAATTTCAAGTAGTTGATCAGCGTAGGTTCTCTCTCCGGAGAGTCGGGGTACCTTGTTTTGACCCCCAAGTTTTCCCTTCTGTCTCATCCATTCGTAAAAGATTCCGTCATTTAGAACAACAACCTCAGGCATAGACATAGTAACGTTGTTGTTTCTTTTTGCGTCATAATCTGAATTAAGACTCCTAAGCTCTTTGTCCAAATCGAAAGTGAAGTCAGTTATGTCGTTAGGCTTTGTGGAGAACTCTATTAACCATTGATGTGCTCCTTTTGAATTACCCTCCATGAAAAGCGGGGCAACTGTATAGTTTGCTACGCTTGCTGAATGTTTCTCGCAAACAGTGGTCATAGCTCTTTCGGCATTATTTATCATAAGCTCTTCACCGAAAGTATTGATAAATAGTTGTGTTCTGCCTGATATGATAATCTTGTGAGGGAATAATGAGGTGAAGCGGACACAGTCACCTAAAAGGTATCTCCACAGACCGCCATTTGTAGTGATAACAACAGCATAGTTTTCAGTTGTATTCACAGTTTCGGTTGTGTCAAAATTGGTGTATCTTCCTGAAAGTGCTTCGTTTAAACGTGACATTGGAATAAATTCATAAAAGACTCCGTTGTCTGTGAGTAAAAGCATCGATTTGTCAAGCGGGTTATCCTGGAATGCAAAGTATCCTTCGGATGCGTTGTAGTTCTCCATATATCTCATCTGTTCAGATGGAATTATTTTTTTGAACTCGCTTCTGTATGGATCAAAGTTTATTCCTCCGTGCATAAAAAGCTCAAGGTTTGGCCAGATTTCATGGAGAGTTTTCTTGCCGGTGTATTCCAGTATCCTTCTCATTAATACAAGGTTCCAAGATGGCACTCCCGAAAAATTTGTAACATTATATCTGTGAGCGTTTTTGCAGATCTCTTCTACCTTTTTCTCAAAATCACTCAAAAGGGCAGTTTTTTGTCCGGGAACTCTCCTCATCTCTACCCAAAATGGAGAGTTTCTGAGTAAAATAGCAGAGAGGTCACCATAGTGACTTTTACCTGTGCCCAATTCATCAACAGTAACACTGCCTCCCAGAGTCAGTGTATCTCCATCAAAAATCCTGGAATCGGGATTGTTGGCCACATAAGTAGCAAGCATCTTTTTCATACCTGAAAAATGACAACTGTGCAGAGATTCTGATGAAACGGGAATAAACTTAGAACGTGCTGTACTTGTTCCGCTTGACTTTGCAAACCAAATAGTAGGTTTGTCCCAGAGTACCTTATCCTCTCCTCTTCTTACCCTTTCTATGAAGGGCTCAAAGTTGTCGTAGTCTCTCAGGGGAATTGAGTTTTGAAACTCATAGAGCGATATGCCCCTTTTAATTCCGTGCTCTTTGCCAAATTCGGTATGGCAGAGTGATTCTGTCAAATTGCTGAACAATTTTTGCTGGAAGTGAACCGGATTTTTTCGGTTTTCTTCAAGGTTGTTTAGCATTTTGCTTGTTAGCAGGGAGAAAATATCTGATAAAAGTGACATACTGCAAATATAGACATTATTCAAACACTTCGTGAAGAACATCAAGGGACTCAATTTTCAATTCTGAGCCTATATGAAAGCTTAAATACTTGATCATCTGGCCTATAAATTGGTGCCTTTTTTTGCCATCAATTTTTATTTGGGTCAGGTCCTGTGCGCTTGCTTTAAAAAACCGGTAAAGAAGCATGCTATCAGTTTCGTTAAAGCAGATGGTTTCGGAATCAGGTGTCCGGATATACTCAGCGGTTACAATATCAAACAGCTCTCCTTGTGGCATGCGCTCTATTTTTGGAGAGTAGCCTAAATGTCTGCAGAAATTTACAAGAAACCAGGGGTGAAAATTTGAAACCCCCTCTCTTATATTTTCAAGTGTAAGAACAGCATTGCTGAGAAACTCATATAACTGAGCATTCTCTTCAATCTCTCTGATACTTCTCATTATCAGCTCGCTAATGAAAAGTGCGATTGATGATTTGTAAATATCTCCCCGTATAGAGGCCAGCCTCACAATGGGTGTAGCCTCCTTTATACTCTGCATGCTGCCGAGTTTCATAACGGAGAGTTCTGCATTAAGAATTGCCAGAGGGTGTAATTGTGAGAGATTAATCTTTCCTTTTGATTTATTTGAATATTTTATGAAAAGACTCTCTCTGCCTCCTCTGTTGGTGTAACACTGAACAACCAGCCCGTTTTCTTTGTGCTTAATTGTGTGAAGCACAATAATCTGCAGAGATGAAGGGGTGGTTGTCATTTTATTGTTTTCAAAAATTCCGATAGTTTGCGCATGGCAATTCCCCGGTGAGAGATTAAATTTTTCTCTTCGTATGAGAGTTCGGCAAGAGTTTTGGTGTAACCATCCGGTAAGAAAAGCGGGTCGTAACCAAAACCACCTGTTCCGGAAAGACCTTCAAGTATGGTTCCATTAACGACACCCTCAAAAAGATGAGTGTCCCCATTTAGAATAAGGGCAACAACGGTTCTGAATCTTGCTTTTCTGTTACTGATGCCTTTAAGTTCTTTGAGTAATTTTTGCATATTTTTACCTGAGTCACAATCTTCAGAGGCATATCTTGCAGACATAACACCCGGGGCACCATTAAGAGCCTCAACCTCGAGACCGGTGTCGTCAGCAAACACATCTCTTCCGGTCCTTTCCCAAAGGTACCGGGCTTTAAAGAGGGCGTTCTCTTCCAATGTGGGAGCATCTTCGGGAATTGATTCTATAATTCCTAAATCGGCAGGCGTAATCAACAAAACTTCTTTACCTATAATGCCTTTAGCTTCTGAAAGTTTATGACGGTTTGAGGTTGCAAAAATTATCTCCATATGAAATCAAAATTGCATCAAAGATACTAAAACTTTAAATTTGCATAATTTATTAACAACTAAGACGGTGATGAAGAGAATAATATTACGGGCACTTATTTTTATTGCACTTCTGGTGCCGGTGGCAGCCACAGGTCAGTCTGCAGCTTTCAAATTGGGAAAGAATCTGGATATTCAGCTAAATGTTTTAAGAGAGCTGTCATATCTTTATGTTGACAGCATAGAGGCTGATAAAATGATTTTATCTGCCATAGAAGCCATGCTGGAAGGGCTTGATCCCTATACAGTTCTGATACCTGAAGAGGATAGAGAAAACCTGGAACTTTTAACTACCGGTTCATATGGAGGGATTGGAGCTATTATCAGAAAGTCAAATGAGGGGATTGTGATTACCGAAGTGAATGAGTTCTCTCCTGCCGCTCGTGCAGGGATTGTTGCCGGGGATATTATACTTACAATTGACGGATTGTCAGTTGCCCCTTTACAGGTTGATGAGTGTAGTGCAAAAATGAAGGGAATACCGGGGACTCAGGTAGTATTTACAATTAAAACCCTAAGAGAGGGGCTGGAAAAGAAGATTACCATAACACGCGAAAAGATACATTTTCCGGATGTTCCATTCAGTGGAATGATTACAGATACAACAGGATACATCAGGATTTCAGGTTTTACCATAGGTGGTTCGAAAGATGTGAAGAGGGCGCTCATTGAATTAAAGAGGAACCCAAATCTAAAAAGACTTGTACTTGACCTTAGAGGAAATGGTGGTGGAATTCTTGACGAAGCAGTAGATATTGTCTCTCTGTTTGTCCCAAGGGGAACAAAAGTGGTTTCGGCAATTGGAAAAATCCGGCAGGCCGACATGGATTACTACACGAGGGAAGAGCCTGTTGATACCAAAATTCCTATAATCGTACTTGTTAACTCTTCATCGGCATCCTCTTCGGAGATAGTTGCAGGTGCACTCCAGGACTTAGACAGAGCAACAATCGCAGGAACAAGAACTTTTGGAAAGGGACTAGTGCAGTCAATTAGAGATGTAGGGTTTAACTACAAACTGAAACTTACCACTGCCAAGTACTATACTCCAAGTGGAAGATGCGTTCAGGCGATAGACTACTCACAAAGAAACGAAGATGGAAGTCTGGGCAATATTCCTGACTCTTTAATCAGGGAGTTTAAAACACTTAAGGGAAGGTCGGTATATGATGGCGGAGGCGTAACACCTGATGTTTTTATCGAGCCCAAAACCTATAGCAGGCCTGCACTTGCTCTTATTTATGGTGAGGTTTTACAAGAGTATTCGGTTGAGTATTTTAAAAATAATCTGTCAATAGATACCCCGTCAAAATTTCTCCTTAGCGATAAAGAGTATGATAAATTTGTTGAGTGGGCCTCAAATAAGAATTTTGACCACAGGACATCATCCGAAGTGGAGTACGATAAACTGCTTTCACTCGCAGTAAGGGAGGGCCTCTATGCAGAATTAAAAGATGATCTGACAAAACTAGGAGAGAAAATTAAACCAGGAAAAGCTGAAGTCCTTAGAAAAAATAAGAGTGAAATAAAAGCACTTCTTGAAGAGGAGATTTCGGCAAGATATTACTTCCAGAGAGGTCGTGTGGAGAGTATGATAAGAAACGATGAACAGTTACATAAAGCGTTAAATATTAAACTTATAGAATAGTGGGTCTCAAAGATCTGTTTTTCCCGGATATTTGTCCGGTGTGCGAAAGATTGTTGGTGAGGGGAGAGAAACATATCTGTACAGAATGTCTTTCAGATCTTCCGTACTCATATTTTTGGAATTGTGCCGGTAATCCGGCTCACTCCCTTCTTTCAGAAAATATTTTGGTGGAGAGTGTTGCTACATTGATGATTTACAGAAAGGAGAGTAACTGGAAGAACATATTATATGATTTTAAATACTCCGGGGATAAATCTATTGGAAGATACACTTCGGGAATACTTGGGAAAAAGATGGTCCAGGGGGGTCTTTTTAATGATGTTGAATTGATTATTCCGGTACCTTTGCACCCTTTGAAAAAATGGATGAGAGGATTCAATCAGGCATCAGTTATAGCTTGTGAGCTCTCAGCAATAATGGATGTTCCCGTTGCAGAAAACATATTGAAACGTGGCAAATATTCAATTTCCCAGACACTCAAAGACAGAAGTGAGAGGTCAAAGGGAGTAAGTGGGGCTTTTTATGTTAAGCCAGGCGAAAAAATTGATGGAAAACACGTTTTACTGGTTGATGATGTGCTGACAACCGGAGCAACGGCAAAAGAGTGCGGAATGAGGTTGGTTGAGGCTTACGGCGTAAAATTGAGCTTTGCGGCATTAGCATTTGTTGAATAAAAAGATTAAGTTTGTGGTTACACGATTATGTTGGATTTTATTAAAATAGAGCTTATTGACATTATCGACATTTTTCTTGTCGCAATTCTTATTTATCAGGCTTATAAACTTATAAGAGGTACAGCTGCTCTTAATATTTTCACCGGTATAATAGTATTCTATTTTATTTGGCTTGTCGTTAAGGCGTTGAGAATGGAGTTGCTGAGCGCAATTTTAGGTCAGGTAATGGGGGTTGGTGTGCTGGCACTCATTATACTTTTTCAGCAAGAGATCAGAAGATTTTTTCTCAGATTGGGAACAAAATATATGGATTCAAGTCATAAGCTGAAATTTGTCAGCATCTTTCTGGGAGCTCAGGGCAAATCTATCTCAGGCGAGGCTCTTAACGAAATAACACAGGCTTGCAGAAGAATGTCAGAGTCAAAGACGGGAGCTCTTATTGTTCTTGCTAAAAGTTCATCTCTGGAGTTTGTGATTGAGAGTGGCGACAGACTTGATGCAAAAATTAGCAGAAGACTTATCGAGAATATATTTTTCAAGAATGCTCCAATGCACGATGGGGCAATGGTTATTGCATCAGATAAAATTGTTGCGGCAAGATGCACCCTGCCAATTACAGAAAACCCTCACCTTCCGGCAATCTATGGCATGAGACACAGAGCAGCTGCCGGTATATCAGAGCACAGTGATGCCAATGTAATAGTGGTATCAGAGGAGACCGGACAGATATCTTTTGTCTCCAATGGTGAAATTAAAATAATCAACAGTATTGCAGAGCTTAGGTTAGCGATAGAGGCCTCATATAAACTTGCAGTATGATGATTAACCTTGAAAGAACTGAACTGAAACTTGGGTTTGACAGGATAAGATCTGCCGTTGAATCTATGTGTTCTACCTCGGCAGCTAAGATTATGGCTCAGGAGGCGGATTTCTGCAATAACTATCAGGAGCTTAAATCAAGACTCAACCTGACAGACGAAATGAGAGTAATCTCCATGCTGGAAAAAGGGTTTCCCGACTCGGGCTATGTTGATACTGCTGCATTTATTTCAAGACTTGAAAACACATCCTACTATCTTGATTTAAACTCAATAATTAAGCTCAGGACATCTCTTGAAACACTCAGGCAGATTCAGCTCTTTTTCAAAAAAACGAAAGAGAATCAGTATCTATATCTGAAAAACCTGGTTGAGCCAATAATTCTATTCCCTGAAATTTCAAGGAGAATTGATTCACTGCTTGACAGATTTGGCGAAATTAAGGATAATGCCAGCGAAGATCTTGCTGCAATTCGAAAGGCCATAAAAGAGAAAGAGGGTTCAATAGCCAAAAAGATTAATTCAATTCTTAAAAATGCACAACAGGAGGGTATCATAGACATGGATGCCTCTGTCTCCGTAAGGGACGGAAGGATGTTGCTCCCTGTTACTGCCTCCAATAAAAGAAAGGTTCCCGGATTTGTTCTTGATGAATCTGCTACAGGAAAAACCCTATACATAGAGCCTCTTGAGATAGTTGAACTTAACAATATTGTAAAGGAGCTCCATTTTGCAGAGCAAAGGGAGATTATTAAAATTCTGGCAGAATTTTCAGATTTTCTGAGACCTTATGCTCCTGAATTACTTTTATCTGCTGAGATTCTTGCAAAAATCGATTTTATTTGGGCAAAGGCACGTCTGGCTGCGTCTATGGGTGCCGGAATGCCGGTTATTTCGGACCAGAGGGAGTTAAGCATCAGAAATGCAAGACATCCTCTGCTGGAGAAGGCACTTAAAAAAGAGGGTAAAGAGGTTGTTCCTTTAACTCTTTCATTAAATGGAGAGAGGCGTATTCTGCTGATTTCCGGGCCAAATGCAGGGGGTAAATCGGTATGTCTAAAAACAGTAGGCCTTTTACAATACATGCTTCAGTGTGGCTTTCTGATTCCTGCAGGTGAGAATTCAGAAATGACTCTCTTTGATAATATTTTTATTGATATAGGTGACGAGCAATCACTTGATAATGACCTGAGTACTTACAGTTCTCATCTGACCAACATGAAGGCAATTCTGGAGGGAGCAGATGAGAAAAGTCTTGTATTGATTGACGAGTTTGGAGCCGGAACAGAACCAACTGCGGGAGGTGCAATTGCGGAGGCAATTCTAGGAGAGATTGAGAGGCGGGGTTGTTTTGGAATAATTACAACCCACTATTCAAATCTAAAATTCTACGCTAGCAGCAGCAAGGGGGTTTTAAACGGAGGGATGCAATTTGATATTCAGAATATTAAACCTCTTTTTAAACTGGAAACCGGTACTCCCGGCAGCTCCTTTGCATTTGAACTTGCCAGAAAGATAGGTTTGCCCGAAGATGTCGTTAAGAAGGCAGAGGAGAGAGCGGGAACAGACTTTGTTGACCTTGAACGTCACCTTAAAAAAATTGCAAAAAACCGCAGGGCATGGGAAGAGCGTTTGGCAAAAATTAAAACCACCGACAGAACTCTTGAAAATATTACCGACAAATATCAGAAAGAGCTCTCAGATATTCAGGAGCTGAAAAAATCTATAATAAACAAGGCCAAAGCGGAGGCAGATCAGTTGCTGGCCGAAGCGAACAAACGAATTGAGTCAACAATAAAAGAGATTCGCGAAAGCCAGGCCGAAAAAGAGAAGACAAAAATCATAAGGAAATCTCTAACTGATTTTATTAAGGATTCCAAAGAGATATCTCACGATGTTTCAGATGACAATATTGCCAAAAAGATGGAGTTACTTAAACAGAGAAGGGAGAGAAGAGACAATAAACGCAGGGAGAGAGACAATACGGCAAAACAAAAGGGGCCGGAAATTGTTGTTGATAAAAGAAAAGAGGAGATATTGCCTCTGAAAAAGGGTGATAAGGTTCGCATTAAAGGTGGAGAGTTGGTTGGAGAGGTACTTGGTACGGACGATAAGACGGTTAATGTTGCAATTGGCTCTGTAATAAGTCGTTTAGCAACCGATAAAGTGGAAAAAATTTCTAATAACGAATATTCGGATATATCAAAAAAGGGTTCTAAAAAAACATTTTCTGTTAGAGAAAGCCAGGATATAACCAACAGAAGGCTTGAGTTTAAACCATCTATTGATATAAGGGGAGAGAGGCTCGAGCAGGCGCTGGAAATTGTAACCAGGTTTATTGATGATGCCATAATGGTTGGTGTTTCAGAGGTGAGAATTTTACATGGAAAGGGTAATGGTATCCTCAGAGAAGAGATTAGGAAATATATAAAAACAATGGGAGGAGTGAGCTCTTTTCGTGATGAAAGCATCCAAATGGGTGGGTCAGGAATTACCATTGTTAAACTTGAAGACTAAAAAAACTTTATTACTATGAAAAGGTATTTGACATTCACATTTGTATCATTGGTTATTTTGACGGTTTTCTTTATTGCTTCTTGCAACAAAGTTGAAAAGACGGCTGAACTGAAAGCTAAGGAGTTCCTTGATGCATTTTTTAAGATAGATTACAACGCTGCAGCTTTGCTCTGTACAGAAGAGCTTGCCCAGGAGCTCACCGCATCACTTAAAAGCATTGAATCCCTTGAGGCCGGAGTAAGAGATATGGTAATAAAGCAGACATCCGAAGTAAAGACGCAGATAAAATCTGTAGATACTGATTCAAAAAAGGATACTGTAATTGTTTCCTACATTGTGATACTTCCAAGCTTTCCAAATGGAATCGAAAATACACTTTCGCTCTCAAAAGTTGACAAAGAGTGGAAAGTTGTCGAGTTGGGCAGATAATCCGGAACAAGTATGAATAAATATGTAGATACTCACACACACAGCAGCTATTCGCCTGACAGTCGGATGAGCATAGCCGAAGCAGCGGAGTATGCTCTGGATATTGGTCTGGCAGGAGTAACTTTTACCGACCACCTTGATCTTAAAGCTCCAGGTGATAACCTGAAATTTGCATTTGATCCTGCAGAGCAGCAGGCAGAGATAAGTGAGGTTGCAAAAAAATCACCCGTTAAACTTTTAACCGGGATAGAGATTGGTCTTCAGCCATGTAATCTCACAGAGATAAAAGAGTTTTTGTCAAAATTCAGTTTTGACACAATAATAGCCTCCATCCACTTTGTCGATGGTGTTGACCCTTACGAGGGAGAATATTACCAAGGGAAAACAGAGAAAGATGCATACCTGAGATATCTCGAAATTATGGCAGAGATGGTGGTTGCTTACCCTGACTTTGATGTGCTTGGTCATTACGACTACATAGCCAGATATGCTCCGTATAAAACACGTATAATTCGCTATCGTGATTTTGCCGATGTACTTGATACTATTTTTCGTTCGCTCATATATAACGGAAAATCTCTGGAGATAAATACAAATACCTACAGGTTGAGAAATGGTGCAATACCAGTTCTTGACAGGGATATTCTTTTAAGATACCGTGAACTTGGCGGTGAGATAATAACTCTTGGATCTGACGCTCACTCAAAAGAGCGACTGGGAGAGGAGTTTGAAAACTTTATAACCATACTAAAAAGTATGGGTTACAAATATGTGGTTAATTATGAAAAAAGGAAACCGCTCTTTACCGCTATTTAACTCCCTCTTTTTTCTCCAACCTTTTCTTTCTATCCTTGGCAGAGACACCCGATATTCTTAAATATCTGTCGAACTGTTCCGTAGTCATAAACTTTTCAAAAGCCTCCTCGGTCTTAATTCTCCATTTATTCTGTACCTCTCTGTAACTGTCGGGGTTTTGCATACCTCCGGCTCTCATTCTTTCGAACTCCTGGGTGACTCCTGCTATGTTGGCCTGAAGAACGGAGTCGGCAAGAAATGTTTGATAGTCATTTAGCTTAAGGTCAATCTGAAGGCGATCTGCCTGTTCTGCGGCAATCTCAACAGGACTTTTCTGTGGCGGTGGATTGTTTTGTGAAAATGCCGGTGAAAAGATTAATATTGAGGTCAAAAGAGTTAAAATTTTATGCTTGTAAGTCATATCGGTAATTTTTTAGAGAGGGTAGTCTTAAGACCGCCATCCAACAAAATTAATATTATATTTGTAAAAAATGGATAAGTTTTATTTATAAAACACCTGTATTATTATTAATTAAAACAAAAGCGAATGAAAAAAGGCTTAACTACAATTTTAATTGCGGTTTTGATACTTGCCCTTCCAAGCAAGGGTGAATCGTGTACAAATGTACTCATAACCAAGGGTGCCAGCAAAGATGGTTCTGTGATGGTAACATATTCTGCCGACTCACATCAACTCTACGGAGAGCTCTATTTCCGTAAAGGGGCAGAACATAAACCGGGCACTATGCTTAGAATTTATGAATGGGACACAGGTAAATACCTGGGTGAAATTCCTCAGATTGCAAAAACATACACAACTGTTGGGAACATGAATGAGCATCAGCTTATAATTACCGAAACTACGTTTGGAGGCCTCAGACAGCTTGAAGACTCTACCGGTATTATGGATTACGGCTCGCTTATATATGTTACCCTGCAGCGCGCAAAGACAGCAAGAGAGGCCATAAAGGTTATGGCAGACCTTGTAAAGGATTATGGATATTACTCATCCGGTGAATCTTTCTCTATCGCAGACAAGGATGAGGTTTGGATAATGGAGTTGATTGGTAAGGGAACAAAGATGGTAAACGGAAAGAATGTTAATAAAGGTGCTGTTTGGGTAGCAGTAAGAATTCCTGACGGATACATTTCTGCACACGCAAACCAGGCAAGAATAACCACATTCCCTTTAAACGATCCTGCAAATTGCCTCTACTCACCCGATGTGATCTCTTTTGCAAAAGAGAGTGGATTATACAAAGGTGCCGATAAGGATTTCAGCTTCTCAGACACCTATGCTCCCCTTACATTCAGCGGAATGAGAGGTTGCGAGGCAAGGGTATGGGCTGCTTTCAATATTCTAGGAGGAGGTATGATTGGTGATAAAGCCTATACCGAATACCTTGATTATGCTATGGGGCACAACCCAAAGAACAGAATGCCTCTTTACATTAAGCCAAAAGAGAAGGTAACGGTTAAAATGGTTGCCGATGTGATGAGAGATCATTACGAAGGAACTGCGCTTGACATGACAAAAGATATCGGAGCCGGAGGACATGCTTTGCCATACAGATGGAGGCCTATGAACTTTGAGGTTGACGGACAGAAATATACGAACGAAAGAGCAATTGGAACCCAACAGACAGGATTCTGGTTGTTAGGCCAGGCAAGAAACTGGCTGCCTGATGAAATTGGAGGTATTCTATGGTTTGGCGTTGATGCTGCAGCGACCTCTGCACTTACCCCAATATACTCCTCTTCATTAAGGGTGCCGGAATGTTTCAAAGAGGGTAACGGTCACATGACCAAATATTCGCCAACAGCTGCATTCTGGATTTTCAGCAGGGTTTCAAATTTTGCATATCTCAGGTATGACATGATGTCTGTTGATATTAAACGTGCAGCAGACGAGCATGAGCTAACTGCTATGGAAAGAACTTCTGCAATTGATGCTGCTGCGTTGTCAATCTATAAGGAATCTCCTCTGAAAGCCAGAGAGTTTCTGACAGACTATTCTGTTAATACAGCTCAGCACCTTTTTGAAAAATGGGTAGAACTTGACAGATACCTCCTTATTAAATATATTGACGGAAATGTAAAAAAGGAGAATCAGCCGGGTTGCTTTATTGACAACGGAAGCGGTAAAAATATTCCGGCATCACCACTGTTCCCGGGCTATAACGAAAAATGGAAAAGAGCGGTTAAGGAAGAGGCTGGAGAGAGACTTAAAGTTATACAGTGAGATACCTTTTCTATAAAATAGGAGAGTTACTTAAAAAAATAAGGGCACCCTTGCTGGCAACAGCATCGTGGGGTGCCTTTTTTGTTAGTATCGCCAGTATTATTTTTGTTGTTTACAACATTGGTTTTGAACAGGAAGATGTCATTAAGAGTCGCCTGTATGATCTCTATAAACTGGCTTTAATCTTCTTTTTCTTCCTCAACCTTTTAAGAGTGGCTGCAGGACTTATTTCAGAATATGGTTATTCTAAAAAAGGGTGGTTCACACTTTTTTTTCTTGCCGTATCAATTTTCATAGTGTTTGATATAACCATTTTTGGACAGTCAGTAAATTTGCCTTTTTTCTATAACTACCGTTTTGTTATTGCAGTTCTTCTCTATGTCTCAATAATGGAGATATCAGGAACACTTGTCAAAATATTATCAAAATCTGTTCATCCTAATTTGATTTTTGTAGTGAGTTTTGTTTCGATTATTACAATCGGGACAGCATTACTTTTGTTTCCTAATTCAACATATAACGGAATAAGCTTTATTGATGCACTTTTTACTGCTACCTCGGCAACATGTGTTACGGGCCTTGTATCAGTGCCTTTTTCAGAAACTTTTACTCTGAGCGGTCAGCTAATAGTTCTTTTTCTGATACAGACCGGGGGCTTGGGTGTAATTACCATTACAACTTTTTTTGCGGTATTCTTTACACAAGGCTTTACGGTTAACAGTGAATATATAATTAAGGATATTATATCCGGTAACAGAAGTTCAAAGCTGATATCTCTTGTTACCAGAATAATTACCGTTACAATAATAATGGAACTTGCAGGAGCAGCTCTTATATATATTTATACAGCTCCACACCTTGAGATGGAGGAGTGGAACAAAATTTATTTTTCGGTTTTTCACTCAATTTCAGCCTTTTGTAATGCAGGATTCTCTACTATGCCCCAAAATCTGGCCGAACCTGCTCTAGTTAATATAGGGCCTCTCTACCTGATAATTTCGGTTCTAATAATTTTTGGTGGAATAGGGTTTCCAATTTTTTCAAATATTCTCAAAATTACCGCTCACCGGATAAGACAGGTTTACATGTATATAAGATATAGAAAGTTTACCAGATTTGTTCGTGAGTGGGATATGAACTCAATTATTGTAATTAGAACAACAGCTATTCTGATAGTAGCCGGAATGACATATCTTTTGCTTTTTGAGTGGAACGGAATACTATCTCAATTCAGCAATGAGGATAAAATTATACAGGCTTTCTTCAATTCTGTTACTCCAAGAACTGCCGGATTCAACTCCATTGACACCTCTGCACTCAAAGCGGTAACCCTTTATATGGTTTTGATATTTATGTGGATAGGAGGGGCTCCGCAATCTACAGCCGGGGGGATTAAGGTTACAACATTTGCACTAATGATCAGAAATGCTGTCCAACTGGTAAGGGGTAGTGACAGGGTTGAATTTTACGGGAGAGAGATATCGGCGCTTTCGGTAACAAGAGCATTTGCAACTGTAGTTTTCTCTCTCCTGACAATTTTAGCTGCACAAATTATTCTTGTCAAAACAAACCCCGATATCGAACCCCTAAAGCTCTTTTTCGAAGCTGTTTCGGCGATAGGAACTGTAGGGTTAAGTATGGGGGTGACTGAAGAGTTGCTGCCGGCGGGGAAAATTGTCATAACTGTTTTAATGTTTGCCGGCAGAGTAGGCGTTGTAACTTTACTAAGTGCTTTTATCAGATCGCATACACAAAACAGATACCGGTACCCGGGAGCTGACATATTAATTAATTAAAACTCTTTTTATGAAATACATTATTGTTGGTTTAGGAAACTTTGGTTCAGTATTGGCCGAACGATTCACACAGATGGGTTATGAAGTTATAGGTGTTGACAGAAACATAGAGCGGGTGGAGGATATAAAATCAAAAATATCTGTTGCTGTCTGCCTGAATGTAACCGATAAAAATAACCTGAGTGTACTTCCGCTTGAGAGTGCAGACGGTGTTATTATTGCCCTCGGAAAAGAGTTCGGAGAGTCACTAATGGCCTATGCTATTTTTAAAGAGTATGGGGTAAACAGGCTTATTGTCAGAGCTGTAAGTGAAATTCATGCAACAGTTTTGAGTTTTCTTGGAGTAGAGCATATTATCTTTCCTGAGAAGGATGCTGCCCAAAAATATGCATTAAGTCTTGATATGCAAAACTATTTAAGTTCATATAAGCTTGATGACGACACTTTTATTGTCCAGATGTACCTGCCAAAGAGATTTGTAGGACTCAAACTTTCGATGATTAACTTTAAGTCTGACCATAAAGTTAAATTCATAAGCCTCAAAAGAAAAGTAGAAATTATAAATATGTTTGGAGCAAAACATAAGGAGGTGAGAGTTGTTGATGTTGAGAAGGGGGATATTAAACTTAATGAGGAGGACATAATTATACTCCTGGGCTCATTTGCAAATCTCAGCCGTTTCGGGCGTTAGTTCTGCCGGATAATTGGTTATATTTGTTAAATAAACGGTTTTGTATGCTGTATAAAGAGGTTGTTGAGAACATTTACAAAGAGCTTAAAAATTTCAAAGGAGAGGGAAAGGTTGCTGATTATATACCTGCACTCTCAAAAGTAAACCCCGACTCATACGCAATATCGGTATGTGATCTTGAGGGGGGAGAGTTTTCTATAGGTGATTTTAAATCAAAATTTACGATTCAAAGTATCTCCAAAGTATTTACTCTGGCTATGGCTATTGGCCATTTTGAAGAGAAAATCTGGGAGAGAGTGGGGAGAGAACCATCAGGGACAGCATTCAACTCTCTTATCCAGCTTGAGCAGGAGAGGGGTATTCCCAGAAATCCATTTATTAACGCGGGGGCACTCGTAGTTACCGACATGATTACTCAAGTATTTCCAAAACCAAAACAGGCAATTTTAAATTTTGTAAGAGAGATAAGTTCGCAGGATGATATTTACTATGACAAAGAGGTTGCACAGTCAGAGCTTGAGCACTCTCACCGCAACATAGCCCTTGCAAATTTCATGAAAAGTTTTGGCAATATTATAAGTGATGTTGACACAATAATTGACATCTATTGCAATCAATGCAGTATAAGTATGAATACGGCCGAACTTGCCCGTTCGTTTCTTTTTCTTGCAAACGGTGGAGTAAACCCACTTTCGGGACGACGTGTTACAGGGAAAAGAAGCGCAAAGCGGATGAATGCACTTTTGCTGACCTGCGGGCTTTACAACGAATCAGGAGACTTTGCATATCGTGTTGGTCTTCCCGGTAAAAGCGGTGTAGGCGGAGGAGTTGTAGCAATAATTCCGGGAAAGTTATCTATCGCAGTGTGGAGTCCCGAACTTAATCAAAATGGCAACTCCTACAGAGGGATTGCCACTCTTGAAAAATTTACAACCGATATTGGCATTTCTGTATTTTAATGATTAACACTAACCAAGATTTAATATGATTAAAAGAGTTGTTTTATCTGTACTTGTTTTGATGGCAGCCCTGGCAGCAGCCTCTCAGACAACAAAAAGGAGCATGACAATAGAGGATGTTCTTAAGTGGAACAGAATTACCGAAAAGGAGATCTCCCCGGACGGTAAATTTGTAGCCGTTAAGCAGGAACCCTGGAAAGGAGCAACAACAGTTAAGCTATATGATAACAGGGGAAAGGAGTTATTCTATGCTGACTCTTCTTCGTCACTGACATTTGATAAAGCCTCAGAATATTTGCTTTTTAAAAGAGGGAGCGATAAAAAAAGCTCTTTGATAGTATATAACCTTAAGACAGGAGTAAGGGCTGAAAAAGAGGGAGTGAAAGAGTTTTCACTTCCAAAAGGGTTCAGCTCTGATGTTGTTTACAGATTGTCGGATTCAACTTTGATTATCGAAGCATTAAAAGGAGGCAGTAAAGTTTCGTTGGGTAAGGCAAGCGAATTTAAAACAGCAAAAGAGGGTCCGGCAATTCTGTTCATATCTGAAGGGAATATTCTTCTGCACAAACATGGCCAATCTAACCCTGATACTGTGATGAAAAAGGCGCCAAAGGGTGTTAAAACATACATTAGCGATAAAGGTGATTTGGTCGCATTTATCGCATCCGGAAACCTCTTCCTGTATGACAACAGACAAAAGTCCGAGAGTATTGCTAAGGGTGTATCTGATAAAAGAGATGTTGTAATCTCCCCTGATGGAACCAAAATTTACTACGGAATTGCTCCTGAAGCTCCAAAAAGAGATACTACAATAGCAAAAGAGGATTTTCCTCAGGTTCATATCTGGCATTGGAATGAAGGTAAGCAATTTACGCAGCAGGTTGTAGACAAAAAAAGAGATTCTGAGAGAAGCTTTCTCTATGTTTACAACACAAAAACAGGCGAATCATCTCAAATATCAAACGAAAACATAACAGAAACAAGACTGGTAAATAAGGGAGATTCCGATTTTGTAGTTGCTATTTCGGACAACAGATACGAGGTTGAAAGAATGTGGGAAGGGCGTTCGAAGGTAGATATTTACATTGTAAACACTGTAATGCAGAGAGCCTCTATGCTTAAAGAGGGGGCGGCGGGCCAGCCGAGAATATCACCGGGAGGAAAGTTTATCTACTGGTACAGTGGTCCCGACAGTGCCTGGTTTGCCGTCTCTCCCGAAACAATGGAGGTTAAACAGATTACCAATCCAAAAATCATTCAGGCTTATGATGAGGAGAATGATGTGCCGGACTGGCCATCCTCTTATTCTGCTGCAGGCTGGAGCGCCGGAGACAAGTACTTTCTGGTTTACGACAGATACGATATATGGAGAGTTGACCCTCTTGCAAAAGAGGCTCCGCTTAATTTAACCCTAAATGGTAAAATAAAAAACATAACATACAGATATTCACCTACTGATGAGTCTGAAGAGATAGATCTTAAAAAGAGCATCATTTTGACAGGCTTCGATAACACAACAAAAGAGAACTCATATTTTGCCTTTGTTCCCGAAAAGGGTAAAGAGCCGGCTTTGCTGTATGATGGTAAGGCGATGTTGTCTGACGTTTTAAAAGCGAAAGATTCAGATGCTTTCATCTTTACCAGAGAGACTTTCAGGGAGTTTCCCGACATTTGGCTAACTGATTCTAAATTTAAAAAACCTGTAAGGATTACCACTGCCAACCCACAGCAGAGTGAATTTATATGGGGAGATGCCCAGCTTATAAGCTGGATATCACTTGACGGGCACAAAATGGAGGGGGTTCTTTACAAACCCGAAAATTTTGACCCTTCTAAGAAGTATCCAATGGTTGTCAATTTCTATGACAAAAACTCTTCGGCTCTCCATTCCCACAGAATTCCTGAAGCACACCGTTCTACAATTGATTATCACATGTATACAAGCAATGGATATATCGTTCTTAATACAGATATTGTTTATAAAGAGGGTTATCCGGGTGAGAGTGCCTACAACTGCATAATGCCGGGTATTTCGGCAGTGATTAACATGGGATTTGTAGATCCTGCAAGAATTGGGGCTCAGGGGCACAGCTGGGGAGGTTATCAGGTTGCTTACCTTGCTACCCGTACAAATCTTTTTGCAGCAATTGAGTCCGGAGCTCCTGTTGTGAATATGTTTAGTGCATACGGAGGCATCAGATGGGGTACCGGGCTTAACAGGTCGTTCCAGTATGAGCACCAGCAGAGCAGAATCGGCAAAACACCATGGGAATCGCCTTTACGCTACATCGAGAACTCTCCGATCTTTACAATGGACAAGGTTACAACCCCTATACTCATTATGCATAATGACCAGGATGGCCACGTTCCATGGTACCAGGGTATAGAGTATTTTGTTGCCCTTAAAAGACTCAGGAAGCCTGTCTGGATGCTTAACTACACCGGAGAGGTACACTGGCCACAGAAGCTTAAGAACAAGGTTGATTTTCAGATAAGAATGATGCAGTTCTTTGACCATTATCTCAAAGGAAAACCTATGCCTGAATGGATGGAAAAAGGGCTGAGTGCTATTGAATTGGATCACAGGATGGGTTATTAATTTATTTTGTTATATTTGTTATAACAGATAAATACAAGCCCATGGTGAGAATATTCCCCCGGCAACTTGCAGTACCTGCCGTTATACTTCTTGGTATAATGGTGGGTCTTATTATTTATCTGGTATATGTTTCACGAATGGCTTCATACCTCTCTGATGACCCTTCTGCTTGTGTAAATTGCCATATAATGGCTCCCTATTACCAATCCTGGCAAAAGAGCTCACATCAGCCGTGGACCAATTGTAATGATTGCCATGTGCCTCAGGACAACTTAATAAGGGGTTATTCATTCAAGGCAAAAGATGGTCTTTACCACGCAGCCATTTTCACTCTCAGGATGGAACCTCAGGTAATAAGGCCACGAAGTGAGAGTTACGGAGCTATTATGGAGAACTGTATCAGATGTCATACCCAGCTCAATACTGAGTTTGTCAAAACCGGAATGGTTAAGTATGCCCAGGTAGAGAAAGGTGAGGCACGAGCATGCTGGGATTGCCACAGAGATGTCCCCCACGGGAGGATATCCAATCTGGCTATGAGTCCCAATGCAATTGTTCCGTTGCCTGCTTCCCCTGTACCTCAGTGGCTTAATAAAATGATGAAAAGATAAAAATTACCTCTATGAAACTTAAACAATACTTCGAAAAACACCGGGTTGCACTTTTGTGGACCCTCTTTGCCGGCACAATAGTGGTCGTGTTTCTGCTGGGGCTGCTTGCAGCATCAGTTACAGAAAGAAGGGCAGAGATTGCAACTCTTTTCAATAATAAAAGGGTTGAGATTAAAGGTATAGAGTCCAGGAGCGAAATCTGGGGTGAAAACTACCCGCGTGAGTTCGAAACCTGGATTAAGACAAAGGAGATGGAGTTCGAGAGCAAGCATAACGGAAATAAATTTGTTGATGTTCTTGAGATGAGACCCAATATGGTTGTGCTTTGGGCCGGTTATGCATTCTCAAGGGATTACTCTGCTCCAAGAGGTCACGCTTATGCGGTAGAAGACGTAGTTCATACCCTCCGGACAGGAGCTCCAATGACAATTGAAGAGAATCTGCAGCCGGCAACATGCTGGGCATGTAAGAGTCCTGACGTTCCAAGACTAATGGCTGAAGTGGGTATAGAGAACTTCTACAAATCACCGTGGTCTAAATTTGGACACGAAGTAGTTAACCCTATCGGATGTGCAGATTGTCACAACCCCGAGAACATGAATATTGCCATTTCAAGACCTGCTCTTGCTGAGGCGTTTGACAGAATGGGAAAGGACATTAATAAATCAACAATACAGGAGCGCCGCTCACTTGCCTGTGCTCAGTGCCATGTAGAGTATTACTTTCAGGGTGATGGTAAGTATCTAACATTCCCGTGGGATAAAGGGATGACTGCCGAGGATATGGAAAAATACTACGACGAAGTTGGTTTTACAGACTGGACTCACACACTTAGTAAAGCTCCAATGTTAAAGGCTCAGCACCCCGACTATGAGCTTTTCATGATGGGGCCTCACGCTCAGAGAGGATTGTCATGTGCCGATTGTCATATGCCTTATAAATCAGAGGGAGCTATTAAATACAGCGATCACCACCTTGTTTCTCCACTGTTGTATATAGATCGTACTTGTCAGACCTGTCACAGAGACAGTAAAGAGAACCTTTTAAAGTATGTTTATGAGTATCAGGATAAAATTCTTGAGACAAGAGACAGGGTTGAAGAGGAGCTTGTGAAGGCACACGTAGGTGCAAAATTTGCATGGGATAAAGGCGCTACTGAAAAACAGATGGAGCCTGTTCTTAAGCTGCTTAGGGCTGCACAATGGAGATGGGATTTCGCAGTTGCATCCCATGGAGCATCTTTCCATGCTCCGGTTGAGACACAAAGAATTCTTTCTCACAGTCTGGACAAGAGCTATCAGGCACAACTTGAGGTTAACAAGGTTCTCTCTCAATTGGGTGTAAAAGAGGATATCCCGGTTCCAGATATCTCTACAAAAGAGAAAGCGCAAAAGTACATTGGCCTTGATATGCCAAAACTTAAAGGAGCAAAAGATAAATTTATTGCAGAAAAGGTACCGGAATGGCTGGCAAAGGCAAGAGAGAACAAAAAATTGCTATAGAGGCCGTTATCGTAGCTGCCATTGCTGTAGCAGGAGTGGCTCTGCAGATATTTGCCGGTGGTTTTAAAAGAGAGTTACTTGCCTTCCCGGTAAATTTAATTCTTGTTATATCTATACCGGTTTTACTGATTATTTTCAAAGGGGCCTCCAGGCATCTGGCTTCGGGGTCCCTTTCTGTTATACTAATAAGTGTTGCAACCGTTATTGCTCTCTACATGGGTCTGGTGCCGGGTAACTCTGCAAAGAGTTCATGGCCTTTTGTGCTTATCTATCTTGCTTTGCTGATAAATCTGACAGCTTCTGTGCTGACGAGGCTCAGGACTTTCAGGTTCAGAAAAGACATATCCTTTATGCTTAATCATGTTGGATTACTTATTCTTCTTTTTTCGGCCGGCCCGGGATCTGCAGATAAGGCAAGATATTTTATGAGGGTATTTGAGGGCAAGGTGGAGTGGAGAGCTGAAATGAGTGGAGGGTCTGGTAAAGGCGAAACTATTGAACTTCCTGTTGCGATTAGTCTGGAGGATTTTGAAATGGATGAATATCCTCCAAAACTTGCAATTATAGAGAGAATGACCGGCATAGCCCTCCCTGAAAAGAAGCCAATCTATTTTGAGGCAACCTTAAATGCTGCTGCAACAATCAAAAGCAACAGCCTTACCGTAGATTCTGTACTTTATAAACCCGGTTTTGCCCCTGCTGCTTATGTAAAGGTGGTTGATAACACAACTAACAAAATAACAGAAGGTTGGGTAAGTTGCGGCAACTATTTTCAACACTTTAAGACTCTTAATCTTGACAGCATATATTGTGTGGCAATGACCTTCCCCGAACCTAAGGAGTTCAGATCAAAAGTTGAGATATATAGTAAAAGCGGAAAGGTTAAAAACGGAGTAGTAAAGGTAAACCATCCTCTGACAATTGGCGGTTGGAAAATTTACCAGCACTCATATGACTCTGCCAGGGGAAGGGATTCTGTTTGGTCACTTTTTGAACTCGTTTATGATCCATGGATAATTCCTGCATATATTGGTATGATAATGCTGATTATTGGAGCGATAACTCTATTCTGGAAGGGAGGTAGATCATGATGTGGGATAATTTTATATGGTTTTCTACGGCTTCTATGCTGCTGTGGATTCTGGGAGTTGCATCACTTTACATGAATAAAAAATCTGCTCTTACCGGTAACATACTGATATCTGCAGGGCTGGCTCTCTTTTTAACCTTTATATTCCTTTTATGGGGCGACCTTAAACACCCACCACTCAGAACCATGGGTGAAACAAGGCTGTGGTACTCCTTTTTTATAACTCTTGTAGGTTTTGTAACATGGTTGCGCTGGAGGTATAAATGGTTGGCAGGGTACAGCGTTCTTGTTTCAGGAGTATTCATCATGGTAAATCTTTTAAAGCCCGAAATACACTTTACCAACCTTATGCCTGCGCTTCAAAGTGTCTGGTTTGTACCACATGTAACAGTTTATATTCTCTCCTATGCTATGTTTGGCGCGGCAACTATTGCCTCTTTTATTGCAATCAGGGAGTTGAAGCATAAAAGTGAAAGACTAATGCCCCTTATTGACAACCTTACCTATATAGGTCTTGGTTTTTTAATGACGGGGATGTTGCTGGGTGCAATCTGGGCTAAAGAGGCATGGGGAGATTACTGGACATGGGATCCTAAAGAGGTTTGGGCATTCATAACTGCAGCTGTATACTTGATTTATATTCATGCAAGAACACAGAAATATCCTCTCAGGATAATATTATGGATACTTCCCTTAGCATTTGTAATGCTTATGATAACATGGTTGGGAGTTAATTATCTTCCTGCAGCACAAGGGAGTATACATGTTTATTAAATATTTATTAAAAATAATTGGTGATTAAATAGAAATTTACATTACATTTGACACCTGAAAAAAGAGAGATGAACATTAATTCAAATATCCATTCACTACATCATCATCACCTGCAGTTAAACGGTAGGCAAGAATGGCTATTTGTATCTATGAGATAAACGAATTAAGATATATTATAGTTTGAGGGCTTACCGAAAGGTGAGCCCTCTTTTTTTTAACAAACATCTATTATGATAAGAATTGCAGTACAAGCAAAAGGAAGATTAAGCGACGAGAGTATGCAGTTACTCTCAGAATCAGGACTCTCAATAGAGGAGAGCAAAAGAAAATTGCTGGCAAAATGCGGGGACTTCCCCATGGAGGTTCTGTTTCTAAGGGATGACGACATACCCGGAGCAGTTGCAATGGGAGTTGCCGATATTGGAATTGTTGGTTTAAATGAGGTTGAGGAGAGAGGATTGAGTATTGATATTGCTCACTACCTGGGGTTCAGCAAGTGCAGAATATCTCTTGCAATACCCAAGACATCAGAGTACGGCGGCCTTGACTATTTTAACGGAAAAAGGGTTGCTACCTCATATCCATCCATTCTTTCCAACTATTTTCTTGAAAAGGGTATTAAAGCAGAGATTCACAAAATTGCGGGTTCTGTTGAAGTAGCCCCATCTGTGGGAATGGCCGATGCAATATTTGATATTGTAAGTTCAGGGGGAACACTGATTACCAATGGTTTAAAAGAGGTTGAAAGGGTTTTTTATTCTGAGGCTGTATTGGTTAGCAACAGAAACCTTGATCAGCAGAAGAGGGCAGAGGTTAATCAGTTGATAGCCCGATTTGAAGCAGTTGAAAGGAGTCGTGGAATGAAGTACATGCTGTTAAACCTTCCTGAAGAGAAGATAGAAGATGCAATAGTTATTCTGCCGGGAATGAGAAGTCCCACAGTTTTACCCCTTGCGCAAAAGGGATGGTGTTCTATGCACGTTGTTGTAGAGGAGAAAGATATCTGGTCAAAAATTGAAAAGTTAAAATCAATAGGTGCAGAGGGAATTCTTGTCCTCTCACTTGATAAAATTTTACCCTAATGAAATTATTCATCGAACCTCTAAGAGAAGTATGGCAGGAGCTTGCATCCAGACCATCGGGAGATAACCCTGTTGTTGAACTGAGGGTTTCCGAGATTATCTCCTATGTGAAACAAGAGGGTGACAAGGCACTGTATAGCCTCACCCAAAAATATGACGGAGTTGAGCTTAAATCTCTTTATGCAGATAAAGGTATTCTGACAGAATCGGAATCAGGCATTGATAATCAACTTAAAAGATCAATTGACACTGCCTGTGAAAACATTGAAAAATTTCACAGGGCTCAGGTTAGAGAAGATATTGACCTTTTAACAACTGATGGGGTGAGATGTATTATGAAGCACCTTCCGGTAGAGAGAGTCGGACTCTATATTCCCGGAGGCTCAGCACCACTCTTCTCAACCGTTCTTATGTTGGCTATTCCTGCAAGGATTGCAGGTTGCAGTGAGATTACCCTCTTTACACCTCCTTCAAAAGATGGAACGATTAGTCCCGCTATTGCATATGCAGCTTTTAAAGCCGGAGTGACCAATATTGTAACGGTTGGAGGAGCACAGGCAATTGCTGCAATGGCCTTTGGAACAGAAAGCATCAGAAAAGTCGATAAGATATTTGGCCCGGGGAACCAATATGTATCAGTTGCAAAGCAACTTGTAAGCAAATATGTCTCGATAGATATGATTGCAGGCCCTTCGGAATTACTGGTAATGGCTGATGAAACATCAGAACCGGATTTTGTAGCGGCAGATCTGCTTTCACAGGCAGAACACGGTTCAGACTCTCAGGTTATTCTGCTTTGTAACTCTGCGAAGTTGGCACAACAGTGTATAGATGCAGTAAATGAGCAAAAGGCCTCTTTGTCAAGAGACCATGAGATTGATGGAGCACTGGAAACAAGCAGAGTTATTGTTTTTGAAGAGAGAGCGCACATGGTTGCTTTTTCAAACTTTTATGCACCTGAACATCTAATTATTGCTCTTAAAAATCCATGGGAGATAGCTAATGGGATAACTGCAGCCGGGAGTGTGTTTATTGGAAATTGGTCACCTGAAAGCGCAGGGGATTACGCCTCCGGAACCAATCATACTTTGCCAACCAACGGATGGGCGCGATCTCAGGGTTCGCTATCATTAGAGAGTTTCATGAAGACAGTAACTTTTCAGGAATTAAGCAGAGAGGGCATTAAAAACCTTGCTCCGATAATTTCGGACATGGCTGCTGCCGAGGGGCTTGATGCACACAAAAACGCCTGCGAAATAAGGTTTAGGAAAATTAGTCAGCGATTATAATATTAAAAACAATGACCATGACAACTGCAAGATCAGAAAACTTTCCCGAATCAATAATCAGGGAAAATATAAAAAGGCTCACCCCATACTCAACAGCAAGAGATGAGAGTAATGCAGGGTACGGAACCTATCTTGATGCAAACGAGAACCCATACAATATGGGGTACAACAGATATCCCGACCCGCACCATAAGTTATTAAAGCGTGAACTGGCTTTAAAAAAAGGAGTTAACGAGGATATGATCTTTGCCGGCAATGGAAGTGATGAGGCTATTGACCTTATTATGAGAGTCTTTTGTGAGCCGGGTAAAGATAATATCATATCAATTTCTCCGACTTACGGGATGTATAAAGTTGCAGCTTCGATAAATGATATTGAATACAGAGAGGCACCGCTAAAAGTTGATTTCAGTTTGGATACTCAGGCGCTTCTAAATTTAACTGATAAAAATTCGAAGGTTATTTTCCTGTGTTCTCCAAACAACCCTACCGGCAACCTGCTGGATAAAGAGGCTGTGCTTGGTATTGTAAATGAATTTAAGGGAATTGTAGTAGTTGACGAGGCTTATGGTGATTTTTCGGGTGATGAGGGTTATATACCGCTACTCAAAGAGTATCCAAATCTTATAGTGTTGCAGACCATGTCAAAATCAATGGGCATGGCAGCATTGCGGGTTGGATTTGCCTTTGGAAACTCCAGGGTGATAGCATATCTAAACAGAGTTAAATATCCGTACAATCTAAATAGGATTAGCCAGGAGTTAGCAATCAAAAGGATTAGAGAGGGGAGTAAAACCCTCGGTGGAATTCTTTCAGAGAGGGAGAGAGTTGCAAGTAGTCTTAAAGAGCTTTCAGAGGTTGTGAAGGTATATGACAGCAACGCAAATTTTCTGCTTGTAAAATTCAGGAGTGCCACAGAAATGTACAATCTGTTGCTTAATAACGGAGTTATTGTAAGAGACAGAAGCAAAATATATGGATGTGAGGGATGTTTAAGAATCACAATCGGTAAACCGGCAGAGAACGACAGACTAATTATGCTGATTTCGAAATTTGGAGGTGAACCCTTTGTTGCCCCGCTGAACCCTTTTGTGGAGGTATCAAGGATAACGAGGGAGACTGCAATCACACTTAAAGCAGACTTCACAGGAGGCGGTCTTTCAAGTTTGAATACGGGGATCGGCTTTTTTGATCATATGCTTGAACAGATCTCAACACACGGTGGAATATCCCTTGATTTAGATGTCTCCGGAGATCTTTGGGTAGATTTTCACCACACCGTCGAGGATGTAGCAATAGTGCTGGGAGATGCTCTCAACAGATACTTCACATCAGCCGGGAACTATGAACGATACGGATTTTCTCTTCCAATGGACGAATCAGATGCAACAGTTCTGATTGATCTTGGAGGGAGAGCAGGGTTTAAATGGAGAGTAGACTTCAAAGGCGAAAAAATTGGAGAATTTCCATGTGAAATGTTCTCACACTTCTTTTCAACACTCGCATCGGCCGGAAAATTCACACTTAATGTCAAGGCAGATGGAGAGAATGACCACCACAAAGCAGAGGCGGTATTTAAAGCTTTTGCAAGATCTCTAAAAATGGCACTGGCATCCGGCAATTTACAATCGGTTCCCAGCAGTAAAGGCATAATTTGAATTTTAAGATATGGTATCAATAATAGATTACGGAACAGGAAACATCTTTTCTCTTTGCAACGCTGTAAAGAGAGCCGGGTTTGACTACGCAGTAACATCAGATAAAGATATTATCACAAAATCATCTCATGTAATTCTTCCCGGAGTGGGAGAGGCCTCAGCTGTTATGAAGGAGATAAAGAAAAGAGGCCTTGATGAGGTTATAAAAGGCCTTGAAATCCCGGTTCTTGGTATCTGTATCGGCATGCAGGTTTTGTGTTCGTATAGTGAGGAGGGTGATACTGAGTCACTTTCTGTTTTCCCGGAGAGGGTGATAAAGCTAAGAGGAGACGATATAAAGATTCCACATATGGGATGGAACAGGGTGTACAGTTCAGGAAACTTATTGTTTAAGGGGTTAGATAGCGGCGAGTGGTTCTATTTTGTGCACTCATTTGCACCTGAAAAGGGAGATTCAACTATATCGACGACTAATTACGGGGTTGAATTCAGCTCAGCTCTTAACAAAGAAAATTTTTACGGGACACAGTTTCATCCCGAGAAAAGTGGTGTTGCCGGAGAGCGGTTTTTGATGAACTTCTTAACCATGGATACATTAAAATAACAGTACACAATAATCTGTTGTAAACTAAACATATTAAAAATTGGAGATGAAAATGAGAAATATCCAAAAAAATATAAAATTTGAAGTAATACCGGCAATTGACATTTATAAAGGTAAATGTGTCAGATTAACCAAAGGGTGTTATGATACAGTAAAAGAGTATTCGCCGGATCCGGTGGAGGTGGCAAAAGCTTTTAAAAAAGCAGGTTATAATAGATTACATATAGTAGATCTTGAAGGTGCTAAGGCAAGTTTTCCTGTAAATCTTAATGTTCTTGAAAGAATTGCATCTGAAGTTGATGTTGTAATTCAGTTTGGCGGTGGGATAAAGAGTCTAGAAAGCGCAAAGAAATGCTTTGATGCAGGAGCCACAGAGGTAATTTGTGGCAGTATTGCAACAGAAAGCTTTCAAACACTGGAATCTATAGTGAAAGAGTTTGGCTCAGAAAGAGTTATTGTAGGTACAGATGTTAGGGAAGAAAAGGTTTCGGTAAAAGGATGGAAAGAGCAGACAGATAAAACAGTATATGATGTTATAGGAAGTGTTACTAAATTGAATATATCAAAAATTATATGCACCGATATATCAAAGGATGGGCTGCTCGAAGGACCTGCATTAAAGTTATACACTAAAATCAGAGCAATGTTCCCACAAATAAACCTTATAGCAAGCGGAGGCATATCTTCAATTGAGGATATCTCCCGAGTAATTGAGACAGGTTCAAATGGGGTTATTGTGGGAAAGGCCTTTTATGAAAATAGAATTAATGCAGAGGAGTTAATAAAATGGTTGCAAAAAGGATAATACCGTGCCTTGATGTGCACGAAGGAGAGACTGTAAAAGGGGTTAATTTTGTTAATCTCAGAGTTATGGGTGATCCGGTTGAGATGGGAAGAATGTACTCTCAACAGGGTGCAGATGAGCTTGTTTACCTTGATATAAGCGCCACAATCCAGGGGCGGGGAACATTCCTGTCGCTTGTAAGAAGGGTGGCCGATACTCTTAATATCCCCTTTACCGTAGGAGGAGGAATATCAACAGCGGATGATGCATCCAGATTGCTTGATTCGGGAGCAGACAAAATTTCGTTAAACAGTGCTGCATTAAAGGATCCCACTTTGATTGAAAAGGTGGCAGCAAGATACGGGTCACAATTTGTTGTGGTGGCAATTGATGCTAAGCTTTTGGATAATAGCTGGAGAGTTATGAGAAATGGAGGCCGACTTAGTGCCCATAGGGAGCTTTTCGAATGGGCAAAAGAGGCTCAATCAAGAGGAGCGGGGGAGATTCTCTTCACATCGATGGATCATGATGGAACAAAAATGGGTTTTGCAGTTGACACTTTGGCTAAACTCTGTAATCAGTTAAGTATTCCTGTTATTGCATCCGGTGGTGCAGGCAACTCAGAGCACTTTAGCGAACTCTTTAAAAAAAGTGGCGCAGACGCTGCACTTGCGGCCTCGGTTTTCCATGAGGGGACTATCCCAATTCCAACACTTAAGAGATACCTTGAATCATGTGGTGTCCCGGTAAGAATAATTAATTAAAAATTAGAGTAATGAATAAAAATATTGAAATGAACATAAAAGAGAGGGTGTTTCTGAATCCTCTTCAGCTTATTCCGGCTGTAATCCAGGATGACAAAACCCTAAAGGTGCTTATGTTAGGCTACATGAATCTTGAATCATGGGAGAAAAGTCTTCAAACAGGCCTCGTTACATTTTTCAGCCGCTCAAAACAGAGACTCTGGACTAAAGGGGAGAGCAGCGGTAACTTTCTTAACATAGTAAGCTATGAAGCGGACTGTGACAATGATACAATCCTGATAAGGGTAAATCCGACAGGGGTGGTTTGTCATACCGGCTCTGTCAGTTGTTTTCAGGGAAGAGATAGTGAGGGTTTTCTTAGAAAATTGAACGAGATTATCAGAAAGAGGCATGAAGAGATGCCTGAGGGCTCATACACTACCAAACTTTTTGAAGCGGGAGTTGAAAGAATATCCAAAAAAGTGGGAGAAGAGTCTGCCGAGACAATAATCGAAGCTATAAAGGGTGATAAAAAAAGATTGGTATATGAAACCGCTGATCTCATATACCATCTTTTGGTTTTGCTTGAGAATTTTAGCCTGTCAATTGCTGATATTGAAGATGAACTGTTCTCAAGAATGAAATAACTATCTAAAAGAGTCCTGAAATATTGCCATCATTGTCAATATCAATCCTCTCTGATGATGGCTCTTCAGGTAATCCGGGCATTCTCATAATCTCTCCTGTTATAGGAACAAGAAAGCCTGCACCTGCGGCTATTTCTATCTCTCTTACAGTAATTACAAAATCTTTTGGTCGCCCTAAAAGGTCAGGATTGTCGGAGAGTGACTTCTGAGTTTTGGCCATACATATTGCAAGTCCTCCAAGTCCCAGGTTTTCTATCTTTTTAAGATCATTTTTTGCTTTTGCGGTATAGTCAACTGCCTCCGCTCCGTATATCTTCTTGGCGATGGTATCAATTTTCTGCTCAACTGTATCGGTAAGTGGATATAGTGGAGCGAAGTTAGGACAACAATCTTTTGTCGCCTCGACTACCAATTTTGCAAGGTCTTCTGCACCTTCGCCTCCTTTTGCCCATACATCGGCAATAGTTGCAGGAATGTTTTTGCTTTTGCAAAAATTGAGGATAAAATCCAGCTCTTCCTGAGAATCCGTTACAAAGCGATTTATTGCAACAACAGGGTTCAAGCTGAATAGTCTGATGTTTTCAACATGCTTTTCGAGGTTAACAATTCCCTTGGCCAAAGCATCAACATTAGGAGTTTTAATGTCTTTGAGAGCCATTCCTCCATGATATTTTATTGCTCTTACAGTTGCAACCAAAACAGCTGCATTTGGTGACAACTTTGCACTGCGGCACTTTATGTCCAGAAACTTCTCGGCACCCAGATCAAATCCGAAACCTGCCTCAGTAACAGTAAAATCGGTAAGAGACATTGCGGTTTGAGTGGCGATAACAGTGTTTGTTCCCTGTGCAATATTTGCAAAAGGTCCACCGTGAATAATTGCCGGGGTTCCTTCAATTGTCTGAACCAGATTTGGTTTTATTGCATCTTTCAACAAAGCGGCCATTGCACCTTGTGCTTTAAGGTCTTTTGCGAAAATTGGTTTTTTATCAAAGGTAAAACCAATAAAAATCTTACCAAGCCTCTCTTTGAGATCCTCCATGTTTTTTGAAAGACAAAGAATTGCCATCACTTCTGATGCAGCGGTGATATCAAAGCCGGTTTCACGAGGAATACCATGGGTTGTGCCTCCTAGACCTGCAACTATTGTTCTGAGCGACCTGTCGTTCATGTCCATAACCCTCTTCCACGAGATAGTTCTCGGGTCAAGACCCAGAGAACGGGTTTTGCTCTGAATGTTATTGTCAATAAGTGCTGCAAGCAGGTTGTGGGCTTTTTCGATTGCTGCAAAATCTCCTGTAAAGTGAAGGTTAATATCCTCCATAGGCAGAACCTGAGAATAACCTCCACCGGTAGCACCTCCTTTAATGCCGAAAACAGGCCCAAGAGATGGCTCTCTTAAAACAACCACCGATTTTTTACCTATCCTGTTTAATCCTTGCGAAAGTCCAATTGAAACTGTTGTCTTACCTTCACCTGCAGGTGTAGGTGAAATTGCAGAAACCAGAACAAGTTTGCCAAATTTATTTCTGTCAATATACTTCAAGGGCAATTTTGCCTTGTATTTTCCGTAGAGCTCCAGATCGTCCGGATCTATACCTAGCTTTTTTGCAACATTTGCAATGGGTTGCATTTTAATAGTGCGGGCAATTTCCAAATCTGTCATTTTAATAAAATTTGATGTAAAACAATTACTTTTTATTATAAAACAAATGTAACTCAATAATGTTTTTGTGGCAAATTAATAATTTTTCTAACTTCGTCAGCAATTAACCCAAAATGAAACATTGAAACTGCTATGGCGAAACTTGAGATCGAAGGAAGAGTTTTTGACGTAGATGGAGACGGATTTCTTTCCGATCCATCTGAATGGAATGAAGAGGTTGCGGCTCTCATTGCAAAATCTGACGGAATTGATCATCTTAACGAAAAACACTGGTCCATCCTTAAAATTATCAGGGATAATTTTGAAAAAGAGGGCAATGCTCCTATGATAAGGAAAATTTGTCAGGAGACCGGAATAAAACTTCGTGAAATTTATGACCTCTTTCCGTTGGGCCCTGCCAGAGGAGCCTGCAGAGTTGCCGGTCTTCCCAAGCCTGATGGTTGCGTTTAGCCGTTCTGCTTCAATTTTATTATAGATGGAGTGGTATCAAATACTGGCAGTAATATCTGCCATTCTTTGCATAACTCTTTTAACGGCAAAACTGGTAAATCTCATAAAACTTGGTTTACCTAAAGAGTTATCACAACCAAACGGAAGCGTAAAGGAGGGAATAGTTTACTCCTTTACAGGAGCTATGTCGCCAAAGGCAAAGGAGAGCGCTTATATGCATATGCCTACCTATCTTGGAGGTATTGTTTATCATATTGGAACGTTTGTCTCTCTTTTTCTTTTTCCTTTTATACTGTTTCTGTCAGATAAAGCAGACAGGGTTCCCGTTATGATTCTGTATTTTGTTGCTGCAGCCTTGACAATATCATCCATGGCCGGGGCAGGGATATTGGTCAAGAGGATTATGACAGATAAATTAAGATACTTCTCCTCTGCCGATGATTATATCTCGAATATTCTTACAACTGCAATTCAGGTAGTTACAGCCTTAATCCTGATTGATGCAATAGATCCGGTACTATACTATTCAACCGCAGCAATACTCTTTGTGTGGATGCCTTTTGGTAAAACCAGGCATCTGCTCTACTTTTTTTTCGCTAGAGTTAATCTGGGCTATTTTTACGGAAGGAGGGGTACATGGCCGCCAATAAAGAAAAATTAGAGATGGGAACACAAAAGATTGATATAAAAAAGCCGCTGGAGATACTAGGTAAAGGTGATGACAGCAAATTGGAGACAAACATGAATGCCTGTGTAAAATGCGGGCTTTGTGCAGAGAGCTGTATGTATTACCTTGCATACAAGGAGGCGAAATATGTACCCGGTGCCAAGGCAGAGCTTGTATCGTCAATATACAGAAGATATAACACATTTGCAGGAAAGGTTGCCCCTGCTCTCTTTAACGCCAAAGAGCTGAACCGGGAGATGGCAGACAAAATGGTAGATATGCTTTACGGAGCCTGTACCATGTGTGGCAGATGTGTAAAGCACTGTTCTATAGGAGTTGACATCCCATATATTGTGAGAAAGGGCCGGGAGATGCTGGCAGCCATGAATATGGTTCCTGCAACGCTGCAATCAACCGTAGATGCTGCTTTGAATACAGGTAACAATATGGCGATTCCTCAGGAGGAGTTTGTAGATACCATAAAATGGATGGAGGAGGAGCTGATTGATGAGATGGAAGATGCTAACGCAAGAATTCCTCTTGACGAAACAGACAAGAGTGTTTTCTATACTTTAAATCCAAGAGAACCTAAGTTTTTCCCGCTTTCAATAAGCGCAATTGCAAAGGTGTTTTATGCAGCCAAAGAGAGCTGGACAATTTCATCTAAATACTACGATGTAACCAACTACGGCTTTTTTAACGGAGATAACGACCAGGCGGCACAGATTGCAGGTTATTTACATGATGAGATTCATAGGCTAAGGGGCAAAAGACTGGTGCTTGGAGAGTGCGGTCATGGTTCAAGGGCTACGAGATGGGAGGGTCCCGGCTATCTGAAAAAGAAATTTGATTTTGAGACCTTAACTGTTGTAGAGCTTATAGCCTCTTACATTCGTGAAGGGAAAATAGTGCTTGATAAATCACTAAACAGCAGTAAGGTTACAATACATGACCCTTGCAATCTGGTAAGAAACGGTGGGCTGTTTAAGGAGATAAGATTCGTTGTAAATAGCTCGGTATCTGATCTTCAGGAGATGAATCCTTATGGTGAAGATAATTTCTGCTGCGGTGGCGGAGGTGGCGCACTTGCAATGAGTGAGTACAACGAAAGGCGGATAAAGATTGGGGCAATAAAGGCTCAACAGATTGCTAAAAGTGGTGCAAAGGTGTTAATTACTCCGTGTCACAACTGCGTAGATCAGCTGCAACAATTGAATCACACATACAAACTGGGGGTCAAGATTATGACAATTGCCGAAATCGTGGCAGATGCCCTGGTAATAAACAAACAATAAACTAAACTTAATATGGCCAAACTTATTTATCTGGACAACTCTGCAACCAGCTATCCCAAACCTGAAGAGGTCTACACATTCATGGACGGTTTTTTCAGAGACAAAGGGGTAAGTCCCGGAAGATCGGGATTTGATGCAGCTCTTGAGGCAGAGGAGGTTGTTAACGGCACAAGAAAGATGCTGACAAAACTCTTTAACGGAGGTGCAGACCACAACAGGCTTACCTTTAGTTATAATGCAACAGATTCTCTCAATCTGATAATCAATGGTCTTGTCGAAAAGGGCTGCCATGTGGTTACGACCATGCTTGAGCATAACTCTGTTTTGAGGCCCCTGTACGTTTTGGAACAGAAAGGTGAAATAGAGGTAACATATGTACCTTTTGATTTTGACGGGTATGTAAATCCTCAGGACATTAAAAATGCAATTAAAGAGAATACAAAATTTGTGATTGTAACACACTGCTCAAATGTGCTTGGAACAATACAGCCTCTAACAGAAATTGGAAAAATTTGCAGGGAGAAGGGTGTTCTGTTTGTAGTTGACGGAAGTCAGGGAGCAGGATCGGTTGATCTTGACATGCAGGAGTCCGAAATTGATGTTTACTGTTTTACAGGCCACAAATGTCTGATGGGGCCAACCGGAATAGGGGGTTCTTATGTCAGGGAGGGGATTCATATTAACCACACCAGAGCAGGAGGCACCGGTGTAAGATCGGCGTACAAAGGTCATCTGGAGGAGTACCCATATCGTCTGGAGTATGGAACCCTTAATCTGCTTGGAGTGGCAGGACTTTATGCCGGAGTAAAATGGATTACCAGTGAGGGAATTATGAATATTCACAAAAGGGAGATGGATCTTTGGGATAAGCTGGTAAACGAGGTAAGTAAAATAAAGGGAGTTACAACCTATTGCGCAAACAGCAGAAAGAACCATAATCCGGTACTATCATTCAATATTGCCGGCTTTGAGGCCGGAGATGTCGGGACAATGCTGGATGTTGATTACAATATCGCTGTCAGAACAGGTCTTCAGTGTGCGCCACTTGTTCACGAACAAATTGGAACGTTTGATATGCACGGAACAGTAAGAATGAGCATAGGTGCATTTACCACAGAAGAGGAGATTGATGCAGCCATTGAAGCAATTACAGAGATTTCCCGGATAAGAAACTAAAAACCAAACTCTCTGAAAGGAGATTTTTTGAATCTGCCGGAGTGGATAGAGGAGTTATTATAACTCCTCTATTTCGTTTATACCTGTACGGTTAAAGACCAGACGGTATCTTTTAAAAACCTCCTTCTCTCCATATTTTAGCTGAATCACAAAATTGAGATAGTAGATCTTCTCTCCTGTTACCTCATCGTAATCCCCCTCCGGGGTTATAACATAGAGAGGGACATAAGGGTCATCCATCTTATTCAGGTATGTTGAGATGTTATATCGCATAATATCGTTTACTCCTGATATATAATACTCCGAATTTTTATCAAGCTGTTCCCGGTCTATCTCCACAAGTTTCCTGTAAAGCAGAATTTTCTCCTCAGAGCTTCTGTTGTCTGACTCAAGAAGAGGAGTTCTGTCCCGAATCTTCATAACCATGGGTAACACCTTCTCCTCTTTGATAAAATCAACCCCCTCACGACTCCAGCCAATTCTTACATTATTAAGACTAATTGTGGTTACATTATCAAAGTATTTCTCCTTAAGCTTGTGTGCAAAATAATATCTTACAAGATCTTTAATCCTGTCCTTGAGCATATAGCTTACAACCAGGGCAACAAAAAGTGGCATTGTAAAACTGCCAAACCTCAGCTGAAACGAAAATGCAATTGCAGTGGCGAATATCATTGATATTCCGGCAGCTATGCTTAAATAGATTTGCTCTACAAGAACTGCATCTCGCTTTTTGGTAGCATTCAGAAACAGTTCGCTCTCTGCATATTTTTTTAATGCTCCTGATCTGTAAACCAGGTCACGGTTCATATTTTGACTCTCTTTGTCAACTATAGGATAACCCCTGTCATTTCTGTAACGGATCTCACCTATAAGAAGGTTCAGCAAAAGCTCCTTTTGGGATGAATACATATTTGGGTCACTCACTTTCAGATAGTTTAAAAGTCTGAAAAACTGTCTGTTTATGATATTTCCCAAAAATTCATCGCCAAAACGGAAGTAGTCAGAACACACTTTGGGGATTCCTCCATTTTGTATAATTGTATATAGTTTTCTATACTCCCTTAGTACTTTTTCGGTCTCAGTAATCAAAATTTTACAATCATCATTTCTAGAGTGGGAGTTTAGATCGTCCATAATATGAAAAACCTGATTCCGCAGAGAACTTTTAAATATTGCCGAGAACATTTTAATATTGTACTCAAAATCGGCAATATTATCTGGATTTGGATTTTCTGCCAGTTTTTGAAATGATTGCCGCAGAAAAGTGAGTGGTTCTGATCTTTCGTTGGCTATATTTTCGATGTGATATACAGGAGTAATGAGTCTGATGTTAGTGCGGATATCCCTGTAAAACATATTCTTGGAATAGGTAGATCGGTTGATATCCAGGTTGTAAGGGATAAACACCCACATATTTACTGAAAATTTATTTAATAGCTGGTTGGGGTCTGTTTTTAACCAGGTTTTAAATTCTATCGAATATCTGTCGTGTATCTTTGTTTGAATATTTATCATACCAATTTTGCAAAGTATCTCTTGTAATTAATAACTTATATACCAAAGGTAAATACTAAAAGTCAAATTTTGTTATCTTTGTTTAATACAAAAATTATGAAAAGAATTCTGGTTACCGGCGGCGCTGGATTCATAGGTTCACACCTTTGCACCAGGCTTGTAAATGAAGGAAACGATGTTATATGTCTGGACAACTTCTTTACGGGCTCCAAAGCCAATGTAATTCACCTGATTGGTAATCCACGATTCGAACTTGTAAGACACGATGTGATAAACCCGTTTCATGCCGAAGTTGATGAAATTTACAATCTTGCATGCCCCGCCTCACCTATTCACTACCAATTCAATGCCATAAAGACAATAAAAACCTCTGTGATGGGGGCAATAAATATGCTTGGCCTTGCTAAGAGGGTTAATGCTAAAATACTTCAGGCCTCAACAAGCGAAGTATATGGCGATCCTGCAATTCATCCGCAAGACGAGAGTTATTGGGGGAATGTAAATCCAATTGGAATCCGCTCATGTTACGACGAGGGAAAGAGATGCGCCGAAGCGCTCTTTATGGATTATCACAGGCAAAACAGGGTAAGAATTAAAATCGTAAGGATATTTAACACTTATGGTCCTAATATGCACCCGAATGATGGTCGGGTGGTCTCAAATTTTATAACACAGGCGCTGTCAAACAAAAATATAACTCTTTACGGGAAAGGTAACCAAACCAGAAGTTTTCAGTATATTGACGACCTGGTAGATGGGCTGATAAGAATGATGGCTACTGATAATTCGGTCATCGGCCCTGTAAATATTGGTAATCCTGATGAGTTTACAATAAGAGAGTTGGCTGAAAGAATTGTTGCCCTTACGGGCTCATCATCGACTTTTGTTTATGAAAAGCTACCTGAAGATGACCCGAAACAGAGACAGCCTGACATCAGCTACGCTAAGCAACTGCTTGGATGGAGCCCCATGGTTAAACTGGATGATGGACTGATTAATACTATTGGCTATTTTAAAAAGCTTGGAAATGAATGAGATGGATTTTAAAAACTCCGATTTTACAGTACTTATTGTAGATGACGTTGATGCAAATGTGCTGTTACTAAAACTTCTGATCTCAAAAGCAGGTTATAAAACCATATCTGCATATAACGGAAAAGATGCTTTGGAAATTGTTATGGAGCAAAGTCCTGACCTTATTCTTCTTGACATTATGATGCCGGTAATGGATGGTCACCAGGTTGCAAAAAAATTAAAAGAGATTCCGGAAAAGGCAGAAATCCCGATAATATTTCTCTCGGCCCTTAATTCTACTGACGATATTGTACAGGGTTTCAAATTAGGTGCTGCCGACTATGTCTCCAAACCCTTCAACAAGGACGAACTTTTAACCCGGATAAATCACCAGATTTCACTTATTGCAGCAAAAAGAACAATTTCGAGACAAACGGAGGAGTTAAGAAAGACCATTCTCGGCCGTGATAAATTATATTCTGTAATTGCACACGACCTGAGGTCTCCTATTGCATCAATCAGAATGGTGATGGAGGTGCTTATCAACGGAATTACAAAAGAGAGCATAGACCCGGACATGTATGATCTTCTTATTATGGCCAATCGTCTTACAGATGACAGTTTTACGCTTCTTGACAACCTTCTTAAATGGACAAAAAGCCAGACCGGCAGACTAAATAGCGTTTTCCAGGATGATGTAGAGATAATGAATCTGGTTACGGGTGTTGTTGAGGTGCTCAGAGGAGTGGCTAAGCTTAAAAATATTGAGATCTCACTTTTAGGAAGCTCCGACAGAATTGCCAGAATCGATATTGATATGGCTAAAACAGCCTTAAGAAACCTATTGAGCAACGCAATAAAATTCAGCTTTGACGGCTCCAGGATTGAGGTAAAAATTACCGAGGAAGATAGCAGAGTCATTGTTGCCATTAAAGACTACGGAGCCGGAATCAGTGAAGAGAAGCAAAAATTATTGTTTAAAGCTGATACTCACTTTACCAGCTTTGGTACAGGCAATGAAGAGGGGTCAGGTTTAGGATTACTTCTTTGTAATGAGTTTGTTAGCCGGAATGGGGGTAAACTATGGTTTGTTTCAGAAGAGGGTAAAGGCTCTACGTTTAGTTTCGATATTCCAACACCGAAAAAATAGCCTTGTGATCACTAAATTTTGATGGTTCGCTTTTGTAAAAAGTGGTCCTGAAATGTTCGGAATGCATTATGTAGTCAATTCTAACCAATCCCAGTGTATTGCGATAGGTTCCTCCAAATCCCACACCTTTGGCTCTAAAGCCATCAGTTAAGTCACGACCTATAACTGTTGAATATGCATAACTTTGTGGAGTATCATTAAAATCACCGCACAAGATAACAGGGTGTAGTGTGGTGTCGATAATGCTTCTTACAAATCTGGCCTGTTGTGCCCTTTTTAAATAATTCTCTCCTGATGTTTTTATTATAGTCTCAGTGCTCTTTCCTCTGGCTCTGGAAAGACTTGTTGTCTGGAGATGGTTGTTGAAAACTCTTATAGTATCTCCCTTAAAGAGAATATCTGCCCAAATAAACCCATTACCGCTGTCAGGGAATTTTATCTTTTGAGCCCGTATAATCGGGAACTTACTGAACAGGGCCATCCCGATTTCGTTATGGTCACCTTTGTGAATAAACGAATAGGGTAAACTTTTAAACTCAGACATAATTTCATCCAAACTAAAGAGAGGATGAGGCTGAACCTCCTGCAGACATAATATATCTGTTGTGTAATTTTCAACCATTTTTGCAATATCTGTCAAATTAGAATCTTCTTTATAGAAGAAATAATTAACGTTATAAGTTGCAATTACGATAGAATTATCATTTAGGATAAAAGAGTTACCCGTATTGAAACCTACCAGTGCTATTATGAATTTGTAATTAAATAGAAGTCCAATCAGGGGAACCAGAAACCAAATCTTTTTTCTTGCGGCCCACCATATTAAAAGAGAGATGTTTACGATTATAACAATTGGAATCAGCAGACAGATAAACTGTAATATAAGTGCTTTTTCAGGCTCGGTTTCGGCTGCAAAAGAGGCAATGGCAGAGATGGCCAACAGTATCAGAGAAATCGCACATAGTATCGATCTGAAGTATAATTTTACCGCTTTCAGTCCCATTTCTTATGTAATTATTGTGATTTTACAGTCTGCTAATTTAACAAATTATAAAAACAATTCTCTGATTACCCCGAATTCGTTACTTTTTAGTATATTTACATTATATAATGACTAACCAAAAAACGTTGAATCCCGTGAAAAAGAAAGTATTGATTGTAGATGATAAACCTACAATTGCCAAGGTAATTCAAGTGTATATTTCAGAGATCTTTGACTGTATTTATTTTGAAGACCCCATCAGGGCAATTGCATGGCTAACCGAAGGCAACCTACCTGACTTAATTATTTCAGATTTAAATATGCCCAATATGAGTGGGATTGATTTTTTGGACTATATTAAGAAAAACGATCTTTTTCGCTCGATTCCTTTTGTAGTTCTTTCCAGTGAAGACAGCACCTCACAGAAAATTGAACTTTTGGAAAAGGGTGCTGATGATTATATTTCAAAGCCATTCAATCCGATGGAGTTAAAAGTAAGGCTAAAAAAACTAGTATCGTGACAGTTTTTACAATATATGTAGGTAAAGATGATGGGATTATCAGCCATTTTCGGTCAATTTTAAAAGATGAAATTATTTTTGCCGGTGACCATGCCGAGGCTGAGCAGATAATTAAGAGGCAAGAGAATGCAGGGTCACTACCTATGCTGATTCTGTACGAAAAAAGCGGAATTAAGTTTGATTCGTCCAGAATTGAATATCTAAAGAAAAATTTTCCAAATGCGTATCTTGTACTTGTTACCGAAAGGATTGACAAAGAGGATATCCCAAAATATCAGAAGATAGGGATCAGTGATACTATTCATCCTCGTGTATCAGAAGCCCGGCTGCTTAATGGAATTGAATTTGTTGCAAAACATCAGGATCTGATAACTGCTGCATCCAGAGTGCAGCAACCTTTGGGCATATACAAATGTCCTCTTTGGAAAAGGAGCTTTGATATTCTCTTTTCACTTGCCGCAATAATATTCCTATCACCCCTTCTGATTTTGGTCTCTGCTGCAATTATTCTGGAGAGTAAGGGTTCTGTTGTTTACAAATCCAAAAGGGTGGGGAGCAATTATATTGTATTTGATTTTCTTAAATTCAGATCAATGTACAAAGATGCCGATATGAGACTTAAGGAATTTATGGAGCTTAACCAGTATAAAGAGGCAGAGGTTGACAGCTATTACGATTACAGCAACGAAGTAACCATTCCTCTTACCGGAGATGAGGCTGATTGTGAAAGCTGCTTTTATTCAGACGATACAATCGTAAAGGAGAGTGATTTTCTACGTGAAAAAAGAATAAAAAACAAAGAGAACTTTATTAAATATGAAAATGACCCGCGAATAACCAAGGTGGGCAGGATAATACGCAAATACAGTATTGATGAATTACCTCAGCTTATAAATATTCTAAAAGGGGATATGTCGGTAGTCGGCAACAGACCATTGCCGTTATATGAAGCAGAGAAACTTACATCGGACCTTTACATTGACAGATTCATGGGGCCAAGCGGACTTACCGGATTGTGGCAGGTGGAAAAAAGAGGTGATTCAGGAAAATTATCTCCTGAACAGAGAAAACAACTGGATATATATTATGCTAAAAACTACTCTTTTTGGATGGATTTTAAGGTAATACTAAAAACATTCACAGCTTTCGTTCAAAAAGAAAATGTATAAAAATTTTATGAGGGTTTTACTTATTTCGCTAATGGTGATTTTTTCAATTACTCATCTAAGGGCACAGGAGCTCTCAGAAGATCTTGTTAACCTCACATTACCTTCTCTTAATGAACTTTTTGAAGGCGCAAAAAAGGGACCTACCGTTGCGTTTTACAACTATAGAATGGAGGGGGAGGAGCTCTCATTAAAAACTGAGAGAAGAAGGTGGCTGGAATATATCAATCTCCTGGGTACATATCAGTATGGAGTAATTGGTATTAACTCTTATACCGATATAGGCTCTGACTATCCTTTGGTCTATCAATATTCAGCCGGAGAGCAACTTTGGTACAATATAGGAGTATCAGCAAGAATCCCTCTCGACAGACTGTTTGACAGAAAAAACCGAATCAGACGCCAACAGCTGAAGATTCAGGAGACACTTCAGGAGCGGGATATGTGGCATAATGATCAGAAGCTTAAAATAATTCAGGGATATACTGTTGCAATTGAGATGAAAAACAGTCTGAAAATTACTATTGAACAGTACTCTTTTGCTTCAGCCCAGTTTGAATCTGTTCAAAAAGATTACATAATGGGGGCAGCAACGGCTCAGATGCTTGGAGTAGCCAAAAGCCAGCAAACCCAGGCTTTTTTGCAACTGGAAAGAATAAAAGCACAATTGTATAGCTCCCTTTTAAGCCTCGAAATCTTGTCTAACACTAAGATAATAAGCAAGTAACTATGGAAGTTGTTTCTCAGGTTATAAAAATGCTTTACAGGATCAGGTTTTGGTTAATTGCCATTCCTGTTCTTACCACTCTTTATGCAATTCAGAAGACAAGTAACCTTGAACGTTATTATGAGGTTAACACAACTTTATATACCGGCATTGCTTCAGGTTATTCTGTTGAAAGCGGATTGGAATCTTCAAGAACAGACTGGTTCGCCATTAATAATGGAATGGATAACCTGATCAGTATATTAAAGTCTAAAAGCACCCTCAGGGAGGTATCATTCAGACTTTACACGCAGCATATGATATTGGGAGATACATTAAAGGATAATAACTATATCACTGCCGAAAACTACAGAAGATTACTGCGAATTACTCCAAGGGATGTAAAAGCACTAATTGACAAAACTTCTGCAGAGAAAACGATTGAAAATTTGAAATCATACGAAAAGGCCTCTCCGGATAATTTTGTTTATGGTCTTTTTAATTGGTATCATGTTCACTATAGTTACAGTGCACTTAGTAAAATCGAGGTTAAAAGAGTTTTTAACAGCGATATGCTCGAAATCAAATATTCTGCTAATGACCCGGGTATTGCTTATAACACCCTCCTGATTCTTAATGAAGAGATTGTAAACCAGTATGCTCTTTTAAGGTATGGAGAGACCAATAATGTGGTAGATTATTTCAAAAATGAACTAGAGATAATCAGCAAAAAATTAAGACAAACAGAAGACGCTCTCACAGAATATTACATTGAAAATAAAGTAATTAACTATGACGAACAGACCAAAATTATATCAGCACAATCAAGAGATTATGATCTGCTGTATAATGATGCGCTTCTAAGGTTTTCCGGATCAACTGATATGGTCAAAGAGTTGGAAGTCAAAATAAAAGACCAAACACAACTGATTGAAAACAATACAATATTCATAGACAAACTCAATGCTGTCAATTCTCTAACAAATCATATTGCTAGGATTGAGATGTATAAAAGGGACTCTATTTCCAGCTATTCTGCTCTTCTTGAAGATTATAAATCAAGGTTAAAAGTTGCCGAAAATGATCTGCGACGAATTTCAAATGAAATTGGTGAGAAGAGATATACTAAAGACGGAATTGCAACAACAGTTTATGTAGATCAGTGGATAGCTGAGACGATTAACAAAACCAAAGCTTTAGCTGAGCTTAAAGTTATGGAAGAAGTTAAGAAGGGGATGGATGCGCAATATGTCACATTCTCACCCATAGGGTCCACCCTCAAAAGGATGGAACGTGATATAGGATTTCTGGAGCACTCATACCTTTCAACATTACAGAGTCTAAACACGGCATTGATGAGACAGAAGACACTTCAGATGACATCTGCCAACTTAAAGCCGATTAATCCACCTCTGTTTCCGGTATCAGCTATACCAACAGCCAGAAAGTATATTGTAGGCTCGACATTTGTCGGAACCTTTATTTTGTTACTTGCTTTCTTTATACTTGTTGAATTACTTGACCGTACTGTAAGAGACAGAAGGCGTGCAGAGAGACTTATTCCTGCAAAAGTTCTTGGGGCATTTCCTCAGAAGCAAAAAATCAGATACAGAGCATTTAATAGTGAGTATGAACGGATAGCCACAGCATATTTGGCAAATGTTATTGTCCCATACCTAAATCCTGTAATGAGGCCTGATATTATTAACTTTATCAGCACTGATGAAGATGCCGGGAAAAGTACTTTAATATCGTTTCTTCAGGAGTTTTGGACAGAAAGAGGTTTAAGGGTCAGAGTTATATCATGGCACGACAACATAACAAGTGAGTCAAGAGACTTTATCCTCTCAAACAACCTTTCACAATTATATGATTATGAAAACGAGGACATTATTATAGTTGAACATAAGCCTGTCAAGTATTCTGCAATTCCTGTAGGTTTGCTCAGAGAGGCCTCATTAAATTTGTTGCTTGTAAGAGCAGATAAAGTCTGGAAAGATATTGACAAAATAGCTTTTGATAGACTTAAAGAACAGGTAGAGGACACTCCAATAATGCTTTACCTCACCAATACTAAGCGAGAAGCAGCCGAGAGTTTCCTTGGCCTTCTCCCACCGCATTCAAAGAGTCGTAGTGTCTTTTACAGACTTAAGCAATTTGGTTTAACTTCAAAATAATGAAGAGGTGGAGGTTTTTAAAAATATTTCCTCAAACCTCGGTGCAGCTCTGGTTTATATAACGGTACTGCTGCTTACTGCTTTTGCAACAATCGTAAATCTCAAATTCGGGACTGTTGCAGGGATGTTAATTTATCTTTTTCCGGCATCCATTGTTGTATTGCTCTTACTAATTGACAAACCATTTTTGGCATTCCTGTCACTCTTTACCATCAACTATATTATTTCTGGAATGTCGAGATACCTGGAGTCTTTAGCACCGGGAATTTTCATGGATATGACTCTTATTTTGGTAATACTTGTTGTTATTCTGCAAATTTTTAAAAATGATAGTCCACTGAATTTTAAGAATTCGTTACATTTACTATCTCTGCTTTCGTTTATATGGCTGTTATACTGCGTATTGCAGGCCTTTAACCCAAGTTCTTCAGGTATAATTGCATGGGCAACCTCTGTCAGAGGAGTTGGGATGTACTTCTTTATAATAGTGCTCTTAACATCTCTGTTTGTTTCAAAATACAAGCATGTAAGAAAAATACTTATTCTATGGGCTTTGCTCTCCATTTTCGCAGTTTTGAAAGCCTTTTTTCAGAAAACTTTTGGGTTTGACTTTGCAGAACAAAGATGGCTCGACGCCGGTGGCAGAACAACTCATATAATCTATTCAGGGATAAGATACTTTTCAATATTTACTGATGCGGCCAATTTTGGTACAGGAATCGCCTTTTCTATGTTAGTCTTCGGGATATCTGCTATATATATCAAAGAGTTTAAGTTGAGGATATTTCTGGTTGTAACAGCAGCGATTTGTGCTTACGGAATGATAATTTCAGGCACTAGAGGTTCTCTTGCTGTTCCTTTTATTGGACTAGTAGTTTTTGCGTTTCTTTCAAAGAATTATAAGATAATAATTATTACAACTCTTTTTGTTGCAGGAGGTTACTGGTTCTTGAGTGAAACAAGCTACGGACAAGGGAATCAATATATTCGAAGAATGAGGTCCGCATTTAATCCTGACGATCCGTCATTGTTGGTAAGGCTTGAAAATCAACGAATTTTAAAAATATACATGAGGGATAAGCCACTCGGAGCCGGCCTTGGAATGAGTCGTGGCAGCGCAACTACATATATGCCCGATCCTGTTTTGGCAATTATTCCAAGTGACTCTTGGTACGTATTAATTTGGGTTGAGACTGGAATTGTTGGCCTGCTTTTACATTTGCTAATACTCATGTACATATTGCTTCATGGATCATTTCTCGTCATGTTCCGATTAAAAACTCCCGAAATAAAAGGGATTGTGACTGCAATATTATGCGGTATTTCGGGTATTTATATTGCTGCATATTCAATTGAAATTTTGGGTCAATTTCCCTTTGCATTTATCACTTTTATCTGCATGACCATAGTATTTATCAGCCCTGGAATCGAAAAAGAACTCATAAATGAACAATATCCTGCCTGACATATCATTTGTAACTGTCAATTACAATGGCGTAATACATACACGAGAGCTTCTTCTTAGCATGAAGAGGTATCTTATTGATGTAAGATATGAGGTTATAGTTGTAGATAATGGCTCAGAATATGATGAGACATCTGATCTTATAAGAGAATTTCCCGAATTCACTTTTATCAGAAGCGAGATAAATCTTGGTTTTGCAGGGGGCAACAATATTGGAATTATTAAGTCACGCGGGCGATACATAATGCTTATTAATAATGACACGTTACTCCTTGATAATTCCGTTGTTGAGCTTGTCACATTTATGGATAAAAACCCTCATATTGGCGCTGTCTCCCCTAAGATACACTTTCTTAATCCACCCCGAACAATTCAGTTTGCAGGCTATTCAGATCTTACACCTATTACCCTGAGAAATCATATAACTGGATATTCCCAGGCTGACTCAGGCCAGTTTGATACCCCCCATGAAACCGCATTTAATCATGGAGCGGCAATATTGGTAAGCAGAGAGGCCCTTGACAAGGTGGGACTAATGTCTGAAGACTATTTTCTTTATTACGAAGAGCTTGACTGGGGGATGAGATTTAGAGAAAAAGGGTATAAGTTGTGGTATTTACCTCAGGCACTCATAGTGCATAAAGAGAGTATGAGCACAGGATTGGACAGCCCGTTAAAAAGGTATTATCTTGCCCGCAACCGCCTTTTATTTGCAAAGAAAAACAGAAGAGGAGCTGTCAGAATTTTATCTTATATTTACCTTATTGCCATAGCAAGTTCAAAAGAGATAATAGTGTCCCTCTTTAAAAAAAGATGGGATTTGGCAGTAGCAGTTTTTAAAGGAGTTAAAGATTTTATAAAAATGTAAAAGTGGAGAATATGGGAATTATACATATTATTGATGTTGCTGTTTATATAATAACGGCAATATCTGTTTTTTATGTATTTGTTTTCTCGCTTTCGTCTGTTATTCGTGGTGGTGTAAAATACCGGAATGCAACAAAAAAAATGCGATTTCTGGTTCTCATTCCATCATATAAAGACGACAATGTTATAAAGGATTCTGTCAATTCAGTTCTGGCTTGTGACTATCCAGGGGATAAGCTGCTGACTGTGGTCATCTCAGACAAAATGGAGGATACTACAAACGAATGGCTTTTAGATCAGCCGATTACCCTATTTACCATTAATCCACAAAAAAGCTCAAAAGCCTATGCTCTAAACTTTGCGATTGAGAACCTTGAGGACAAAAATTTCGACATTGTAGTTATACTTGATTCAGATAATATTATTGAGAAAGAGTTCTTTAACGAAATCAACAACGCATTCTATTCCGGCTCAACTGCGGTACAGACCCACAGAACCGCAAAAAACATAAAGGGAGACATTGCAATACTGGATGCTATCAGTGAAGAGATTAACAACTCAATTTTCAGGAAGGGACATGTTAATATGGGACTATCATCTGCATTAATAGGTTCAGGTATGGCTTTCAGCTACAAATGGTTTACCAAAAATGTAACCAAACTCTCGACAGCAGGAGAAGACAAAGAGCTTGAGTTGTTGTTGCTAAAAGAGGGAGTTTATATTGACTATCTTGACCATGTACCGGTTTATGACGAAAAGACCAGGAATAAAGAGGTATTTTACAACCAGCGCCGAAGGTGGCTTGCTGCTCAGTTTGGCTCACTTTTTTCCGGCATTAAAGAGCTGCCGGGGGCAATACTAAGCGGGAAGATAGATTATATCGATAAACTTTTTCAATGGACATTGCTCCCAAGAGTAGTAACGCTTGGATTGATTTTCATATTTGCCGTTTTTACATCACTTTATGACTGGAGACTATCTATTAAATGGTGGCTCTCTTTTATGCTATTAACACTCTCTTTTGCCATGGCAACTCCTGACCATCTGGTTACAAAGGATAGCATCAAAGCTATTAAAAGAGTCCCTTTACTATTTGTGCTTATGGCATTTAATATGTTTCGCCTTAAGGGTGTAAACAAAAAGTTTATTCACACAATAAAAGGAGAGTGATATGAAAATAGCAATAGAGGCACAGAGAATTTTCAGGAAAAAGAAACACGGGATGGACTTTGTTGTTCTGGAGTCTGTTCGTGAGCTTCAAAAGATTGACAAAGAGAATGAATATTACATAATTGTATCTCCCGGTGATGACGAAGATGTTTTACAGGAGACAGATAACTTTCATATTGTAAAGGTTAAAGCCCCTCTCTATCCTTTTTGGGAGCAGGTGGCACTTTTGCATGCTGTAAAAAGGATAAAACCGGACATTCTGCACTGTACATCAAACACAGCTCCTGTTTTTTGCAGCACACCTCTTGTACTGACTCTTCATGACATCATTTTTCTGGAAAAGAGAGCAAAATCAAACGCTTCTTTATATCAGACCATGGGTTGGTATTATAGGAAACTGGTAGTGCCTGCAATAATTCCTAAGTGCAAGAAGATAATAACCGTGTCCAATTACGAAGCTGGAGTAATAAAAAAGAGGCTCAACCTTGATGACGATAAAGTGATTTCTGTTTACAATGGCTTTGGTGCACATTTTAAAAGAGTTGACGATTTCAGGCAGATCACATCCGCATATATTAACCATGAAAGCTATCTCTTTTTTTTAGGAAATACAGATCCTAAAAAGAACACAGAAAATGTTTTTAAAGCATACAGTATTTATCTTGAAAAATCTGATAAAAAACTGCCACTTTTGGTTGCTGATCTTGATAAAGACTACATAAACAAAATTTTAACAAAAGAGGGTATTTCAAATATCAAAGATTACATTTATGCACCGGGGTATATCCCAAATAACCATTTGCCTGCAATATATTCAGGTGCTTTTGCATTCCTCTACCCATCGTTAAGAGAGAGTTTCGGGATACCAATTCTTGAATCCATGGCATGTGAAACGCCGGTTATAACATCAAATGTATCTGCAATGCCGGAGGTTGCATCAGATGCGGCAATTCTGGTTTCACCTGAAATGCCATACCAGATATCAGCTGCAATAATTGAGCTGGAGAATCAGGAGTTGTACAATACTATGGTAGCCAAAGGAAAAGAGAGAATAAAAACATTCTCATGGAAAAACAGTGCACAAAGTCTGCTGGATATTTATAAAACTATTTACAATGAGCAGTATAAAAGATAGAGTCAAATCCAATCCCAGGCTTAAAGAGCTTGTATTAAACCTCATGGTTCACCCCGTAAAAACCAGACCCAGAGTTTGGCTAAGACTTTTTATGAGATTCTATACATCCAGAGGCAAAGGGTCTGTTATATACAGAAGCGTTAGAAAAGATTTGGTACCCTTTAACCGATTCATTATAGGGGATAGGTCGGTTATTGAGGATTTCTCTATTGTAAATAATATGGTTGGAGATGTTGTTATTGGAAGGGAGTCAAGAGCAGGATTGGGAAATGTGATAATTGGTCCGGTAATAATCGGAGATAATGTAATTATTGCACAGGGTGTTGTCCTGTCCGGGCTAGATCATAACTACAAAGAATGCAATATAAGTATCAGTAAACAAGGAGTATCTACATCATTGATTAATATTGAAGATGATGTATGGATAGGTGCAAATTCTGTTGTAACAAAAGGAGTTAAAATCGGAAAGCACAGTATTGTTGCCGCTTGCTCCGTTGTAAACAAAGATGTGCCGCCATTTAGCATTGTTGCAGGAAATCCGGCAAAGGTGATAAAGCAATACAACCATTCAAGTGGTGAGTGGGAACGTAATAATTCAAGCACTCAATAGTTGGAGGCAAATACATCATATAAAAAGGTTTTTAAAGCTACATCGCTGTTTGGAGGGGTGCAGATTATTCAGGTTATTTTAAATCTGTTAAGAGGTAAGGTTATAGCTTTACTGTTGGGTGCTTCCGGCATGGGTATAAATAGTCTGTTTGTATCATCGGTGACCATAATAGGTAATGTAACAGGTTTGGGATTAAACTTCAGTTCGGTGAGGGACATTTCTCAAGCGGTCGAAAGTGGAAACAAAGAGAAAATTTCGAGGATTATTCATGTGTTCTCCCGGTGGCTTAATATTACAGCCTTGCTGGGTATGATTGCTGTTTTGCTCTTCTCTCCTCTTCTCAGCAGCACCACTTTTGGAAGCAATAAATACACTGTTGCATTTTTGTTTCTCTCTCTGATGGTACTTTTTAACACTCTCTCAACCGGTAACGGATCAATACTACGGGGAGCAAGAGATAATAAAGGTTATGCAAAGCTGACTCTTACAGGATCTGCTGTATCGCTTTTAGTATCTGTACCTTTGTATTACTTTTTTGGAATTAAAGCGATTGTTCCTGCTTTGATACTTTCGGCATTTGTAACCTATCTTTTCAGTCTGTATTACACCTCAAAATACAAAAAAACAGATGTAAAGATGTCATTCAGGCAATCTATTACCGAAGGAGGAGATATGGTAAAACTGGGAGTCGCAATGATGGCCACAACTGCAATAGCTTCATTCGTCCACTATCTTCTAAACATTTTTATAAGCAGTAAAGGATCTGTTGCCGATCTTGGTTTTTATCAGGCAGCCATGAATATAACAAATCAGTCAATTGGGCTTATTTTTACCGCCATTATTATTGACTACCAACCTCGTCTTGCAGCTGTGAGTGACGACAATTCAAAGGTAAGAGAGATGGTTAACCACCAGGCAGAAATTACCCTCCTGATTGCCGCACCCATTCTGATTCTTCTTATAATAACCTCTCCGTTAATGATACGAGTGCTTTTATCAGAAGAGTTTCTTCACATTTCTGGACTAATAAGAGTGTTGGCTTTTGGTATGATCTTTAAAGCAGCATCATACTCTATTGGTGCAATTTCTTACGCAAAAGGGGATAAAAAAGTCTTTTTTCTTATGGAGGGAGGCTTTACAAATCTAAGTTTTCTAATTTTTTGTTCAGCAGGCTACTATCTGGGTGGTTTAGTTGGTCTCGGGTATGGCTTTGTTATTATGCACGTTATATATCTTGTTTTAATAAATATTATGAACAGGCGATTATATAATTATTACATGAGTAAAGAGTTGGTTGGAATGTTTTCTGTTTTACTGTTGTGTACGATGATTGCTTACCTCTCTTTTGTTTTTTCACAAGGGATAGCAGCTTATGCCATTGCAATCTCAGCATCTTTAATATCGCTAATCTACTCTTATAAACAACTGGATAAAAGAATTGGAATTAGAGATTTTGTTCAAAATAAATTTTTCAATAAAGGCTTGAAAAATAGTTAGTTGTTTTGAGAACAGTTTAATTGTAAAATAATTATTATGTGTTGGTATAAGTGTTATCTGTCAGTTTTCGAAAAATCACCGGACGAAGCGCCGAATGAGATTTTTCTTGAGATTAAAGACAATATCTCAAAATTGCAAAACGAGCACCCTGTTGCATCAATAATTGTCATTGCATACAACGAGGAACAGCGTCTTCTAGGCTGCTTGTGGTCATTGAGTAGGATGAAATGCAGCTATCCGATAGAGATTATAGGCGTAAACAACAACTCCAGTGACAGAACAGCAGAGATTTATGAAAGAACCGGAGTGAGGTATTATAACGAAGATAAAAAGAGCCCCGGGCATGCAAGAAACCGAGGCTTGATAGAGGCGAATGGCAAATACATACTATGTATAGACGCTGACACCTTGTATCCTGAAACTTATGCCCAAACTATGATAGAAGAGTTGGAGAAGCAAGGTACAGCTGCCATTTTTGCGACATGGAGCTTTATTCCCGATAAAAACTATCCAAGATATAAAATGGCCGGTTATGAGTTTCTCAGGAACCTGCATCTATCAATGTTGTCTGTTAATAGCCCCGAAAGAGCAGTGAGAGGATTGGCTTTTGCTCATCTGACCGAACCTGCAAAACAAATTGGCTACAGAACAAATATAAGAAGAGGAGAAGATGGTGCGATGGCCTATGAACTCAAAAATTATGGAAAGGTAAGATTTGTCAAAAGCAAGAGAGCCAGGGTTATAACATCTACTGCTACATTAAAATCGGACGGATCAATTTCAAAAGCGCTTTTCTTGAGACTGATACAGGCAGTTCGAGGTATTAGAAAGTATTTTGTTAAAACAAAAGGGAAACTTGAAGACCAACCCTCAAATCTTATTGACAAGAAATGAAAGCACTTTTTTTACACTTTTACGATTTTGCTCCCCATAGCGGCATCAGCAAAAAGATTTTATATCAAATTGATGCTTTGCGTAAGTGCGGCGTTGATACTGAGTTGTGTTACACCGATATTGATGAGAATGGGTTTCAGCGAAGAGTGTGTGAAGGTAAGGTGATAGAGGATTTTGGAAACGGGATTGCAGCAAAATTTCTAAAGTGGCTTAACTTCAAAGCTCTAACAATTTATATTTTAGAGAATAATTTTGATTTTATCTACATAAGAAGTTTTTACAATACAAACCCTTCTTTGCTTAAAATGTTAAAGAGGCTCAAAAAAGCAGGAGTGAGAATTGCAATGGAATTTCCAACATATCCATATGACAGGGAGATAAGCGGAGCCCCAATAAAATACAGACCAATTTTTCTTCTTAACAGAATATTCAGAGGAGAGCTGAAGAGATATGTCAGCAGAGCAGTAACCTTTACGGACATTCCTTATATACATGGCATAAAGAGTATTAACATATCAAATGGTATAGATTTTAGTAGTATCAAACTCATAAAGGAGAAAAAACCAACTGCAGAGTTTATACTTACCGGTGTTGCTGAAATTCACCATTGGCATGGATTTGACAGATTGATACGAGGGTTATACAACTATTACAAAAACGGAGGTGACCAAAAGATAATTTTCAACATAATTGGAGATGGAGAACCGAAAGATGTTAATGCTCTTAAAGCACTTGTAAACGAACTTAGCCTTGATAAACATGTTGTTTTTCTCGGATACAGGCATGGAGCAGATCTGGATAATCTCTTAAGCCAATCAGATTTTGGAGTAGCAAGTCTGGCAAGACACAGATCCGGAATAACAAAGATTAAAACACTTAAGAACAGAGAGTATGCAGCAAGAGGTATTCCATTCATCTACTCAGAAACAGATGATGATTTTGATTTGATGCCATATGTTCTAAAAGCTCCCGCAGATGAAAGCCCTATTGACATTCAGGACATACTCGACTTCAAAAAAAACCTAAAAACACATCCGCAAGCAATAAGAGCTTCCATTGAAAACACCCTTTCATGGGAAAAGCAAATGCAAATTGTAATAGATAATTTATTTGACAAGCAATGATTACTATGACTACATTATTCTGGATTGCACTTGCGATAGTGTTTTATACCTATGCAGGATATGGTTTTGTATTAATATTTTTAGTAAAGATTAAAGAGTTTTTCAGAGCAAAAGTCAAAATTTCTCAAACACTCACCTATAAAGAAGTTACGCTGCTGATTGCTGCTTATAACGAAGAGGAGATTGTTGATTCAAAGATGAGAAACACTTATGAAATCGATTATCCCCGTGAAAAATTAAAAATCGTATGGGTAACCGACGGATCCAATGACAATACCAATAATCTTCTTTCAAAGTACAGTGATGTTACTGTATTGTATGAAAGTAAAAGGGCCGGTAAAAGTGCCGCATTAAACAGGGCTGTACCTCTATTAGATACTTCAATTGTAATTTTCACCGATGCAAATACAATGCTTAACAGGGAGTCTGTTCGTGAAATTGTAAAAGCATTTTCAGACCCCCGGGTAGGTTGTGTAGCCGGAGAAAAGAGGGTTCAGTCAGGTGAAAGAGATGGAGCTTCATCTGCAGGAGAGGGCATTTACTGGAAGTATGAATCGATGCTCAAATCACTTGATTCCAGACTATACTCTGCTGTAGGCGCGGCAGGAGAGCTTTTTGCCATAAGAACAGAGTTATTCGAATCGGTTCCGGCTGACACTCTTCTGGATGACTTTATACTCTCTATGAAAATTGCAGAAAGAGGGTTCAAAATCCATTACTGTAAAGAGGCTTATGCTACAGAGAGTGGCTCTGCAAACATGAAGGAGGAGGAAAAACGAAAGGTAAGAATCTCGGCAGGGGGTATTCAATCTGTGTTAAGACTTGCGCCGCTCCTAAATATATTTAAATACCATATTTTTACTTTTCAATATATATCGCACAGGGTGCTGAGGTGGACAATCACACCCGTTCTTTTGTTTGCCCTTTTTCCAATGAATCTCTCAATAGTTCTTATGGGTGGGAGTAGTGTTTATACTCTGTTTTTGGTTTTACAGGTATTGTTTTATTTAGGTGCTATTATTGGTAAGATAATGGCAGACAGAAAAATAAAGAATAAAATACTGTACATACCGTACTATTTTCTCTTCATGAACCTGAATGTTTTAGGAGGGATAGTCTATCTGATAAAAAGAAAAAGGGGAGACGGAACATGGGAAAAATCAAAGAGAAACTAAGAGTGTTTTAACGCGTCTTTAAAAAGAGCATCCCATTCCTTAGCAACTCTCTCAAGCGTAAACCTCTCTGCACGCTCTCTTGCCTTAAGTCCCATGCTTTTTCTAAGTTGATCATCTTCGATAAGAGTGCATATCTTTTCTGCCAATTCCCGGGTGTTTTCCGGCTCAATAAGAAATCCGTCTTTGCCATGGGTAATTATATCCCTTGGCCCACATTGGCATGCAAAAGCTACGGGAGGGATACCGCAAGCCATAGCCTCGGTAATTACCATTCCAAAACCTTCATATCTTGAGCTAAAAGCAAAAATTGAACTCTCTGTAAATTTTTCGTTAAGGTTTTGTACGGCATCATAAAGTATACAGGTTTTTTCTATACCAAGTCTGTCGATTATTTCCTGAAAGCTTCGTTTTTCACCGCTACCATATATTGAAAGTGTCCAGTCGGGGTGTCTTGACGCAACAATTGCCCAACTCTCAAGTAGCATATCGTACCCCTTTTGTCTGACAAACCGCCCGGCTGCTATTACATTTTTGGATGCGCAATCAGACTGAACAGCTGGTATATTGATAATCGGATTGTATATAACCGAAACATTATTAAGTTCAACCCATTTCTCCTTATCCTCGTAACTTAGCACCACAAATGTTTGTAATCGTTTAAGATTGACAATAAGTTGCCTCATCCATAACTTTGCAAACAGGCCTTTTATAGAAAATTTCTCATCTGCAGAATCTAAATCCCGATACTTGCTTTTGCTGAAGTGAATTTCTCCAATCTTAATACTCCCGTCTTTAATTTTTGTAATAAAGTTAATATCTCTGCGGAGCATAGAGACTGTTATCTGAGGTTTGATTTGCTTTAATGCGGCAGTAAGCCTCCTCCTGAATAATATTTGTTTTAAAGCGTATGCAAATACCTTGATATAAAAGGGGTAACTCCATATTTTATCATAATTGAGATTAAGGTTTATTACCTCAATTTTTGGAGAAAGAGAAAATGCAGGCTCTCTACCTTTTCCATCAGTTAATATAATAATTATCTTGTAATTTAATACCTCGGCAAAATAGTTTGCCTTTATAGTAAGAGTCTTCTCCATACCGCTTACGCTATATAGTGAAGGTATACAATATGCAATTTTAAGGGACATCAATTTATTTTCCAGATAATTCCACTTCAAATTTAATCATTCATTTTTTTAAAGAGCTATATTTTCTTATTTTTGATTAATTAATAATACCAGAAATCATTGCAAACAGATCATAATAAAACAATTTTTTTTTCAGCCTACCCTCCGGTTGTTGATGGTAATCCTTCTATTGGGATGCTTCATGAATCTTTGATTGAACGAGGGTTTGATAATCGCCAGATTGAATTTAAGTTCAAAAATCTTTGGAAGAACAGAACAGATAATATTGTTTTATTGTTTCACTGGCCATCCTATTTCTGGGACTCCTCGAGCCAAATAAGATCATGGTTAAAATTCTTTAAATTTGTCTTAAAGGTTGTCTTTGCCAAGAGTTTAGGATATAAATTACTATGGTCTGCTCACAACACATTACCACATATTGTAGTTTATAAGACAATTGAAAGATGCTCGAGAAAGTTTATAATTAAAAATTTTCATCTGATAATTAACCATTCTCTCAACGCTTCACAAGAGAGGTATGACTTATTTGGGATGAGAGGCAAACGGGAGGTAAACGCCATTCATGGACATTACGAACAAATCTATACGCCGGGGGGTACTTTTAGCCGAGAATCTCTGGGTATTCCCGAGAAATCAAAGGTAATATTCCTTCATGCAAATATGCGTGATTACAAAGGAGATGCTGAATTTATTGACCTATTCACAAAAGAGGCTCCGTCTAACATTTATATGATTCTAATGGGTAAAGGATGCACCAATACAATTAAAAAAGATAATATTAAATGTGTTGAAGGATACAGGAGTAACAGTGAGATGGCTGACCTTATCTCGATATCGGATTTTTTTGCTCTTCCATATAAAAGAATCACAACATCAGGCGCTTTTTTCCTCGCCGTAACTTTTAAAAAACCGGTAATTGCCACCGATCTTCCTTTCTTCAGACAACATGCGTTCCCGGGAACTTGCCTTTTTTACAATTCTGAAAAGGGTTCATTTGCCAATGTAATAAGGGAAATTGATGCAGGCTGGACTCCAAATAGAGCAGGGCTGGATAATATGAAGAGTACTTATACCTGGTCAAATGCCGCAGCAGAGATTAAAAAGGCTGTAGATGATATTATAAGAAACAGTTAGGGTATTAAAAAGCTGTTAGTATAGCAACTCATTGTTTCTGTAGCCTGCTTTATCCGAATACCAGTCAGAATATTCTGCTCCTCCGGAAACAGCCCACGCTGCAAAATGGGTATATGTTTGTACTATTGAGTTCCCCTCTGCCGAATAACTGAAATCGGAAGGAAACATAAGCCCCCACATCATACCATCACTATACTTGAACATGTCTGAAGGATGAAGATTACCTCCGGCTGAAGAGCTATTGAATTTTTCTGTTGCAGAATAGCCGGGAAGGTGTATCTCAAGACCTCTGCTATCAACAGAGATAAAGAAGTTAAATGATGATATTGAGATCAGAGATTGATTTACAGGAGAAGAGAATACTACTTTTACCTGATTGTATGGAGTAGGTGTATATTCGCCTTTGATGGTATTTAAATAACCACTAAAAGGCACAACATTTTTAGCATTGTTGAACACCGGAATTATTGCCTTTGATGCCCCGGTCTCAGTTCCATTAGATGATATACCGAAAGGAGTGCTTCCTCCGGCAATTTGTCCGGTAACAGAACCAACAGCCGACGCCAATATATTGTCCAGTTGAAATGCAGCTGAAATGCTTTTTACGGCACCAACTGCAAGAACACTGTAGTCAAAGAGTAACTCAATAACTTGGTTTGAACTGTTGTGTATTGTGGTAAGTCTGAAACGTACAACAAGGTCGTTCAAGTCATAGTCTCCTTTTAAAGGCCACTGATCTTCAAATGCGTAGGTAGCCCATCCACTTTGAGAAGGGAAGTAGCTTGCGAATGTGGGTCCAGTACCCGGGTCATCATCTGCTTCAATCTGCCCCAGAGATCCGTTACATGTTGTTCCTGGGATATTTTTTGTCTGTTCGTTGCCGATAATTGCACCATTTGATAAAGAAGATTCATATGATGAACGATTGGCCGCCGTGAGCCCGGTATATACAAATTCAATATTACCGCTAAAACTTGTAGCAGACCAGGTGAATGCAGGTACACTTCCTGTACTTTTAAACAGAGAGTATGACGCTGAAGATGAAGTTACATTGAATCCATAAATATTTGTAATTCTACCTGTAAGAAACATGCTCCCTCCTGCCATATTTATGGTGCTGTTATTTACGGCAAAAGATTGGCTGTTCCAAAGTGACCCTGGTTCAAGATTTGCAGTCATTTGCTGAAAATCAGTAACATTGGCTGTAATTAGACAAAAGTTATTCACAGTACCTCCACCTGAGTTGCTGAATTTAGTTGTTGCAGCAATTTCTCCATGATTATTTAGAAAAGACCCGTTTGATTGGTACCAATCACTGGTAGTAACTACGGTGCCGGGACTGTTGTTAAAGGTTCCGTTGGTTGTAACAGATATCTTTGGGACATTTACAGGCCCCGAATTAAACATTGCTCCAAAATTGGTAATATGAAGTTCGTTGTTATTGCCGGTAATCTGCAATGATCCTTCGTTATAGAAATAAGAACTATTGTTGATATCAATTTTTTTGCTCGTTGTTGTAGTGCCTTTATTTACCATTGTTGCATTTGAAATGTTCACAATATCAGAAGAGGCAAGTGCAGCACCGTTCTGGATGTATATGACCGGGAAATCTGCTTCTATAACTCCTGTGCTGATGCCCTTTACAGTAACAGAGCCTCCGGAAAGAACTACAATCGACATCTTGTTTAATTCTGCCTTTGAATTGATGTTTAGTGAGCCTTGTACATAGAGAACTGCATGCTGAAGATAGTTACCAAACCCGATATTTGCTGTTCTTGTGAAGCCTGAAGGTATCAGATATGACTTATAAAGATTCCCGTATGCTGAGGTTTGACCTGTATTGTATCCTACAATATTAAGTGACGAATTGCTATTAACAATTACATCAAACTGTGTTGGAATGGTAATGTCTGAATAGGCAAAAGCAGATGTTGCATTAGCTGCAAAAGGGGTATTATTATCGATATGTTCTTGCGAACTTTTTGTCAATGTTTTATTAATTAAGGAAGAGTTTACCTGAAGTGGAGTAACAGAGGTGAGTCCGTTAGGTTTGGTTTCGTGAATATATAAATATTCAGTTGGGGTTGATATTGAAATTTTTACCATATAAGGAACTCCCGGCTTTGCTGCACCCGTAGCAATCAAAGAGCCAGTGTTCAATAAAGGTGAATTGTATATCTTTAGTATATGAACTCCCGCGTTATAAGATTCCCCTGCTGAGGTTACGTTTAATGTAAGATCAATTGTTTTAATTGTTCTCCAATCAAAGTCATAAGGAATTGCACCAAGAGGTGAAACGGGTAATTCGTTATCAATTCTTTTTGGCATTTTCACGCAAGATGCTAACAGCATCAGTGTAAAAAATAGTATAAAATATCGTTTGGTCATTATAGTCATTTCTGTTTTGGACATAAACAGACTTCAATTATTATGCCTTCTTTTAAAAATATAATAAAATGGGCCAGGGGTTTATGTTTTAAAATGCTTTTTGTTTTGCATTAGTATGGCTAATATGTGTTGGGCCAATTAAATAAGGGGATAATTTAATTTGGGGTTTTGTTTAAAAATATGGTAACAAAAACGTAATAAAAATATCTTAAAAATGTATTTGTGTAAAATTATTTTACACTTTTCTTATGGTTTCATAGTGTTTTTAAATTTGAAAAACGCTCTGTCAGAATGTTTTTTTGGTGTAGAGAAATTCGGTCACTGCAGGCGAATACCAATCGGAACCGCCACCTGAGGTCCAACTGGTAAAACTAGGGTATGCGTGATAAATTTTGGCAAACTCCTGTGGGTGCCTGATTGACTGATCACTCAAAATTGCCCATACCCAGTTGTCCGGTGAAGAGAAATCTGATTTTGGCCATGTTGCAACAAAGTAAGGATAGTAGAAAAATGCTGTGGGCCTTGTCCCCTTGAAATGAATCTCTTTACCTCTGTCTCCAAACAGAGCGAAAATGTCCAGGTTAACTTTACCGATGCTCGGAGCATCAAGAAAAGTCAGATTTGAGATATGAAAAATTCTGCTTGGAAGGATGTCAATATAAACCCAGAAGTTGTTGGTGCCAATTACAGGGTCAACATTCCTTACATTAAGAAATAGCTCGGAGTTGTCTGTAAAATGTCCTCTGAAGTTTCCGGTTAACGGGATTACATCAAATAAATTGCCTATTTCTGCTGAATAGCTGCCTCCGTAATTTGTTACATTAAAGAAATTTCCGATAGATGGAGCCTCTGAATAGTAAATTTTGTCAACATAATTGTCATACGAGCCTCCCGATAGTGATGCTGCAAGTCCTATTGAAGAGTAAGAGCTACCAATGGCTCTTGGTTGAATGCTTATCTTTAAAGACCTAAGTCTTAGCTGATTGTCAAGATTAAATTCAATATTTATTCCAAAAACAATATCGTTCATGTCCATATCTCCCTTTGCAGGGAAAAGGTCCTCATACATAACTGTGGCGTAACCATTTTTTGAAGGGAAGTAGATAACCTCTTTATATTTATCTCCGGGAGCTTTTGTGGATACCTCATTGGCACTTGCGGCAGATGTGTCCGGTATTGCACTCAATGTAGTTGTTTTACCTACAATAAAATTATAAGTGCCCGCAGGCAATGACATCCCCACAGTGTCTCCAGCTTCATTAAGCACGATAGATGTTTGAGTTAATGTCATTGGACGATACTCTATGGTCTTCCAATCAAAATCCTCCAGCACCTCAAAGTCGGGCACATAATTATTCTTAGGCATTTTTACGCATGAAAAAGCCAAGGGAATAATTGTAAATAGTAATATAAATCTATATCTCATTTTCAAAAATAACAAAGTTAAAAAAATGCATAACATTTTAAGGTACGAATTATTTTTTGCAATTCAATTAAATATGTTGTTAATTTGCAATAATTAATTAAGCTATTAAATAAAACAATTAAATATGCCGGTTAAAAAAGAGCGCCCTGTAAGAAGCGAAAACTTTGAACAGTTAATCCTGGATATTGCTGAGAATGTATTTCTTGAAAAAGGCTTTGCCCTTACCACCACAACTGAAATCGCCAGGAGAGTAGGATGTAATCAGGCTTTGATACACTACTATTTCAGAACAAAGGACAAGCTTTTTGAGAGGCTTTTTGAAAAGAAGTTTTTCTCATTTATGACTTCAGTTTCGTACAGACAGGAGGAGAACCTTCCATTTAAAGAGATAATAAGAGGAATTGTACATAATCACCTTAAGATTATTTCGGAAAATCCAAAGTTGCCTTTCCTGATAATAAGTGAAATGACTCTCAACCCGCAAAGATTCAAAGCAATTGCAGATAAGATTGAGAGCGCTGTGAAAAGCATGTTAGTTAACCTCAATTCCGAGCTTCAAAAAGAGATAGAGGCTAAAAGAGTAAGAGAAATTTCGGCATTTGATCTTTTATTGAATATACTCTCGCTTAACCTTTTTATGTTTGTTTCTCAGCCGCTTATAAGCTATGTAAAGGGTTTCACATGGGATGAATATATGAGTTTTGTAAAACAGAGAGGCGACGAAATATTTTTAACAGTATGGAGTGGAATCTCACTCGAACCTCAGAAACAGTAATTGTGTATGAAAAAGATTTTTGGATTAATAACTCTTTTAACAATTCTGACAATTCGTCCATTAGAAGGGCAGATACAGGAGAGTCAGAAAGTATTAACAATTGAAGAGTGCCAGGCAATGGCGGCAGAAAATTATCCTGCTATAAAGAAATTCTCTGTAATAGATGCTATTAAAGAGCTGAAATTAAAGAACATTAACACACTTTATCTTCCTCAGGGAGGTGTAAATTTTAAGGCCTCCTATCAATCGGATGTCACATCAATTCCTATTAATATTCCCGGGATGGACATAAACCCATTGAGTAAAGATCAGTACTCAGCCACCTTAAATGTAGAGCAACTGATTTGGGACGGGGGAGTTACGGGAGCAGCAAAGAGGCAGGTAATTAAAGAGGCCGAAATTGGGAAAAATGAATTGGAGAGTGAACTCTACGCAGTGAGAGAGATGGTTAATGAACTCTATTTCGGGATTCTGTTAAATGAAAGGTTTTTTAATGATTTAAAACTCATCAAAGAAGACCTTCTAAAGATTTTATCAAAAACAGAGGCTCTCGTAGCAGAGGGAATGGCTAACAAATCGGATATCGATGCAATAAAGGCCGAACTTATAACCCTAAAACAAAGAGAGGTTGAGCTAATGTCGGGAAAAGAGTCCCTTATTAAGATGTTGTCATTGGTAACCGGCTCCGGAATAAACTTCGATTCAGAGTTCCGTGAGCCATCAGCTGATATACCGGGTGTAGAGATATTCAGGCCTGAACTTAAAATTTTTGACTCAAAAAGCGATTTTTTGCAGATTAAGAGAGAGCAGACAATATCGCAAAGAAGGCCAAAGCTTGGAGCGTTTCTGCAAGCTGGATACGGGAAACCGGGACTGAATATGCTTAAGGATGAATTCTCTCCATTTTTTGTGACTGGAATAAATCTGACATTTAACCTGGGTTCTCTATATTCAAAGGGGAATGAACTGAGAATATTAGACAAAGAGATGATGAACATTAATATACACAGAGAGACATTCCTGCTGAACCTCTCTCTTAAATCAGCATCACAACGTTCTGCCATAGCCAAGGTTGAAAAATTGTTAGAATCAGACAATGAGGTGATTGCACTAAGAGAACAATTGGTAAAAGCTGCCGAAGTTAAACTGGAAAACGGCATTATTTCAGTTACCGATTATTTAAGAGAATTAAACAGGCTTGACATGGCAAGAGGCAACAAATGCCGTCACAACATAGAGCTTATTTCGGCAATCTACACATTAAAACATACCCTTAATCAATAACGGAAAACATATCATGAAACTGAAATTTATACTACCCATGGTTATTCTTTTAACCGCTTCCTGTAAAGGAGACAAAGGAGATACAGAGGCTTCGGGAAGATTCGAGGCAGATGAAATTGTAATATCTTCTGAACTTTCCGGAAAGATTGTACAAATGTGGGCACAAGAGGGCTCAATAGTTAAAGCAGGAGATAGTCTTGCACTTATTGATACTGTACAGCTCTCCCTGCAAAAACAGAGGCTTCTGGCAGCCATAGAATCTATTAAGGCAAGAAGAGTTGATATATCAAAGCAAATATCTGCATTAAACCAGCAGATATATCACCTGACATCTGAACGGGAGAGGGCTCAGCGTCTGCTTCAGTCAAATGCAGGGAATGCAAAAACGGTTGATGATCTGGATTCGCAGATATTAACCTTGAAAAAACAACGCGAGGCGCAGTTATCAACCCTGGAAAAAGGCAATCTGGCAGCAGACAGAGAGGTTGAATCCCTTAAAATTCAAATTGCCCAAACTGAAGATATGTTGTCAAAGAGTCTTATAAAATCACCGTATGACGGTAATATTCTGGTTAAATATGCATCAAAGGGAGAGATATCAATGCCGGGGAAGCCTTTATTTAAAATGGCCGACCTGGAGAGTATGACCCTCAGGGCATACATTGGCGCAAAACAGCTCTCTACAATTAAAGTTGGAGATAAAGTAGAGATTGTTACCGGATTTGACAACCAAACAACAAGAAGCTTTGAGGGGGTTGTTGAATGGGTATCAGGTGAGGCAGAGTTTACTCCAAAAAGCATCCAGACAAAAGAGGAGAGATCAAATCTTGTTTATGCCGTAAAAATTGCTGTAAAGAATGACGGTTATTTAAAAATAGGAATGTACGGAGATGTCAGATTAAAGGGGGGAAATTAAATTGAGTTCAGAACATAAACCGGTAGTTTCAGAGAATATCTCTAAAACATTTGGCCAGGTAACTGCCTTGCAAAATATCAGTTTTGAGACAGAGAGAGGAGAGATGTTTGGAGTAATCGGCCCGGATGGAGCCGGTAAAACTACTCTTTTCAGAATTCTTGCAACTCTTCTTGTTCAAACATCCGGAAACGCATTTGTAGATGGTTACGATGTAAAGGGTGATTTCAGAAAAATCAGAGAGATAATAGGATATATGCCAGGGAGGTTCTCTCTGTACGGCGACCTCTCTGTTGAAGAAAATCTCAATTTTTTCGCATCAATCTTTAAGGTCAACCCCAAAGAGAATTACTATCTGATTAAGGATATATTCCGTCAACTCGAACCCTTCAGGAACAGAAAGGCCTCAGCTCTGTCAGGTGGAATGAAGCAAAAGCTGGCCCTTAGCTGTGCACTTATCCATAAACCTTCCGTTCTCTTTCTTGACGAACCAACCACAGGAGTTGATCCTGTTTCAAGAAGAGAGTTCTGGCAGATGCTCGACAGGCTAAAAGCAGTTGGAATAACTATTATTGTATCTACAGCATATATGGACGAAGCACTGTTATGTGACAGAATTGCCCTTATGAAAAATGGCATTATGCTGGGAGTTGATTCTCCCGCCGGCATGGTTGCCTCATACAATAATAAACTTCTGGCAGTAAAGGGAGACGATATGCACTCAATTCTTAAGGTGCTCCGCGATATTGAGGTTGTGAAAAGTGCCTACTCCTTTGGACATGAACATCATGCCGCCATTTCGCCCGACTTTGGAGGTGATGCGGTTGAAAAGATAAGTCAGGAGCTTACGGCACGTGGAATTAATGATGCATTAGTCAAGAGAATTAATCCATCTGTTGAGGATTGTTATATGGAGTTGTCTGCCAAATAAAAAGGAAATTGAGTTATATGATGAAAGAGACAAAATATGCAATAGTAACGGAGAATCTTACAAAAAAATTTGGAGATTTTACCGCGGTAGATAATATCTCTTTTGAAGTTAGAAGGGGCGAAATCTTTGGTTTTCTAGGGGCAAACGGAGCCGGAAAAACTACTGCCATGAAAATGTTGTGCGGACTCTTAAAACCAACATCAGGTATGGGAATGGTTGCGGGATACGATATCTCAAAAAACAGCGAAAAGGTCAAAAAGAGTATCGGCTATATGAGCCAGAGGTTCTCTCTTTATCAGGACCTGAAAGTATGGGAAAATTTTCGTCTTTTTGGAGGAATATACGGTCTAAAGGATAATGAAATAGCCTCCGGAACGGATGAGATGCTTAAAAGCCTGGGTTTTTATGACGAAAGAGAGACGCTGGTTCAGTCACTTCCTGCAGGGTGGAAGCAGAAACTGGCCTTTTCGGTCGCAATTTTGCACAAACCCTCTATTGTTTTTCTCGATGAGCCCACAGGGGGAGTCGATCCGGCTGCAAGAAGACAGTTCTGGGAACTTATATACGCTGCAGCAGAAAGTGGGATAACAGTCTTTGTGACAACACACTATATGGATGAGGCAGAGTATTGCGACAGAGTATCAATAATGTCTGAGGGGAAGATAGCTGCTTTAGATTCACCCGAAAATCTAAAACAAAAATTTGGATGTACCACTGTAGAGGAGGTATTTCATAAACTTGCAGGAGGAGTGTTATGAAGCAATTTTGGGTATTTGTCAACAAAGAGTTCATGCATATTTTTCGTGACACCCGTACAGTTATGATTCTGCTACTGATGCCTGTTGTTCAAATTGTTCTCTTCGGTTTTGCACTGTCAAATGAGATCAGAGATGTAAGATTTGCAGTTCTGGACCACTCAAAAGATGCTGTCACAACATTTATTACTGAGCGGATATCACAAAGCGAATATTTTATCTTCGAAAGAGATATCTCAACAGAAGAGGAGGCAGATTATCTGATTAAATCATCGCAAGTCTCCCTTGTAATTGTGTATGACAATAATTTCAGAGAAAATATTGTTCGTGAGGGAAAATCTCAGATATCCCTTGTTGTAGACGGATCTGACCCAAACACCGCATCAGGTGTTTTAAGATATGCAAACTCAATTATTGCCTCATCAAATGAACAGATTTTAAGGCTATCAGGATATACTCCACACTCTGCTGACAAGCCCACTTTTATTGAACCTGTCGTAGAGCTTTTGTATAATCCACAAATGAAGAGTGCCTACAATTTTGTGCCCGGAGTAATGGGATTGATTCTTATGCTTATTTGTGCTATGATGACCTCTGTTTCCATTGTTAGGGAAAAAGAGATAGGAACTATGGAGGTGCTGCTTGCATCGCCTGTACGGCCTGTAATTGTCATTTTGGCCAAAACGGTTCCATATTTTATACTTTCGGTTATTAATCTGGCAACAATATTGCTTCTCTCGGTTTTTGTGCTTGGAGTTCCAATTACCGGAAGCATTTACTGGCTTGTTCTTGCATCATTTATCTTCATTTTTGTATCACTATCGACAGGACTTCTTATCTCTTCGTTTGCAAGCACCCAGGTAGCAGCAATGTTAATATCGGGACTAGTCTTTATGATGCCTGTTATGCTTCTTTCGGGAATGATATACCCCGTTTCAAATATGCCTTATTTACTTAGAATAGTTGCTCAGTTTATACCTGCTAAGTGGTTTATCGAAGCAGTAAGAAAGCTGATGATTCAGGGTTTGCCGGTCACCTCGGTTCTAAACGAGCTTTTTATAATGACATCTATGGCAGTAGTATTTACAGTGTTAAGTATCAGGAGTTTTAAACAAAGATTAGAATAGACAAGGCTATGTTTAAATATTTAGTAGAGAAGGAGTTCAAGCAGATAATCAGAAATAAATTTCTGCCAAAACTGATAATTGTCTATCCGATAATTATGATGATACTTATGCCTCATGCGGCTAATCTTGATATAAAGAACATAAGAGTTTCGGTTGTTGATGGCGCAAACTCATCACTTTCGAGAGAGCTCTACAGAAAAGTAGAGGCATCGGATTATTTCAGCTCGGTAGAGGTGGTGCAATCTTATGAAGAGGCTCTTCAAAGTGTAGAAAAGTCAAAATCAGATATTATTCTTGATATTCCTGCCTCTTTTGAAAAGGATATTGTTAAAACAGGCAAAACGGCTGTTTACATTGCCTCAAATTCTGTTGACGGGATGAGGGGAAGTGTTGCAGCCTCATATCTGGCAACTGTCGTTAATGAATACTCCGGTCAGGTTGCACAAGCTCCACGGGCTATGCCGGTAGTTGAGATTATCTCCAGGAGTAGGTTTAACCCCTCAATGGACTATAAGGTTTTTATGGTCCCTGCATTGATAGTAATGCTGATTACAATAATCGGAGGGTTTTTACCGGCGCTGAATATTGTTTCGGAAAAAGAGGCGGGAACTATAGAACAGATGAATGTTACACCTGTTGGCAAGTTCCTTTTTATTGCGGCCAAACTGATCCCATACTGGATAATCGGGTTTATTATTCTTACAATAACTCTTGTTCTCTCAAAGCTCTTCTATGGTATTGTGCCTGTTGGCAGTCTTCTTATGTTCTATCTACTATCATCACTCTTTCTGATAGTGGTTTCAGGTTTTGGGTTGCTTATCTCCAACTACTCATCAACCATGCAGCAGGCAATGTTTGTTATGTTCTTCTTCCTTCTGATTATGATTCTAATGAGTGGTCTCTTTACCCCTATAGACAGCATGCCTTTATGGGCCAAAGCAATCACTGCAGTGAATCCCATGAGGTACTTTATAGAGATTATGAGAATGGTATTTCTTAAGGGAGGGAATCTCTATTACCTTGCAAGGCCTGTGATTATTCTATGTGGGTTTGCAGTGCTGTTTAATACCTGGGCAGTTGTAAGCTATCGCAAAACATCCTGACCTAACCAGTTCTTTATAACAGACTCCCCATTTTTTGCAATAACCGATTCGGGATGAAACTGCACTCCGAACAACGGAAGGCGCTTGTGATAGAGAGACATAATAATACCGTCTTCATTTACTGATCCAATTGTAAGCTCATTGGGAAAAATCCGTGGGCTGACTGCCCATGAGTGATAGAGGCCAACTTCGGGGCTTTCACAGCCGGAGCAAAAGTTGCCGGAGAGGAGAGGGTCTCCCTCTTTTGTAATTGTGAGTTTTGAACGGTGTCCGTGCAATGGATGGGCAAGATTAATTAGTTCTGCACCAAAGTATTGCGCTATTGCCTGATGCCCCAGACAAATTCCAAGAATTGAGTGGCTATCTTTATACAGATCAATAACTTTCATCAAATCTCCTGCTTCGGATGGTACTCCCGGCCCCGGCGAGAGAATAACATGACTATACTCGCTCATTGTGTCAAATGGGATTTTATCATTGAGACAGATATCCACATCAAAGCCTGTTGCGCTCTTTACCAGGTGTACAACATTGTAGACAAATGAGTCGTAGTTATCTATCAGCAGAATTCGTTTCACTTTGGTCTGATATTAATATGTTTTGGTCTAAGATTGATAAGGTAAAAGTAGTTATTTGGTCAATATTTGCATAAAAAATGTACTTTAGCGATATGATTAAAGCTAGCGAAGTAAGGGAGTTGATGAACAGATACGGATCAGAAAAGGTTCCGTTTCTGTTTGCCATTGATTTTGAACTTGAAAGGGGGATATTTGAGATGAACCCACTTGAAAGTAACAATGTGTTTTTCAGAGTTGGAGAGGTTGAAAACTACTCAAATTCTAAACAGGGCATTAATAATGACCAATCTGATAAGTCAAATAATACCAACCAGGAACTCCTGAAAATTATAACTCCTCCCGACAAGGCCGAGTACAAAAAATCTTACGATATTGTAATGGCAGGACTGATGCGGGGAGACACATATCTCATCAACCTTACCACTCTAACCGAAATCAAAACTCCGCTCTCTTTTGAGCAGATAATTGCCAGAACTAACTCCCCGTACGCCCTATGCATACCGGATAATTTTGTGTGCTTTAGCCCGGAGAGGTTTGTGAGGATTGAGAATGGGATCATTACCACCTGCCCAATGAAAGGGACAATAGACGCCACGATTCCCGGAGCAGAAGATAAAATAATGACTGACTATAAGGAGATTTGTGAACACAATACTATAACCGACCTCCTGAGGAACGACATTGGTGCAGTCTCCAAAAGGGTTTGGGTAGAGAGGTTCAGATATACAGACAGAATTTTAACCGACAGGGGCGAAATAATTCAGGTAAGCTCAGACATCAGGGGTGAAATAAAAGATGAATTCAAATGTGAATCCAAAGAGAGGTTGGGGGATATTATTTTCTCATTATTGCCGGCAGGCTCTGTCTCCGGAGCTCCAAAACCGTCCACTCTCAGACTAATTTCAAAAGCTGAGGGGAGAGCGCGGGGTTTCTACACCGGTATATTCGGATATTTTGACGGAGAGACCCTTGACTCTGCAGTTTTGATAAGATTCATAGAGAAGAGTTATGATGGAAAGCTCTACTACCGCAGCGGAGGAGGTATCACGGTGAATAGTAATTGGGAGAGCGAATATGACGAGGTTCTTAAAAAGGTCTATATACCTGCTAAATAGCAATAGTAAAAAACGGGAAAATCGATTAGAGCAAGCTTTTAAAAAATTCTACGATGAATGGAGTAACTTTTTTTGAAACGATTAAAGTTGAAAACGGCAAGATAAATAATCTTGATCTGCACATAAAAAGATCATCTGAAACAATATTGCGTCATTACGGGATTATTTATGCTATTCCGTTTGAGCACCTTCTCGATGGGTATTATCATAAAGAGCACTCTCACAAAGAATACTCTCTTCAAAATGGAATTTTCAAATTCAGGGTAGTCTATTCAAACAGGGTTCTTAACCACACTCTAACTCCATACTCTCCACAAACCGTGGTAACTCTTAAAGTGGTTGATTGCAATGATATTGAATACGGGTACAAATATGAAAACAGGTCACGAATAGAGTCCCTTAGGGCATTAAGGGGAGAATGTGACGATATCTTTATCGTAAAAAATGGTTATGCAACAGATACCTCTTATGGCAATATCTTATTCAAATTTAAGAATGACAATAATTTGTACACCCCAACAACTTTTTTGCTGAAGGGAACAAAAAGGGATTTCTTGCTTTCAAAAGGATTAATTTCTGAAAGAGAGCTTAGGATAGAGAACATTTTAGAGTGTGAATCGTTTTATATGATAAACGCAATGGTTGACCCCATATCGGTTACGGTTGTATTTTAAACCTGAATTTATTGATATTTTTGTTAAAAACTAATAGATCAAAGAGTATGAAGAAAATTTTATTAAGCGCAATTATGTTGCTTTTTCTAACAGGAATAAGCGCACAGACAGATGAGGCAAGTAACGTTAAGGTTGGTGATGATGTTCCTGAGTTTAAAGTTAAGATGTTTGACGGAAAGGAGATCAATATGAAAGATCTCAGGGGTAAGGTGGTTTTGATAAACTTCTGGGCAGTTTGGTGCCCTTATTGCGTTCAGGAGTTAGCGGTTGTGCAAAAGGAGATAATTGACAAATTCAAGGGTAAGGATTTTGTATTTCTTCCAATTTCGAGAGAGGACACTTACGAGAAAATTGATGCCTTCAGAAAGGAGAAGGGGCACACCTTCCCTATGGGTATGGACCCTGACAGGAGCATATACAATCTATTTGCAAAAACATCAATTCCAAGAAATTATGTAATTGGTAAAAATGGGAACATTGTCTATATGGATAAAGGATATAACGCCGAGATGTTTAAAGAGCTTGTAAAGAGCATTGAAAAACAGTTCTGATAAAAATAAACAACCTATTAAAGACTGAAAGAGAAAGGATAAACTGTTGTTACAAAAATAAAATATTCTGTTTTGAAATCAATAATCAAATAATAATATTTAAGTTTGTAAAACTACTTAAATTTAACACGATGGACGAGTTGGCAAACAACAATAATACCCCGGTACCGGACATCTCATATTTGAAGGAGATGGTAGGGGATGATAAGGAGACAATTAAAGAAATTATATTACTTTTTCTTGAGCAGGCACCTCTGAGAATGAAGGCATTAAAAGAGAGTGTCCAGTCGGATGACCATACAAAATTAAAGACAATATCGCATTCGCTCATAACAGAGTTAACCACCGTTGGGATTCTTTCGGTTATTAATGACCTTAAGAGAATAAACACTGCAAGCAAGGATATGGACGATTTAACTGAAACCGTAGATAAGATTATCAAAGCAATAAACGATGGAATGCAAGGTCTTAAAACATTGATTTAAGCTATGGAAAAAATATTAGTTATAGATGACGATAAAATTATCCGGAAGCTGTTCAAGATTGCTCTGGTTAAAGCAGGTTACAAGGTTATTGAGGCGGAAAACGGAAGTGACGGACTGTTACAGATTCATTCAGAGAGGCCCGATCTTGTAATTACCGACTACCAAATGCCCGGAATGAACGGTTTGGATGTTTTGGCAGAGGTAAGAAAGTTAAAGTTCAAGGTTCCTGTGATTATGCTTACCGGTTATGGTGATGTTGTGCTAACGATAAAATCAATACAGCAGGGTGCATTTGAATTTCTTGAAAAACCTGTTAAGCCTGAGGTTTTACAATCTACTATAAAAAAGGCACTTCTCTCTGTAAGCACAAGTAAGAATCTAACCGAGGTGGTAAGTAAAAATATGCCTACCGAGGGGATGCTTGAGAACAATATTCTTGTAGGCAAGGCGCCACAGATGAAAGAGATTTTCAAGAATATCGGTCTTATTTCAATGAACAAAGTTAATGTGCTTATTCAGGGAGAGACCGGTACAGGTAAAGAACTTATTGCCAGATTAATTCACTATTCGGGTATAACTTCAGACAAACCCTTGGTTGTTGTTAACTGTAGTGCGCTTACAGAAACCCTTCTTGAAAGCGAACTTTTTGGACACGTAAAAGGCTCATTTACAGATTCTATACGTGATAAAAAGGGAAAATTCGAACTTGCCGGTGATGGCACAATCTTCCTGGATGAAATTTCTGAAATATCATTGAACACTCAGGTTAAACTGCTTCGTGTTATTCAGGAACTTGAGTTCGAAAAGGTAGGAGGGGAACACCCGATACCGATGAAGGCCAGAATTATTGCCGCCACCAACAGAAACCTAGAAGAGTTAATAAAGCAAGGCAAATTCAGGGAGGATCTCTACTACAGATTAAAGGTGTTTACTATTAACCTTCCATCTCTTAAGGAGAGAAAAGAGGATATTAACGACCTGGTTATTCACTTCCTGTATAAATTAAATAAGAGATTCAACCGTAATGTTACCAAGATTGGTGACGGAGTGATTGAGATGCTTCAGAAACACGACTGGCCGGGCAATGTAAGAGAACTTGAAAATGCTGTACTGCAGGCCATTATTATGGCTAAAAACGATGTTTTAGAGAAAGAGCATATAATTCTTAATGACAGAGGAGGTGCCGAAGATGAGAGTGCGTTGCATGTTAATCAACTGCAGACACTTTCGTTTGTCGAAAAGAACCACATTAAGCGGGTTCTTGATCTGGTTCGCTGGAATAAGCTTGAAGCCTCAAGAATTCTTGATATTACAAGACCAACCCTTAACGCCAAGATTGAGAAGTATAATCTGGCTCAGGGACCTGTTGTATAGAAGGTTTGGTTGCAGGAGAACTGATTTTGTTTTCAGAGCCGGGTGTTAAGCCCGGCTTTTTGTTTGCTGTTTCACTTTCTTTAGTTGTGTTCTCTACATTCTCATCTTCAATATTTTCTCCTGCCTCACTACTTATATTTTCTGAATCCGGCAGCTTTTCAATGTAGAATTCAAGTCCATCAACAAAATCTCCCTCGTATGACTCCTCAATTTCGAATTCGATAATTCCCGGGGTTGCCTTCATGGCCAATCTCCTCATCTGGGTCGTATCTATCATGGCAAAATATTTACCCGGTCTCAGACCCATATAGCTAAAGTAGCCATCTTCCTCAGTGAGTGTGCTGCTTACAAGCGTTGAATCTCTCCTGTAGATATTCACAATAACCCGACCCTGACCTCTCTCCGAACCCTCTGTTCCCAGATATACAGTACCGGCAACTTCTCCCAATACATCAATAGGAACCTCAATAATCTTAAATTGATTAGGGTCAATTGTTACCGCCATTGTTTTGTTTTTTATCTGCCAGGCAATATTGTCAAAGTTGCTTCCAAAGAGAGTTAAAAGAGTATTTGTATATGGCTCTAAATCATAAATTCTTATTAAAGTATCCTTTTCATTGTGCTCAACTCTTCCACCACTTACATTAAGATTCAGACCTTTTACTTTTGGCTCACCTTTATCCCGTACTCCATTTGCATTAAGGTCAAGGAACGGATAGATTGCAATACCACCTTTTCCAACACTTGACCTCAGGTGAGTTCCAATGAATTTTGTCTTAGCATCGGCCATAATTGTGCCGCTTGCTGTCTCAACAATTGTTGTTGTCCCTCCACCTCTTCTAATGTTGATCCCAGCCTGTGCAAATTTGAAGTCCCAACGGAATCCTACCTCAAAGCTTGTAAACTTTGATTTGAAATTTTGTTCGTAGGTTAAATTTACTGTACCTCTGTTCTTTACTCGCTTCTCTAACGTACCTCTTACTGAGACAAATTTTCCATCTGAATAGTTAAACTGAGTTTGTGGCATTAGAATGTAACCTTTTGGCAGTCTTAATGAAAAGGCCAGATTGCTGTAAATGTCTGTCTTTGCGAAAGTTGAGAATACCGCATTGGTTGTAAAATTTGTGTTGATACCCATTATTGGCCCCGAGAACATAAGTTCTGCCGAGGTATATTTACTTTGAGTGGTTATGAACTGATTTAGTGCAAGCCTAGAGAAGAGAGTAAGTTTTTTTGTGCGAATAGGGGCAGTAATTGAAATTTTTCTCTCTTCAAGATAACTTGTGTTGACAGCTTTTTGGTCTTTATCGTAAACTGTATAGTTTACCTCAAATTGTAAATCAGAAGGGAGGCGATAGTTTAGCACACTCTTTACTCTAACTCCATGCATATATTCTCCAGACAATAACAAGCTGGGAGCCAACCTTAATGATGTGCTAACAAATGGCATAAAATTGCCTGTTTCAAGATTGGAAAGATACTCAACACCGGCTCCAATTGTCATGAAACCAGCAAGACCATAATCAATATTAACTCTCGAAAAACGTGTTGATGATGAGTCTTCCAATATACCTGCAGTTGCTTTGTACTCAAATTCACCGGTAGGTAAAAAATTGAATGGCACACTAATACTCTTCTCCAAAGAGCGCTCCTCTCCCCAAGGGCCGTAAAACTGAAGCTTAACATTTGTATAACCATAAATCAAAGGAACATCAAACGAGAAGAAACCCGATGCGTCTGCCCGTTTATAGTCAACCAAAACATTGTTAACATACAGCTCAACCAACCAGTCGGGCTCGGTAACATCACTCAATGTGTATGTGCCGTAAGAACGTCGGTATGTGGTGGGTGAATTGGAAAACTGGACACCTATAACCGCAGAATTAAGAGTCGAAACTGCATCGGCAGATATTTTTCCGGCCATAGTCTGGCGCAGATATTTAAAATTATTATCTACAAATCGCCAATAGTAATACTGATCTCTTTTTTCAAAAGGTGCAGAGGGATTATAATTAAGGTTGATGTTTGTTTCGCCACCAAGTAGAACCGAACCTAAAGTCATTGAAAGTCGGGTATCTGTTTTACCGTTAACTATTTGTGTAGATGTGGCCATCCAGTCTGCCATGCCAAAGTGGAAGATAGGATATTTTCTTCCAACAGATGTATCTGCAATGATATCACCTCGTATTTGCCCCACGTTTCTCCTCATCTGTTCAAGCCTCATCTCTCTTATCACAGGAAGTTCGACAGATGTATTGAGAACAACAGATAAGCTTCTGAAATTGAATGAGCAGTTAAGGTCAAAAACCTCACCAAAGTAATTGGCTTTTAAATAGAGTGTGGTCTCGGTTCGAATAAGGTCTCCGGGCTTAATGGGGGTGGTCTTTTTATTATATGTAATACTGTTATTTATCCTGTCAATGGTATAGGTTGACTGTGGATTAAGAAAAAAACCGGTCACCTGATCAAACCCTGCTTCGTAATCTACTTTAATCTTTAAAAAGTTAAAAACATCAATCACAGAAAGATAAACCTCGTCATCCTTAATCAGACCTGGAATATCAGCACCGCCAATCCGAGGTACGCTAAAAAAGATGATTATTTCGTCATAATCATCTTGTTCTTGGGCTAATGCATTTGCTGAATTCGAAAATAAAAAGAGGGCTGAAAATAACATGATCACCATACTTTGCAATTTACTGCTTGTATTTTTTGCTTTTATGGGAATCATGTTTGATAATTCATGTATTTTAATACCCTGTTCCGTTTATTCTGACAATATAAGTTCCAGAGGTATAAGCCCCTGGAGCTACGTATCCGCTAATACTAAGTGTGGCTTGAGTTACTGTAAAATCAATAGATTGATTATTGCCTAAACTTATAGGTAAAGAAGGAGTGATGATGAACCCATTTGCAGTCATGTTTGTGGTAATGGTAATATCATCTATTGACACTGTACTTACAGTGGTATTTCCTCTGGCTGTATATCTGAAGGTTGCCAATGAAAGCGTCCCCGGTTGAGATGGGATCAGAAGTGCATTCCCCGAAGTTGTTCTCTGTGTCCCGGTCAAAGTAACTGAGCTTGTATATGGAGAATATATGACAATATTCCCAAAATTAAATGGAGTTTTTAATGTTACAGATTGAGAAAATAACGACAATGTTCCTAAGTTTATTGATATAAACACAAGGAATATTTTTATAAATGTTTTGACATTATGCCTTTTTATATAATCTGTAGTACTCATTAAGGGGTTAAATCATATTCTGCTTCACCATATATTTCCGGCCTGGTTTCTGATTGGGCCGAGTATGTAATTTTTAATTTGCCGTTTTTATAATCAACAGACTTGTCACCATTTAGTTCTATAAGTACTCTTCGAAATGCATTTGGTGTATATACTGCCACGCCATTAAGAGCTCCTATTTGCGTCTCTTTGCCGGTATTAGAAATATAGGTTACTTTAATGTCTCCATATACAGACATATTTCCTGTCCGGTTAATTCTAAATTCAATAATATTTGTTGTATCTCCTGAGTTATTCAGACTGATATCAGAAAGGTTGACCTTAGTGTTGTTTTCTCCAATTCGGATAATTACGGGTATAGTTATACCAAAAATTGGAATCAGCTGTACACTCACAGATGTTGAATCGGCAGTTTGTGCCTCATCTCCAAGAGCGATTAAGTTTGGAACAGATCTAAAATATACATGAGATCTGTATTCACCGGGCGCAAGTCTGTCTTGGTTTGTTACCTGCATCCTTACAGATTGCGCTTCATTTGGACCAAGAGTTACAGAGCGTGGAAAAAAGCGGATATTCTTATCTGCAAAATTTTGCCCCGGATCCGGCTCTGTGATTTCTGTAAAAGTGCCATCTTCGTTCATTCGATAATGGAGTAGAGAGATATTATACCTGGCAGTATCAACACCAGTATTCGCCAAATTTAATTCCATAACTCTTCTTGTCCCGTCAAAAACAATACGCCTTGGAGTGATAAGGAGGTTACCCTGTGCATTGGCACCGGTATTGTAGAAAATTGATAAAATCGAAGATATTACAACGAAAATTACAAATTTTGTAGTTGTTTTAAACATGAGTGCGGTTATTAAAAGTTTTATACACTAGGTAAAATATCACCAAATATAATGAAAATTAATACAAAGTGTAAAACAAGGGCACTTTTGGGGCAACTTAGTTATATGAGAAGGTAACTACATATGTACCGGAATACATTCCCACAGGATTATCTACCATATTCCCCACTCTTAAAGTTGCGCCAACGTTCAATGTTAATACTCCGCTACTTAATATTTTAATACTGGAACTTACTGCGGGAATAGACTCCCAATTTAAAACGGTCATTGTTTTTCCGTTGGCAGTGTTTGTTAACAGTACAGGTGCGGTAGGCAAATTTACAACAATTGAGAAATCCGGTTGTCCTGACAAAAAGAAAGAGGCGGGATTGTAAAGTCCACCGCTAAGTGAAACACTTCCGGTAGAAGATCGTACCCCATCGGGGGAGAGTCGGATTTCACCTCCTGTACTTTCGGGGGAGAAGCGCCCAAAGTTGAGAGCTGATCCCTCTGTAGCTGCTAGGGCCTGAATAACCTCTGCACTGGCGTGAGCAGTTAAGCTCACTTGTGCACGAGCACTTAACACTGACAACAATGTTGTCAGTGCTAATGTGATGGTTATTTGCAGACCTTTGCACATGTGATGTTGTATGTGACTCTTTAGTTATATGCTACTGTTACATTGAATGTGGACCCGGAAGTATATGCTCCTGCCACTTGGCTTGCTGCTACATTAAGAGTAGCTCCAACACTTAGAGATTGAGTGCCTCCTCCTCCAATTGTTCCAGTCGTTGCCGGATCACTAGTGAATGTGTTAACCGTCATTGTTTCTGACCCACTAACACGAGTAATTGTTACACTACTTGGTAATGTTATGGAGTATGTGAAATTTGCCTGTCCACTAACTGTGAAGTTGGCAGCAGAAACAGTTCCTGTTGTTGTTGGTAGAGAGACTCCACCGGTTACTGATCTTGCGCCGGCTGTTGTAAGGACAACTGTACCAAGTGACCCACTTGCAGCAACATTGCCAAAGTTCATGTGATCAACTACAGCAATAGAAATTGGAGTAATTATGGTTGCAGATGCGTTTGATTGCGCATAAGACGCTGCTGAGAAGCCAACCATGGCAACTAAAACAGCTAGAATTTTAAATGTTGTTTTCATAATTCGTAGAATTTATTTTTTAAGTATTTATTTCCTTTTTAGTTTGGGATATATTTTTCTGCAGTATATAGAATCATAAAGCATGCCAGATGGAATTATTAATAAAAGTGAATGACGATTGTGCTTAATTTATGCAAATCAAAATATCAGAAAAACAGGTAAGTAGCTCGCTTAAAATTTGATATTACGAAAATGTTACGATGCTCAACAATGGGGGTATGCAGGGGGTATAAATAAAAAAAACTTTACGGAGTGTAAAGTTTTTAATGGGGTCAAAAATTATTTGACAAACTGTATTTTATTACCTAATTTTTTTAGTTATAAGCAAGAATTATGGAGTATGTTCCCTGATAATTTCCTGAAACTTGAGTCTGATTTAAAGTTGCGCTCGCTTTTAGTGTAATTGTTTGATTGCCATTAGTCAAATTGCTTTCACCACTGGTGCTTTTTGCAGGAGCAGGACTAATGTTAATATTCTCTCCCAATGTGTTTGACACAGTAGCTGGAGTAATAATAAGATTGCAACCCACGTTAGATCCGGAGCTAATTTTTATCTCACCCAGGTTAACATCTGAATGGTTTATACTGCCTTCGGCATACTCTTGTGAAGAGATGTCAGGACTATTTAATATTTCAAAACTTGTAATAGCTTGTGATTTCACGCTTACTGACTCAACAACTTCTGCAAAGACTCTGCCTGTCACAGAAACCTGACCAATAGCACAAACAGTTGTAAGCAAACTAATTGCGATGGTCATTAACGATATTTTATACGATGCTCTCATTTTCCGCACTTTTTCTCATGACAAATGTATGTATAAAAAACTTTACATGCAAGAAAAAGTAAAATAAAATTTTACACAAAGTAAAATAAATATACAATGCGCTTCAGAATCTGTTTATTAAATTTTCATATAAAATCATATTTTATCTCAATTTTCTCATATGAATAGGCATTTATACATGTTTTTGCTATATTTATGAGAAATCTATATAGCCTCATTCAATGAATTCTCCTGACAATTCCACTTCAAAGCTTATTGGTGAAATAAATGAGCTTAAAAAGAGATATGAATCTCTTAAGAGCTCCTTTGATTCATTGCTTGAAGAGCAGAGGAGTTCACAAACAGAGTTTTTCGCTTCAAAAGATTCAGCTGAAAAGCGCCTTTCGAGCATTTTCAGAGTTGCTCCAACAGGTATTGGTGTTGTTGTAAACCGAGTAATCATGGAGGTTAATCCAAAATTGATTGAGATAACAGGCTATTCCAAGGAGGAGCTTATTGGTGAGAACTCCCGAATTCTTTACGCTTCAGATGATGAATACGATTTTGTAGGAAAGGAGAAATACAAGCAAATAAAAGAGAAGGGATCAGGTTCTGTTGAAACTAAATGGTTAAGGAAAGATGGTGAGATAATTGACGTTTTACTAGCTTCAACACCTATTGATGCAACTGATTTGAGTATGGGTGTTACCTTTACTGCCCTGGATATTACTAAGAGAAAACTAGGTGAAGCCAAGTTAAAACGGAGTGAATATCTTCTCAATAAGGCGCAGGAAATTGCACATGTAGGGTCATGGTCTCTTGATCTTAAAACAAGCGCTTTGACCTGGAGCGATGAAATATTCAGAATATTTGGCCTTGACCCTAATGAGAGTAAGCAAACGTATGAGACTTTTATTGATGCTGTACATCCCGATGACAGGAAGGCCGTTGACAGTGCCTATAGAACTTCGATAGAAAAGGGTCAGGACACCTATCAGATTGAGCATAGAGTTGTGCTAAAAAATAGTGGTGAGGTAAGGTATGTTATTGAGAGATGTGAACACATAAAAAACTCTGAGGGTAAAATTATTGGTTCGATAGGGATGGTTCAGGATATAACAGAAAATAAACTCGCAGAAGAGAGGATTCGTGAAAAGGATATCCAATTCAGAAAGTTGTCTGCAAATGTATCTGATCTAATTTTTCAATTCACAAGAAAGCCGGACGGTACCTATTGTGTGCCAATTGCATCGGAGGGTATAAGAAATATTTTCGGATGCAATCCCGAAGATGTTGCAGACAATTTTGAACCTATTGCCAGGGTTATTCACCCTGACGATGCCGAAAGAGTTATGAAAGACATTGAATACTCGGCGCAAAATCTCACCTATTTTACATGTGAATTCAGAGTTTGTATTCCAGGGAAACCTGTTCAGTGGATTTTTTCAAGATCTTCACCCGAAAAGTTGCCGGATGGAAGTATCACCTGGTATGGGTTTAATGCTGATATTTCAGACCGCAAGTATGCCGAAGAGCAGTTGAGAAAACTATCAAGAGCAGTTAAGCAGAGCATTAACGCAGTAATAATTACCGATACAAAAGGTGTGATTGAATATGCCAACCCGGCAGTTACGGAGCTGACCGGATTTACTCCGGACGAACTGAAAGGAATAAATCTATGGTCACTTTGCTGCAGAGATGAGCCAAACAATGGTTGTAACGAAATATGGGATACAATTAATAGAGGCAATGTTTGGACAGGAGAGATATCCAACTATAGGAAAAATGGAGAACATTATTGGGAATCTGCTATCTATTCTCCAATCTTCAATGAAAAAGGTGAAATCTTAAATTTTCTTGCGATTAAGAAAGATGTAACTCGTGATAAACAACTTGCAGCGGAGCTGGTTCATGCTAAAGAGAAGGCAGAGGAGAGCGACAGGTTAAAATCCGCATTTCTTGCAAATATCAGTCATGAAATAAGGACCCCGATGAATGGAATCATGGGTTTTGCCGAGTTACTAAGGGAACCGGATTTGTCACCCGAGCAAATACAAGAGTATATTCAGGTAATCGAGAAAAGTGGACAGAGAATGTTGTGCCTGATAAATGACATTACCGACATCGCTCGAATTGAGGCAGGACAGATGAAGCTTATTATTCATGAATCTAACATTAACGAAATAGTAAAAGAGATTTATAAATTCTTCCTTCCTGAAGCAGAGAGGAAAGGTTTGGATATATCAGTTTTTACTACTTTGTCAGCTGAAGAGGCCGTTTTTAAAACTGACAGGGAAAAACTCTTTGCAATACTGTCTAATCTTGTTAAAAATTCGCTAAAGTTCACTTTTAAAGGCAGTATAGAAATTGGTTATCACAAGAAGGGAGAATTTCTGGAGTTTTTTGTGAAAGACACCGGAATTGGTATTTCTCCGGAGAAGCAAAAAATTATTTTTGAAAGGTTTATACAGGCTGATATGTCAAATACCCGGTCATCAGAGGGCACCGGTCTGGGGCTATCAATTTCAAAAGCATATGTCGAGATGCTCGGTGGTAAGATATGGTTGGAGAGTGAAGAGGATAAAGGTTCTATTTTTTACTTTACTATTCCCCTCAATAAATAATCTCTATTTTTTTAACGCATTAACAATCTGAATTATTAAATGGTGCAGGAAATTGAGCGAAAGTTTTTGGTTTCATCAATGGGATTCAAAAATGAGGCTTTCAAAAAAACACATATAGTACAAGGTTACCTTTCATCAGTTCCCGAGCGAACCGTAAGAGTCCGCACAAAAGATGAGTCTGCCTTTCTTACAATAAAGGGGGCTGCAAATGAGAGCGGGTTGTCCCGCTTTGAGTGGGAGAGAGAGATTGCCGTTAAAGATGCAGAGGCTCTTCTGAAGATATGTGAGCCCGGAATTATTGATAAAATCAGGTGTGAAGTTAGAGTGGGGGAACATATATTTGAAGTCGATGAATTTTTAGGAGAAAATTCAGGATTGGTGATTGCTGAGATTGAGCTTAAGAATGAAGGCGAGGCCTTTGAAAAACCGTCATGGTTGGGTAGGGAGGTAACAAATGATACGAGGTATTACAATGCATCCCTTATAAAGTGGCCATTTTCCAGGTGGTTAAAAACTATAAATTCCTGATGACCAATCTAATATTGTATGACCAATCTATTGTTGGTCAATGAATTTGCAAATCTCAGCGAAGTTTTGTTCAATTGTTAAGTTGCCGTTTATCGGGTGGTAAATGCCCTTCTTTTTGTAAATCTCAATTAACGGATGGGTCTGTTCCCGGTACACCTCAAGTCTCTTTTTCACTACATCTGTACGGGCATCATCCTCACGACCCTCTATAGCAGCTCTGCCCTGTATTCTTTTAATGATTACATCCTCGTCGGCGTGAAGCGAAATTACTGCATCGATCTTCTGCCCCAACTTTTTTAGCAACTCCTCCAGCGCTCGGGATTGTTTGACTGTGCGTGGAAATCCATCATACAAAAACCCGGCAACATCGTCTGAATTCACAAGTACTCCTTCAATTATTTTAATTATTAAAGTGTCGCTCACAAGCTCTCCTTTGTCCATCAGACTTTTAACCTTTAACCCCAGTTCGCTCTCTCTCTTTACCTCTTCCCTGAGTATGTCTCCGGTTGAGATGTGTTTGAAATTGTACTTTTTTGACAGGATTACGCACTGACTGCCTTTGCCTGCACCCGGAGGGCCAAAGATTATAAAGTTTTTCATGTTGTTAATTATGAGAAAGACCTTCTAAATATAGGAAAAAATTCAAAAATTATTGTTACAATTGCATCTTAGTGATTTTGTCGAAAGTGTAAATAAGCAGGTCAAACGTGTTGCAGAACATCAATAGTAAAGATTTTCTTGCCTCTCTTAAGAGTGGCAGTGAGGAGTCTTTTACCCAGTTGTTCAACCAGTTTAATCTTGATCTCTGTTCGTATGCATACAGAATTCTGAACGACAATAACGATGCAAAGGAGATTGTTCATATTACATTCTGTAAAATCTGGGATAACCGAAAAAGTATCGAAATCAACGAATCTCTTAAATCTTACCTGTACAAATCTGTTTACAACAACAGTATTTCTCTGTTGCGAAAAAAGAAGCAATACGCAAAATATGTCGATCTTGGGCTTGGCGATTTATATTTTAACAGAATTGTCCAAAACCCTCACGCCGAACTTAAGCTTATTGACTCCGAAAGCAGGAAAATTATTATTTCTGCGATTAATGAACTTCCCGACCGCTGTAAGGAGATCTTCATTAAGTGTAAAATTAACGGACAGACATATCATAATGTGGCAGATGAGTTAAAGATCTCTGTTAAAACCGTAGAATCTCAAATGTCAATCGCATTGAAAAGGCTAAGAAAAAATCTTGACTGGCTATTAATTTTAATTCTTCCTTAGGGGTCTTTTGAGTAATTTGCGTCATAACATTAGAACACTTAATTATGGCGCAAGAGATCAACACTCCGGAATCAGACATACTTCTGGCAAAAATTTTAAACAACAGTGCTACCACTGAGGAGATTATTGAATTTTCTGAGTGGATTAAAGACTATAGGAACGAGGCATATTTCGAAAAGTTCAAAGAGATGTGGAACGTTTCTGAGGATATTTCATACAAAAAAGAGTTTTCAGGATCTCACAATTCTGACCGTTTCGTATCATACATAAGGAGATCTAAGCTTAGAGCAAAAGTAAGACGAGCAGTGACATTTTCATTTACTGCAGCGGCCTCTCTGGTGTTGATTTTTGGATTATCCCAATTGCTTTTTGATAATAATTTTAACTCCATCAAAGTAGTTGATTTCAATCAACTGAGTTATTCGACAGACTCAGTAAAGGTTGAATTAAACGATGGACAATTAATTAAAAGTTTAAAGAGTGCAGAAAAGTCTCTTACCAATCTGGAAGAGATAGTTTCGTCTCAACCCGAAGAGACCCAGATAGCATCTCCTAAGGTATTTAACTCGATAACAACTCCCTCCGGAGAAAGAGTTGCAATGTTACTTTCAGATGGCACAAGGGTATATCTAACCTCAAACTCCTATTTGAGATATCCATCAAGATTTGATGATGACAAAAGAGAGGTGACACTTGTGGGTAGGGCATATTTTGAAGTAAAAAAATCAAAAGTTCCATTTATTGTTAACACATCGGACATGAATATCGAGGTGTTGGGAACCTCTTTTGATGTTGAGTCCAGAAATACAGGTATAAGCTCATCTGTTATTCTGGTTGAGGGGTCAGTAAAAGTTAACGCACAAGGTAAAAGTCAGATTATCTTTCCTGACGAACAAATAAGCCTGCACAGGTCATCTAAAGAACTTACCGTAAAAAGCGTTGACTCACGAATGATGACAATGTGGAAAGATGGAGTTCTTGTAGTTCATGGCCAGACATTTGGAGAGCTGATTGAGAGTCTCTCTTCATGGTATGGTGTTAGGATTGTTAACAAATCTAATGTTTCCAAAACTGAAAGATTCAACGGCAGATTTGATCGTGAAGATATTGAAGCTGCGATTAAGGCAATTTCAATAAGCGCCGGAATTATATATAAAATTGAAGATGGCAAGTTAGTTCTTGAAGACTTGTGACTGAATAGAAAATTTAATTAACCTCATAAACTAAAAACTTATAGCTAAACAATCAAACTATGAACAAACTACTCACTTTGCGGCAGTTGACTGCATTGCCGCTCTTATGTCTCCTTCTTCTTTCCGGGAAGCTCTATGGGGCTCCCCAGCAAGATAAGATTACATTAAGCCTTAAAGAGGTTTCGCTTACTCAGTTTTTTAAAGAAATTGAAAACAAGAGTACATATAAATTCTTTTACAAAGACTCACAGGTAGAGAATGCATCTCCCGTGACTGTCGAGGCAAAGGATCAGTTCCTCAGAGATGTTTTAAACTCTGTTTTTGCAAAAACAGATCTTACCTATGAAATTACAGGTAATCAAATTGTTATTAAGCAAAAACCATCTTCAACGGTTAAAAAAATTACCGGTATTGTTATGGACAAAGGCAAAATGCCAATACCGGGAGTTGGAATTATTGTACCGGGAACCAAGAAGGGAACATACACCGATGAAAATGGTGAGTTTGCCCTTGAAATTCCGTTGATAGACTACAATATTGTCACCTTTATGATGATAGGTATGAGAGATTTAACTCTTAGACTGGATACAAGAACTTATTACAGTGTTGTGATGGAAGAGAGTTCGGTAAATCTTAATGAGGTTATAGTTACAGGTATAATTGACAAGAGGTTAGAGAGCTATACCGGAGCGGCATCATCTATTTCATCAAAGGAGCTCATAAGAGCCGGGAATAAAAACGTTTTTGAGTCGCTTAAAAACATTGATCCATCTATTTATATTATGGATAATCTTTTAAGTGGATCAAATCCAAATGCTCTGCCGGGTATGGAGATAAGGGGAACATCAAGTTTTCCTGAAGAGAGCTCTATAGGCATTTCTCTTAAAGGTAATTATGGCAACATCCCAAATACTCCTCTCTTTATTCTTGATGGTTTTGAAACCAGCATTGAAAGAATAATGGACATGGATATGAACAGAATCGAGAGTGTAACAATTCTTAAGGATGCTTCTGCAAAGGCTCTGTATGGATCAAAAGCTGCTAATGGAGTTGTAGTTATTGAGACTAAAAAACTTCTTGGCGGACAGCAGAGGGTTACCTATACCGGTAGCATGGATATCTCTATGCCGGATCTGACCAGTTACAATCTGGCCAATGCAGCGGAGAAACTTGAGGTTGAGAGAATGGAGGGTGTTTACCGCTCACCTAACAATATTGAGAATCAACTTAAGTTGGACAAACTATACAACGACAGGAAAAAACTCATTGAAGAGGGCCTTGATACATACTGGCTTGCAAAACCACTAAGAGTAGGTGTTGGCTCAAAACACAATATGAACATCGAATTGGGTGACAGCAAGAGTCTCAAGGGAATTGCAGACTTTACTTACAACACAATAAACGGTGTAATGAAAGATTCATACAGAAGGAACATTTCCGGAAGCGTCAATCTCTCTTACAGATATAAAAACATTCTATTCAGGAATGTTATGACAGCAGTAAGTAACACCGGTCAGGAGAGCCCGTGGGGTGAATTTGGTGTATATGCCAAGATGAATCCTTATTGGAGAAGTAATGATCCTGAAACTGGTTTGCTGCTTCGTTGGGCAGAACCCTCTACGTTCACTCCGAATCCAATGTACGATGCAACTATCGGTACAATGAACACTTCGAGCTACCTTGATTTTCTTAATAACTTCTATGTGGAGTTCAGACCAACACAACATATTAAGGTTGCGGGTCGTCTTGGTATCTCTGCAAAGAGAAGCAGCGCTGATGAATTCCTTCCTGCAAACCATTCCAAATACTCTACAAGTACTTATATGTCCTACGAAGATCTTAAGATGAGACGTGGTTCATACAGACTTGACAATGGTAAAAGCAGCAGCTTTTCAGGAGACGTTAACGCCTCTTATACAAGAAATTATGACAAACACTTTATCTCGGCTAACATCGGTGCATTTGCTTCTGAAAGTATGTATGCTGCGTATGTTAATATTGCTGAGGGTTTCCCTAACAATCAGGCAGCAGATATTACATTTGCACGTCAGTATGCTGAGGGAACTAGACCAATTGGTTTGTCATCTCTTAACAGAGAGCTCAGTTTTCTATCAACCGCAAACTACTCGTACGATAATAAATATCTGGTTGATGCAACATACCGCATAAGTGCCTCATCGCTTTACGGAAAAGATAACAGATGGGCACCGGGCTGGAGTGTTGGCATTGGTTGGAATTTACACCATGAGAAGTTTTTAAATCTCCCTGATTATGTTAATCAGCTTAAACTAAGAGGTTCGGTTGGTGTAACAGGTAATCAGAACTTCAATACTAGTTATGCTGTAGGAACCTATAAATACTACATCGATTACAACTATGATGGTTTTACCGGCTCTTACCTTTCAAATCTTCCTAATCCTGAACTTAAATGGGAGCAGAAAAAAGACTACAATGTAGGACTGGATGCTTCTATTGCAGGGTTATATCTTAGAATGGACTACTATGACAGCTACACCGAAAATATGGTGACCAATGTTTCAGTGTCTCCTTCTACAGGTTTCAATATGGTTAGAGACAATCTGGGTCTTGTGAGAAACAGGGGTTATGAGGTAACAGCCAACTATAATCTTTGGCAGAAAGAGACAGGCTTCGTTAATATTTATGGATCAATTTCTTCAAATAAAAACGAAATCGTAAGTCTTTCAGAGAGTATGAAAACCTTTAATGAGCTTCAGGAGAAAGAGGCGGCAGATAAGGGAAACAACAGACCTGTGATAATGTATAAAGATGGTATGTCAATGAGTTCTATCTGGGCAGTTCGCTCTCTGGGTATTGATCCTATGAACGGTCAGGAGATTTACCTAAAGAAGGATGGAACCAGAACTTATGTTTATGACCCATTGGATCTGGAGGTTGTTGGAGACACCAGGCCTACGGCAAGAGGTCATTTTGGAATAACTGCCGAATATAAAGGTTTCGGTTTCAGCACAACCTTTAGATATCTGTTTGGGGGCCAGATGTATAATCAAACATTGGTTGACAGGGTTGAAAACATTGACATTAACAATAACGTAGATAAAAGAGTTCTTTCGGGAAGATGGCAAACACCCGGGCAAAATGCAATGTTCAAAAAGCTTGGCAGATTCCAGTATGAAGGAGATCAGAGTTCTTATCAGGAGATGACAAGAGCAACAAGCAGGTTTGTGCAGAACAGAAATGAACTTACATGGGGTACAGCAACAGTTTACTATGATATTCCAAAATTTGTAACTGATAGCTGGAGAATTCAGAGAATGAGATTCTCCCTATATATGAACGACATTCTTACAATATCATCAATTGACATTGAGAGAGGTTTGAACTATCCTTTTGCAAGAACAGTATCTTGTGCATTATCTATAACCTTTTAATTAGATTGCTATGAAAAATAATATCATAAAAGTATTTATAATATCGGTCGGCCTTCTTTTAAGCTCTTGCAGCGATTGGCTCGATGTTACACCCCCTTCGCAAATCCGGGAGGAGGCACAATTCAGCTCTGTTGAGGGTTTTCAACAAGCTCTTATCGGTTGCTACATAGGAATGACAGATGAATTGCTCTATGGAAGAGCTTTAAGCTGGTCAACCATTGAACTTATGGCCGGGCAGTTTGTGCCCCTTCAGGCCTCCTCAAGCAATGACTACAATATCTCTCATTACAATTACACTTCATCCAATGCCCTTACATATATTAACGGCGTATGGGCAAAATCTTACAATGTAATTGCAAATGTTAACAATGCTCTAAAATACATTGAGATAAACAGTAACTTGCTTGACAAGATTAACTATCGCATTATTAAAGGCGAATTGCTTGCAATCAGAGCATTCATGCATTTTGATCTGATGAGATTGTACGGACTTGGAAATCTTAACGGCAGAAACGATCTTGCCTCTAAGTTTGCAATTCCTTATGTTACTACTCTCAGTAAAGAGATGACTCCACAACTAACATACAAGCAGACAATCGATCTTATGGTTGAAGACCTCAATGTTGCTTTACAACATCTCGAGATTGATCCTGTAACCAAAAAACAACCTGCTTCATTTTACAATGAGGTAAACATCGATGGTTTTTTTAACAATCGTCAGCAAAGGTTTAATTACTATGCTACAAGTCTGCTGCTTGCAAGAGTCTATTTGTGGGAGGGAAGCCAGCAGAGTATTGCCAATGCGCTGACGCTTGCGAATAAGGTAATTGCAGAGGCTGAAACAAATGCAGTTGTTAATTGGGCAACAAGCACAAGCGTTACTAATGATGTGATAATGAAATCGGAGCATTTGATGTCACTTAATACTCAAAACCTTATTAGCAGAACAGCAGACTTCTTTAAACTTGAGATTATTGCTGCCGGTGATATTAAGGCTCAGTATGTGTCAAATGACAGAATGATGGAGATTTATGAGGCCGAAGGAGCTGGAAGTACAGACTATAGGTTCTCAAAACAGTTCATTCAGAATTCTGTTACAACTGCAGGCAAAAATGCTTATACTCCTCTCAAATTCTACGGAGTCAGCAATGACAAGATTACAAAGAATTACATTCCTTTAATAAGAATACCTGAGGCATACTATATCGCATCTGAGTGTATGATTAAAAAGACAAGCCCGGATGCAACCGGTGCTCTGGCGCTGCTGAATAGTGTAAGGCAAAAAAGAGGTATTACTACAGATCTGACAGATGTAAGCACATCCGTTATAATGGATGAGATAATTAAAGAGTATACGAAGGAGTTTTATTGCGAAGGTGCAATGTTCTTCCTTTACAAACGTCTTGGCAAAGAGAACATTCCGGGCTACAATCAAGTTGCATCTGATGCAATTTATATGCTGCCTTATCCTTCGACAGAGCTACAAATGGGTAGAAAACAGTAATTAAATATGAGAATTATGAAAAATATAATAAAATATCTGCTTCTGGTTTCGATCGTCCTATCTGTTGCAGCATGCCAAAAGGACGACATTATGGTCTTTGATATAAACGATGGCGGGGTATTGTTTCCCGGTGCCGGAGATGCTGCGACCTACAAAGGATACAACTCTGCTGATAAGGTTTACTATGTAAACGAATCATTTCTGAATGTACCTCTAACACAAGATAAATACATTGTTGATTTTCCTGTAAGGGTTTCAGGAGATTCTCTTAAGTATGACAGAGCGATTGCTTTTGATATAGATCCTGAATTAACAACAGCTATTCCAACTCAGTACAAAATAGTTGATGCTCTTATTCCTGCCGGCAAACAATATGGAAGAATCAGGTTTGAACTTTCAAGGGATGCTGCACTGGATAATGCCTCTGTAAAAGTGGCAATCATTCTTAAAGATTCCGATGATTTAAAAGTGGGTTCCAATGAATATAAAAAGGGAGTACTTACATGGAGTAACATGCTTCCTATGTTTCCTAATTCAGCCAGCTACATTAGAACATTCAACTGTATTGTGTTAACCCCGCTTACAAAAACAAGTACTGCCAACACATACTACAGCCCTAATGCACACAAGGCAATTCTTGATGCCCTTGGTTGGCCTGTAAACTACTGGCCTACTTATGTTAGTGGTTTGGCTGACCCGGGAACAGGAACAAGTGCAATATTTGGAGTCTATTACACAGACCTTTATGCGCAAAAACTAAAAACATATCTTGATGCATATGCTGCAGCCAATGGTGGTCAAAGATTGTTGCATAACGCCGGCCTTGCTATCGGTAAAGAGATACAGCCACGTGTAACAGGTGCTGTTTATATTCCCTAATCATTAAAAGAAGTTAACAATGAAAAGAATAATATATAATTCAATAGCTTTATTGCTTGTGGCACTCCTCCTGAGTGGCTGTTACACCGATAAGTCCGGCCTGGACACATCAAAAATCAAAGATATTGTGATTGAAACTCCTGATATGTCATCAATATTGAGAGTTGAATATCTTGAAAACATAACCTTTCAACCAACCGTTAAAATGGGGTCAACTGTTAATCCGGCTGATGTTTCATACAAATGGGAGATTAATCAGACTCCGGGATCTACAGACCTGGTTGTTTTAGGTACAGACAGAGTATTAAATACAACAATCAAAAACACGATTGTATCTGCAGCTTATACTCTAATATTCACCGCAATTGATGATAAACATGGATTAGAGTATAAAAAAAGCTGGCCGGTTTTCGTAAGCAGCTCATTCCGAGAAGGTATCGTTGTTGCCGAAACCAGGAATGGAACAACTTCGGATCTTTCACTTATCATGGATAACGGAATTACAACATCTTATGACAAAGGACTAAATATTAAGTATGAAATCTGGAAGACATCTACCGGTTCTGCACATCCTTCCCTTATTAAGAGTATAGCTTACACTTTGCATAAACCCAATCCAATACTGACAAAGAATGTTATTACCACCATTTTTGCCAATAAAGATATTAAAATGTACGATTGTGAGAATTATTCGGTTTATAAGGATGCCGAGCAGATTTTCCCTGCAAAAACAGCAAGCTTTGATCCTCAGGCATTCTATACTATCAATAATGCAACATGGATACTTGTAGCAAACAATATTGCTTATCTATTTGGTAACAATCAGGGAATTACATCGTTTATGATGCCTGCTTCAGGGGTGAACTATGTAGACAACTCCGTTATGGTTGCAGACAATTCTTCAGGTTCGGGGCCGTATGCTTTATGGTACAATAATACTACAGGTAAGTTTTATAACATATCGATGACATTTACAACCCCTGCAAGTGGAGGAGAATATACCAATCAGGGTGTATTTAATCCTACTAATGTTCCCGACAGGAGAATGGTTGCAGGTGATATCTCTGTTGACGGTGTTACTCCGACAATGCTTTTGAAGGATCAGGTTACAGGTAACTACGAACTTTATGCAATATCATTCGGATATTATGATGCTAACTGGAATCTTACACCCTCGGCCCCTAAACTTAAGGTTGAACTACCTGTTGCTCTTACCTCAATTCTAAACTCGGCAGTATCTGTATTTTTCAATATGTTTGACCCAATTATGTATGTTGCAACTTCAACAAAAATTTACGCAGTAACTTTTGGTGGTGGTATTGTTTCTTACAGTGAGAAATATTCAGCTCCTGCAGGTGAGCAAATTACTAAGGCAAAACTCTTTGTACAAGGTAGATATCGCCTCAACAGAAAAGACTTTAACGAAACTAGCGGCCCCGTTTATGAGGCTCCACTGGCTCTCAATACAAAAGCTGTTGTTATTGCTACACAAAAGGGTGAGTTTGAGGGTCAGATTTATGTTATACCTCACGGAACTGCAGGAACTGGAGATCTTAACGCAGCTCAGGCAAAAAAATATTCAGGATTTGGTAAAGTACTAGACTTTACATTCCAGGGACAATAAAAATTATACTTAATGAGAAAATTATTCCTAACGAGCGCCCTATTTGTATTAACCTGCAGCCTTTATGCTGCTTCGGGCCCTGTGCCGGTTTATCAAAACAAAAAAGATGAGAAAGAGAAAACTGCTCCCAAAAAGGATTCAGTTTCGGCGTACGATAAATTGTTTAAAGAGAAGCATGAAACAGCTAAGGGTATGTTTACCTTGCATAAAGTAAAGGAGAAACTCTATTTTGAGATACCTCTAAGCATGTTGGGAAAACAGATGCTTATTGCATCAACGGTTACAGAGACAAGTGATAACGGAAACGGGATTGTTGGCGGTAAACCCAACCCGATTCATATTGCATTTACAAAATCTGCTGAGAGTATTCAGCTTAGAAGAATAAACAGCGATGTGATAACAGACAATTCAGAATCCAATATTGCAGAGGCAATCAGAAGGAGTAGTATTGGCTCAATAATGAAGAGCATGAAAATTGAGGCATATTCCAGCGACAGCACTGCTGTCGTTGTGGATATGACCAGTTTTTTTGTAGGTGACAATAAAGATCTTACACCGTTTGACGTTTACAGTCAATATACAATGTTTAACGGTCTTAAAAGAACAGAGAGTTTTCAGCAGGATAAATCATTTCTGGGAAATATCAAGTCTTTTAGCGACAATCTTGTTGTAACCAGCACATTAAGTTATAATTATACTTTAACTGATGTCAGGACAAGCAGGACAATTGTAAAAGATGAACCTTTTACTGCAGTTGTTTCCAGGTCGATTGTGCTGTTAAGCGAAGAACCTGCAAGACCAAGGAATGCAGACTACAGAGTTGCAGTATTCCCTACCGGCAAATATATGTTTGGTGAAAAGGAGCAATCTTCAAAGTTGATATATTATGCCAACAGATGGAATCTGGAGCCTAAAGATATTGAGGCATTCCGTGCAGGTAAACTCAGTGAGCCCGTAAAACCAATTATTTTCTATATTGACAGCAACTTCCCTGAAAAGTGGAAGCCATTTATAAAAGAGGGTGTAGAGCAATGGAACGAGCTTTTTGAGGAGATCGGGTTCAAAAATGCCATTAAGGCGGTTGATTTCCCAAAAGACGATCCTGAATTTGATCCGGATAACATCAAGTACTCTTGCGTGAGATATGCTCCACTAGGAGTTCAAAATGCAATGGGACCATCTTGGGTTGACCCAAGGTCGGGAGAGATTATAAATGCCTCGGTTTATCTCTATCATGACATCATTAAGTTGTTGAATAACTGGATGTTTGTGCAGATATCTCCTGCAGACAAAAGAATTCAGACCAAGAATATTCCTGAAGATATCATGAATGACGGTATAAGATACGTTGTTGCTCACGAGGTTGGACACTGCCTTGGTTTTATGCACAACATGAGTGCTTCTAACGTTATCCCTACAGACTCTCTGCGCTCGGCAACATATACAAATAAAGTTGGTACAACTACTTCCATTATGGATTATGCTCGTTTTAACTATGTTGCACAACCTGGAGATAAAGAGAGAGGAGTTAAATTAACACCTCCAAGATTCGGAGAGTATGATAAATTCCTTATTAAGTGGAGCTACTCATATTTCCCTGATGCAAAAACATCTGCAGAAGAGGCAAAAATTTTGTCAGAGATGGTTAGTGAGGCTATTAAGGATCCTGTGTACAGGTACGGTAAGCAGCTCTCATACCCGCTTGATCCAAGGTCACAGACAGAAGATCTGGGAGATGATGTAATAAAGGCTTCTCTTTACGGTATTAAAAACCTGAAATACCTTCTGAACAACCTAAATTCCTGGGTTGCTGCCGAAGATGAAGATTTTTCATACAGAACTGAAATTTACGATGGCATTGTAATGCAGTACTTCAGATACATTAACCACGTTTTTGCCTATGTAGGTGGAATTTACCTTAATGAGGTTAAAGTTGGTGATGATATGTTACCTTTTGAAAGCGTGGAACGCGAAAAGCAGATAGCAGCCCTTCAGTTTATGATGAGTCAGATAAAAGATCTTGATTGGTTACATAATGAAGAGCTAATGAAGAACATTACAATCATGGGTTCTGCTAAAGAACTTCTGCAAAGAGTAATTGCTCAGGCTGTTGTTGCTGCGCCAATAAAGGTTATGTTATCTTCATCAATTGCGAAAGAGCCATATACCTTTAACCAATGCTCTGATGATGTTTTCAATTTTGTTTGGGAGCCTGCTATAAAGAGACGTAAGCTTTCTGAAATTGAAAAATTCATGCAAACCGAATATATTACCAACGTTCTGAATACTAGTAATGTAGCCAAGCTAATAAGCGGTATGGGTATCTCAGAAAATGCACAGGCAGGTTCACAGGTTTCTCTTTTTGATATTCTTGCAAAAGAGGACAAGCAGTCAAGATTCACAAAACAGTTGCAGACAATCTCTGCATTTGAATCTCTTCCTTTAGCCGGACAAGATATGAACCCTGTTGCCGGTTACGGTGTGCCTTCTACAAAATTCAGCATAGTGTTCAATCCTGAAACCAATTTCTACAACTACCTGATAAAGGCTAAAAAAGTTCTGGAGTCGGCTTCTAAATCACGTGCCAAAAAAGAGGATAAGCTTCACTACGAACTTCTTCTTAAAAAGATAAACTCAGTTCTAAAAGTACAATAGTTAACCAAGGATGAATATGATAAAGAAATTACTAATTCTTACTCTCATCTCCTGCAGTGCTTTTGTACTGAATGCGCAGACTAAGAGTAAGGCTACAGATAAAAAAGATACTTCAAAAACAGCGAGTGCCGATACCACAAAAAAACTCTCTGCTTACGAAAAGCTTTTTGATAAAAAGAAAAATGTTACCACATCTGTGGGCATTATTACCCTGCACAATATTGAGGGAAAAGTTTACTTTGAGTTCCCGCTGAACCTTATCGGAAAGAGCTTTCTGATGAGTTCTCTTGTTGATAATGTGAGTGATATGAGTCTTAGTTATGCAGGTCAAAGACCTTCAAGACCTTCTCACATCAATTTTTCAAAAACAGACTCTCTGGTTCAGATAAGGCTTGTGCCGATTCCGAAGATTGTTGACTCTGAAGATGTGGGTATAAAGGAGGCTGTGGACAGAAGTTCATTACCATCAGTTATAAGCTCGCTCCCTATCATTGCTTTTAACAAAGATAGCAGTGCGATTGTGTTTGACGTTACATCATTCTTTGTTTCAGGAGGTAAGCATATTGGAACTCTGAATGCATCCTCTTTCGGGGGCTTCATTCAGAAGGTATCTACATTCAGCAAAGAGCTCTCGGCTCTGAAAGATGTTGAGGCTTATGACGATAATATATCTGTTTTAAGCAATATGACCTATACTTTTAAAACTTTCTTTCTGGGTATGGAGTCGGGTGGTTCCGAGTATCTGACGGTAGAGATGAGGACAACTCTCAGTTTGCTTCCGGAGGAGAAATTCAGACACCGTTATGCTGATTACAGAATTGGTACCAGTGTAACTGAGTTTGAAAAGTTTGGCAGTAAAGACCAGGGGACTAAGCTTAGTTATCTCTCTAACAGATGGAGGCTTGAACCAAATAATGCTGAGGCACATCGCTCAGGTAAACTTAGCGAGCCTTTAAAACCAATAGTGTTCTATGTTGACACTCTGTTTATACCTTCATGGAGAGAGGCAATTAAAAAGGGTCTCCTAAAGTGGAACGAATCTTTCGAGAAAATTGGATTTAAAGATGTGATAAGGGTATATGACTACCCTTCGAAGAGTCAGGATCCAAAATTCAGCGCCGGTAACGCCTCTTATAACTGTGTTAAATATGCACAAACTCCTTCAAGGGGAATTGCCAGACACATTAATACAGACCCTAGGACGGGCGAAATTCTGAGTGCTTCAATACTTTTCTTCAGAGACTCTCCGGTTACTCTTCAAAGGGAGAGAATCTACCAGACTGCTGCTGTTGAACCTGGAGTGAGAGGATATGAACTTCCTGATGATTTGATGGCAAATTCTATTGAGCTTGCCATGATGAGGGAGATGGGCTTTTGCCTTGGCCTCAGCACCAACCTTGCCGGTTCGTCATGGATGCCTGTTGACTCTCTCAGATCTGCAACATTCACCCAAAAAGAGGGAATAACCTCTTCCGTTATGGATCAAATCAGGTACAACTACATCGCACAGCCGGGTGATATAGAAAAGGGAGTTAAACTTACTGCCGACAAACCCGGTGTTTACGACCACTATGCAATAGAGTGGCTATACAAGCCATATTATGCTGCTAAAACGCCTGCTCAGGAGGTTGCCTCTCTTAAAGAGTTGATCTCTTCAAAGATTGATGATCCTCGTTTTTACTTTGGCAGGGAGCAGAACTGGAGTGCATACTTTGATCCGCGCTCTTTGGTTGAAGACCTTGGAAACGATAAAATCAAAGCAGCACAATACGGAATCAACACCCTTAAGTATATAAGCGAAAATGCTACAAAATGGGTTAACAAGAATGAGGCTGACGAATCTTATAGAGAGCTCTTTATTGACTTTATTTTCCTTAAGCTGTACGATTACTACAGAAGTCTTATGGTGAATATCGGCGGCATAGAGATTAACAGTAAATACGAAGGAGACCCTGCACCAACATTTGTTCCTGTTGATAAGAGAATTCAGAGAGAGAGTCTATTCTATATGCTCAATCAGGCTGATGATCTTAGCTGGGCTGACAACAAAGATCTTCTTATGATGTCGGGAATGAATGCCTCGTTCTCGAGGTATTTGTCCAACAATCTTGTCAGACTCGCTTTTCAGAGGATTCCGATGGTGGCATTTGCTCAGACTAAATCAGAAGATCCTTACACGGTTGATGAGATGCTTTCTGATCTCTCTGAATTTTCATTCAGGAACCTTAGTAAAGGAATTGATCCTTCGGATGCACAAAAAGGAGCCCTCTATGCTCTTGCTCAGGTTTTACTTGGAGGGTCAGAACTGCCCAATGTAATAAATGCAAGGGCAAAAAACAGGATGGCATTTCAGTTTACAGATGACGATAATTATTTGTCGTATTCAAACATAAGGGCAAGATGTTTCCCGGATGAAGTTGTTTTAATTACCGATTCTGATCAGTTGATGAATATAGATTCACATCAAATTCAAAGTACAGATAATAATAGTCTTCTCTTTGAAAGATCGGCTTTTGATCCGTTGGTTTCTATAAAATATCTGGTTCCTGCCAACCTTGCTTCTGGCTATTATAAACATTTGACAGATTTGAGATCTAAGCTTAAAAGTAGCAGGTCAAGAGTAAAATCAGACTCTACCAAAGCGATGATTGATTATCTGATAATCTCAATAGACAAAGGCATAGGCAAAAATTAAAAATTAGTTAAGTAATGACATATCAGTACTGCAGGTTTCATGGTGTTTGCGGAATTTATTCATGATTACAGGATGATACTTAAGATTTGGTTAGTATTAAGTGCGATGCTCTGTCCGGTTTAGCAGAGCGGGATACCTGCCACTGATTAATGTGGCTGCCTAATTTAGGCAGCCACATTTACTTTTGTATATAACCCAAATGAAAAGGTTTGTTAGTTGTAGTTTTGCGAGACAATAGAGCTTTGTGAATGAGAAATGACAGGCTATAATTACCCATCAATTACAATGTATTCATAAAGATAAGTCTCTTGTTGGTCTTTATTGTTTTTAAGAGGATATTCCGTTCCCGTAATTATATCTTTTATACCCATTAACATTTTTCAATTCGTAGATATGCAAACAACTCACTCCGTAATATTGATATTAATGTTTGTGGGTGAAGATCATTCAAAAATTAGCTACAACCTTATATTCTGACTAAAGATATTACAAAAAGTCCTTCACTACTGTCGTATAAGTCAGTTTGTTCTTTGTCCGACAATTAATTATGTTGATGTGCGTTTTATATTTTATAATGCTTTTATAATTAATGCGTTATAATTATTGCCATATGGCGAAAATTTACTTGCTAATTATTTAAAACAGTATAATTATGTTCTGTAATAAATCTATAGTTATGGTTTAATATTATGTATAGAGATTGCCAGTAATTATAAGTTTTGTTCTAAAGCTACGTTAACTTGAGTGTAATAACCAGAAAAAAGTTCAATATTACCAATGTGTTGTGGGTTATAACCAGGATAATATACCTCAATTGTACATATAGTTTCAGGTAAATTGTTGAAATCATACATACCTAACAAATTTGTTACCCCAGAAGCAATAACAGCATTTGTATAATCCTTAACTACAATACTCGCTCCGCATAAAGTATCTCCGGTATCCTTATCTGTAACTTGCCCAAATAAATTAGCGCTATCAACAGGTAAGCCTGACATCATTACAGCATTTTTTGAAATTGTTGAGAGGCGCTGAATAGGCGAACTTGATAAGACTAAGTTGCCAGTCACTAACATTGAAAAACAAAGTAAAAAAATAAATCTTTTCATGATAACTAAAGTTTAAATTCATTCCGAATTTATTAATTAAATGCATTAAAACAAAATTATTGGTAATATTTTTCATGCATATTTTGTTTATGGGAGAATTATTAAGTATTTCTATCTGTGTCAATTTTATAAATCATGATATATTATTGCATGTTTGGAATTTTATTTTTTACTTTGCAAATAAAAGTGCTTTTCATATGAAAGAAGAAAAGGATTACATTAAAGAGATAAGTGAGATACGTTCTATGATGGAACGCAGCTCCAAGTTCCTCTCCCTTTCCGGTTGGGCCGGAATTATGGCTGGTATATATGCGCTCGCCGGTGTCTATGTTGCAGATTCATACTTTGGATTTAACCCTCAGGAGATATCAGACAGGGGAGGAATAGGCCTCAACATAATACTTCTTGCAACAGTTGTTCTGATATTTGCCATATTCACGGCAATACTCCTTTCCTACAAAAGAGCAGGCAAAAGAGAAGAGAAGCTGTGGAACTCCACTACCAGAAGATTGGTAATCAATATGGCAATTCCATTAATTTCGGGGGGAGTGGTTATATTGATTCTTGCATTTAAAGGTCTGGTTGGTCTAATTGCACCGCTTACCATGATTTTTTATGGACTTGCACTTTTTAACGTGAGCGGCATTACAATTAAGGAGATAAAGGGGCTTGGCATAACTCAGATAATACTTGGACTCATTGGCTTATACTTTGTTGAGTATGGTCTGCTATTGTGGGCATTAGGATTTGGAGTTGCCCATATTTTGTATGGCATTGTCATGTATTTTAAATACGAGAGGGGTTAAGGTGAAAACATTTACTGACAGACTACATAAAGCATTCGAAAGCAGAGTTCGACTTGGAATTATGTCGGCCCTTGCTGTGAATGATACTCTTGATTTTAACGCACTTAAGGAGTATCTTGATATAACTGACGGTAATCTGGCAAGTCATATAAAAGCTTTGGAGAAAGAGGAGTTCATAGGAGTTGAAAAGACTTTTATCGGAAAGAAGCCAAATACCAGATATTTTGCAACTAAAATTGGAAGGGATGCTTTTAACAAACACCTTGAAGCTCTGGAATCGATTGTTAAATCACGTAAATTTTAAAAAATAATTATAGAATATTTTCAGAATATTTTTTTTGTATGTCAACTTTGTAATTCAAAGAACTTTTTATAATCACATTTGTTAATTACCAATAATTAAAAACAAAAACGTAAATGAATAAATAAGAAATGAGACATAAATCACAAATTATCATATTATCAAATCAAAAAAATCAAGGAGTAGTCATTAAAATAACAACTTTAAAATTAATAAAATGGAAACAGCATCAATGGTTAAAAGAATGCTCATAGGAGCAGGTATAGCACTGGTATTAATCACCCTTTTTCTTTTGGGTGTAGATGAGCCAAACCCGGAATGGCCAAAATTATGGATGATAAGACCTCTTGTGGTGGTTCCGATTGCCGGTGCATTCGGAGGGTTTCTGACATTTCATATTGATAAGCGTTTGAATCAGGGCACGTGGGCAAAAATTGCAGCGGTAGTTCTTAGCTTTATTGCATATGTATTTGTCCTTTGGATGGGAAGTGTTCTTGGTCTCGCCGGAACTTTGTGGAATTAATAATACAGTGGTATCATATGAAAGATCAGACTTTTTATAATTTAAACAATCCAGATGAAAACGCATCTGCAAGTTTTGACGAAATTAAATGGGGTAGCAGGAGCGATATAGTTCTGGTTGCTGTGTTGGTAGTGATTGCCGGGTTAATAGCAAAAATCCCGGCCTTTTTGGGCATTAGTGAGGAGTTCTTCTACACCCGAAACGTGGGCTTTATAGTATTTCCCGCACTTACTGCATTTTTTGTATTTAAAAACAGTCTCTCAAAAACTCATATTGGAGTAATAACGCTTTTTACACTCGTAGCTTTGATTTTTATAAATTCACTGCCTGATGTAAAGGAGAGTGACACATTAATACTCTCTTCGATTCACATTTTGCTTTTGCTTTGGGCAGTTCTGGGTTTTGCATTTACCGGGGGCAGGAAGGAAAAGTTTATACCAATATTCAATTATAACAAAAAGACTAAACATAAATCTGATGATGAGTTTGCATTGAGCAATCAGCCTGAAATGAGTATTCAGCTAAGTGAAAACTTAAGTTCATCAAGTAATTCTCCTCTGGAATTCCTTAAGTATAACGGAGATCTGATAGTGATGTCAACCCTGATTTTAATTGCCGGAGGAATAATGTCAGCAATAACCATTGGCCTTTTTAACCTTATCGGGCTTAATATTGAGGGTGTATATTTTGATTATGTTGCCATTTTCGGGCTTGCAGCAACACCTATAGTTGGGACTTACATCATAAGAACAAACCCTAATTTGGTTGGAAAAGTATCTCCTCTGATTGCGAGAATCTTTAGTCCGCTTGTTCTGATTATGCTCGTTATTTTTCTGTCAGCCATAGCAATATCCGGGAAAAACCCCTACAATGACAGAGAATTTCTGATAATTTTCAATGCCCTTCTTGTTGGAGTGATGGCAATTATCTTTTTTTCGGTTTCGGGAAGAACAGGAAAAGTTGCAGGACGTTTTGAATTGTGGATATTGACTCTCCTTTCTGCTGTTACTGTTTTGGTAAACGCAGTTGCACTATCGGCAATTATTTACAGAATATTTGAATGGGGGATAACTCCAAACAGAGCAGCTGTGCTGGGCTTAAACACACTTCTTTTCATAAATCTCATCTTTGTGACAATCCGTTTTGTTAAGGTTATTGCCGGTAGCCGGAGATCAATTTCAGGCAATGCAATCACAGACTTCCTCCCACTATATATTGTCTGGGCGGCAATTGTAACATTCCTTTTTCCATTTGTTTTCTAACAGAGAGGACTTTATTATATTATCATGTGTGAAATGTGTAACAATAGAGAGTAATTGTGTAGTGATAGAGTAGGTTGTTTTGGGCACCTTTGTTAAACAATCATTTATATTAAATGGTTATTATTAAATTAAACAATGATGAAAAAAACAATGAAAAAAGTAATTCTGGTTTTCGCATTTGCAACCTTTATCTTTGGTAGTGTATTTGCCCAAAAGAACAGTACAGACTTCAGACAAAAATTATCGTTCGGCATAAAAGGTGGCGCAAATTACTCTAATGTGTACGATACTGAAGGGGAGCAATTTAATGCCGATGCTAAATTCGGTTTGGCTGCAGGCGTTTTTGTTGGTATTCCACTTGGAAAATTATTGGGTGTTCAACCGGAAGTTTTATTTTCGCAGAGAGGTTATCAGGGATCAGGTTCATTATTAGGCAGTGACTATAGCTATTCCTATACAAGTAATCATATTGATATACCTTTGTTATTCGCTATAAAGCCAATCTCTTTGATCACAATTTTGGCCGGCCCTCAGTATTCATTCCTTATAAAAGACAAATACACTTTTAATAGTGCTATTGTTAATACAGAACAGGAACAAGTATTCGAAAATGACAATATTCGTAAAAACACTCTCTCATTTTTGGGAGGACTTGATTTTAATCTGAACAGAATTGTTATTGGCACAAGAGTAGGATGGGACCTCCAGTCAAATAAAGGTGACGGAACATCAGAAACTCCTCGCTATAAAAATCTCTGGTATCAGGCTACAATAGGTTTCAGGTTCTAGAAACCACATGAACCATTAATAAGAAGCACCTGTTTTGCAGGTGCTTTTTTATTTGAGTATAGCCCCTCTAAGGGTCGAGTTAGTAGGGCTTATTTTTTAATCGTTCCGGTAACTTCACCGCAAGTTAACATAGATTTTCCAAAATATGGATTAAGAATTTCTTTCTCCATACTAAGCCAATCAGCTCCCTTATTTTCATCGGCCATTGGACAGTGTTGAATGTAAAGTGGCTCATTTAATGGTTTAAATAACTTAGCAATTTCAATCATTGTTTTTGATGTAACAAGAAAACCTTTCCTCATCTCCTGAATAGTTGCAAAATGACCTACATGTTGCAAATTTTCGTTTAGCTCAGAATGAAATTTAGTCCAGGTATTTTTTTCTTCTGTATTAAATTTACTCAAGTTAACCTTACTGAGCTCATTTTTCATTTCAACGGCAATATCTTTAGCATCTTTAAAGTTGTCTTTCGCTAGCAGATTCTTCCACTTCAAGTATAATTCAAACAAAGGGACTAAAGAGGCGTTTGCCTGATAATTCATTGATTTAGTTTTTTCAATAGTTGTGTTTAAATATCCGGATTGGTTATCGTCATGCTTGTGCTCTAAAATTACTTCTCTGCCTTCCTTATTAAGCATGCTAGGTTTGCCAGCCAACTGAGCTGCTGCGTCAACACTAAAAACTCCATAAACCACAATCTCCTCACCTTCGGATAATCCACTTTCAACCAAATAATAGTCTCCGAGTGAAGGCCCAAGTGTAATCTCTCTCATTTCAAAAGCAGAGTGTGATTGATCGGGAGACTTTACATAAACAACAGATCGTTTTCCTGTCCACAGTAGTGCTGTTGAAGGAATTGCTAAAGATTTTTCTTTTAAGGGCAAGTTAGCAAACACTTTAGCATTTACGAACATTTCCGGTTTAAGTAACAATTGAGAATTGCTTATTTCGGCCCTTACAGAAGCAGTACGAGTTTGATTATTAATAATGGGATCTATGAAAATTATTGACGAGTTGAAAACTTTACCGGGGACCGAAGATACATTAAATGTAATTTTCTGCCCAACTCTAAGAAAAGGCAGATCACTCTCATATGCATCCAACAAAACCCATAACCGACTAAGGTCAGTAATTTCAAAAAGCACAGACCCTTTATTTACAAAATCACCTCTTGAAATATTGCGTTGTAATACAACACCTGATAAATCAGAGAATACATCAAACTCGTTGATAACATTGCTACTTTTCTCAATAGACTCAATCTGTTCATCTGTAATTTTCCATAGACGAAGCTTTTCTTTGGCGGCATCATATAGGCCTGGGTTTGCATTTTTAAACCGAACCGCCTCAATAAGCTCTTTTTGTGCTGTAACCAAATCTGGGGAGTAAATTGTTGCTAACTTCTGACCTTTTTGAATGGTTTGCCCTGTATAGTCAATATGAAGTTTTTCTATTCGTCCGGGATAATTTGCAGTTATTACTGACATTTTCTGTTCGTTTAAAGCTATTTTCCCGGCAAGTGTTATCTCGTGCCCTGATTGGAGAGTTTTAACTTTTTGTGTTTGAACATTTGCCAGAGCAATTGCTTCAGGCGACATAGTAAGCAATAAAGTATTGCCATCAGTATTTCCAAAATCCTGAATTAATGGAATTAAATCCATTCCGCAAAGAGGGCATTTACCAGGTTCGTTTTGCCTTATTTGAGGATGCATAGAGCAAGTGTAAGTGGTTTCCTTTTCTTGACTATGCCCTTGCTCAACATGGTTGGTATTTTTATTACTAAATAACAGTCCTCCAATAATTAATCCTAAAATCAATACCAGACTTAATTGTATAAATTTGTTTCTAAATATATTTTTCATTGTTTTAACTTTTTATTAACGACCTATTAACCTTTCCAGAGTAGCCACTGAAATATTTCCATCTATGTATGCATTTAAAAGCTGTAATCTGTATCCCAGTAATTGTTGTTGCATTCGTAATACCTCCTCAAAGTTGCTACCTTCAGTGGAGTATTGTACTAGAAGAAGATTTAAGGCTTGATTAGCAATAGTTTCCTGCTCTCTGTATAATTTTTTTCTGAGCTCTGCATACCTGAATTGATTAGCTGCTTCTTCATAGCTTACAATAAGCTTATCATTTTGGGATTCAATTTGTTGGGAAACATACTCCCGCATTATTTCCGATTCGCGAACAGCAGCAGTGTATTTTTTTCGCCAAACAGGAATTGATACTGTTGCCATTGGCATAAGCATATTGCTTCCATTCATCATTGCCGGACTATTGTTCCCTGGTTGAAATATGTCATATTGCAAACCGATGCCAATCATTGGCATTCCCATTTTCTTGTTCATTTTCCCTCGGGCGATATAAGATGCTTCTTCGTAGTGGAGCATTTTAAGCATAGGATTGCTATTAATTATGCTATCGGGAAATTGTGAGAAAGGGATTGGAATATCAAGGCCAACTAAGCTATCTGGCAATATTATTGGTTCTGCAAGATCTCTGTTTAGCAATTGATTAAAGCGAGCAAGTAAGGGGATTCTTCTTTCTTTTAATATAGATAACCTATTTTGAAGTTCATTCAATTCAAGTTGAGCCCGCAGAACATCTGTCATATTACCGCTACCTGACATATTTTCCATCTTTACCATGTTGTTCATATCAGGTTCTTTACTTGCGTTATTGGAAGAAGTTTGCGACTGCAAATTCATGCCTGCCATTCCAGAACTTTGTTGGCTATTACCAGAAGAAGATCTAACTTGAGATATTCCCGGACCTCCAGAGACCGATGCTCGCTGCCTCCCGCTTTTAAATCCGGCAAGGGCAATATTTTCTAAAGATTTTAATAATTGAATATTTTCAGATGTGATTTCGATTTCCTTATTTAATTGCAAAATTACGTACCATGCTATTTTAACATCATAGAATAACATTGCCTTGGTTTCATTGAAGGCTTCAAATTCGGCTTTTGCCATAAGAGACATCTCCTCTTTGGCAGCTTTAAGGGTGCCAATCCACGGGAACATCTGCATTATTGATATGCTGCCAACCTGATTGCCCGCAAATCGTTCCATTGGCTGAATGAAAATGCTGAAAGAAAGCTGAGGATCGGGCAATGCCCCAACCTGAGGGATTCGCTCTAACGCAGCCTGATATTTTAAAAACGTTGCCTTAAGATTTGGATTGTTTTCAGCAGCAGTCATAAGATAATTATCTAATGATTGCCCAAATACACTGCTTGAAAAAAGCAGGAACAATAGTGTGCTTATTATTAGTTGTTTCATTTTACTTACCTTTTAATTTATGTTCTTCCCTTGCTGAATACAAAACCGGAACGACAAAAAGAGTTATCAGAGCCACAGTCATTCCTCCAAAGGCCGGGATAGCCATTGGGATCATAATATCTGCTCCCCGGCCTGAGGATGTAAGAATTGGTAAAAGAGCAAGTAATGTCGTTGCAGTTGTCATTAGACAAGGCCGGATCCTTTTTACTCCAGCCTCTAAAACCGCTAACCTAACCTCATGGATACTTTCAGGTTTGTGACTTTTAAAGCTTTGCATCAGATACGTGGAAATTACAACGCCATCATCGGTTGCTATTCCAAATAAGGCAATGAATCCTACCCACACAGCTACACTCAGGTTATAAGTTTTCATCTGAAACAGATCACGCATGTTGGTTCCAAAAAGGTTGATATTTAAAAACCAGGATTCACCATACAGCCAAAGCATTATAAAACCACCGGCAAAAGCTAAAGTAATCGCGGAAAATATCATCAGAGAAACAGATGTTGATCGGAATTGGAAATAGAGAATCAAAAAAATCATGATCAAGACCAAAGGCACTACAATTGCCAATCTTTTTTCGGCACGGACTTGATTATCATAGCTGCCCGAGAATTTATAACTGACTCCCGAAGGAACAATTAACTCCCCGCTTGCAATTTTTGACAAAATGTACCTATCGGCATCTTCAACTACAGTAACCTCAGAATACCCATCTTTTTTGTCCAAAAGCACATAACCAACTAAAAACGAATCTTCACCCCTAATCATGCCAGGTCCGGGGCGGAAGTCAATCTGAGCCAAATCACCTAAAGGTATCTGCTGTCCGCTTGGAGTAGGAATAAATATTCTTTGAATTGCTTCCGGACTATCTCTCCATTCTCTTGCATACCTGGCTCTTATATTGTATCGCTCACGCCCCTCAATTGTTGTTGTCAAAGGCATTCCGCCCAAAGCAACTTCCAGATACATTTGTACATCGGCAATATTCAATCCATATCGTGCTATGGCAGAGCGATCAATCTGAATTTCGAGATAAGGCTTACCCAAACTGCGATCAGCGTACACTGCTTCAGCTTTAACCGAAGGAACCTCTTTGAGCAGTTGTTCAATTTTCAAGCTGAAATCCTCAATGCTTTTCAAGTCGGGTCCGAACACTTTAATTCCTATTGGAGCACGCATACCTGTCTGTAACATTACAAGGCGAGTTTCAATCGGTTGCAGCTTGGGCGCCGAAGTCACGCCTGGGATATTGCTGGTTGCCTTTATTATCTCATCCCAGATGTCATCCGGAGTTTTTATATGATCACGCCATTGCCTGTAATACTGTCCCCTTTTATCAGGTACCAATTCTCCGTTTTTATCCTTTACGAAGTTACCCTCCCTGTCAACCTTGAATCTAATAGGGTAACCATTTTCATCATTTTTGAATTCGGTTTTATATTGTATGATGTTTTCAAACATTGATACTGGGGCCGGATCAAGAGCACTTTCAACCCTTCCGGCTTTACCAACAACCATATCTACTTCGGGAATTGCCTGTACACGCATATCCAGCTGCTGCAAATATTTAATATTCGCCTCTACCCCGGAATGCGGCATTGAGGTAGGCATAAGTAAGAACGAGCCTTCGTCAAGGGCTGGCATAAACTCTTTTTCCAAGCCAGGAAAAGCGTGTGACATTGTACTCCAGGCTGAGGTTGTTCTGATATTCAATCCTGTTTTATCTGTTAGTTTTGGAATAAACCCAAAAACTTTACCGAAACCAAGCCAGATATTTAATCCAAGTATAATTATTAATACAGGAATAAGAAGAAAAACACCTTTATGTTCAAGACACCAATTAAGAATTTTAGGGTACAATTCAATAAAAATTTTAAATCCACCCAGGACAATGCCTATAATCAAAGCAATAAAAAAGAAATTGACCAGCAAACTATTGGCTACCCCCAGAGGCATCCATTCACGGGCTAGCAACCAAGATATTGAGACTACCACAATAGCTATAGTATGATGGGCACTATGATTGCTAAACCACCTGTTAAGAAGAGGAGTAGGTAATTTTTGTTTCAGAGCAAATATACTTGCAATGTTATTTATTCCAAGCAATATAATCGCAATGCCAGCCCATGATGACCACCAAAGTAAAATTATTCCCGATAAGAACAATAATATATTTAATGCCAGTTTATAGCTCTTTCTGACAGGTTTTATTGAGAATAACCAGTGAGCTAATGCCGGCATAATAAAAAGTGTTATAACCAGAGCCGCTAGTAAAGCGAAAGTTTTTGTATAAGCAAGTGGCCCGAAAAGTTTACCTTCTGCTGCTTGAAGTGTAAAAACCGGTAAAAAACTTACGATAGTTGTTGAAACAGCTGTAAGAATGGCAGAAGATACCTCAATTGTTGCATTGTATACGGTTGTGATCATAGGTTGAGCAGGCGGAGACTCCTCGGTATGACGCAATATGTTTTCACTGAGGATAATACCCAGGTCAACCATCGTTCCAATTGCGATAGCTATACCTGAGAGTGCCACAATATTTGCATCAACCTTCAGATATCTCATCATTATAAAGCACATTAAAACGGCCATCGGCAACAATGCTGATATCATAAATGAGGCTCTTAAATGAAAAACCATTATTATGATAACAATTATTGTGATCATAATTTGCAGACGGATAGCTTCATTCAGTGTTCCGAGCGTTTCGTTAATAAGTTGAGTCCTGTCGTAAAAGGGAATAATGGTAACCTTAGACACAGTCCCATCTGCTAATGTCTTAGATGGAAGGCCTGGGCTGATTTCTTTTATTTTGTCCTTGACATTTTGAATGGTTTTTAGGGGGTTATCACCATAGCGCGAGATAATCACACCTCCAACAGCTTCTGCTCCTCCTTTATCCAGAAATCCGCTGTGGCCACGTGGAGCAGGTCCAATGTTTACTTTTGAAATATCGCGTATACGGATTGGAATGTTATTGGTCACTTTTACAACGGACATCTCAATTTCCTGCAAACTTTTAACATAACCCAAACCGCGAACATAGTATTCCACAAGGTTAATTTCTATGGTATTAGCACCTATATCAAGGTTGCTGTTTCTGATGGCTTCCATAACCATCATCATGTTCACACCATGAGCTTTCATTGCAACAGGGTCAAGGTCAACCTGGTACTCTTTAACAAACCCACCAATTGAAGCCACTTCCGAAACACCTTCTGCCGATGTTAATGCAAAAAGGACATAATAATCCTGAATAGTTCTTAATTCGTGAGGATCCCAACCTCCTGCGGAACCACCGGTAGAATCTCTGCCTTCAAGAGTGTACCAAAAAACTTGACCAAGAGCTGTTGCATCTGGTCCAAGTGTCGGTGAGACACCTTCCGGAAGTACTCCCGCTGAAAGAGAGTTTAGTTTTTCAAGCACCCTCGTCCTACTCCAGTAGTATTCTACTTTCTCATCAAAGATGATGGCAATAAACGATAAGCCAAACATTGAAGTGCTTCTTACCGACTTTACGCCGGGTAATCCAAGTAATGAAGTTGTTAAAGGGTAGGTAATTTGATCCTCAACATCCTGAGGACTGCGACCCATCCATTCTGTGAATACAATTTGCTGATTTTCACCAATATCAGGAATGGCATCTACAGGAACCGGGTCCCTAGGTAAAAAATCAACATTCCAGTTAAATGGTGAAGTTACAACTCCCCATACAACCAGAACTGTGAGAATAAGTATTGTGACAAGCTTATTCTCCAAAAAATATTTTATTATTTTGTTGAGCATAATATTTGGTTTAATGAATTTTTGATTGCGTTGGTACAATCTACCTGCTGACCTACTGAATTCAGTAAGGTCGTCATTCTTCATTTACACTCAATTAAGGAACGATTGAAATAGAACTTGAACGTCTTTTTCAATCAGTGGGGGAGATTTGTAAGCAAATAAATTTTCTGCTTGTTTTGGAAAATGATTAGTCGAAATAGAGGTATACAGATAAAAAACAATAAAGTCAAAGTTTAATATGACTTGCTGAACATCTTTAACAAAATCATCTGTAGTTTGAATATTCTGATACCTATCTTCACAGCATGGAACAGAATTAATCAGGTCATTGGGATTTTCGCTTTTGTGCTCATTTTGGCAATCACTTTTAATTGAGGACATACCACAATCAATTACGGATTTCCCAAGAATAATCTCAGAATTATTGGCTACACCACCACAAAAGTGAGTTCCAATGGTCAGGTACATATGGCTGGCCATTAGAATTACCGATAATATTATGGCGAGAGTCCTCTTCATTTATTCTAAAACATAAAAGTATAAAAAATGTTTAAAAATCCACTTAGTATGATTTTTCTAACGCAATTTCTTCAGGATTTCTGCCGGTAATGCATCTTTGTGCACCAAAACAGAGATGGTTTTTGCCTTAACGTACTCCCTTGATAGGTGATTATAACCTCCAAAGCGGTTGATTTCGGGCTTCCATGAGTTCTTTACTATGTAGTAAGTTGTGCCATTCTTGTCCTTTGCAGTTCCAATTAGGTGCATAAGGTGGTCATCTGTGGTCACGAAGGTTTCATAGCCCTTTTGGCGAGATGTTGCGTCAGTATTGACCTCCTTGTATATCCTGTTAAAAGAGAGTTTGGAACCCTCCTCAGAAGCAAGCTCCTCTGCAGTTGGCAAAACCGCAATGCCGACTTTGTCTGAATAGCTTTTCTCGCTCATATCCCCATCCCAGCTGACGGTGAATCCTTTCTCTATTGAGTTGTCTATGACTTGCATAAATTCGTCAAGGGGGAGGTTGTAATATAGTCCTCCATTCCAGTTGTCCGGAATCTCCAGCAAAAATTCTTTGTAATAAGGGTGATGGGTAAAGCTTGTGAGAAAAATGTAATCGTTTGTGTTAAGTCCCAGGCTTTGGTAGAAACTCCAGGGAGTATATTCTCTTCCTTTATAGGTGAACTTCTGTGGTACCTTTCCCAGATAGATATCCAGCAAAGAGTTCAAAAGCTTGTCGAACTCCATGGTTACCTCTTTATTTTTAACTGGTACGGCTGCGATTGCATTTACATATTCGTTCAACAAGGTATGATTGTGGGTAGGGGAGTTGTAGTTAATTCCGCTGTAAACCTCCTCAGGTACAATTCCATGCTCATTAACAACATCAAACATCATGTTTGAGAGGCTGCCCTCTTGCAGGTTTCCCTTCCCTCGTTTTAAATAATTATCCTTTACACGATTAATATAATTGTAGCGTACTGTGTGCATCTCCGAGAGATCAAATTCACCTTTGCCCATTCTTATAAGTTCAGATTCAAAAAACGAAGTTGTCGCAAACGACCAGCATGTTCCGGTTACAGCCTGATCCTTTACCGGAGTGGCAGGTAGCATTTTGGTGTAAGAAAACTGATATACAGGGCATTTCCCGGTAATCTGACTGTTGGATTGTTTGGGAAAAGTCAGAGCAGCAGTGGCAAGAAGAATTGTAAAGAGTTTTTTCATGGCGGTCTTTTGATTTATTCAAGGCAAGATACAGAAAAATCGGAAAAGCACCCTCAAATGCATCTGTCGATTGATTTTTACTTCTAAAAATAGGCATTAACTGTTTTTCTACTAATTTTGTGTAATAATTACAAAAACAGAACTGATGGACGGTAAGTTTACATATGACTATCCCAGAGCAGCGCTTACCTCAGATTGCGTCGTGTTTGGATTTGATGGTGAAACCCTTAATATATTGCTTGTTCAGCGAGGGGCAGAGCCTTTTAAAGATAACTGGTCACTACCCGGAGGTTTCTTGAGAATGGATGAGACAATAGAAGAGTGTGCGGAGAGAGAATTGAAAGAGGAGACAGGCATCTCAGGTGTATTTATGAGGCAAATCAAAACATTTTCATCTATTGACAGAGACCCAAGAGGGCGTGTTATTACTGTTGCATTTTACGCGCTGATTAATCCTTATCTTTTTAACAGAGTAAAAGTTACAGGAGGTGAGGATATTACCGATGCCGGATGGTTTCCGATAGAGAGTGTACTAGCCGACGCATCACTTGCTTTTGATCATCATGAGATAATATCAGAGGCAATCGAAAAGCTAAAACATGAGATACGACATTACCCAATAGCATTTGAACTGCTGGATAAGTATTTTACAATCAAACAGCTTCAGACAGTTTATGAAAGTATTCTAAATACAAAATTTGACCGTGGCAATTTTCAAAAGAAGATGGTGGGAAGGTCAGAAAATGTGACAGTTGTAAAAAAAGGCACAAAATCCCGAAAAGAACAAAGGAAGAATACCGGTGTCCTGATTGACTCAGGTGAGGTAGTAAGTGGGGTAAAACACAAACCTGCAAAAATCTACAGTTTTGACCGCACCCGCTTCGAACGACTTGTTAAAAAAGCCGATTTTACGTTTGATTTCTAATCAATCGCTACCAAATATTCTTATACTCTGTAATAATTAGATCATTTCCCTTAGTAACGTAAAGAATCTTGAGCCATCAAGGTTACATTTTTATTTTCAAAATTATACAGCTTAACAAAGGTTTGTGTAGAAGTATCTTTGCCCTGAGGTGTTATAACTATAAAATGTGTAGTGGTTCTCTTAGGATTGTGATCTATCCATGTTCCTGAATTTGCATAGATACATTTTTGTCCGTGATTATCTTCGGAAGGAATTATTGTGGGAACATGTGAGTGTCCGAATATAACAATTCTTTTATCTGAATCAGGATTCAAAAAATACTGAGATTTTGCCTGGTTATCTGTCTCTGTTGCACTGGCAGCGTTAGAAATAGCCTGTAAAACAGGAATATGAACATTTACACGATTAAGTGTTTGCCTTTGATCCCATGAATCTTGAATCCCTTTATAAAGATTGACATCAATATAACCACCTGCAGTTTCCTGAAATGGTAAGACATCGTTTACAGAAAATGTTCCTGTAAATCCATCTACATTTGTAACAAAAATATTTTCATCAAACTTGTTTGTAATAGTAAAAAGATTAACAGACCACTCCCATAATTTCCAATAAGCAAAAAGTAAATCCTGGCTTTCATTTCCGGATGAATTTTTGGTAACAACAGGTACGATATCTGCAGCGGCTGGTTTCTTTTGAGCTACGTGCAGAGCTGCCAGCCTTGTAAAAAAGTAACCCGGAGGCGTAATGGTGCCAGGGGCAATATCCTGGTTAGAAATTGGGTCAGGAGCGCAAAAAAAGTTGTAACGGTGGCCGTGTTCAATTGCAATCTCAGGGATGCCAACCGGTGAATATGTGCCTAATCCCAGTTCAGGATCTCTCTTCTGGTTTATGCCCGGAAGGATTAATCTGACACTCTCTTCTGTAACAGTCAAATCATGGTTACCCGGTACATATGTTACTAAAATCTTCTTCTCTTTGATAATGCTGTTTAAAACATCAATTACCCCTTTATTGGCAGCCGCAATGCGTTTTACAAAATCCGCCTGATCCTTACCCTGATATGTGTCAATTGTAGCTGGCACAAACCACTCATCAAGCAAATCTCCGGCAATTACAAGCTCTTTTACATTAGGAGATTTTTTTAGCCGTTTTAGGAATTCTTCAAGGAGTCCAAGGTTTTCATTACATTCAGCATAAGCAAGGTCTGCTCCAAGATGAATATCACTTATAACTACAATCATATTCCGTTCTTTGCCTCCATTGTCAAACGGGTTTATCCCATTCCATGGAGAATCATGCTTATTACATGAGGTAAATACTCCAAACAACGACATTACTAAAAAAAGGCTCAATAATCTCAAAACAAATTTCATATTACACTTACTTAATTAAATTTTCTACATGTAAATCTTTTCAAGACCACCTAGCCATTGCTTAGAGAATAATGGTTTGCTTAGAATATTATGGTCTATATTGATTCCATAAAAGTACGAATTATTTGCTAACCATCCCTAATTATTTATTGATAAGCACTATTCGTGTTTCAAGCATCATAAATTATTTTACTAAAGGTGTAAATTGCAATGTAAGGTAAATACATAGTAATTATAATTCTGTAAAAATTTTTTTGTTGAAGTTCAAACTGATAAAAGATGTGCTACTATAAGTGATTTAGAAGAATTGTCTAAATTGCGTGCAAAAACAAATCCTGCCAACAATTCTTTTATGGATAAAATCAGCACATTGCTAAGAAGTATTGAACCAATCATTTCATTAACTGAGGAGGAATTCCAGGTATTCTTTGATTTATTTGAAGTAAAAACGCTTGGGAAAAATGAGTTTTTACTAGAGGAGGGTCAGATTTGCAATTTTATTGGTTTGGTGAACCATGGAGTACTGATTTATTATAAATCCTTATACAATGGCAATGAAATAACAATCGATTTTGCTTTTGAAGGAGATTGGGTAACATCAAACGAGAGTCGTTTGAGTAATTCTCCATCACTAATTAATATTAAGGCAATTGAAAATTCTGAATTATTGGTTATCAAACAGCAGACCTTGTCCGATTTATATATAAAAAACCCAAAAATTGAAAGACTTGGCAGAGTTTTAACAGAACAGGCATTTTTGAAAATTATTCGGCAGAGTGTAGATTTACAAGTGCTTACTGCAACAGAGCGCTATGAAAACCTATTACGCCAGTTTCCTGAAATTCTTCAAAGGGTTCAACTTTATCATATTGCAAATTTTCTGGGTATAGCCCCACAGTCATTAAGCCGGATCCGTAAAGAATTATTCGATTGAGAGTATTTGATAACAAATGTGAAGTAATTTAACTGATTTTCCGACCGAACTTTGTATCATAATTTTTTAAACATTATGATATGAAAAAATACATCTTACTTATAGTTGCAGTGTTTTATGTTGCAACAACAATTTCAGCACAATCGGATTTACCTGAAGCAAATTATCAAAAACAGACTAGAAAATCACACACTGACAGTCTTAAAGTCAAACAAACTGTTGGTGTAGCAATTGACTTATTACCTCCAATTATGAGCATGATATCAGGTAACTTTGGATACTCAGCCCAATTGTGGTATGGATACAAAAAAATCAGGATTCGTGGTGTAATTGCTGGCTTTACGATGCCTGATAAACTAATAGACAATGAGGATTATAAGGATTTAAATACTACTGCTAAAGCATTGATTTTTGATTATTTCTTGAAAAACAACTTCGAAGGATGGTGGTATGGTGTCGGGATTGAAATGTGGGATAACACTATAACCTCAAAAATGAATAATCAGGATTATGATCTTAAAAATTATGTAGCCACTTCAGGTAGTGGTTATATTTTTAAAGTTTACAAAAACTTTTATGTTGAACCTTGGGGAGCAGTGCATTACGTTTTGAACGACAGAAAAATAACTGTTGGTGAAACTGAGTACAAAACCAAAAAGTTTCAGGGTGAAATATCACTTAAAGTGGGCTGGCATTTCTAAAGTTATTAAATTAGCCTAAAATCTCAAATTTTAAATGTCTGGCTTTGCAGAACATGTCACTTAAAGTAAATATACTGCTATGAAAGAGAAGAAAATCTCCAAAATAATGCACCGTGAAATCGATGCTTGGATTGATATTGATGCGCAACCAGAAAAAATATGGGAAGTACTAGTGGATTTCAAATCGTGGGAAACATGGAACTCGTTTATTCCATTGGTCGAAGGAAATTTGAAGGAAGGTGAACGCATACGTATTAAGGTTGTTACACCTGATATGAAACCAATGATATTTGTGCCAGAAGTGTATGAAGTAATTCCATTCAAAAAAATTCTATGGGGAGGGAGTTTTCTTAGGATTATTTATAGTGGTGACCATGCATTTCTTCTTGAACTAACTTCAGATGGTAAAACTAGATTTCGGCAAATTGAAAGATTTAGGGGGCCTATGGTTTTATTTATGGGAAGTATGATTAAAAAAACGGAGATTGGTTATAATCAAATGAATCTTGCGCTTAAGAAACAAGTTGAAATAAATTTACCTGAGAACAAATGATGCCGAAAAGCGCTAATAAATAGCATCATGTGCTTATTGCGAATAATGTCTTTTAACAAGTTAGTTGATCATGAAAGAGTTGCTTATTAGTAAAATAAATGAATTCATTCCATTGAATAATTCGGACTTACAGATTATCGATTCTTTATTCAAGGTTAAAGAGTATGGAGCTAACACTGTTGTTCATCAGGAAGGAGAAATTTGTAATAAATTATGGTTTATTGCAAAGGGTTTGGTGCGATACACGGCTAACATAAATGGAGAAGAAAGAACATTTATTTTTCGGAACGAAGGAAATTTTATAGGCGATATAGATGGCTTTATAAAGCAGACTCCTGCTACAAAAAGTATAATAACTATCGAAAAAAGCACTATGTATGCTATTTCCAAAACCGACTTACAGCTCTTTTATCAAAAAGTTACTTACGGCGAAAGATTTGGACGATTATTGATTGAAACAGTTTTTGCTGCAGCTGTAAACCACATTGTTTCGTTTTATACCGAAAGTCCTGAGCAACGTTATATCCAGTTAATCAGGCAAAACAAAGATTTCATTCAGCGTATATCACAATACCATATAGCTTCATTTCTAGGAATTAAGCCTCAATCGCTCTGCCGGATAAAAAGAAGATTATTCCCTTCTGATTTATGAACCCAGGTTCATGAACTTATTAATTTTATACCACAACTTTGCACCTAATTTTTATAAAATTAATTATTCATGATTATTCTTATTTACATTATTATTTCATTAGGTTTATTTGAAATTGGCTCAAACCTCTACCATCTATTAAAAGGCAATAAAGAAACAATTGCTCTTTCTGCAAAAAGACAACACCAGGAGCTCTCAATGAAGCTTGAATCTCATCATTTTTTTATTAAGGTTGTAATTATGTTTGTTTTTGGCATTTTATTTACCGGGTCAGGTTTATTAGCATTAATTAACGCCAATTTTCACTTTTTTTATGTTGTTTTAGGCCTGTTTGCCCTTTATGGAGTAGTCCAAGCGTTATATTATAGGCGCCCGTATAAAGTGTGGATGTCGCTTATTGTATATATCACACCTTTTATACTATTACTTTTTCTATCAAAAAATGCTCATGGTACAACTAAAGAATTCGTTATTAATCAAACTATTCATGAAAATTTTGTTTTCCCGTTCATACTAGCAGTTGAACCTATAAAGCGACTTTTAGTGGTCAGCTTTAAAGGTGACCCTGAATACGAAATGATAGAGCCACAGTATTATGATGATTTGTGTTTTGGCAAGGGATTAAGAGTTCTGATGTACAGGACAGATAAGAAGATAGATGTATATTACCAGCCGGATGTTTTTTTTGATAGCACCACTTTTGCCGTAGGTAAAGGATTAGGAATTGCGAGTAAGGTACAAATGTCTCCAGATCGTTTTGAGATATTAAAAACGGGTGTGGATGTTGACATTGCCTTTACTGATTACAAAGGAAGGCGTATTGAGTTATTAATAAAAGAAAATTCAGTTAATCATGATCGGTTACCATTTTTAGCACCGGTTGGCAATGATATGGAAAAACCATCAAAACTATTGCTTGCTTATATGCAAGAGTTTGATTTTGTAAATAGAGAAGGAACTATAATTCATGCACAAGTTGGTGATAGGAAGCTTACTCCTTCTAAGTTTGCTATAAAACGAAATGGACAAAAAACATATTTTGCACGTTACGCCTCAAAACTAACTATTGGTGAAATTAACCCCCCTAATACTGCTCTTTTCGTTCTGGAAAATGCGCAAGGCAACATAAAAACCGGAATACATAATTTCAGTTTAAATAAGGAACAAATGGTAACCAATTATTGGTTAGATTATGGACCGGATAGGATTGATATAAAATTTGAAAACGGATTCCCCAACCTGCTTAGTTTGCCACAAAACCAACAAATGAAAGGCACCTGGATTTATTCTGTTTCAGGGACAGTCTTAACAGGTGGAGAATATTCACTCTTGCGAAAAGGAGATCTTGTACTGATTGAAATGGATGTAACAAAAAAGTGGGAACCAAAAGACCTGCCTTTAAGTTTAAGGGCTTTTACCTATTTTGTAAGATCTTTTCGTGTTTGGCCCACAACATACAAATGGTCAGGAAGGGCAAATTTGATGGATATGTCAATACAAGGGTCTTGGATACGTAAGTAAAATAGTTTGATTAAAAATTTAATGCTTAAATAACATAACTTTATGCCTGAATTATATACATAAAGATTACAAAAGCATATAAAATTTCCAATTATTTTAAAACATCAGACAATAAACCCCGGCAAAGGTTTGGTTGACTCTCTTTTCCCGAGGCCTTAAACTAGATATTGTACACCTTTAAATACGTTATGCCGAACACTATGAGACCAGTGCAAATTGATAAATTTGTTAAAAGAATTGATAAGCAAATAGAATTTAACAAAAACAAAAACATTCTTCTTGATAACCTTGAGATATTTCAATTTGCAAATGAAACGGTTATAGCTATGTCAACCATAGACAAAGTAAATCCCGATTCAAGACAATTCTTAATTGATTATGCCACAGATAAAGCAATAGAAGAATTCTACAGAGTAAACCAATACTATTCGTTTGGCAATAATGAGAAAAGTCACTTAAAGAAAATCTACTCCGACTTATTTGAAAATATTCAGTCAAAAACAGATTCAGTTGAAAATATTTCAAAAAAGCATTATGAGAAACTAAAAGAATGGCTTAAAGAGAGTAATTCTTTTGCTGAGAAAATTTATAAAAACGCTGACAGAAAGATAGATCCCGTTGCATGTTCTGAATATAGCCCCAAATTACAGTTTAATATTTTACAGATTGATACTGAGAACCTAATGCAACCAGTTTTAGATATAGGTTGTGGGAGTTCCGGCCATTTAGTTAATTATCTAAAAAATAAGGGATTTGAAGTTTACGGGATTGACAGATATAAATTTAATTCATCAAATTTCATAACTGCAGATTGGCTTGAATACGATTACGGAAAAGAAAAATGGGGGACAATAATCAGTAATCTGGGATTTTCAAATCATTTTATTCATCATAATCTGAGAGAAAATGGAGACTATATTGCATATGGCAAAACTTATATGAATATTTTGCACTCACTCAAGATTGGGGGACATTTTCATTATGCGCCTGATTTGCCTTTTATCGAAAAATATCTCGATAATGAACAGTTTGATCTGAGAAAACATGAGATTAACGAATACGAATTTAAAGCAGCTATAATTAAAAAAAGAAAATAACAATGGGCCCGGGGCCCATAAGAAAAGCACCTGCGGTTTTGCAGGTGCTTTTCTTGTGGGCCCAGCTGGGCTTGAACCAGCGACCCCCTGATTATGAGTCAGGTGCTACTAACCAACTGAGCTATGGGCCCGAAACGGAGTGCAAAAATAGTAAAATTCCTTAAAATCTTACAATTATTTACACTCAATTTATCAGACTTTGATCTCTACTTCAACTCCGCTTGGAAGTTCAAGTTTCATCAAAGCATCTACTGTTTTTGGAGTAGAGCTGTATATGTCCAGCAGACGGCGGAACGAGTTCAGTTCGAACTGCTCACGAGCTTTCTTGTTAACGAATGTAGAGCGGTTAACAGTGAAGATCTTTTTGTCTGTCGGAAGTGGAATAGGACCACTTACAACTGCGCCGGTAGCTTTTACTGTTTTTACGATCTTGTCTGCCGATTTGTCTACAAGCATATGATCGTAAGATTTTAGCTTAATTCTTATTTTTTGGCTCATATCTTTAATTTTTTCTCTTTTATTCGTCTGAATCGGTATCAAATTTCTTACCGCCGGCCTTCTCGATAACCTCTTTTGCAAGGTTCGCAGGAAGTTCGGTATAGTGAGAGAACTCCATGGTACTGGTTGCCCTTCCTGAAGATAGAGTACGAAGAACAGTTACATAGCCAAACTGCTCTGAAAGCGGAACCTTGGCTTTAACGATTCTTGCATTTCCTTTGGAATCCATGTTGTTAATCTGGCCTCTGCGTTTGTTAAGGTCACCGATAACATCACCAAGGTAATCTTCCGGAGTAACAACTTCAAGAGACATAATAGGCTCCTGAATATATGGATTTGCCTTAGGGCATGCTTTGCGGAATGCCTGTCTTGCGCAGATTTCAAATGAAAGTGCATCTGAGTCAACTGCGTGGAATGAACCGTCTTTAAGAATTACCTTAAGTGAGGTAACCTCGTATCCGGCAAGAACACCGTTTGCCAAAGCTGCTTTGAAACCTTTCTCAACAGAAGGAACATACTCCCTTGGAATATTACCACCTTTAACCTCATCAATAAACTGAAGTCCGGTAATACCTTCGTCTGCAGGGCCGATTTCAATAATGATATCTGCAAATTTACCACGACCACCGGTCTGCTTCTTGAATACTTCGCGATGCTGAACGGTTGAACGGATAGCCTCTTTGTAGTTAACCTGAGGTGCACCCTGGTTAATTTCAACTCCAAATTCTCTCCTTAGACGGTCTACAATGATCTCCAGGTGGAGCTCACCCATTCCGCTGATAACGGTCTGGCCGGTCTCGTGATCTGAACGAACAGTAAATGTAGGATCCTCTTCTGAAAGTTTTGAAAGTGCCATTCCCAGTTTGTCAAGGTCTTTCTGTGTTTTTGGTTCAACAGCCAGACCGATAACAGGATCAGGGAAAGACATAGACTCAAGAACAATCGGGTGGTTTTCTACACAGATAGTATCACCTGTGCGAAGTTCCTTAAAGCCAACAGCTGCACAGATGTCTCCCGCTTCAACAAAATCGATTGGATTTTGCTTGTTGGAGTGCATCTGGTAGAGGCGGGCTACCCTCTCTTTCTTGTCTGATCTTGTATTGAGTATATATGAACCGGAATCAAGCTTGCCTGAATATGCTCTGATATATGCAAGACGGCCAACAAATGGGTCGGTTGCAATTTTGAACACTAGGCCGCAGAACGGCTCCTTTACATTTGTCTTGCGGATCTCTTCCTTTTCTGTATCAGGATTTATACCCTTTACATCTCCGATATCAAGCGGAGAAGGAAGATAGCGCATTACTGAGTCAAGCAGGTACTGAACACCTTTATTTTTAAATGACGAACCGCAGGTTACAGGCACAACAGCCATATCAATGGTTGCTTTGCGCAGTGCTGCTATAATCTCATCATCAGAAATAGAGTCAGGATTATCAAAAAACTTCTCAAGAATTGCATCATTGTACTCTGCAATTGATTCGATAAGTTTTCCTCTCCACTCATCAACCTCGTCTACCATATTGGCAGGCACATCTTTTATTACGTAGTTAACAAGTTCTTTGTTGTCCTGATCGTAATAATATGCCTTTTTTGATACAAGGTCAATTATGCCTTCGAATTTATCCTCTGCACCTATAGGAAGTGCGATAGGAATTGCATTTGCTCCAAGCTTAGTGTTAATCTCCTCTACAACCGCATAGAAGTCAGCTCCAACACGGTCCATTTTGTTAACATAAGCCATTTTTGGCACATGATATTTGTCGGCTTGGCGCCATACAGTCTCTGACTGAGGCTGTACGCGGCCTACTGCGCAAAATGTTGCAACAGTACCGTCTAATACTCGCAGTGATCTCTCGACCTCTACAGTAAAGTCTACGTGGCCGGGAGTATCAATAAGGTTTATCTGATACTGGTTTCCGTCGTAGTTCCAAAATGCTGTGGTTGCAGCTGAAGTGATAGTAATACCACGCTCCTGCTCCTGAACCATCCAGTCCATTGTAGCAGCACCGTCGTGTACTTCACCCATTTTGTGGGTCTTACCTGTATAAAACAGGATTCGCTCAGATGTAGTCGTCTTTCCGGCATCGATGTGAGCCATGATGCCTATGTTTCTTGTGTATTGTAAATCTCTTGCCATTTAATTGGTTCTGGGGTGCTTAAAACCGGAAATGCGCAAATGCTTTGTTAGCTTCTGCCATTTTGTGCATATCCTCTTTTCTCTTGTATGCAGCGCCTTCGTTGTTATAAGCTGCCATAATTTCTGCGGCAAGTTTATCTGCCATTGTATGAGCAGACCTTTTGCGGGCGTACATAATCAGGTTTTTCATTGAAAGTGAAATCTTTCTTTCCGGACGCACCTCGGTTGGAACCTGGAAGTTTGCACCACCCACTCTGCGGCTTTTCACCTCTACCTGTGGGGTTACATTCTCAATAGCTTTTTTCCAGATTTCGAGAGGAGCCTTTTCAGAATCTTTCATCTTTTCGCCGACAATGTCTAGTGCATCATAGAAGATGCGATAGGCGATACTCTTCTTGCCCTGTAACATCAAATTGTTCACGAATCTGGTAACACTAGTGTCGTGAAATTTGGGGTCGGGAAGTAGAATCCTCTTTTTAGGCTTCGTTTTTCTCATTACTTAGATAATTGAATTGATAATTACTTTTTAGCTTTAGCTGCTGCTGTTTTCTTAGGTCTCTTAGTACCGTACAGCGAGCGTCCTTGCTTACGTCCGTCTACACCTGCAGTATCAAGTGCACCGCGAAGGATGTGGTAACGAACACCAGGAAGGTCTTTAACACGACCACCACGTACAAGCACAATAGAGTGCTCCTGAAGGTTGTGACCTTCACCCGGTATATACGCATTAACCTCCTTCTGATTGGTGAGGCGCACACGAGCTACTTTACGCATAGCTGAGTTTGGTTTCTTAGGAGTTGTAGTGTAAACACGTACACAAACTCCGCGTCTTTGAGGACAAGCGTCAAGCGCACGAGATTTACTCTTCTCTACGATAACCTCGCGGCCCTTGCGAACTAACTGTTGAATTGTTGGCATAATTAGTTGTTATTCTTAACTTTAACTATTTCCGTTATACAAAACGGGTTGCAAAGGTAAGATTATTTTCTTTAATTACAAACAACTTATGAACATTTTATGTGTGAAATATGGCCTAAATTTGCTACGTTAGTCGCATTAAAAAAATCAACAAAGCCACATCATGAAAATTTCAGAAAAAGCAAAGTCATTTATTGAACAGGAAGATCTTTACGGAGCACATAATTACCACCCACTGGAGGTTGTCCTTTCCAAAGGAAAAGGGGCCTTTGTATGGGATGTAGATGGAAAGAGATATTTCGATTTCCTGTCTGCATACTCTGCAGTTAACCAGGGGCACTGTCACCCAAGAATTGTTGAGGCTCTGACCTCACAGGCACAACAGCTTTGCCTTACTTCACGGGCATTTTACAATGACAAGCTTGGACCTTATGAGGAGTTTATTCACAATTATTTCGGATATGATAAAGTATTACCAATGAACTCCGGTGCAGAGGCAGTAGAGACCGCGCTGAAACTATCCAGAAGATGGGGTTATGTAAAGAAGAACATCCCCGAAGACAAGGCCCTCATTATCGGATGTGAAGGTAACTTCCACGGGAGAACCATATCAATTGTCTCTCTATCAACCGATCCGGATTCTTACGCAATGTACGGCCCATTCACACCTGGTCTGGTGAAAATACCCTACAACAATGCAGAGGCACTTGAAAAAGTACTTGAGGAGAGAGGGAAACATGTAGCCGCATTTCTTGTTGAGCCCATTCAGGGAGAAGCCGGTGTATTTGTACCGGATGAAGGATATTTGAAAAAATGTTTTGAGCTATGTAAAAAACATAATGTTCTTTTTGTGGCTGACGAGGTTCAGACAGGTATTGCACGTACCGGTAAAATGCTTTGCTGCGACCACGAAGAGATTCGTCCCGATATCGTAATTTTAGGTAAAGCAATCTCGGGAGGAGTATTGCCTGTTTCGGCTGTTCTTGCCGATGACCATATAATGCTAACGATTAAACCGGGCGAGCACGGTTCTACATTCGGAGGATTTCCTCTAGCCTGCCAGGTTGCAAAAGCAGCACTCGAGGTTGTAACGGATGAGAAGCTTACCGAAAAGGCCGAATATCTGGGTAAAATATTCAGAAGTGAGATGAAGACTTTTGATTCGCCGTTCATTGAGCTTGTTAGAGGTAAAGGGTTGCTCAACGCAGTAGTTATTAAGCCATTCAATGGAAAAGAGGCGTGGGATGTTTGTCTTAAAATGGCTGAAAATGGTCTGATTGCCAAACCAACCCATAAACATATAATCAGATTTGCGCCACCTTTGGTAATAACCGAAGAGGAGTTGATGGAGGCAATAGGGATAATTAAAGCTTCAATAAAATCTCTTGAGAATTAAAGTATAAATCAGAGTATTGTAAAGTATAAACTTTAAAAGGACAGATGCAGTCAACAAACAAAATATTGATGGTCAGACCATCGAACTTTGGCTTTAATAGTCAAACATCGGCAAATAATGCTTTTCAGAAAGAGGGGTTCGCAGAGATGGCAAACGAAAAAGCTACAGCTGAATTCGATAATTTTACGGCAATGCTAAAAGATGCCGATGTTGAGGTTATGGTAATAAATGATACTCCCGAACCTCACACTCCTGATTCTGTTTTTCCAAACAACTGGTTTTCTACACATGAGGGAGGTACACTTGTTCTTTACCCTATGTTTGCGCCAAACCGCAGACTTGAGAGAAAAGAGGGTGTTATCAACTTTCTAAAGAGCAACTTTAAGTTTAAACGAGTTGTAGATCTCACCGATTTTGAGAAAAAGGAGAAATTTCTTGAAGGAACAGGGAGTATGATTCTGGACAGAGATAACTGTATAGCATTTGCCTGTCGCTCGCAAAGAACAGACGAAGAGGTGCTTGAGCAATTCTGCGACGAACTTGAATACGATTACCTGATATTTGATGCATGTGACTCTTCGGGGAAACCAATCTACCACACAAATGTAATGATGTGCGTAGGATCAGCTATTGCGATAGTATGCCTGGACGCGGTAGATGATATAAACCAAAGAGAAGATCTTATTGGTCTCATTGAAGAGAGTGATAAGACAATAATTGAGATCTCTCTTGAGCAGATGGAGGAGTTTGCAGGCAATATGCTTGAGGTGAGAGGTAAAGAGGGTCAACCGCTGCTTGTCATGTCTGCCCGCGCAAAGAGAGCACTCACTAATGAGCAGGTTTCAAAACTTGAAAAATATTGCAAAATTATTGCGCCCGAACTTGAAACAATCGAGAATAACGGAGGAGGTTCTGCCAGATGTATGATGGCAGAGATATTTGTTTAAGTCTCTTTTATTACTCCGTTTCTATACGCTGATACCAGATTCATAAGGTCGTCGATCTGCTTTTGCAGTTCGGCGCCTATGTCTGTATCTCTTACCAGCCTTCTTTTATTGCTGAATTCAACAACTGTGGTCTCGGATATGATGTCGTCTCCATCTTCAATAGCCTTTTGGGTTGACACAAATGGCTGATGCTGAATTAATAACAAGCCATGAGAGTTGTAGATGAGAGTATATCCGGCAATACCTGTTTCCGGTTGATAGGCTTTTGAATAGCCACCATCAATAACAAGCAGTTTTCCCCCTGCCTTGATTGGTGACTCTCCCTTGCCGGTTTTAACAGGGATGTGACCGTTTATTATATGCGACTGGCTATCTTCAATTCCAAACTCTTTAAGTATCATTTCGCATATTTGCTTATTGTCTTTCAGATAGTAATAATATCCCTTCTTCTCTTTGTGTGTCTCCTTTTCGGCAATAAAGTACCTCTCAAAGGTTGCCATCTTCTCTTTATCGAATTGTGGAGAGTAGGGGCCGCACCACAAGTACCAGATCATATCTTTAGCCGTATGTTTATTGGGTTTACCCCTCTCTTCAAAGAATGCCTGCCTGACCATTTTGTCAAATTTATCAAAAAGGGCCTTTCCGGCATACTCCTCTCCCGATATACAGATACTTTTAAGTGTTCCATCTTCATTCAGCGGCATAGATCCATGATAGAGCAGATTGGAATTCCTAACCAGATAAACAGAGCCGTGGTTGTAGATACACCTCATGTGCTTATACAGCTTTTCGCTTGTTAAGAAATAGTGCATCAGACTGCCAACCAGATCATGCTCCTCCTCTGTTAGTTTATAAGGGTCGGCAGGGTCTATTGTTGGGAAATTTGTATCCTTTAAAGCATATTCCACACCTTCAAGGGTAATTGTCCCCTTTTTGAAATCAATCAGGTGCAACAGCCTCCTGTCATCCATCTCAAAGTCCTTGTTTCTTGCAATAACAGCCCCTTCAAGTTTAAACTGAATTACCGAAATTGCTTTATGCATTTGAGATATCATTTTGATATGCTTGCTTTTAACAGGCTCATCCTGATTTGCCTTTGGCTTGAACAGAGTGCAAGGGTCGTCACCGTATGTCTCCATGGCAAATGTAGCAAGTGGCATAAGGTTAATTCCATAACCCTCCTCCAGAGTTGCAAGGTTTGCATATCTCAGGGAGATGCGAATAACATTGGCCATACAGGCCTCGCTTCCAGAAGCAGCACCCATCCATACAAGGTCGTGGTTGCCCCACTGAATGTCAAAGTTGTGATAGTTACAAAGCAGATCCATTATAATATGAGCACCCGGGCCACGATCATAAATATCTCCGATAATATGGAGAGAATCTATCGTAAGTTGTTGAATTACATTGCAAATAGCAATAATAAAATGTTTTGCTCTCCCTGTAGAGACAATTGTTGATATAATTGCCGCAATATACTCCTGTTTATTTGGCTCAGCCAGTGATTCGTGAAGAAGTTCCTGGATAATGTATGAATACTCCTTAGGAAGAGCCTTTCTCACTTTAGAGCGGGTGTATTTTGAAGAAACATTGCCACAAACCCTCATCAGTCTTACAAGTACTATTTTGTACCACTCATCTATCTCTTTGCCCTCTCTCTCCTGTATTATCTTCAGCTTCTCCTTTGGATAATAGATAAGAGTACACAACTCCCTCTTCTCAGATTCGCGAAGAGAGTGCCCGAATATCATCTCTACCTTTTTGCGGATAACACCCGAAGCATTTTTTAGGACATGGCTAAAGGCTTCATGTTCTGCGTGTATATCGGTAAGAAAGTGCTCGGTCCCTTTGGGGAGATTAAGAATAGCCTCCAGATTTATTATCTCTGTTGTAGCGTCAGAAATAGTTGGAAAGCTTTTGGCAAGCAGTCGCAGGTATTTGAGATCTTTCATCGTATAATCTGTTTATGCCCGTTAATGTATTTCTCCACAACCTCCAGGAGCTTTGATGATTTGATAGGTTTAGTTATAACTTCGTTGCATCCGGCATCCAGAGCCTGTCTGTGGTCAGACTCAAAGGCATTTGCCGTTTGAGCAATAATTGGGATATGTGGTGATTCTGACCGGATAATTTTTGTAGCCTCAAGACCATCCATCAATGGCATTTTGATATCCATAAGAACCAGGTTAGGGTTGTTGGATTTGAAAAGGGAGACAGCCTCAATTCCGTTTTTGGCCCAAATCACACTATAATGTTTCGAGAGAATAATTTTCAGCAAGATGTAATTGCTCTCAAGATCTTCTGCAATAAGAATACTAGGCGTGGCAATGTTTTGGTTCGAGCCGGACGGAGTGTTACTATGATCCATATTCATATCAATTGTGTGTTGAGATTCATGTATTAAATTTTCAGATGAAGAGATATTTGGAATTGAATAGGTGATAGTTGTCCCTATTCCTACTGATGATTCAGCCCTTATTGTACCACCAAAATGCTCAATTAATGCTTTGCAAATTGCAAGACCCAGACCTGACCCGGAACCAAATTCATCTGCCTTATAAAAGCGGCCGAATATCTTCTCTTTTTGGCTGTTACTCATTCCCTTTCCGGTATCAGAAACATAAATTTCGGTAAAATCACCTTTATCCCTTGCTCCGATTCTAATCTCTCCCTTTTCTGTAAACTTAATAGAGTTACCCACAAGATTGCTCAGGATCTGATAATTGCGAAGTTTGTCAAAAACCACCAATACGTCATTATCCCCAAGATCAGATGTGATTAAAACCCCCTCTTTGGCAACACGCTGATGTATTGATATAATCTCTTCTATCTGTTTTTTTAGGGAGAACTCTCTTACCTCAAACTTAATAGAATTGGATTCAATTCGGGAGAGGTCAAGTATGTCGTTAATAAGAGCTAAAAGCATCTTTGCATTTGAGCTGATGATGTCAGAAAACTCTGCTTTTTCTGTTTCTGTATATTCATTATCCGAGAGGAGGGCAGAAAAACCTACAATTCCATTGAGTGGTGTGCGAATCTCATGGCTCATATTGGAGAGGAAAGCTGTTTTAAGTTTATCGGACTCCTCTGCCCGTTTTTTTGCCTCTATAAGTTCACTCTCCCTCTCTTTATACTCGTTTATATTGATATCCATTCCATATACATTTGTGTTTACGGAATCTCCATCTTTGTTAAGTTGAATAATACTCCTTCGTTGCCACCACTCGTACCTGCCATCTTTGAGCACCCTGAAATTAGTTGATGATATCTCCTCTTTATTATTAACGGATATGGCGGGTTTATGGTGCTCAATTAGCCGATGCCTGTCATCGGGGTGAACCATCTCCAGAAAATCTTCCAATTTTCTTTTTTCTTCAAAATTTTTGCCTGCAACAGACTTAAAACTCTCGTCAAATACGAAGTGATTTTCAGAAGGATTGTAATACCATGTATAAAACATGGCTGATTCCATTGCTGTCCTTAAAAAACGTGACAGACGATAATATTCAGTTATGTCTCTGAAAACGAAGACCAATTGCCTAATTTTTTCAGTGGTATCAATTACAGGAAAGATCTCTCCGGTAATGAATCTGTATTCTGAATTCTTAACTTTCAGGACAAAATCGGGAAGCAGAGATTGAGGGACTCCAGATTTAAGTGCAAGAATCATAAAATTTTCAAAAGAGGGTTTACCTGCGGGTTGAGAGAGGTTAAAAACCTCGTTAAACTTCTTTCCAATATGAGGTCCCGAAGTGCCGGACATCTCCTCAGCTTTTCTGTTTATCTCTATTATATTAAAATCGCGGTCAAGTGAAACGACACCCTCGGACATTACTTTAAGGGTGTTGTCAAGCAACTCTTTTCTCTTTAAATTTTCTGCGGCAAGTTGTTCGTTTTCAATAGTAAGCTTCCTGTGTCTGATGTGATACATCGTGAAAACCAAAAGCGAAAGCAGTAAAATTGAAAATAGTGCCAGCATGAAATTAATTTCTATCCTGTATTGTTCCAACAAAGAGTCAGGTTTGTTCATAAACTGAGAACCCCTGGGAAGATCTTTTGAAGATAATCCCCACCTGTTCATCGCATTGTAATCAAAAACAAGCCTATAATCCCTTAATGTGTCATGAAATACCCCGGAGGAGTCCAGTCGGTTAGCCATCTGTGCAACCTTATAACCTATATCCCAGGTGGATGATGTGTAACCTCCGATTGCTCCTGACCCAAATGAGAGGTATTGGGTTGCCAGAATTGGATACTGTTCAATCTCACTTAGAAAGGGTTCTGTTGATGTGTTTAGCTTGTAGTTGCCATAATTATCTAACTGCCAAGTAGATAATATAATTAAAGTGTTCGTTGGGTATTGTTTAATTTCATTGATAAACTCCCTGAAATTGTTTTTTTTAATCTTAACATAATGCATTAAAACGCCATCTATACTCCTTCCCAGCTGCTCTCTGGCCACATCCATCTCAATGTCTCCATACGGGCTCTCATCAGTTAAAACCAGAATATTTTTTGTTTGAGGGAATAACCTCATCCCCAACTTAAAATTTTCCCTGAAAAAAAGCTGGGTAGCTATGGTTGATATTTTATCAGACTTTTGAATCTTTGAACCGTTATATACAACCGAAATCAACGAGATTTTTTTTGGGATTAGTGTGTCGGCATCAATCATAAGAGTGTGTGCCTCTGAGTCAGTTGCAACCAAAACATTGGTTGAAAATTTGACAAAAGGTGTATGGAGAACCTGCTTAAACCTCTCAAGCTTATTGAAATAGGCCCCCTCACCTGTATTGTCAACGGTTAATGTTCTTACCCTTGATGGAATTTTGCTTCTTGAAAGATAACTTGCAAAGCCTGCATTTAATTCGGACAGCCTTTCGGTATTGTGAATTTTTGTGTAAATTAGCGTGAATGACTTTTCCTGGATCTGAGAAGGCTCTACAGGAGCATAATAGCTCTGTGACCCAATGATGCCGAAACTACCCAGATAGAGTAATAAAAAGAGGATGGCAGTGAGAGAGGTACGCATTAATTTAATTGTTTAGCCAAAGTTAATAAAAAATCATCCTGCAGACAGAATAAGAGATGTACTTTAAATATTTTAATCAAACTAAAACAGACAGATATGTTTTTTGAATTACCAAAACTGCCTTACAAAGCAGATGAGCTTAATCCTGTTATTAGTCCTCTAACAATGGAATTTCACTACGGGAAACACCATCAGGCCTATGTAACAAATCTTAACAACCTTATTAACGGAACAGAGTTCGCAAAGATGAACCTCGAAGAGATTGTTATGAAATCAGATGGTGCAATTTTTAATAATGCAGCACAGGTTTGGAACCACACCTTCTACTTCCATTCGTTTAAACATAACGGAGGAGGAGCTCCCAAGGGGCCTCTTGCCTCGGCTATCGATAGTGAGTGGGGCTCTTTTGAGAATTTCAAAAAGGAGTTTTCCAATGCTGCTCTTACTGTTTTCGGGTCGGGATGGGCATGGCTGGTTAAGGACAAAGATGGTAAACTATCTATATCCAAGGAGAGTAACGCAGGGACTCCGGTTAAAAACGGACATACTGCCATACTAACCTTTGATGTCTGGGAACACGCCTATTATCTGGATTATCAGAACAAAAGAGCCGATTATATAGCGGCCCTCTGGAATATTATTGACTGGGATATTGTATCAGCCAGGTTTTAGGCAACAGCTTTAGACAATACTTTCCTTTTCATCAAAAGAGACATCATTACTGTTCTTACGACCAGGTGCACCATGTATGCCAGGTAGAGAGCTTGAAGTCCCATCAGGTTTTCCATTGTATAAAAGGTGATGAAAAACGATGCTGCCGAGAGTAGCATTGTGTCTCTTATTGCCTTTGATGCAGTGGCGCCTATAAATATTCCGTCAAGTATGAATGCCGTGCAACTGAGCAGAGGGACAATCAAAAGCCATGGGAGATACTCTGCTGCTGAGGCTAAAACTTCATGATTATTGGTCATCAATCTGAACAGGAACTCATCTGCAAGAGCGTAAGCTACTGTAGAGATTGCCGCGACAATGAGTGTCCAGCGAAAAAGAACGGATATTGCCTTTTTAAGGGAACCAAGATCTCTTGCACCTATGAATCTTCCCGTCAAAGCTTCCCCTGCATAAGCAAATCCGTCAATAAAATATGAGTAAAGCAACATGAGTTTCATCATAATTGTGCTTACTGCAAGCAAATTGTCTCCATAACGTGCAGCTATGCTGGTAAACCCTGAGTAAACAAGCAGCAATGAGAGTGATCTTAAAAATAGATTTCCGTTTAGTACAAAGAAATCTTTCATCTGTTTCAGTTTAAGGCTCTCCTTAATATGAATGTACCCAAAGAGTTTTCGGTAATAAATCACCAAAAGGGCAATTGCTATTGCCAGACCAGTGTATTGTGCCAGAAGTGTACCCAACGCTATCCCCGGAATCCCCATTCCAAGTCCTATTGCAAATACAACGCTTAATACAAGATTCAATAGATTTACAGAGACATCCACAACCATTGGGCTTATAGTATTTTGCATTCCAATAAACCAACCCTTGAAGGCAAAGAGCGACAAAGTGGCAGGAGCAGCCCATATTCTTATGTAGAAATATTTTCTGGCAAGTGATTCGACTTCTGTTGTGCAATCGATAATCAGGAATGCCGATTCAAGAAATGCAAACTGAATTACCCAAATGACCATAGCAGATAGAAGAGCCGTTCCTACGGCCTGAACAAGTATCCGAAATGCATCTTTGAAATCTCTTCTTCCGTATGCCTGTGCGGCAAAGCCTCCTGTCCCAACCCTAAGGAAGCCCATATTCCAGTAAAGTAGATCAAAGAGCATTGTTGCAATTGCTATTCCGCCAATGCTGGCAGCATCACCTAACCTCCCTGCAATGGCAAGGTCTACCATACCTACAAGCGGAACTGTTATATTAGCAAGAATACTTGGCGCAGCCAGCTTTAAAACCCTTCTGTTCATCTGTACTTCTCCTCATCTTCAAGCATGCTCAGATAGGAGTAGTATCGCTCCTCCAGAATCTCTCCGGTTTCAACAGCGGCTTTGACCGCACATCCGGGTTCGTGGGTGTGTGTACATGGGGTAAAACGGCACTTTTCAAGAATTCTTAGCATCTCGGGAAAGTAGTGACTTAACTCCTCCGGCTTCATTTCAAGAAGTCCGAATCCTTTTATTCCGGGCGTATCTATAATAAAACCTCCGCTCTCGAGTGGGTGTATTTCATAAAATGTTGTAGTGTGTTTACCCATTTTGTGATAATCTGAAATATCCCCGGTCTTAAGGGCAAGGTCAGGATCGAGGGCATTAATCAGAGATGATTTTCCAACTCCTGAGACTCCGGAAAAGAGGGTCAGCTTATCTTTGCATCTTTCTCTTACTTCGTTCAGATTCAGCCCGGTCAGCCCTGATGTTTGGATAATCTCATATCCGACACTTTTACCGTATATTTCGTAAAATCTCTCAGTCTCAGCTTCAAATTCATCTGTATAGAGATCTGCTTTGTTAAGCAGAATCTTCACAGGAACCTTATATGCTTCACAAGTTACCAGAAACCTGTCAATAAATTCAAGCTTTGTTTTGGGAAAGTCAAGTGTTACAATGAGAAAAACCTGATCTAGATTTGATGCAATAATATGAGCTTGCCTCGAAAGATTGGTTGATTTTCTAATTATGTAATTGCGACGAGGATATACCTCCTTAATGACTCCGGTTACACCGTCTTCTGTTTCGTAAACTACTCTATCGCCTACTGCCACAGGGTTTGTTGTATGCGAATCCTTAAGGCGTAATTTACCCTTAAGAACGCAGGTCACAACGTTCCAGTGAGGTAGTTTACTCACAAGATATTGACTGCCCGTATGTTTGACAACAGTCCCCTCTTCTGTCTTTCTAATTTCCACGGCCGCGAAGATACAAAATTGTAGAAAATGGATTAGCTTTGTCAAAATTAATTCTTTTATATATGTTTACCATAAGTGAGATTGATTCTATGGTGGAAAAGGGAATGTATTCCCTCGATCTTAAAGGAGACCCGGGTGAACTCTACGATCCCATCGAATACCTCATAGCAATAGGAGGTAAAAGGGTTAGACCCAAATTGGCCGTTCTCACCTATAACCTCTTCTCAGACAAAATTGATTACTCAATAATCTATCCGGCAATTGGCCTGGAAATTTTTCATGGGTTCACTCTTATTCATGACGACATTATGGATAATGCCGACCTCAGAAGAAACAGGGCAACAATCCACAAAAAATGGAATACCAATGTGGCCATTCTTTCAGGAGATGTAATGTGCATAAAATCATATCAATATATCTCTCATGCTCCGGCTCCTGTTCTTAAAAACGTTCTGGATCTGTTCAGCCAAACGGCAGCAAAGGTGTGCGAAGGCCAGCAATATGACATGAACTTTGAGTCGATGCCATTTATAACCATGGATGATTATATACAGATGATTGGGCTGAAAACTGCGGTTTTGATTGCTGCATCTGCAAAAATTGGGGCAATAATCGGGGGTGCGACACAAAAAAGTGCAGATTGCATCTACAATTACGGATATAATCTGGGACTTGCTTTTCAAATCAAGGATGACTACTTTGACAGCTTTGGCGACAGCAATGTTTTTGGCAAAAAAATTGGAGGGGATATACTTTGTGGAAAAAAAACCTGGTTACTGGTAGAATCTTTTAAAAGGGCAGATGCAAAAACAAGACAGGAGTTGTACAACAACCTTAAAACGCCTGCAGCAGAGGGTGAAGCACAAATTCAAAAGGTACTGGAGATATACAAATCTCTGGGTATAAGAGAGGCGGCAGAGGAGGCTATGGAGTTCTACCACAATAAAGCGATAGATTCTCTTAAAGAGGCCAATCTAAGTAAAGAGCAAACAGATCAATTGGTTGAATTTGCCAGAAGTTTAACAGACAGGGAGAAATAGCAGCCTTTAACATCCCGCCAAAAGGGAGAACCCACCAAAAAAAAGAAAATTAAAAAACCAACAATAAAATTAGAACAATCAATATAACATTATGACTTTCAGCCAGGAATTCAATATTATTTTTGACAAAAGCGTTAGCGATTACCATATTGCAGACAATGTTGATGCACCCGAGAATAACCCCTATCCAAAAAACACACTTCAGGGGCACCTTTACTCAAAAAACTGGATAGATGCGGTTCAGTGGCACCTTGAAGATATTATCAGGGAGCCCGGAATTGATCCCGTAAAGGCGTTGTCGATTAAAAGACGGATAGACTCATCCAATCAGGAGAGAACAGACCTCGTCGAATTGATTGATAGTTATTTTATGGACAAATACTCAGGAGTTAAGGTTGCAGCAGATGCAACAATCAACACCGAAACCCCTGCCTGGGCAATAGACCGCCTATCGATACTGGCCCTTAAAATCTACCATATGAGAGCCGAGGCAGAGAGGGCTGAGGCAACCCCGGAACACAGAGAGAACTGCAGTAAAAAACTTGCTGTATTGCTTACGCAGAGAGAAGATCTCACCGGAGCAATTGATACACTGCTTAAAGATATCGAAGAGGGAAGAAAGTATATGAAGTTTTATAAGCAAATGAAGATGTATAACGACCCTTCACTTAATCCTGTTCTTTATGCCGGGAAAAACTCCTGAACATATACTGGTATTACGTTTTTCGGCATTGGGAGATGCTGCTATGGCTTCGACTTTGCTAAAGGTATATGCCCGAGCCAACCCTAATGTAAAATTCACAATGGTCTCATCACCAATGCTTGAGCCATTGTTCGAGGGAGAGGGCAATCTCTCTTACTTTTCAACAGATCTCAAGGGCCGGCATAATGGTTTAAAGGGGCTGTACAAACTTTTTAAAGAGCTTATGGGGCTAAAGCCTACCAAGGTGGCAGACATAAACTCTGTTCTGAGAACCTTTATTCTCAGAGCTTTTTTTACCGCTAAACTTATCCCGTTAGCCTATATGAGAAAGGGACGGAAAGAGAAGAGGGAGTTGACAAGAAAAGAGGGGAAAGTTCTCAGACAATTGATTCCAACAGTCAGACGATACGAACTGGCACTAGTTAAGCTAGGTCTTAAGGATCTAAAGTTTGGGCTACAGAGCGAAAATCCGGAGCTAATCAGACCCAAGAGAGGTTACGACAAGGAGAGTTACGTGATAGGGGTTGCGCCATTTGCAACACACAAAGGAAAAATATGGTCTATTGAAAGAATGGAGGAGCTGGTATCAAGGCTGAGCCAGGATAAGAGATTCAGGATTTTGCTTTTTGGAGGAGGTAAAAAGGAGATAGCCATTTTAAAAGGGTGGGAGCAAAAATACTCAGGAGTTAAGTCACTTGCAGGCACCTGCAGCTTTAGGGAGGAGCTTAATGCGATAGGGGAGACAGATCTGATGGTATGTATGGACTCAGCAAATATGCACTTTGCATCATGCCTTAAAGTTCCGGTAATTTCAATCTGGGGTGCAACACATATTTATGCGGGTTTTTATGGTCTGGGTCAGAGCTCTTCTATGGCAGTTCAAAGTGATATAGAATGCCGCCCTTGCTCAATATTCGGGAAAAAAGAGTGTTTCAGGGGCGATTATGCCTGTCTTGACCAAATAACAACCGACATGGCAGAGCAGAAAATTCTCAACTTTTTCAGCGGACAATTGTAGTAATTGTAGCTTAAGTAACCATTAATGAAAAACAGACACACAACAAAAGCTGAGGCAATACTGCCCGAAGATATAGAGATAATGGCCCCGGCCGGGAATTTTGAATCTCTCATGGCGGCCATTCAGGGGGGTGCGAATTCTGTCTATTTTGGAATAGGTAATCTTAACATGCGATCTCACTCTGCGAATAATTTTTCGGAAGATTCGCTTGAGGAGATTGTTCGAATTTGCCGTGAAGCAGGGGTGAAGTCATATCTTACACTCAATATTGTTCTGTACGATGAGGATATTGAGCCGATGAGAAGCGCAGTTGACCGTGCCGTTAAGGCAGGAGTCTCTGCAATCATTGCCTCAGATATGGCCGCCATTCTTTATGCACGAAAAGCAGGAATGGAGGTTCATATTTCAACCCAGCTTAATGTATCAAATATTGAAAGCGTAAAATATCACGCACAGTTTGCCGATGTAATTGTTCTTGCAAGAGAGTTAACTCTTAATCAGGTAAAATCAATTCACGAAGCAATTGTAAAAGAGAATATTAAAGGCCCGTCGGGACAGCTTGTAAAGCTCGAACTATTTTGTCATGGTGCACTATGTATGGCAGTTTCGGGCAAGTGTTACCTGAGTCTTCATGAGTACAACGCCTCTGCAAACAGGGGATCATGTTATCAGCTCTGCAGAAGAGGATATGAGGTGACAGATCTGGAGACAGGAATGTCACTCGAAGTTGACAATAAATATATTATGTCGCCAAAAGATCTCTCTACCATTAAGTTTACAGATTTGATTGTTGATGCCGGCATAAGAGTGTTTAAAATTGAGGGTAGGGCAAGGGCGCCTGAGTATGCAAAGACCGTAACAGCCGCATACAGAGAGGCAGCAAATGCTGTATGCAAGGGTGAGTTCACAGAAGAGCTGGCCGGAGAGCTTGAAAACAGACTTTCATCGGTATTCAACAGAGGATTCTGGGATGGATATTATCAGGGAGCGCGACTGGGAGAGTGGAGCGATGTTTACGGAAACAAGGCGACAAAGAAAAAGAGTTACATTGGGAAAGTGACCAACTTCTTTGGCAATCTGTCAGTTGCTGAGGTGCTTGTAGAGACAGGAGAGATTTGTATTGGAGATGATCTTCTAATTATTGGCCCTACTACAGGAGTAGTTGAGCATACTGTTAGTGAGATTCGTGTTGCACTTGAGCCTGTTGAAAAAAGTGTAAAGGGAGAGTTTTGTTCTCTTCCTGTACCTGAAGGGGTGAAACTGAGAAGAAGCGATAAAATCTACCTTTGGAGATAACAGAATGTTTGGAGACAAAAGCAATGAGTGAACAACTTCCGGAAATAGATAACAGAATAGTTGAGTTTATAAAGGAGCACCATTTGGCAGCTCTTGCTGCAACAGACGGGTCTGAAATCTGGAGCTGGCATGCATTTTATGTTTTTCTTGAAGAGGAGAGTGCATTTGTAATTACTTCTGAGGAGAAGACGAGGCACATTGGCATCTTCAGAAAAAGCAAGTCTGATATCATAACCGGAGCAATAGGATTGGAGACTGAACAGATAGGCCTTATAAGGGGAGTTCAGTTTAATGCCCGTATGGAGTTGTGCACAGAATCGTATGTAAACAGATATCGCCTGAGTTACCTCAGGCGATTCCCATATGCTATTCTAAAGGGCGGTGATTTGTGGATTCTCAGAATTACTGAACTTAAATTTACCGATAACCGATTGGGGTTCGGCAAAAAAATCATCTGGAAAAGAGAGTCTTAAAGATTAAATGCCTTTTTAACAAGCTCAACTGAATCAAGTTTCTCCCATGAGAAAAACTGAACCATCTCCTTAACCTTAGGGCCGTTTCCATTACCGTTACCCAGCTCAACTTCGGCCTCAAACGGATCTCTTCCCATATGACCGTATGCTGCAGTAACTTCATAAATCGGCTTCTTGAGTCCAAACTTCTCAATGATGCTTGCAGGTCTCAGGTCAAAGATTTTATTTACAATCTCTGCAATTTCACCATCATTTTTAAACTTGTTGATGTTGCTTCTAAAGGCGGTACCGTATGTGTTTACAAAAATACTTACCGGTTTTGCCACACCTATCGCATAGGCAAGCTGAACCAGAACCTCGTCTGCAACTCCTGCAGCTACCAGGTTCTTTGCAATGTGTCTTGCAGCATAGGCAGCAGAGCGGTCAACCTTGCTTGGGTCTTTACCCGAAAAAGCTCCTCCGCCATGAGCACCCTTTCCTCCGTATGTATCAACAATAATCTTTCTTCCGGTAAGTCCGGTATCGCCATGAGGCCCACCAATAACAAACTTCCCGGTTGGATTCACATGAAGGATGTATTCGCCTTCGAAAAGCTTTTGCGTATTAAGGGGTAAACGATTGATTATTTTTGGTATAAGTATGTTTTTGACATCGCTTTTAATCCGCAACTGCATAGCTTCGTCGGTGTCAAATTCGTCGTGCTGTGTTGAAATGACTATTGTGTGAACCTTTTCAGGTGTGTTGTCATCACTGTATTGTATTGTAAACTGTGATTTTGCGTCCGGCCTCAGATAGGGCATCAGGTTTGTCTCCTTTCTGATCTTTGCAAGCTCTATGAGTGCAATGTGTGAAAGGGTAAGAGGTAGAGGCATTAACTCCTCAGTATCTCTGCAGGCGTATCCGAACATCATTCCCTGATCTCCGGCCCCCTGCTCCTCTCTCTTTTCGGTTACAACTCCGCGGTTAATATCGGGAGACTGCTCATGAATTGCAGAGAGAATTCCACAAGAGTTGCCGTCAAACATATATTCTGCCTTGGTATATCCTATGCTGTTTATTACTCTTCTGGCAACACTTTGGATATCGACATATGCAGTCGAGTTGACCTCTCCGCCTATTACAGCAAGTCCGGTGCTCACAAAGGTTTCACATGCAACTTTTGATTCAGGATCCTGTCTGATGAATTCATCAAGGATAGCATCTGATATCTGATCGGCGACTTTGTCGGGGTGACCTTCCGATACTGATTCAGAGGTAAAAAGATATGACATAATCTTAAAATTTAGTAAATAATAAAAACATTTACATACCGTGAAGGTTCAGCCGATGCAGAAAAAATGCGAAAACAGTAGGAGAGTATCCTAATAAGATCGTTTTAGCATTTTTTAATGTGGTTGCAAGCAGTCAAATCTCTCCACAGGATTTCGATGGCAAAAATATTACAAAAAAACTTATTAACCAAATATTGACAATCAATTGTTAGTAGTTTTGTAAGGTGCAGTAAATGAAGAGTGTGAGAAAAAGGAACAAGATTTAAGATTTTGTTAAAAATTTGATAATAATTATATGGAATAGAGGGGAATTTCTTATTTTTGCCACAGAATACTTAACAAATTATTTAAATACTTATGAAACAATTAATTAAGCAGTTTGCCCTAATAGTTATGAGTTTACTTGTAACATCAGGCCTTTTTGCTCAGGTAACAACATCATCAATGAGCGGTCGTATTACCGAACCTGATGGAACAGCTATTGCAGGTGCTACGGTAGTTGCAGTTCACGCTCCTTCAGGAACCAAATACTACTCGGTTGCCGACAATGCCGGTAACTACCGCATTCAGAATATGCGTGTAGGCGGCCCTTATGAAGTTGAAGTTGTATTCCTTGGCTACGGTACGGTAAAAACGGGAGGCATTTCACTACGCCTTGGTGAAAACTTCGTTTATGATGCGCAACTTAAAGAGGAGGCAATGTCTCTTTCTGAGGTTGTGATCTCGGCAGGCCTGGTTAATCCGATACTTAACAGTAACAGGACAGGTGCATCGATGAACATCAGTTCAAGGGATATATCATCTCTTCCTTCTATCAGCCGCAGTTTGACTGATTTTACAAGGATGACTCCTCAGTCAAACGGTAATTCGTTTGCAGGTCGCGACGGCAGGTTCAACACAGTTACCATTGACGGAGCTGCTTTCAACAATAACTTTGGTCTTTCAAGCAGCGCAATGCCGGGAGGGTCTTCTCAGCCTATCTCTCTTGACGCTATCGAGCAGGTTTCTGTAAACCTTGCACCTTACGATGTACGTCTTTCTCAGTTTACAGGTGCTTCAATCAATGCTGTTACCAAATCGGGTGACAACAAACTTAAAGTAACTGCATACACTTACTTAAGACCTAAATCTTTTACCGGTGAGAAAGTTGGAGAATCAATCGTGAATAATGCAAGACTTAGGTCATCATCAACTTATGGTATAACAGTTGGTGGTCCTATCATCAAAGACAAACTCTTCCTTTTTGCAAGTTACGAGTATGAGAAAGAGACATCTCCAAGTAATGCATGGGAACCAAGCACAAACGGAGTTGCCGATCTTACAAACAGAATTTCAAGAACTACAGTAGCAGATTTGGAGAGAGCTAAAAATCACCTTCTTTCTGCTTTCAATTATGATCCGGGTGAATACCAGAACTTTAGTTCATTCCCATCTGAGAACTACAAGATTCTTGCACGTCTGGACTGGAACATTGCAAGGAATCACAAATTTGCATTCAGATATAACAGACTAAGAAACACAAGTACCAGTCTTACCAATGCAACATCTGGCCCTCCTTCTGTTCCAAGAAACAACAACAGCCGCGTGGGTGAATACTCTATTTCATTCTCTAATGCATTCTACGGTAACGAAAATGCAATTGATGCTTTTGCAGGTGAGTTGAACTCAACTTTCGGCAACAGAGTTGCAAACAAATTCCTGGTATCATATACCAAGACTATGGACCCAAGAAGAACCAGCAACAGTGCTGTCTTCCCGTTTGTTGATATTTACAAAGACGGTAACCCTTACATGTCATTCGGTTATGAGCTCTTCACATATCGCAATCAGGTTCTTAACAACACTTTCTCTGTTGTAAATAACCTTTCAATTAACCTTGACAAGCACACTCTTACAGCAGGTATAGCTTACGATAACATTTTCGTAAACAACTCATATATTCGTGAAGGAACCAGCTACTACAGATATGCTTCACTTGACGATTTTATCAACAATGCAAAACCTACAGGATTCGGTGTAACTTATGGTTATAACGGAGCTGACCCTAAAGGTGTTGAGATGAGTTTTGGCCTTGGTAGCCTTTATGTTCAGGATGAGTGGATCGTGAACAAACAATTCAAACTAACTTACGGTGTTCGTGCAGAGTACCCAATGTACCACAATTCATTGATGGATAATCCTGCAATTTCTGCACTTAAATTCAAGGATGGTTTCAAATTTGATGTAAGCACATGGCCAAACACCAAACTACAAATTAATCCGAGAGTTGGTTTCAATTGGGATGTTAAGGGTGACAGAAGCCTTCAGGTTCGCGGAGGTACAGGTCTATTTACCGGTGTTCTTCCTTTTGTGTGGTTTACTAACCAGCCTACTTCATCAGGTACTGTTCAGAGTCCTGAGATTGGTATTACAGGCGCAAACCTTCCTGCCGACTTCAGATTCAACCCTGACTTCAGAGCTCAGGTAGCTAAATATCCTGGCCTTTTCCCTCAGGCTGTGAGCACAACACTTGCTTCAGGAGCAGCTCTTGCTCAGGTTGCCAAAGACTTTAAAATGCCAAGAATCTGGAGATCTAACCTTGCAGCTGATATTGAATTGCCGGGTAATATGATTCTTACACTTGAAGCGTTGTTCTCAAAAGATGTAAACGCAGTTGTTCAGAAGAACATGAACCTTCCTGGTCAGAACAAAGTATTCTTTGGTCCTGATAACAGACCTTACTGGTCGGGCAATAAAGTAAACAGCGGTGTAGGCTCAGCTATGCTCCTTACTAACTCAAGCCAGGGATACCAGTCGTTGCTAACAGCACAACTAACCAAGAACTTTTCTAATGGTCTTTCCGGAATGGTTGCATACACATACAACGTTTCTAAGGACGTATCTTCAAACCCAGGTTCTTCAGCAGCTTCTGCATGGACAAGTAACCTTGATGTTTATGACCTGAACAATCCACAGCTTAGCCACTCAAACTTTGCAGTTCCCCATAGAGTTGTTGGTACAATCTCTTACAGAGTTGAGTATATTAAGCACCTTGCTACAACATTTTCAATTTACTACAATGGAGCAGCAATGGGTCGTTCATCTTATGCATACTCTAATGATATGACAGGCGACGGTTCAGCTTCTGACCTGATATATGTACCAAAAGATGCCAATGAACTTACTTTTGTTGACGTTGCAGGTAAGATGACAGCAGCTGAGCAGGCAGCAAAATTCTGGCAATTTGTTGAGGGTGATAGTTACCTGAGCACAAGAAAAGGACAGTATGCAGAGAGATTTGCACGTGTTAATCCATGGAGAAACCGTTGGGATGCAAAAATCCTTCAGGATATATTTGCAAACTTCGGTAGCAACCGCAGATATACACTTCAGTTCAGCCTTGACATTGTTAACGCAGGTAACCTGCTTAACAAGGATTGGGGTCACTTTACAAGAAGCGGTCTTGCTAACCAGTATGATGTAATTATGCCTCTAACTTATAAGGGTGTAAACTCTTCCGGTGTTCCTACATTCACTCTGAATGCAACAGATATCGCAACCTTTGACACTAAAAACCAACAAGTAAAATCTGTAACAACAGGAAGTACCTGGGGTATGTTGTTTGGAGTTAGATTTATCTTCTAGAAATTTAAGTTCTTAAAACATTAAAGCTTGTCCGAAATCGGGCAAGCTTTTTTGTTTTATTTTGTTAAATTTGTTTAAAGATTGTGCAGATGGAGGGTGAAAAGGGCTCTTTTTCACGTCTGAAGGGAAGGAGTGAGAGGGGAAGATTGGCGGAGGATATGGCGTTGGAGTATCTTTTGAAAAAGGGGCTGACTCTTTTACAGAGAAACTACAGAGCGGGTCACAGAGAGATTGACCTTATAATGAAGAGTGGCCATTTTGATCTTAAAAACGAAATGATTCACATTGTTGAGGTGAGGTCACTTTCCGAACCGCTTGTAAGGTTGCCCTTTGAAACAGTAGATAGAAAAAAGCAACGTGCCGTAATTTCGGCTGCTGCAAGGTTTATTTACAGAAATAATATTCATTTTGATACCAGATTCGATATTGTATCTGTTATTTTTAAGGAGGGTGGAGTTGTTGAAGTCAAATATTTTCCTGATGCTTTTGCTCCTGAATGGTAATATTTAAATAATTAAAAATATGGCTGAAAATCACTATTGTATAATTATGGCCGGTGGCCTTGGAAGCCGCTTTTGGCCTGTCAGCAGAAATTCTAAGCCAAAACAGTTCCTGGACATACTGGGGACAGGTAAGACATTCATCAGGCAAACCTACGAGAGGTTTGAAAAAATTATGCCTCGTGAAAACATATTGGTTGTTACCTCTGCATCATATAAAGATATGGTTGCTGAGCAGATTCCTGAGCTTACCTCTGACCAGATACTGCTGGAGCCATACAGGAGAAATACAGCACCATGCATGGCTTATGCATCATATAAAATCCTCACAAAAGACCCCGATGCAACAGTTGTTGTAACACCATCGGACCATTTGATTCAAAACGAGGAGGTTTTTCTTGAAACCATAGAGAACGCTCTCAGATATGCTCAAAAAAACGATGTTCTAATCACACTCGGCGTAGAGCCAAACAGACCCGAAACCGAATACGGATATATACAGGCTAACAAACACAACTTTTTTAATATAAACGGTAATGTTGCCTATACTGTCAAGACATTTACCGAAAAGCCCAACGCGCAGCTTGCAGAGGTGTTTGTAAACAGTGGGGAATTTCTCTGGAACTCAGGTATTTTTATATGGAATCTTAAAACAATTCTTAAGGAGATTGAGACACATCAGCCCGAAATTGCAACCATTTTTGGTGAGGGGGCAGGAAAATACTACACTCCACAGGAGCCTCATTTCATTAATAAGGTTTATGAGGAGTGCAAGAGCATATCTATTGACTACGGAATAATGGAGAATACAGATAAGGCTGTTGTCTATCCTGTATCATTCGGTTGGTCAGATCTGGGTACATGGGAGTCGCTCTATTCCCAATTTGAGGGAAAGAGTGGTGATAACCTTGTTCAGGCAAAAGAGACTTTATTGAGGGGTGTTAGCAATTCGATAATTGTGTCTGAGGGTGAGAAAAAACTGATAGTAGCAGCGGGGTTGGATAATTTCATGATAATTAACACTAATGATGTATTATTAATATGTCCAAGAGACGAATCGGTCTATAAATCAATAATGACAGATCTTCCTTTGATAGATCTTAGCAAGTATCAATAAACAAAAATATATGAAGGAAAAGCTTCTTAATATTGAGGTAAATTCAGAGATAGGTAAGCTGGAGGCCGTGTTGTTACACACCCCCGGTGCCGAGGTAGAGAACATGACTCCCCGTAATGCGCAGAGAGCCCTTTACAGTGACATATTAAACCTCTCCATTGCTCAAAAGGAGTATGAGCAGCTTTCAGGTGTTCTAAATAAGTTTACCAAAACCTATCAAATTGCCGATCTTCTTTGTGAACTTTTAGATAAGCACGAGGAGCGGGAGGCACTTATTGGTAAAATTTGTGTTAGTGAAGAGGTTACAGAATATTTTGAATACCTGATGGATATGTCTTCAAAAGCACTTACAAAGGTGCTTATAGAGGGATTGCCTGCAAGGATTAATTCACTGACAGCATATCTTAAAGATGATTATTATGCGCTTCAGCCTCTGTATAATTTCTATTTTACCAGAGATGCCTCTGTATCAATAGGGAATAAGGTGTTGGTTTGCAAGATGGCAAGCAAGGTAAGGATGAGGGAGTCTTTTATTTGTGAAGCCATATTCAGGAGCAAGCGAATTTTTAATGGTGATGTATTGAATGCGCACGATTTTCAGCCCGGTAATAACGAGGTTTATATGGAGGGAGGGGATATTCTGGTAGCAAGGGAGGATATTCTGCTTGTTGGAAATGGCACAAGGACTAGCAGTCAGGGTATTGATATGCTCATAAACCGTCTTTGCAGATCGGGGTGTACCGAGAAGAAGCACATAATTGTACAGCAACTGCCCGAATCGCCCGAATCTTTTATACACCTTGACATGGTCTTCACTCTTCTTGATACCGATAAGGCAATGGTCTTTGAGCCGTTGATTCTTGGTGAAAATCAGTTCCAGACAGTTCATATGATTATCGAAAACGGTAAGGTTTCAAAAATCAAATCGGTTAACAACATCCCTTCAATTCTTAAAAAGCTTGGAATGGAGGTTGATACTGTTATTTGCGGAGGAAGTGCCGATGAGTGGAATCAGGAGAGAGAGCAGTGGCATAGCGGGGCAAACCTGTTTGCACTTGCTCCCGGAAAAGTGATGGCGTATGCAAGGAATGTACATACACTTAATGAGCTGGATAAGATTGGTTTTGAAATAATACCTTCCTGGGATGTAATATCAGGTAAAAAGGATATTCATAAGATTAAGAACTGTGTAGTAACCATAGAGGGTTCGGAATTACCAAGAGGTGGTGGTGGTGCAAGATGTATGACAATGCCTTTAAGGAGGTCACCCGTAAAATGGCCAAAATAATTTTAGATATAACCTAACAATTCAGATATGTTAAAACCGGCACTATCACTTATTGCTGCGCTTCTCCTGTGCTCAGGAGCTGCAGCTGAAAATGTTACATTTGCTACTAAACCGGCACTTACCCCCGACGGTTCTCAAATATATTTCTCATACTCGGGTGATATTTACAAAGTTGCAACTAACGGAGGTCTTGCTCTAAAGGTAATATCAATGGGAGGAAACGAGTCAAATCCCAAAATATCTCCGGACGGAAAACTCCTTGCGTTCTCTTCAAACGAACAGGGAAACAACAATGTTTATGTTGTTCCGGTTGCCGGAGGGGTAATTACACAACTTACGTTTCACGATGCGTCAGATGTTCCTGCTTCATGGTCTCCCGATTCAAAAGGTATATATATTGAGTCAAACAGATACAATACAAGAAGTACATACTACGTTCCTGCAGAGGGCGGTACTCCGGTGCGACTTTTTCCACACTATTTTAATACAATAGCCAATCTTGTAAAAAATCCGGCAACCGGTGAGTACTATTTTAACGAATCTACCGAGAGCTTCGCGTTTCAGACAAGAAAGGGTTATCGTGGAGATCATAATCCAGATATAAAGTCATGGAATGAGAAGACAAAAGAGTATAAAGAGCTTACAGACTTTAGGGGAAGGGATATCTGGCCAATGGTTGACAAGGGGGGTAACCTCTATTATGTCTCTGAGGAGGGCAACGGAGAGGCAAATATTGTAAGACATACCGACAAAAAGTATCTCACTTCGTTTGAAGAGTCGGTTCAGTACCCGGCAATTAGCCATGATGGGTCAAAAATAGTCTTTATTAAAGGTTACAGGATTCATGTTCTTGATCTTAAAAGCGGCGAGAGTGTTGAACCTCAAATTGAACTTGCCGATAACCGTATTCTTAATGATATTTCAGTTCCGTTGGGCAGGCCACAGAGCTTTGCTATTTCACCGGATGGTAAAAAACTGGTGTTTACATTCAGGGGTTTGCTTTTTGTCTCTGATGCCAAGGGTAATTTCGTAAAACAGCTGCCTACGCCTGCCGGAGAGAGGGCTGACGAGGCTATCTGGGCTTCTGACAGTAAGGGCGTCTATTACACAAGAACCAATGGTGGCTGGACAGGCCTCTATTTCCGGAGTGCAGACCTTAAAACTGCAGAGACACCTCTGTTTACACCCGAATCATCGATAAAATCTCTTGTAATATCACCTAAGGGAGATAAAATTGCATTTGTTAATGGTGGAAAATCACTTATGGTTATCAATACTGCTACAAAGGCGACTGAGGTGTTGCAAAACCACGAATTTTGGGCATTTCAGAGCTATCCGATAAGTTTTTCATTTGATGGTAAACACCTTGCCTATGCAGCAGTAAACCTCTTCGAGAGAGATATATTCATATATGATTTAGCTAAAAAGAGCTCTCTGAATCTGACAAACTCGGCCAATTTCGAAAATGACCCTGTATTCTCTCCTGACGGAAAATACCTCTACATACTCTCAAACCGTGTGAGTTCTGCTTTCCCAAGGGGTGCGGGGACACAGGTTTATAAGATTGCTCTTGAGAAGGTTGTGGGGCCTTTTGCTGCCGATGAGTATGATAAACTGTTTGTTTCGGCTCGTGAGAAGAGAGACTCTTCGGTTGTTGTAAGACCGGATAATATCCAAAGAAGATATGAGCGGGTAATGAGCAGGGGAGAGCAGCATTCGCTGTTTATGGTGTCGAGGGGAGAAAAGAGTTATCTGCTGTTCAATTCAAATCACGAGGGAGATTGGGGGTTGTATGTCACTGAACTTAAGGAGTGGGATCAGAAGCCTCCTCAAAAAATTAAAGGGATAGGAATGGCCTCTGCTTACAGCAACGGAGGGAAAGAGTTTTTTGCTGCAGATAGGGAGGCTCTGTATAAGGTTGATTTAGCCTCGGCAACAGCAACCAAGATTGATCTCAAACACAATTTTGCAAAGAATATTTCGGATGAGTTCAGACAGATGTTCTATGAGGTTTGGGCTACTCTGGAGCAGAATTTCTATGATGTTAAATTCCACGGTGTTGACTGGCGTGCAAAAAGGGATTACTATGCAGGTTTTCTGAAACATGTAAAGTCCAGAGATGACCTGAGAATTCTGCTTAACGATATGCTAAACGAGCTTAACTCTTCACACATGGGCTTCAGTACTGGCGGCAAGGATGAGGAGGCTCCATCAAGATATTCTACAATTGCTACAGGGCTTATATTTAAAAATGATTCACCTTATGTGCTGGATAGAATTGTTCCGGGATCAAAGGCCGACTATTCAGGAAATCCATTGAAGGCGGGCGATATATTGGTTTCAGTAAATGGAGTTAAATTGGAGAGTGGGAAGAATCGGGAGCTCTATTTTGCTTCTGCTGCATTGCCGCGCGAGGTTGTGCTTGGATTTATGAGAGAGGGTAAAGAGTTTGATGTTAAGATTCACACTATGTCAACACCGGAGCTCAGGGCTCTATTATATACAGAGTGGGAGGACTGGAACAGGGCCTATGTCGATAGTGCTGCAAACGGAAAGATTGCTTACCTGCATATGAGGGATATGTCGCCTGAGTCTCTTGAGAGGTTCTATATTGAAATAAACACTATAGCTGTTCATAAAGATGCTCTTATTCTGGACCTTAGGTTCAACAATGGAGGCAATGTGCATAGAGAGGTGATTGACATGCTTAGCCAGAGAGAACACTTCCGTTGGAGTCACAGGGATAATCCGCGAGTTTCACATCCCAATGTAACTCCTGCCGATAAACCGATAATTGTTTTGGTTAATGAAAGAAGTCTTAGTGATGCCGAGGTTACCTCTAACGGAATTAAAACTCTGTCGCTGGCTAAGCTGGTTGGAACAGAGACATACCGCTGGATTATCTTTACCTCTTCTGCCCGTCTGATTGATGGTTCCAGCGTGAGACTTCCTGCCTGGGGTTGCTACACTCTTGATGGTAAGGATCTTGAATTCGAAGGTGTCTCTCCGGATATCTATGTTAAGAACACATTCAAAGATCGTCTTGAATCAAAAGATCCTCAACTGGAGAGAGCAATAAAAGAATTATTACCTTTGTAGCCGTTTTAATCCCTTTATGATGCTTAATGACTCGAAGGGACCAAAGGAATTCGAGCAATATTATGAGAGGGTAAAGTAAAACGCATAAGAACTTTTTCCGGTCTGAATACTGATAAAGAAAAATGAGAGATAAAATTGAAAAATTAATGGCCGAAATTGCTGAGCTGACCGCTCAGAAGGAGTCGGAGATAGAAGAGCTTAGAATTCGCCTGTTGGGGAAAAAGGGTACCATTACCCAAATGTTTGACGATTTTCGTAATGTTTTGCCAGAGCAAAAACGTGAACTGGGGCAGGTTTTGAACAACCTTAAGGTTGCGGCATCTCAGAAGATAGAAGAGCTTCGCGAAGTACTGGAGCAAAATCCGGGGGAGTCATCAAGTGCGTACGATCTTACTAAACCCGGCGATTTGGTTGAACTTGGCGGCAGACACCCTATTTCTGTTACAAGAGACGAAATTCTCTCAATTTTCAATAAATTCGGATATGTTCTTGCTGAGGGTCCGGAGATTGAGGATGACTGGCATGTCTTTGGAGCACTTAATTTTCCACCTGAGCACCCCGCCAGGGATATGCAGGATACTTTTTTCATAACATCGGGTGACAATCCTGTTCTTTTAAGAACTCATACAAGCTCGGTACAGGTTAGGGCAATGGAGCACATGAAACTCCCAATCAGAATTGTTTGCCCGGGCAGAGTATTTCGCAACGAGGCCATATCGGCCAGAGCGCATTGCATTTTCCACCAGGTAGAGGGGCTGTATATTGATAAAAAGGTCTCATTTGCCGATCTCAAGCAGGCGGTACTGCTCTTTGCGCGTGAGATGTTCGGAGAGGAGACTCAGATTCGCCTTAGGCCGTCGTATTTCCCTTTCACTGAGCCAAGTGCAGAGGTTGATGTAAGTTGCAATATTTGTAAAGGTAAGGGTTGCAACATATGTAAGGGAACAGGTTGGCTGGAAATTATGGGTTGCGGAATGGTCGATCCCAATGTTCTTGAAGCTAACGGTATAGATAGTACCCAATATACAGGTTTTGCCTTTGGAATGGGCATCGAAAGAATAGCCATGCTAAAATGGCAGGTGAAGGACCTTCGTCATTACTTCGAAAACGATATCAGATTCCTTAAAGAATTTGAAACTGTGATTTAAATTTTTTGGAGCTTGCAAAAATTTTATTACTTTTGCAATCCCAAACGCGGAAATAGCTCAGTTGGTAGAGCATAACCTTGCCAAGGTTAGGGTCGCGAGTTCGAGTCTCGTTTTCCGCTCTGCAAAACCTCTCCGCAAAGGAGAGGTTTTTTTGAATTAACTTGAAATATTGAAATTTTGATTTCCACCGGGATTTTTAAAGCAATTTGAAAACCGGCAGAAACTGGCTCGGGTGGTGGAATAGGTAGACACGCAGGACTTAAAATCCTGTGGGCAGAAATGCCCGTACGGGTTCGATTCCCGTCCCGAGTACCAGAAAAGGTTGGTAATTGTTTAACGATAATTATCAACCTTTTTTCATTCTATAAATTGAGGATCACGAACAAAAGTTGGGGGGGTATTTTATTAGTGACTTTTAAGTCTTTGTCTTAGCGTCTATATATCAATAACTTAAAAAAACAACAATTCAATAAACGGGCAATCTGATTTTGTATAACCCATTTAAACAGATAGTTATGCTAACACTTAAAATTTCGGAAATGGGCACTTTTCCAATAGTTTCCCAAATCTCTCAACTCCGGCAACCGATTGTTTTAGTGTGCCCTCAAATTTTCCTGGTACTTTTCGGCGACTGCGGAACTCCTTCCTTTGGTCGTCAAACAGTCCTCGTCGTTTCCGAAAAGTAGCCGCAGAAAATTATCAGAAAACAAATGTTGCCTTTGAGTTGAGGATTTGTGCGATCATTGACAACAGGTTACTCCTCTGAACTGTGTTCTGAATGGTTAAGCCTCAATACTTCTTTGCACTTCACTCTCTACATCTTCCTGTCTCTACATCTTCCTGCATGCCTCTTCTCAAACTCAATTCATTCAAAAGAAGATGTTCTGATTTAAGTTGTTTTGTAAGTGGCAGATAAAGAGTGATATATGTAATTCATTCTGTTGAATTATTTAACATCATTGTTGTAAGTATCTATATGTCAATTATATGCAGGCCAACTTAAAAATTCAATTGTGTCAAAGATGTCACTTGATTGAATGTTGCACCGGTTTCTGCTTGTAACTGGCGGGCTATTTTGATTTTTTCCTCAATTTCTATAGAATAAATGCTTCTACCATTTAGCTTGGCATTGAGATTCTCCCATAATTTTGTATATATTTCGGGTCTCCAAACGTCAATTTTTCTGTCGTATATCTTGTTAATATCGTGATAGTAATATTCGACTGCCTTATCAAATTCGCATTTGCTTTTATAGATACTATTCAATAAAGTTGTGTCAACTTCAATTATTTTCTTTAATGGATTTCTGTAATTTTGATAATGAAATTTAAAAGAACTCCATTTATAGTCCTTAGGAGTTAGAACCATTCCGGCTTTTACCGGGTTGCATAGAATATAGAGAACGCTTTCCACCAGACTCTCTTTACTGTACTTAACAGAGCTTCCAAAAGGAGTTGTAAACAACTTGCCTGATATTCCGTTCAGCCTATTATACCATTTAACGTATCCTCTAAGCAACGATAAAACAAAACCATTGAGATTGTCTGTTTGCAATTGGAGATGAACATGGTTATCCATTAATACAAATGCGAGTATCTTGCAATTTAGTTTTTTTGCAATTGAGTTACATCTTTTGAGAAACTCAAGTTTTTCAACATCGCGATAAAAAATAGCTTGTCTGCTTATACTCCGAAAATAGAGGTGGATATTTCCGGATTGAATTCTTCTTTGAGATACCTGGGCTCGTTTTATTAATTTCTCCATAGTATTTTCGAATTGTTGGGTGTACATTGAGAACGCTAACTTGGTTAAACATAATTAAGAATACTTGAACATGTAATAATGTTATAATCTTATTGTTTGGTTATGCTAGTTGTGCTTTTTATTTGTGATGTTTGGTTATGCTGGTTGTGCTTTTTATTTGTGATGTTTGGTTATGCTGGTTGTGCGGTTTTGTTTTTGATGCGTGTGATGTTTTCTAAGAATTGTAGGCTGCTTAAATTGATCTTTAAATGCAAGAAGCTGAATTGTAGTTGCAAAATACCAAAATGAACTACCTTTGTTATCATAAATTAGAAATACATTTTTTAATTTTAAATAAATAATTTCAAGTTGTTGTCTAAATTGTATATAATGAGCGAATTGCAATTCTCATTCTCCTAAAAATTGGCTTATTGATTTTGTAAGTAGCAGATTAGTAGGCAAATATGAGTTGACTTAAAATTTTCAGCGCCTTTATTGTTACTTTTGCAGTTTGACATCCTATCTTGGCATTAATTTCAAGTTGTTGTATAAGTTGTACATAATGAGCGAATTGCAATTCTCATTCTCCTGTAAATTGGCTTATTGATTTTGTAAGTAGCAGATTAGTAGATAAATATAAATTGACTTAAAATGATTAAAGAGATTTTCAGCGCCTTCATAGTGATGTTTGCAGTTATAGACATCCTTGGTTCGGTTCCCATAATTGTGGGGATGAAGGAGAAGAAGAAAAAATTCAGTCCGTTTAATGCAGCATGGATCTCCTTTGCTATTCTCACAGGGTTTCTGTTTGTGGGGCAGGCAATGCTGGGTCTGTTCGGAGTAGATATTTCGTCGTTTGCGGTAGCCGGGGCGCTGGTTCTGCTGGTGCTGGCTATTGAGATGATCTTTGGTATTCAGATTTTTAAAGATGACGGCCCTACCGATTCGGCAACAATTGTTCCGATTGTATTTCCGCTTATTGCCGGTGCCGCTTCATTTACCACTCTTCTGTCGCTGAGAGCAGAATATGAGCTGGTGAATATAATTATCTCCCTGTTCATTAATATTCTTATTGTTTACATAGTTCTTAGCAACATTGACTATATCTCCCGCAAAATTGGCAAAGGGGGCATATATGTTCTAAGAAAGTTCTTCGGGATTATACTTTTGGCAATCGCCGTAAAGCTCATCGTTTCCAATCTGCACACACTCCTCAGCTAGATTCCCGGCGTAGGTTGGCCAGTGAAATTTTATGTGGATATCGTGTTAATAAATTTGAGCTACCGTTTGGATTTATAAGATTTTATTGTATCTTTGCAGCCCGCAAATTTTATGTGGGATTATTAATTAATTAAAAAACACCAAATTAAAAACCAATGCCTGGATTAATTGGAAGGAAAGTCGGAATGACTTCTGTTTTTGGTGCCGATGGAAAAAATATTCCATGCACCGTTATTGAGGCTGGTCCGTGTGTTGTTACGCAAATTCGTACAGAAGAGAAAGATGGTTATGCCGCTGTACAACTTGCCTATGACGAGAAAAAAGAAAAACACACCAGCGCTGGCCAACTTGGCCACTTCAAAAAGGCAAACACCACACCTAAGCGTAAACTCGTAGAGTTTGCCAATGACTTTGGCAAAGAGTTCGAGCTAGGTGCAACTGTTACCGTTTCTGATGTCTTCGGACATGAAACATTAGAATGGGTAGATGTAACCGGTATTTCTAAAGGTAAAGGATTCCAAGGGGTTGTGAAACGCCATGGTTTCAGCGGAGTAGGAGGACAAACTCACGGACAGCACAACAGACTTCGTGCTCCCGGATCATTGGGTGCCTCTTCTTGGCCTTCAAGAGTATTTAAAGGAATGAGAATGGCCGGCCGTATGGGTGGCGATCAGGTGAAAATCCAGAACCTTAGAATTTTAAAGATTATTCCTGAGAATAATCTGTTGATAGTAAAGGGATCTGTTCCCGGTGCTAAAGGTTCATATGTAATCGTGGAGGAGTAAGCGAATATGGAATTATCAGTTTACAAAATTGACGGAACAGAGTCAGGGAAAAAAGTGACTCTCGACCCGGGCATCTTTGGAATAGAACCAAATGATCACGCCATTTACCTGGATGTAAAGCAATATCTTGCTAATCAGCGTCAGGGAACACACAAGACTAAAGAAAAATGGGAAGTTAACTACAGTACCAAGAAGGTCATTCGTCAGAAAGGCTCAGGCGGTGCACGTCACGGTAGTATTAAAGCCAACATTTATGTAGGTGGAGGTAGAGTTTTTGGTCCAAGACCAAGAGACTACAGCTTCAAACTAAACAAAAAGCTTAAACAACTTGCACGTTTTTCTGCACTCTCTTACAAAGTGAAAGAGCAAGCTCTTACAATTGTAGAGAATTTTAACCTGGAAACGCCTAAGACTAAAGAGTTTATCAAAATTATTGACGGTCTAAAGGTAAATGCAAGGAAAGTTCTTTTTGTTCTTCCTGAGAATATGAGTAATATTTACTTGTCTTCGCGTAACATCGAGAATGTTAAGGTTATTACTGTTAATGAACTTAGCACATACGATGTAGTTAACTCGACATCACTCATCTTTATTGATGGTGTTCAGGATATTCTGCAAGGACAATATGGAAATAATTAAACCGTAGAACGATGGAAATTTTAATTAAGCCTATAGTAACAGAAAAGATGACGATTCAGGGCGAAAAGTTGAATCGTTACGGTTTTATAGTTGACCGCCGCGCAAACAAAATAGAGATCAAACTGGCGGTTGAGGAGATGTACGGTGTTAAGGTATCGGATGTAAATACCATTAACTACCACGGGAAACGCAAAAGCCGCTTCACTAAAGCGGGAATATTGTCAGGCCGTGCCAATCACTTTAAGAAAGCGATTGTAACACTTGCCGGTGAAGATAAGATAGATTTCTATAGTAATATTTAAGTCCATGGCAATACGCAAATTCAAACCGGTTACACCCGGTACAAGACATAAGGCGATTAGCGCATTTACTGAGATCACAACCTCTACCCCGGAAAAGTCTCTTTTGGAGCCTATCCGCAGATCAGGTGGTAGGAACGGTACCGGTAAAATGACTATGAGATATATTGGTGGTGGTCACAAAAGGATGTACCGTGTAATTGACTTCCTCAGAGAGAAAGATAATTACACTGCAACCGTTAAGACCATTGAATATGATCCTAACAGAAGTGCACGTATTGCTCTGGTTGTTTACTCAGACGGAGAAAAGCGCTACATAATAGCTCCTAACGGAATTAAAGTGGGTCAGGTGATTGCATCAGGCCCGGGAGTTGCCCCCGAGATTGGGAACACTCTTCCTCTATCAGAAATTCCTCTAGGTACACTTGTTCACAACATTGAGCTTCGTCCCGGACAGGGAGCCGCTATGGCTCGCAGTGCCGGAACATATGCTCAACTTACTGCACGTGAAGGTAAACACGCAATTCTTAAACTCCCTTCAAGCGAGATAAGAATGGTGCTGATAACTTGCCGTGCTACTGTTGGTACTGTATCTAACCCTGATCACAACTTAGAATCATCAGGAAAAGCAGGTAGAAATCGTTGGCTGGGCCGCAGACCAAGAACGCGCGGTGTAGCAATGAACCCTGTCGATCACCCAATGGGTGGTGGTGAAGGTCGTGCGTCAGGTGGACACCCTCGTTCGAGAAAAGGTTTGCTTGCTAAAGGTTACAAAACGCGTAACCCTAAAAAGACAACCAAGAAATTCATCATTGAAAGAAGGAAAAAATAACGGAATTAAACTGATAGAATTATGAGTCGTTCACTAAAAAAAGGACCATACATACAAGCAAGTCTCGAAAAAAGAGTGCTTGCTATGAATGAGGCTGGCAAGAAAGAGGTCATTAAGACCTGGTCCAGGGCCAGCATGATATCACCGGACTTTGTAGGTCACACCATCGCGGTTCACAACGGGAACAAGTTTATTCCGGTATATGTAACCGAGAACATGGTAGGCCACAAGCTTGGTGAGTTTGCACCTACTCGTACCTTTAAAGGTCACTCGGGTAATCGTTAATTTATTTTAATGAGTAAAACAAATTCACAACAATGGGAGCTCGAAAAAGAGAATCAGCCGAAAGGCTTAAAGAAATAAAAAAGCAGACAGCTATTACAAAGCTGAATGATGTTCCTACCTCTCCTAGGAAAATGAGACTGGTTGCAGATCTCGTAAGAGGGGTGGAGGTTAACCGCGCTTTGGATATCTTAAGATATACCAAAAAGGAGGCATCAATTCGTTTAGAGAAGTTGATCCGTTCGGCAATAGCCAACTGGGAAGCTAAAAACGAAGCAGATCGCAAAGAGTTAGAGAATGGCAATGTTTGTGTTCAATCTATTATGGTTGGTCAAGGTCGTTCGCTCAAGCGTATCAGAACAGCACCACAAGGTCGTGCGGCAAGAATTCGTAAGCGTTCAAACCACATAACTATTGTACTGGGCAAGAAATTGAAAACCGTAAAAGAGGAGCAATAAGATGGGACAAAAGACAAATCCTATATCAAACCGACTTGGTATTATCCGTGGCTGGGACTCTAACTGGTACGGTGGAAAAGACTATGCCGCTAAAATTCTTGAGGACTCAAAGATCCGCGAGTATTTGAATGCTCGCCTTGCAAAGGCAAGCCTTTCGAAAATCGTGATCGAAAGAACACTTAAGTTAATCACAGTGACTATTCACACTGCACGTCCCGGTATTATTATCGGAAAAGGCGGTCAGGAGGTTGACAAGCTGAAAGAGGAGTTGAAAAAAATCTCTAACAAAGAGGTTCAAATTAACATCTTTGAGGTTAAGAGACCTGAGATTGACTCAAATATAGTTGCAAACAACATAGCTCGCCAGGTTGAGGGACGCGTTTCATACCGTCGTGCAATCAAGATGGCTATGGCATCTACAATGAGAATGGGAGCAGAAGGTATTAAGGTTCTTATTAGCGGTCGTCTTGGCGGAGCTGAGATGGCAAGAAGAGAACTTTACAAAGAGGGTCGTACTCCACTTCACACTTTCCGTGCAGATATCGACTATGCTCATGCTGAAGCACACACTAAAGTAGGTGTTATCGGTATTAAAGTATGGATCTGCAACGGTGAAGTTTACGGTAAGAGAGATCTTTCTCCTAACTCAGGAGTGTCAGCAGCATCTGCAGCACCACAATCGGCAGGTGGACGCAACGACAGACCACGCAGAGGCGGACGTAACGATGGAAGAGATAACAGAGGTGGCGGCGATCGCAGAGGCGGTAGCGGTGGCAGTAGCAGAGGACGTGGCGGAAATGACAGAGGTGGCCGCAGCAACACTCCAAGAGAGCGCGCTGAGTAATTTTTCCCGAAAAGATTCTTAATCCAGGACCGTTGAGGTCTGAGGTTAACGAACAATAAAAAGAGGATGACCAATTTTTGGTTATCCTCTTTTTTTCTCCGCGCCAGTTTGTGGTATGTTGTTGATTACAAGTCTTGTAAAAATGAGCCAATTCCTAAAGTGGCGGTGAAACGGTGGTGGTGAAGCTGTGGCGGTGGTGTATTGGTGGTGGTGATCTTATGTTATTAAATGATTAATGTTTTGGTGGCCTGTTTATACATGGTACATATACAAGTAGTTACCACAAACTGGCGCGGAGCACATTTTAATCCCTGGGAATTCTTTCCTTAAAGCACATTATCAGCGACTTAGGCGGTTTTGACATTTGGTTTAAATCACTGATTATTAGGTTAAAAGGAAAATTGACACGCAAGTCTTACTCAATCCCTGGGAATTCTTTCCTTGTCGCTCATTATCAGTGATTTATGTGTTTTGTGGTTTGGGGCGTAAGTTGTTGATTATTAGAAATAAGGAAAGAATTCCCAGGGATGAATGCCCCGGTGCGGAGAAAAATTTGGTGTATGAATTTGGTGTATGAATTTGGTGTATGTAAAGTTGGGCAGTTTTATTACATTTGTACAAACAAAACGGCTTGTCTGTTTGATTTAGCACGTAGACTACTTATAAACTACATATAAACTACTTTTAAACCACTTATAAAATGAAAAAGTTTATTCTTTCACTTTCTGTAATCTTCACATTTGCTGCACTTCTGGCGCAACCGCTTCCCCGGGTAACTCCCGACAAGGCAGGAATGGATCCTGTAAGACTCTCAAATGTTGACGCAATAATTGAAAACTCAATAAAAATTGGTGAGGTGCCGGGTGCTGTTTTGGCTGTTGTAAGAGATGGAAAGATGGTTTATCTGAAGAGCTACGGAAACAAATCGGTATATCCTAAGGTTGAGAAGATGGATGTAAACACAGTTTTTGACCTTGCATCTGTATCAAAACCTTTGGGAACAGCAATTGCCTTTATGCAGCTTGTTGAGCAGGGTAAAATTCGCCTGACTGACAATGTTTCGATGTACATCCCCGGATTCAAGGGATATGAAAATCCTGAAGGTGGCAGACCAATTGATATAAGAATTATTGACCTTTTGACACACTCGTCAGGACTTCCTCCTTATGCTCCGGCAGCAGAATTGGTGGCGAAATATGGTTCACCTGCGCCTGAAGGGCTGATTGAATATATTGCAACATGCAAAAGAGATTTTAAACCGGGCGCAAAGTTTCAGTACAGCTGCCTAAATTTTATTACGCTCCAGAATGTTCTTCAAAATGTTACAGGTATGAAGCTTGAAGAGTATGCTCAAAAAAATGTATTTGATGTACTGGGTCTTAAAAACACAACCTTCAACCCAAAACCTGAAATGTATGCCAAAATTGCCCCAACCGAAAGACAGGCAGATGGTACTGTAATCCTTGGTAAGGTTCATGACCCACTTGCAAGGTTGCTAAATGGAGGTAATTCAGGAAATGCCGGAGTCTTCTCAGATGCCGAAGATATGGCAATTATTGCTGCGGCTTTGATGAATGGAGGCGAGTATAACGGCAAAAGGATTCTGGGCTCTCTGACAGTTGAAACAATGACAAGAGTGCCAAAGGATGTTGAACAACTTGGCCGTTCACTTGGCTGGGACAACTACTCATCATACGCATCAAACAGCGGAAATCTGTTTCACCCAACTAAAACATTTGGTCACACCGGATACACCGGTACATCAATCATTATAGATCCTGTATCAAAAACAGCTGTAATACTTCTTGCTAACAGGGTACATCCCGAGGATAAGGGTAGCGTTGTAAGGTTGAGGGCGCTTGTAGCAAACGCTGTTGCCGGCTCTGTTGTTAAGTAAACACACGGGAAACCAAATTTGTGAAAGTCTAATTCATGTGCTAAAAGTTTGTGAAGCTCAAGAGCCTGAAATTGAATTATATAAATTTTTAAGTTAATAGGATTTTTTAACACTAACTTTTAAAACAAACTTTTAAAACATATATTGTTTTAAGTACAGAGGATTTAAGATAATGCTATTTAAACGGGTGAAATATAAATTTTATTTCAGTTTTAAGCATTGGAAATTAAAAAGTGATGCTATTAAAGTCGGGAATAATGGGCTTATGAGTAATGAACAAATGAATTCAGAAAATGAAGGTTGAAATTAAGGAGGTACTTACCGCAAGGGAGTACCTCTCTTTTGTTAAGTTTGCCGAGGAACTTTACAAAGATGAGCCTAACTGGGTGTGTCCGTTAAGATCGGACGAACTTAGTGTTTTACGCAGGGATAAAAATCCCTCTTACGAATACTGCCTGGCAAAGCTGTTTTTGGCCTATTGTGATGGGAAAGTTGTGGGAAGGGTGGCTGCAATTGTGAACCATAAATCAAACGCTGTATGGAATGAGAAGAGGTTGCGTTTCGGGTGGTTTGATTTCATTGATGATTACTCTGTTTCTGAAGCCCTGATTGCAAAAGTTGAGGAGTGGGCTTATGAACTTGGAATGGAAAAGGTGAGCGGGCCTCAAGGGTTTAATGATATGGACAAACAGGGTTTGCTTGTTGAGGGGTTTGAGAAGAGAGCTACTGCCAACACTCTCTATAATTTTGCATACTATCTTGAACATTTGGAGAGACTTGGGTATTGCAAAGAGGTTGATTGGATACAAAGAGTTCTTACTGTACCTGAGTTGATGCCGGAAAAGATAGCGCAGTTTTCAGAAATTGTAAAAGAGAGATTTGGACTGCGGATTTTGGAAAAGGTAACCCGGAAAGATCTGTATAAATTTGCAATAGAGCTGTTTGAGACTTATAATAAAGCATTTGCCTCTCTTTATTGCTTCTCTCCGCTCTCTCCCAAGGAGTACAAACTGCTTGTAAAACAATTTGTGCCTATTCTTAATCAGGATATGATTGTAATACTGCTTGATAAGAGAGATCAGCTGGCAGCTTTTGCCATTACAATGCCGTCAATTGCAGTGGCGCTTCAAAAAGCAAAAGGGAGACTGTTTCCGTTTGGATTTATCCACCTTAAAAAGGCATTAGCCAATTATGAAGAGATGGAGATGAATCTTATTGGGGCTCTGCCTGAATACAGAAACAAAGGGGTAAATGCGATAATTTTTCACCAACTTAACATACAGTATGTCAAATATGGCGTGAAGAAACTGGTTTCGTATCCGATGCTGGAAAACAATGAATCAGTTCAGAGGATCTTTGACTACTACCCCATGGCTCCATATATGAGGCGCAGATGCCTGGTAAAGCATATCAACAAGAGCAATTGAAGCGGCTGCCTCAAGTACTACCGGTACCCTGAGAGCAAAACATGCGTCGTGTCTGCCTAGAACTGTTAACTCCTCTATCACTCCTGATTTAAGATTAATGCTCTGCTGAGCCTTGGAAATGCTTGATGTCGGCTTAACGGCTACCCTCAGGACAATCCGGTTGCCATTGGATATGCCTCCGTTTACTCCTCCTGAGCCGTTTTTTGCAGTCTCTCCCGATGTAGTTAAAATCGGGTCGTTGTGCTCAGAGCCCCACATTCCGGCTGCCTTGAATCCGTCTCCAAACTCAATGCCCCTGATTCCGGGAATGGCAAAAACAATATGCGAAAGTACCGATTCTAAAGAGTCAAAGAATGGTTCTCCAATTCCTGCCCTAATACCATCTATTCTGCACTCAATTATTCCTCCCAGCGAATCACCCTCTGCTATTGCCTGATCGAGTTTTGCGTCCCAAGGGTTTTCACCCCCGATTTCAATAATTCTTGACGATACTACAGCCGGCGATAATAGTTTCTTTGCAATTACTCCTGCAATAACAAGAGCGAGTGTCACTCTTCCTGAGTGGTGCCCTCCGCCCCGTGCATCTGAGTAACCTCCGGATTTAAGACGGGAAACGAAATCGGCATGACCCGGGCGCGGGGAATTTTTAAATGATTCGTAATCAGAAGATATTGTGTTTTTGTTGTTTACAATAACTGCAAGGGGTGATCCGGTTGTATGCCCCTGAACAACTCCGCTCAAAAAGATAAGACCATCCTCCTCAACACGCGGAGTGCCACCCTTTCTGCCTCCTGACCTTCTTAAAAGATCGTCGCGGAACTCCTCAGGTGTTAGAGGTAAACCGGCAGGAATGCCATCAATTACCACTCCGATTGCGGGCCCGTGTGACTCTCCAAAAAGCTGTACGCGAAATAGTTTACCAAATGTATTCATCGCCCCTCTATTTAAAGTTCTTTATGAAATCAGGGAAAGATTTGGAAATGCAGTTAAGGTCGTCAACATAAACCTTATCCTTAATATTTAATGATGCTGTTATAAGCGACATTGCTATTCTGTGGTCTTTATAAGAGGAGCATAAGCCTCCATGAAGCTCTCCCCCCTCAACTATCATCGAATCGCCATCAATATCAATATGGGCACCTAGCCTTGTAAATTCACAGAAGAGGCTCTCTGCCCTGTTACTCTCCTTGTTGGATAACCTTCCAACGCCCTTGATACGGCTTATACCGGAACAGTTAAGCGCAAGTACAACAAGTGTAGGGAAGAGGTCGGGGGAGTTAGTGGCGTCAAATTCAAAGGACATCAGGTTGCCCTTTGGCGGAAATATCTCTATTTTGGAGCCTAGTATTATCTCTTTTGTGTTATCGTCCTTTAATGCACATGGTACATCGCCGCACATGACAAGGTATTTTGGATATTCGGTAATCTTAACCTCGGCACCGCATCCCCTCAAAACATCCAGAATCTTTTCATCTGCCTGCTTTGAGTTAATGGGGAGGTTGGTTATTGTTATACCTGAGCTGATTGCACCTGCAACCATTAGCATAGAGGCTCCGCTCCAGTCACCCTCAATTGGCAGAAATGCTTTTGATTTGTAACGCTGCCTGCCTGGGATTTTGAATTCAAGCGGGTCTTCGTTTATAACTGTTACACCAAACTCCTTAATGGTTTTTACGGTAAGTTCGATGTATGGAGTGCTTGTGGGCTCAGAGAGGGTAATTATACTGCTCTTTTCACACATAGGGAGCGCCATTAGCATTCCCGACAATAGTTGTGAGCCACCCTTACCCGACATGTTAAATGAGGAACCTTTAATGGACCCTGAAACCACCGCCGGCAGCTTGCCCTCTGTGGTTGCAACATTTAACCCGATATTTTTTAAAGGTTCGTCAGTAGAGAAGAGTTCTCTCTTTTTAAGACTGCCCTCCCCGGTTATGGTAACCTCGTCAACCCCCTTGCTCTTTCCCGGAAGATGCCCTGCAGTAGGGAGCATAAGCCGGCAAAGCAGACCTGACTCACCAACATTGAGCTCTACCTTCTTAATGTTTTTTGAGAAAATCTCCTCTTTTGCAAGTCTTTTTGATATCTCTTCAATGCCCGGACTTGTAATTTCAAGTCGGAATTTCGGGAGTTTACACTTTTCTGACTTGACCTTTACACCAAGCGATTTGACCAGCTCAATTGCAGCCTCAGTATCGGCACACGGTGTATATGCATAAAGAGAGCTCTTTCCCTTTGCCCATGCTGCTGAAAGAATTGCTCTCTGAGCATGGCTTTTGGATGCCGGGGCAGTAATCTTTTTAATTACCCCTTTGCGGTTAACGTTGTGGGGGTAAAATTTCTTAGAAGTAAGCCTCTCTGCCTCTGCAATAGTGAATTGCCCGGGAGCAGTGCGACTCTCCTCATCAAGAGCACAATAGATAAAAGGAGCGCCGATTGAGTGAGAGAGAAGGCGTGTGAATTTACCCTCATCACCAATAGAAAATGTAACCAGAGTATCTTTGGGATATTGTTTATAAAGCCTTATCAGACGAGAACACTCCTGAATGGTTTTGGCATTTGTTACCAGTTTTACAATATCTGCACCCCTTTCACGGGAGTTTTCGTAAATCTCGCAGAGCCTTTCGTAGCTCTCGGTGTTGTTAAAATTGTGGTACGACAGTATTATTTTAAAGCCACCTTTTCTTGCGGCTGTAATAAGTTCGTTTCTGTAATCCTCCGGAGAGTCATAATCCAAATCGATATACCTCTTGCCCTTGCTTTTTCTTGTTCTGCTGCCAAGAATAGCCCACAGCAACATCTTTCTGCTCTCCGGGTAGGGCATTTCATAGGCTCTGCAGGTGGCAATAAGATCTTTTTTTGACCTGAACAATGCAGCTGTCTCCTCACGGTTCAGCTGCGTAAGATCAAGCCTGATCTCTGCAAGGTGAGCTTTGGAGAGGGCCTCGTTTACTGCTGCCGACCCCTTCGTACCAATGCTAATACAAATCATACAAATACTCCTCTATACTGTTAACCGGCAAAGGATAGGCAACACATTTGCCAATCTTCTCAATTAATATAAATGTTATGTTATCTCCCGATCTTTTTTTGTCACGTTTAATTGCATTCGCAAGAGTCATAGTATTAACAGGCGATGCTGTCCTAAGGCCAAGCAACCTGAAATCATTCTCAATCTTGTCTGCCGTGGCTTTGCTTGTTACAGAGAGTTTCACAGAGAGTTTTGCTGCCAGCACAATTCCTGCAGCCACAGCCTCACCGTGTGAAATTCCACACTCTTTCTCAATGGCATGAGCAAATGTATGTCCCAGATTTAACAGTTTTCTCTCCCCTTTTTCGTATAGATCGCGGGCTGTAACCTGAGTCTTAAATCTTGCTGCCTCTGCAATAAATGGAGCTATCTGCGAAATGGTGTCTAAAGCACCTGACCTTAATTTCAAAAGAGCATTTAAAAGCCCTTTGTAACTCTCGTTACTGAATAAGATAAATGTCTTTAGAAGCTCTGCCAGACCCTCGTTAATCTCGTGATGAGGAAGCGATTTTAGGAAAGCAGGGCATATAACGGTAAACTCAGGTTGCCTGATAACTCCTAAAATATTCTTGTATCCGTCAAGATTGACCCCATTCTTCCCGCCAAGCGAAGCATCAACCTGAGCTAACAGGGTAGTGGGCACAAATCCGCATTTTACCCCTCTAAAGTAGGCAGAAGCTACAAATCCACCAAGGTCGGTAAGGATTCCTCCTCCTATAACAAGTAAGAAGGTATCTCTGTCTGCCTCAAGATCCATAAGGCGGGCAGCAATTTGCCCCACCATCTGAAGTGACTTGTTTTTTTCGGAGGCCTCAACAACTATCTGTTCAAATGGGAAATGGTGACCGTATAACTCTTTGATATTTTGATCAATAATAACTATGACACGCCCCTCGGAATGTAACAGAGAGGGTATCTCCTCAATTGAGGCACAGTCTATAAGTTTGGCCGGATTCAAGTTGTCCATTGGTGCAAAGTTAAAATTTAAAAGGGGATTTTTAATAATGAATAAATAAAATTCAACATTGAATAAACCGAACTACTCTGTTTTCATTACAGATTGAAATAACATAGTTTTACAAGAAAATGTTGTGTAGAACATATTGCGGTGCATGTCTGGGAATTGAGGCAATAACCGTTACGGTAGAGGTTGATGTTTCGCAGGGGATAAGTTTCTACCTGGTAGGGCTCCCGGACAGTGCTGTCAGGGAGAGTCAGCAAAGAATTACTACTGCGCTTTTGACCATAGGTGCAAAGATGCCCGGCAAGCGGATTGTGGTCAACCTGGCACCTGCAGATTTTAAAAAAGAGGGATCATCTTTCGATTTGGCAATAGCAATTGGAATACTGGCTGCTTCGGGTCAGTATGAGTTTCCCTCTTTAAGCAGCTATTTAATACTGGGAGAGCTTGCACTTGACGGATCACTAAGGCCGGTTCCCGGGGCACTCCCTTTGGCAATTCATGCTGCTAAGGAGATGTTCAAGGGGATAATATTGCCCGTTGAATCAGCATTGGAGGCCTGCGATATTTCAGAAATAGAGGTATATGGAGTGACCGGCCTCTCGGAGGTCATCTCTGTTCTGCTGGAGGAGGGGAGTGTTTCTCCGTTAAAGCCGGTAACCTATATTGATACCAGAACCCTTGAAGAGAGAAGAATCCCTGATTTTAGCCAGATAAGAGGGCAGGAGCATGTTAAAAGGGGGTTGGAGATTGCTGCAAGCGGGTCTCACAATATTTTAATGTGCGGAGTTCCGGGTTCAGGGAAGAGTCTTATGGCAAAGGCTCTTGCAGGAATACTACCTCCGCTTGAGAGGGAAGAGTCAATAGAAACAAGTATGATTTACTCGGTAGCTGGGAGGTTTGCCAACAACGGCAAGAGTGCCGGGCTTATGCATGAAAGAGCCTTCAGAGCTCCACACCATTCAACATCTGTAGTTGCTGTAACGGGAGGGGGAGCCAAAGCTCTTCCGGGTGAATTGTCGCTTGCACATAACGGAGTACTATACCTTGACGAACTACCTGAGTTTTCGAGAGAGCTGTTGGAACTGCTCAGGCAACCGCTTGAAGATAAAGTCATAAATATTTCAAGATCAAAATACAAAGTGAGTTACCCATGCAACTTTATGCTTGTTGCCTCTATGAACCCATGCCCTTGTGGCTATTACGGACAACCGGGTGATAAGTGTCAATGTATGCCGTACAAAGTTCAAAGGTACCGTTCAAAGATTTCCGGGCCACTACTGGACAGGATTGATATACATCTTGATGTGAGTCCTGTTCCGGGAGATTTACTAATGTCGGCAACATCGTCAGAGAGTTCGGTTGATATTGCAGCACGAGTACGGCGGGCAAGGGCGGTGCAATTCAAAAGGTTTGCCAACTCAAAGCGAACCAACTCATCTATGACTCTGCCAGAAATCAAAGAGCATTGCCATCTCGGCTCTGCCGAAAAGAGCCTGCTTGCCACTGCAGTCAAACGACTTGACCTCTCGGCCCGCGCCTACCACCGAATTCTTAAACTCTCCCGCACCATCGCCGACCTTGATGGCCGCAAAAATATATCCGTGAGTCATATTGCCGAGGCGATTCAGTACAGGGGATTATAAATGTTGTAATGACTAAATGATTCAGACTTTTAAAATCATAACGAGATAATGCCCTTTATAACTTAAGAAGCCATTTCCATACGGGAATAACTTCTATTGATTTTTTGTCAACTTCCAATACCTGTTCCGAATCACGTGTGAGAATCAACAGCTTGCTGCATTCCAAAACTTCGGTAATTTTGAGTAGTGCTTTTACTTCTCTGTCAAATGTACCATCATTGTTATCAAGGCTATAGCAAACCTGGATTGCGGTTGTTTCTTCAGGAATATAAAAATAGATTCAAAATGCAATGTTTTGGATATAAGAAATTAAAAGTATTTTGTGTGCAAAACAAAAATAACTCAAAAGTGTTTTGTGCGCAAAACAAAACGAAAACACTAACTCACCAAATTGCTTAAAAAGGCCCTGACCTAAAATGTGGATTCTGACACTGTAATCTAATTGTTCTAATAAAAAATATATTTATCCAATTTTCTATTATAAATATCTATCTTTGAATAGAGTATAGTTTAAACAATGTGTAATATGAGAGAGCTGGTTATTGTTATTGTAGCACTATTTTTAATCTCTTGTGAACAAGAAAACGAAATAAATGACTTAAGGGTTATTGATGTGGAAAGCAATGTCGGGAAAAGCAGGCAAGTCTTTCTATCTGAAGTGGCCGAGTCAATAGAATATATTCCTTTAGAAACTACTGAGGAATCGTTTTTAGGGATCCCAAGTAGAAATCAATTTGTCTATGAAAATGATTTGTTATTTGTCTGTCAAAAAGGTGATTATTTTAAAATTTTCAATTCGAAAGGAAATTATTTAAGTGCATTCAATCAGCGAGGTAATGGTCCAAAAGAGTATGTAGTACCTAATATGTTTGTAGTAGATAGTAGTGCAAAAGTATTAAGTATTGGTTCTGTCAGAAACATTGTAGAGTTTAAAATAACAGGAGAGTATATAAGAACAATAAACTATCCTGTAGAAGAGTCATTGCGAGGTCTTAGATATAATGACCTTGGTAAGATCGGAAACAACTATTATATTCTGTCACATAACATTAATACTTCCAAAGATAACCTCAACTATTCTGCTATAATACTTGACAGCACATCAAAAATTGTACTTAAAATTCCATATCCTAAAATATCGAGAGAATTTGTAAATAAATTAGCTCAAAAAAAATTATTTAATGGACTGAGAATACCCACATCTCAAATTACACCTAGGCTATTCAGGTTTAAAAACAATGTGCGAGTAATAACTGAAACAGATGAGAACATAATAAGTGTAAATGAAGATTTACTTATTGATACTGTTTATCGCCTAAAATATGGTAAGTATTGCATCAAAAATTATCCTGATTCATATAATATTACAACTACAAATGCCCCATTTTTACAACTTTATGGTGGTATATATGAAAGTTCAGCGTTCCTTTTTATGAGTTTTAGAACCGGTAAACTCCCTTTAAAACATTGGGAATACACGAATCGTAATGGGGTTAAAATGTCATCTCCTGTCTCATGTTCATATTTTAATAAAAAAACTGGTCAATTCACTTTTATTGACCCGTGTGGATTAGACGAGTTTGGTCTCATTGACGATATTGAAGGAGGCCCGGCATTCTGGCCACGATATATTAGTCAAGACGATTATATGGTTAACCATATTGATGCATTTACGTTCATTCAATATGCAAAAACCAATAATGTATCGGAGAAATTCAAAAAGATAGCAGCGAGTTTGAACGAATCAAATAATCTGGTGTTAATACGAGTTAAGTTAAAAGACAAATAACTCTATAACTTCATACACAACAACACTAGTCTCTTTAGTATTTCGCAAAAGTTGTATTTAAACACTCATCTCTGAAACTTTAATTTGTTTGACTCCAATGAGCGGTTCGTCTGGCGAATTTTGTAAATTTGCGGAGTCTTATAATGTAAGGAGATGGTTAACAAGATTATTATTAAGGGATTGTCGGATATAGAGAGTGCGGCGGCAAGATTTCTGGAGATGAAAGGTGGGAGCAGTGTTATTGCATTGTATGGAGGGATGGGTGCCGGAAAGACCACTTTTACAAAAGCAATGTGCAGTGTGCTGGGAGTTGTTGATGGAGTTAACAGCCCTACGTTCAATATAGTAAATGAGTACCGCACCGCTTTGGGAGAGACGGTTTACCATTTTGATTTCTACAGAGTTGAAAGTATTGCAGAGGCTTTGGATATAGGATTTGAAGAGTACCTGTACAGCGGTGATTTGTGTATTATAGAGTGGCCCGAAAAAGTAGAACAGATATTGCCCGATGATACTCTCAAAGTGCAGATATCTGTTCTTAATAACCATTACAGAGAGCTCACATTCGGCTCTCAGGAAAATTAATTTTCCGGGTAAAGCAGGTAAGGTTTACGCTGTTTTTTAAATTTCTCAACATCGTCTGCCCACATTGCCTTAATCTCGGCAGCAGATTTACCATCTTTTATCATTTTGCGAACATAGTCGCGACCAATTAGCCTTTCGAAAAACGGACGGAAGAAGTGGTCGTCAAGATTTAGATTGGTATATGCATCAATTACATACTCAAGGTTAATTCCCGCTTTGTTGATCTCTTCGATTGAAGGCTCTTTGCTTAGGTCAACACCATAACATTCGTTGTTTAGCTGAGGAGGGAATTTAGCACCAGGAACGCTTCTTGGGGTAAATTTAAAGTCGTAACCCTTCATGTTCGGGTGCCCGTAAACCTGGAAAGGAGCATCGGTGCCTCTGCCCAAACTTACAGGAGTTGCCTCAAAGTAGCAGGTTGATGGATAGAGGTAGATAGAGCGCATATTTGGAAGGTTTGGAGATGGTTTAACAGGAAGTTCATACATGGTTGCGTGAGTGTAGTTTTTGCATTTGATTACGGTTACATCACACTGGATTCCGTTTGGTAGCCATTTTTCTCCGTTAATCATTCCTGCAAGTTCACCCAGGGTCATTCCGTGTACTGTTGGAATTGGCAACCAGCCTACTGCTGATCTGAAGTTCATGTCAAGGATTGGACCATCTACATAAAATCCGATAGGATTTGGTCTGTCAAGAACAATCATCTTAACCTTATTCTCGGCACATGCCTCCATCATTTTGGCCATTGTTGTAAGGTATGTGTAAAACCTAACTCCAACATCCTGAAGGTCAAATACAAGAACGTCAATCTGCTTCATGAGGTCAGCTGATGGTTTGCCGGTATTTCCGTCATAAAGTGATTTGATTGGAATGCCTGTTTTCTCGTCAACAGAGCTTGATACATGCTCTCCTGCGTCTGCATCACCACGGAAGCCGTGTTCAGGAGAGAGAATGGCTACAATATTTACTTTAAGGCTTACAAGCGAGTCAACAAGGTGTGACTTTCCGATTATACCTGTCTGGTTTGTTAGAACTGCCACCTTTTTGCCTTTAAGAAGGGGAAGGTATTCGTTCATTGATTCGGCACCGGTTTTAACATTTTGTGCGTAAGCCGATAAGCCGAAAACGACAAACAGGGCAAGCATTAGAATCTTCTTCATAATTGTTATAAGGGTTAGTTTTTAAAAAATAATTGCCGAGGGTAAAGATAACAAATCAGCCAAATATCAAACAACCTCAATCTGGTATTGATCCTCTTTTTTTACGAAGTACCCTATCTCTGTAAGTGTAACTCCCTCCGATGCAGCGTATCTCTCAAACTCTTCTGCCATATCTTTTTCAACTGCCAGGAGCAAGCCTCCGCTTGTCTGAGGGTCGCATAAAAGAGCCCTTTGATCTCCGGTCATTGGAGAGACCTTATGTCCGTAGCTGCTAAAGTTTCTGTTTGTGCCACCCGGTATACACTCTTGTTTAATGTAGTAGTCAACACCAGCAATTCTTGGAACCTTATCATACTCTATCACAGCCTTGAGTCCGCTCCCCTCAGCCATCTCAAGAGAGTGCCCAAGCAGTCCGAAACCGGTTACATCTGTCATTGATCTTACCTCCGGTCTGTCAGCAAATGCAATTCCTGCAGTGTTCAGGGTTGTCATAAGCTTTGTAGCTTCTGCTCTGTCTTCATCTCTTGCCACTCCAAATTTTTCAGCTGTTGAGACAAGCCCAATGCCCAATGGTTTGGTCAGGTAAAGAAGGCAGCCTTCTGTTGCACTGTTATTTTGCTTCACCTTTGAACTGCTGACTATTCCCGTTACCGCGAGTCCAAAGATGGGATCTGTGCTGTTAATGCTGTGCCCGCCTGCAAGTGGGATGCCCGCCTTGTCGCAAACCTCCCTCGCGCCTGAAATCACCTTTGAAGCGATCTCTGCTGGGAGTTTGTCAAGTGGCCAGCCAAGAATGGCTATGGCCATCAGAGGTTTTCCTCCCATTGCATATATATCGGAGATAGCATTTGTTGCCGAAATTCTGCCGAAATCGAACGGGTCGTCAACAATTGGGGTAAAGAAGTCAGTTGTACTTACTATTGCTTTGCCGTCTCCTATGTCATAAACTGCAGCGTCGTCTTTGCTGTCGTTGCCAACAAGCAGGTTTTCAAATATCAGATTGGAACGGCTGTTCTTAAGTATCTCCTCAAGATCTTTGGGTGCTATTTTGCATCCGCATCCTGCACCGGGGCTGAATTGAGTGAGTCTTATAGTGCTCATTTTATATTGTTTACAGGTTTATAATTTTTGTGCAATTGTGCTGAACATCAACAATGTCGGCCATGGTTCCGATAGTGCCGGCTTCTGTTTTATCGAGTATGTTATTAAAGGCAAGACAGGTCTTGCAAATTATTATTATGCTTCCCTTCTCTTCAATCGCTTTAAACTCTTGAATAACAGGAGATCCCTGGCATATTAATTTGACTCCGTTACCGTAAAGGCATATATATGCCGGAATTTTACCCTCCTGAACCAAAAGGGCAAGATAGTTTTTAATTAATGTCAAAGAGAGTTCAGGGGGAGCTTCTCCCATCCCTTCACGGCTTATTACTAAAGCAATTTTTGAATTTATTTCGTTTCTCATGTTCTTGAGTAATCTCTAAATGTTTCTGTTAAGTGTCTCTGCCAGGCTCTTTAGCTCCTGTGAAATGTTGTTGCCGCTTTCTCCTGCATAAGTTAGAGTTGGCAGCTTTTCCCAATCTGCTCCAAAACGGTTGTTAAGCTGACTTGCGTATGCTTTGTCATAATAGATAAGGCAAATTTCTGCTGCCTTTTTAAGATCTCCCCTCCTGCAAGCCTCCAGGGCAAACTTGCAATTATCATACCCGAGCCTCTTCTCAATTTTGGCGATTGACATCTCAAGGGGTTTGGTATCGTCGGTTGCGTAGTCTCTGATTAACCTCTCTACTCTGGTATCAAACGGGGTGTCAATCTTTATAAGCGGTGCAGTGCGCATTTGTAGCCATAGTTTCTCGGGAACAAACACCTTTCCAACATTGCGGCTCTCATCCTCTATCCAGACAAATTTATCAGGGTTAGTACCAATGATCTCTTCTGACAATATGTTCTCAAACATCTCATTTGATGGTTGAGGGGGGAGACCAATTGATCCGAATGCCGAACCTTTGTGATTCGCAAGCCCTTCGAGGTCTATAATCTGCTCTCCGGAATCTTTTAATATTGTGAGGAGGTCAGTTTTGCCGGAGCCTGTGAAACCTCCAAGAAGGACTATCTTAAGCTTTTTTTCAAAACTGTTTAATACGTGGTTTCGGTAACTTTTGTATCCACCCTCAAGCAGGTAGCACTCCAGCCCCAGAGTTTCAAGAAGCCAGGCCATTGATGAGCTTCGCATACCTCCTCTCCAGCAATGAACAAGAACCTGCTGACTATTGAGTGAAAGGGCTGATTTTGAAAATTGAGACATCTTGGGGCCTACTATTTCCAGCCCTCTTTGAACGGCCTTAACCCTGCCTCTCTGTTTGTAAATTGTGCCTACCTCGGCCCTCTCTTCGTTTGAAAAGAGTGGTAAACTAAGAGCCCCGGGAATATGAGCGTGGTCATATTCTCCCGGGGATCTCACATCTATTATTGGAATCGTTTTTGAAAGATTCAAAAACTCCTGTGTACTTATAACTTTTGGCATAGACTTTATTCCCTGCGCAAAAGTAGTTAATTTTTAGAAATTGATCTTAAGACCTAGCGAAGGTATAAGAGCTGTTGATTTGTATTCGCCAAAGAAGTTTACGTTAGGGTTCCATGTTTCAGGAACATAACCTTTAATCTTCTGTCCGCATAGTCCCTGAAGAGCAGCGTCAATAGCAATTGCATTGCTAACCTTGTAGGTCATACCTGTTGTAAGACTGAACTTGTTTGCTCCCGGGGTTTCAGGTGTATAATACATTTTGTCAACCGGAGTTGTGTCATAAATGGCACCGAAACGCCATGTAAACTTATCGCTTGCATAAACTTCTCCACCAAAACGGTAGATAGCAGTGTTTTTGAAATTTCTAATGGAAAGCAGTTTAAGATTACCGGCATCTGAACCAAACTGAATTGTCAGGTTTTCATAAGCACTCCAGCCTACATACTGAATCTCTGCTGATAGAAGTAGCTTTTCGCTTGTTTTGTATGCCACACCCACATTAAGGTTTGAAGGAATAGGGAGTGATGCTGAGAAGTTCTTTCCGTCTATTGGAGGGATTGGAACAGTTCCCGGCATCATTGTGTTGATTCCTGTTATAAGTGCCTGCATTTCGGGACCTGCATAGGAAACGCTTGCTGTACCTGAACTCACCTCCATCATAACCTTTGAGCGGTAAGATATACCTATGCTCAGCTTATCATTTGGTGTGTATAGAATACCTGCATTAAAGCCGATTCCTATCTCTGATTCGCCCTCAAGCTTGGCTGTAACAGAAGGCACGTTTGCATACATATCAAGAATTGGTTTGTATGTAGGTACCATTACTCCTATTGGCGCAAGTGCTCCCATTCGGGTAAGTGCCTTTTCGATTGCAAAACTGCCGAAATCAACCATCAGACCTGCCCCTATACTTAACTGGTCACTAATTTTGTAGGAGATTGTAGGCTGGACAGAGAATGCTTTTAATGAGATGTTTTGAACATGGTGTGCACCTGCCCAGTTGTCAGGCCAAACAAGTGAATTGCCCACAGGGTTTGTGATGCTGACACCGGCAAAGAATTTATCGCTCAATTTGTATCCCACATAGCCGAAGATTGGAGTTCCAATCGGATTGTCAGACTCTGTTGAGAAGGCGCCGTTAGTATACTTTACTTTTGAAAAAATTGCGTTTGCGCCGAATGACAACTCAATTTTACTTTCCATAAAGGAGAGACCCGCAGGGTTGAAGAGCATACTCTCCGATCCAAGTCTGAGTGCTGTTCCAAGGTGTCCCATACCAACCTGACGGGAGCTTTGTGAATTTATCTGATACCCCTCTGCCATTAGATTCAAGCTGACAAAACCTGCCAACAGTAATAGTGATAGTTTTCTTAGTTTCATAATTAAAAGTTTTAAAACGCAACAAATCTAATATTTATATGAATACATTATACCCTTAAATGGAAAAATATGCAATAGGCAATTAATCAAAATTTTAAAATTATACTATTATGTTAAAATAGTATAATTAAAAATCCCGGAGGATATTGTCATGATATCGCTCCGGGAAAATAATTACACTCTGTTTGTCAGAATTATCAGTTGTTATTCATTTGGGGAATCTCCCTCTCTTCGCGTGAATCTCCAATCAGATGCTTGCTAAAATAGTCGCCCATTCTCCAGAAGAAGTATTCGGTCATATCACCAAATCCGTGTCTCTGACCAGGGAGCATGAGCATGTCAAATCTCTTGTTTGCCTTGATAAGTGCGTTTACCATTCTCATTGTGTTTGCCGGGTGTACATTATTGTCAATGTCGCCATGAACAAGCATCAGATGGCCTTTAAGATTCTTAGCTATCTGAGAGTTCCTGTCAATGCTGTATTTGAATGTAGTATCGCCCTTTTCGGTAATTTGCTCCAGTACTCCGTGGTGTTGCTCACTCCACCAGCGGTTGTAGATATTGTTTTCGTGGTTACCTGCGCTTGATACTGCAACCTTGAAGAAGTCCGGATAAACCAGCATAGCGGCTGTTGACATAAAACCTCCGCCTGAGTGCCCATGAATACCAACCTTATTGATGTCAATGAATTTGTGTTTAGCAGCTAGCTTCTCTGCAACCACCTTCTTATCTTCGAGTCCGTAATCTCTAAGGTTTCCGTAACCGTAGTTGTGGTACCACTTAGATCTTGCAGGGTGTCCTCCGCGGTTACCCACAGTAATAACGATGAATCCAAACTGAGCAAGACGGTCAACCCTGTCCATACCCTTTGTCCAGGATGCATTTACCGCCTCGGTTTGAGGTCCCGGGTAAACGTATTCGATTATAGGATAGAGTTTTGTAGAGTCAAAATCAAATGGCTTGTACATTACTCCGTACAGGTCTGTTTTTCCATCACCGGCCTTTACGGTAAACCTTTCAGGGAATTTATAACCAATTGCAAAGAGCTGGGTAAGGTCTGTCTGCTCAAGATCGACCAATTTTTTGCCGTTATTGTCATATAGTGAAGATTTAGGTGCTGTATCTACTCTTGAGTAGTTGTTTACAAAGTATTTACCGTTGTCAGATACATTTGCCTCATGGTTAAAGTCACCGGGATTCAGAAGTCTTAGGTTTGATCCGTCAAAGTTAACTCTGTATTGATGAGTGTAGTATGGGTTTTCTCCACTCTCTTTTGCGTTTGCGGTAAAGTAGATAACCCTCTGAACCGGGTCAACTGCAACAACATCTTCTACATGGTACTCTCCCGATGTGATGGCATTTTTTAGTTTACCGTCGCCATCATAGAGGTAAAGGTGTGCCCAACCTGTTCTCTCTGACCACCAGATAAACTCTTTACCATTGTTAACGGTTCTTACTGAGCGTGTCTCAACGTATGTGTTAAGCCTCTCCTCTACAAGAGTTTTAACTGTATCTACGTTTACATTAGCCAAGCAAAAATCAACCTTTTTGAGGTCACGGCTTACCCTTGAAACATAAAAGTTCTCATTATCGCCAAGCCATACATTGTGTCTTATCTCGTCAAACATATTCTTTTTGAGTTGTGGAGTGGTGCTGACTCTTATCTCCTGATCTTTGAATGCAGCCATACCTATCTCTTTGGCAGTTTTTGACTCCATGTCATAAACGTAGAGGTGTCTCGATGGGGCTTCAGATTCACCGGGCATGTGGTATTTATATCTTTCAAGTTTTGGTCTTGGCTCTGCAAGTACATCAATAACCCACAGGTCTTTAACCTTAGAGGTGTTGCTGCGCACCATTGCAAATCTCTTCGAATCAGGCGACCATACAATGAATGCACCGGTTCTCTTTTTCTTATCTTTCTCTGTTACATAGAAATCGTTGTCACCCGAACCAAATCCAAATTCCTGTGTTCCCTCTGTAGTGAGCTGATGCTCTACAATTGTAGAGTCCTCATCGTTCTTTCTTGCCTTCTCAAAGTTCTCCATGTCCATATAATAGAGATTGAAATCTCTTGAGAAAACAACATATTGTTTGTCAGGAGATACGCTGCCCCATCTTGGGTATGGCTTTGGAGATTTGTAGTCTTTAATTTCGGTAAGGTTGCCTGTAGCAATATCGATTTCAAATCCGTGTACCTTCTTCTCCTTTTTTGGTTTTCCGGTCTTTTCGTCCTTAACCTCAATATCAACCGTGCTTTTGATCTCAAAGGTGAATTTGCGATCATCTACAAGCTTAAATGCTTGAATAGGAATGTTTTGAGCGTCAAACGGATCTTTTACAATCTCGATAAGCTGAGCGGCAAGCTTTGCGTTGTCAAAGATTGGTTTTTTTGCTCCGGTTGCAGGATCTACAATGTAGTAGAATGTACCTTCGGGTGTCTGGTAGATGTACCAGAATTTATCAGAATTCTTAAACCAGTTTGGGTTTACAGCTGTTGAGAAGACGAGCTTATTGACCCTTTTTGGCGAAAAACGAGCTGCAAGTTCATAGTTTGCCGATGTTACCGGAGTTTGCTGTGCACTGCAAAGCAGCCCCGTGAAGAGCAGCATTAGAATAAACAGAGATTTTTTTGTCATAATTTAGTATAATTTGGTAGTAATAATCATTTTGTAAAGGTTAGTATTTCCATTCCCCAACCTCCATATCGTGAAGAGCACCGTTATGAACCCTGAAACGGATTGCAGTTCTCACATTATGAAACCCCTGAATGCCTGCGGCTCCGGGATTTATACATATGAGATTATTGGCTTTGTCGTTAATTACTTTTAGAATATGGGAGTGGCCGCATATGAATACATCGGGCTTGTGGGCATGAATAAGCTGAAGAGCTCTGTGGTCGTATCTGCCGGGGTAACCTCCAATGTGCATCATTAGAAACTTTAACCCCTCCATTTCAAAAAGCTGAATATATGGGTGAACCAACCTCACATCCTGTCCATCGCAGTTTCCGTAAACACCTTTTAAAGATTTCATCGCAGATATTGCGTCCGAAACGGCAATGTTGCCAAAATCTCCGGCATGCCATACTTCGTCTGTATTAGCAAAAAAATGGCGAAGCTTATCGTCAAAGTGGCAATGTGTGTCTGATAACAGTCCTATTATGGGCATCCGAATGGTCAGAGTTTAATTACGATTTTCTTCTTGTACAGGATTATTGCCATTGTTGTGAAGATGGTAACATATCCCAAAGCGTACAACAGTGAACCCCATTCGTTATTGCCAAGCAGAGGAACGCAGCAGTTTTGGTATATCCATGATGATGCGTTTGTAGTGATCTCTTTGAATGTTCCATCATCCTGTAATACAGATGTTTGCCATTTGATGATTCTGCCCAGCGTTTTGGCAAAAACACCTGCCATCACAAATGCGAACAGAGGGTTTAGCCCCAGTGCCTTAAATGGGTAGAAAATCTTCTCTTTTCCCTTGATATCAATAAAGTAGATGAACAGTGCCAGCATTAGTACTGACCAGCCACCTGCGTAAAACACATAAGATGGTGTCCAGAGGGGTTTGTTGATAGGTATGACTGTGCTAAGAACCACACCCACTCCAAGAGCTATAAGTCCAATGGTGTATAGGTCACCGACAGCCTCTGTTTTATTGGCACTTTTGCGAATATGCCCGCCAACAAGATAGCCGAATAGAACGGTAGCAGAGCCGGAGAGCACACCAAGCAGACCTTCGGGGTCGAATGGCATGCCAAATCCTTTGTAAACGTGTGTAATTCCTACAAGTGCAACATCAATACTGCCGGCAATTGTTCCCTCTTTTGAAAATGGGTCACCTGTCCCGAAAATAACGAGAATCAGCAGATGAAGCAGCATTAAAACCGAGCCTGCAACTATTATCTTTTTGGGTTTTTGAAGCCAGAGAGCAACAAGCGCCCCAACCATGTAACAGAGTGCGATTCTTTGAAGAACTCCAAAAATTCTCAGGTTTTGAATATAAACCAACCAGTTTTCTCCAAATGAGAGCTCCGGAGACGGACTGGTATTATAAAAAGGGAAAGCGTTAAGAAGCAGACCTGTAAGAAAGATGAGAAACGATCTTTTTATGACCTTTTTTACAGACTCTTTGTTGAGGGTGTCGTTGTATTTTGCAAAGGCAAAAGAGAGAGCTGCTCCAACAATAAAGAGGAAGAATGGGAATACCAGATCGGTTGGGGTGCATCCGTGCCAGGCTGCATGTTTGAGCGGCGGAAATATTTTTCCCCATGTTCCGGGATTGTTTACCAGTATCATTCCGGCTATTGTCATACCTCTTAGTACATCAAGAGCCGTGTATCTGTTAGTAACAACTTTGTCCATTTTTTAAATCATTTATAGACAAAAATAACCTTTTTAAATATATTTGTCTTTAATATGGAACTCTTTTTTGCAAATATCATAAATGGTCAGACAGCTTCTCTTGGAGCTGAGGAGACAACACACTGTATTAAGGTTCTAAGGAACAAGCCCGGTGACATAATAACAATCACCGATGGCAGAGGCTCACTTTACAATGCGGAGATTGTCTCTGCAGGTAAGGAGGCTCTTCTTAAAATAACGGAGGTGCTGGGCGATCCTGCCCCAAGGCCATATTATTTGCATATGGCTGTTTCGTTGGTTAAAAACCCTGACAGATATGAATGGTTCATAGAGAAAGCTGTTGAAATTGGGGTAGATGAGATTACCCCTATTTACGGAGATCTCTCTCAAAAACGCAATTTCAAACATGAACGTGGAGAGCGCATTATTATGTCTGCTGTTAAGCAATCTTTAAAGCCTTTGCTACCAGTTCTGAATCCCTTAGTCTCTGCAAAAGAGTTGATTAAACAGTATTCTTCTGAAAATGAATATCTGAAAATTATTGGCCATTGCCGTGAAGGCAAGAAAGAGGCACTTCCCTCAATCCTGAAAAACCGGGCAGCAACAAACGCTAAAATTCTCATATTAATAGGGCCCGAAGGCGACTTCTCGCCCGAAGAGATTCAAAATGCAACCGATAACGGCTTCATTGAAATGCACATGGGCAGCTCTCGCTTGCGTACCGAAACCGCCGCCCTCACCGCCACTACTGCGGTTTACATGAATTTCCTGAGAAAATAATACTTATTTAAACATTGAGCAGACCAGATTAAGTTCTATTTTGATAGTCTGTCAAGTTCGTTTGATGCTGAGGTTCCCCTATATTTGCTTCTCGTGCTATTAAATCTGAAAGTAACAGAGAATGATATACCTCTTGAATCGAGTATCTTTCTTTGGTTTATTATTATATTATTAACGCTCATCATCCAATTCTCTATATCTGTTCCAAAAATGTCATTGATAAATAAATTAAAACGAATATTGCCATTCATCATCGTTCTCATATACCCGACATCGACTTTATATTTTTGCCTGTATTCAGTGATGTCTGAATTCCCCTTGGTATTGCCAGAGAATGATAACATAATGGAATTGTTGTCATTTAATTGAATGTTGTTTTGAACCTTGGCAAGAAAAACAGCTTTATTGTATCTATTCAACGGATTTCCGGCTTTTAGGTTCTGTTTTAACATTGATATTTCAATATCTGTCTGCCAAATACCCCATTCATGTGAACAACCTCCTCCTACTGCAAGGATGTTGCTATGATCAAGGTTTACAGGTTTGTTGAGGATGATGTTCCTATTCTCATACTGAGTGTTATAGTGAATAATTTTATTGTTGAAATATGAATAGGATGTCATACCATAAAAGTTCTTCCAGAAGAGTGTGTATATAATTTCACTCTTTTCAGTTGGCAATAAATAGGGATTACCGCTGGATAGCGTAAACTCATTGATATAATTAACACTGTTTGCCAACATATAATAATTAGGCCTGCTTACAGAGTTTCTAAAAGCTAATGAGGATTGAATTTTGTCACCTCTGTACGAAACAGAGAGATTAGGATAAATACCATTATATGTTTTACTGTTTAGGTTATTTACAACACCATTCTCAGTATAATTAAAGTTGCTGTTTTCGAAACGTAACCCAGCTTCAAATGTAAACTTTTTTATGCTTTTACGGTACGAAGTAAAAAGAGAATATAATTCTTGTTGAGATTCATTTTTAACCGACTGTAAATCATTTGACTGAGTGTTATCAACAATTGTAAATTCAGGTCTGTCTGTTGTATAAGAAAACTCTCCACCAAATGAAAATTTCCCTTTAAAAATATCGGTATCTATTTTAATTTTTCCTGCAGCAAGCTGGTAATCACTTTCACTCAAGGTAATTATATTATCTGTATTGTTTGAAACCAGTTTTGAGATATTTGTATTCTCTTTTGAATCTCCTTCTGAGAAATCTAGATCAAGTTTAATAGATGTTTTCTTAGTTATTTTGGCAAGATAATAGGCGTTAAGATAGTAATACCCGGCCTTACCCTTTTTGTCTTCATTTAAACCGATCTCACCAGAGTAAACATTATCTATATAACTCTTGTAATTACTTACTATATTTTTATTATCTACGGGCATATCTGAATAGATATATTTCATACCAAACGAATGATTATTATTTATCTGCTGGTTAAAACCGGCAGTTGCCATCCATCTTAAACCATGAATTTCATAATCCCCTGTGCTGGTTATAAGGGTATTTAGGGAATTAAAATTCATTGTGTTTGAAAGATAAATCGTTTCGATGCTTTTTCTGTTAAAGCCCGAAATTGTTCCAAAGATATCTAATCCTTTTCTGCGATAATTGAGCGAGATTGTATTGTCGTAAGAGAACTTTCTATTTATATCAGCACTGGAAGAAACAATTAACCCGACTCCTTCTCCAGCCGGCTTTTTCAAACTAATTTTCAAGACCGCTCCTGCAGATGAACTGTATTCAGCTCCGGGGCTCATTATTATCTCAACCGATTTAATTTCAGAAGAATTAATCGTCTGTAATTCAGTGTTATCTCTGAGTAATCGATCATTAACATATATTAACGGTTTCCCTCTGCCAAAAACAATGTAGTCGTTATCTTTTTTGGAGATCAGAGGCATTTTGTCTAGTAAATCTGATGCTTTGCCAATTTTTTCTAAAAAAGAGTTCTGTACATTAATCGTCAGTCCCTTTTCAGAGAATTTAAACCTGTTGGTTTTAGACACAATTACTGCCTCTCCCAATAATTCGATATTCCTTTCGAGGAGTATGGTTTTCAATCCGGATTGGTTTAAAATGAGAGTTTTTGTTTTATACCCAATATTGCTTATAGTTAGAAAACCGCTATCAGTAATATCAATTGTAAACTCTCCCTTTTGATTAGTGACAGTCCCTTTTAGAAATGTAGAGTCTTTTTCTTTTAAAGAGATTATATTGGCTAAATAGACTGGAGTCCTATCCAGTGAATCTAATACAATTCCGGTTACTGTCTGCGAATTGACACTATTTGCGATAAGTATTGCTACAATACTTATAACAAGTCTCTTATAATTACTCATTTTCTATTATTTAAAATTGTATTTTCACAATAATCAATAATTGCGTTAAAGTGATGCTGTGCATTATTACAGATTATTTTCTTAAACACTAGTTTGTCAAATACATGTAATTAATTTTTAGACTCAAAGCAAAAATATGAATTCGAATCGACCAAGTAAAAAACCTTTGTAACAAATTATATATTAATAAATTATAAACAATTAAATAGTCCTTAACCGGACACTAGTGTTTGAAAATAATTAATAGAAATAAAGGTTGAGATAAATACAAAACGGTTTTTTAGTTTTCATGACTAAGATCTTATCGTATTAATCATATTACGAAGATAAATTAATTATATATCAAAAAATGTACAATCGCTTGAAATATAGGCTTTTTAGCAATTCACGCGAATTTAATAAATTTTTATTAAATATTTGGCTACAATTTGCTTACAAAATGCTTACAATTTGCTGAAAATAAGCTAATACATATGATCTAGCTATAATAAACTATGAAAAAGCTTTAATTTTTCAATGAGCTGTCAGAGAGATGCTTACTTTAATGTATATGTGATTGCGATATAATACCTAAATAGATGTAATTATGTCATCAGAAATTGGGTGTTTTCGAGATTGAAACGAGCAAACTTTTCTAAACCGTCTTATGCACTTCGGACAATGAAAACTCTGGTTTGTTCTGAATCCCTTAGTCTCTGCAAAAGAGTTGATTAAACAGTATTCTTCTGAAAATGAATATTTGAAAATTATTGGCCATTGCCGTGAAGGCAAGAAAGAGGCACTTCCCTCAATCCTGAAAAACCGGGCGGCTACAAACGTTAAAATTCTCATACTAATAGGCCCCGAAGGCGACTTCTCGCCGGAAGAGATTCAATGCGCAACCAACAACGGCTTCATTGAAATGCACATGGGCAACTCCCGCTTGCGTACCGAAACCGCCGCCCTCACCGCCACTACTGCGGTTTACCTGAATTCTTTGTAATAACTTTGAATTGAAGAAACATAAAACCGATTCTGGTTAATTATCCGGAATCGGTAAAAATATTTATGAGAACAATTATTTAAAGAGAGTCAAAATTTACCCGATAAAACCAGGAGGGTATATAGTTGTACTTCTCTTTATACTCCTGCGGGATGACAAACTTAAGCTCCTTTTTAAATCTTTTTTCTAATTGATATATTCTCTGAGGTTTAAGATTATTTAGTATGCCGGGGTAACTGTTAAAACGAAACTTTATGTTTAGAATATTTCCATCGCTATCTAAAATTACTCCGTACTGTATACTTGGCTTAAGCAAGCTATAGACATTTGGATTCATCTCTTTTGGATATGAATTTGCCATACTATCAATTTCACGTTTAGTAAATATCTCCCTAATAATTACAATGTCTTTACCGGGAATTTCTAAACTAACTTTCTTTAAGCGGCTAACATCAATTGTATCACCTTGTTTCGATATTCAAACATCATAAAACAAATCATTATTAGTATTTTCAACTTCAAATGTAAATTTACTTGCGAAATCCCATTTTAACTTATAAGTGCAATTATTGATTTCAAGTAAATTTTTATTATCATATGGGTTTTGCGCACGAATAATTGTACAGCAAAAAATTAAAGGGATTAAAATAAATCTTTTCATGATATGAGAAATTTAGTGTCTTATAATCATTTGTTTTATAGGATATTATTTTATATTTTCATATCTGTATTTTCCTGTTCTCTAATCTAGATGTTTGATTGAGGAGATAAATCTCAGAAAACACAATAATTGCGCCAAATTTAATTTAGTTTTCCCATTTAGCTAGTATACTCCCTGTGTTGTAACTATTTGTTTATGAATAAAAAAGTTAACAGTATGAAAAGGTTACCACTTATAGTGCCTTACTATCGATAATGAACCCTATGTTATTTAGGCACAAAAATGCAGTACGAATCAAAAATGGCTTAAACAAATATATACTAACTATAAATGAATATAATAGAATAGATACTGCCTACATTTTTAACTTTGGTAAATACGCGCCTGATCCTCTTAAAAGAGATCATTTTCGCTATCATGCCCCTTTCATCTATAGCCAGTTTCCGATTTTTGAATGTGATCAGTATTTGTTTATGACATTTCATACCGGATCGTTATCAGATAGGCCTGCTAAAATGTTTAGGAAGGGAGGTGCAGTAGGCGAATACGATTACGATTTTGAATGTTCGGTATTTAATAAGAAAACGGGAGAGTTTCAATTCATACTTCAGCCTGAAATCAACCAACTAGGGTTTGTGGAGGACTTTGAAGGGGGGCCTGCTGTGTGGCCAAAATATGTGAGTTCAGACGGCTATATGATAACATATATGTATGCACACGAGTTTAAAGCCCATGCAGAAACCCACGAAGTGTCAGAGAGATTTAAGCAGATTGCCCATAGCCTTAAAGATACCGATAACCCGGTGATAGTTAGGGTTAAGCTGAAACAATAATCATAAATACCAAGAGATACTAATCAAACCTCTTGTTGAATCAGCAGTTTTGTTAAACAGTAATTAAGCGAAATATTAATAATGTTTCATTTTTTTTTGTAAAGTTCTGCTCAATAATCTAATCTGATGATTATTTTTAATTTAATCGGAAATCCAACAGGAGATTAGGTTTTCGAAGATTTGAGATCATATTTTACGCACACATCTCCGTAATTATTTGTTTAATTGGATTTTATATGATATTTTCACAATCGCATTTAGGCGTTTTCAAAATTTAAGTTTTTTAAATGAAGAGATAAATCTGAAATTATTATTGTAGATGCTTCACAATTATTTTTTCTTTTGCTAAACTGCCTCTGACATTGTCATTATTTGAGTAATAACAATGGTATACAAACAGATGAATTAAGAAATATTTCACAATAGTCCATGTACTAAATTTAATTATTTTTTTAAAAACTAAAGCTATGAAAAAAAACATTATTATTTAAATTTTCTGGTAACTGTGTTAATGACAGTAGGCTATACGGCAAAATCAATGATATCTGCAAGTATTGGAGAGCCAGAATGCACAGCTTGCGGTGTGTGTATCGATGAAGGAGAACCATTTTTTTATTCTCCAAACTATGTAACAGCCTGGTTTGGTATCAATAACAAATACCATGTAGAATTTAAGATGCATTTCTATGATTACCCAACACCATCTCATCAATTTGTTATTTATTTGGCTGCGGATATGTGCCCTAATGAATGTATTATGTATGTGGAGTAAATAAACCAAATAGACTATTGTGAAATATTTTTATTTATTATTTAAGAGCCTCAATACTAATACAAGTCAACACGAATAATCATTTAAAGGAGATCAAATGAGAATCAAATTGTCACTCTTGCGTAAATCTATACAGTTGGCAATAATAGTTGCTATTGCCCTGTTTGCATTCAAAATTGCAGGTAAAGCATCAACTTTCAATCCTGAATCACTCTGTCCATTTGGGGGCATCCAAGCTATATCTGCATACTTTATTACTGGATCGCTTGCTTGCGATATGACGACTGTGCAAATAACATTAGGTATTCTGCTTTTAATTTCTGCTTTTTTGCTTGGCAAGCTATTTTGTGCCTATTTATGCCCCTTGGGTTTTATTACTGAAAAATTAGGAAGATTAAGGGATAAATTTCAAATTAAGGAAATTGTTGTTAACGATGGTTCTGTCATAGATTCTATATTGAGATCAATAAAATATATTATTCTCTTTATTGTTTTATACATTTCAATATCATCTTCTGAACTTTTTTGTAAACAGTTTGACCCCTATTACGCATCTGTAACCGGATTCAAAGGAGAGATAAATATTTGGTTAGCATTGTCTGCTATCTATATTCTTTTACTAGGTTCGTTTTTTGTGAAAATGTTCTGGTGCAAATACATTTGCCCGCTTGGAGCGTTTATGAACATTTCAAGGTTTTTGCTTTTTGGAGTGAGTCTCATCTTGGCATACT